>Ga0256914_1001916_pt1 | contig 17855 bp, 13 predicted proteins | sample HulkmetaG_FD_191571 | JGI IMG/M metagenome (GOLD analysis project Ga0256914, IMG submission 191571) | Hydrothermal chimney microbial communities from Main Endeavour vent field at the Juan de Fuca Ridge, Pacific Ocean - Hulk | ecosystem: Environmental > Aquatic > Marine > Hydrothermal vents ... | reverse complement strand
GCGTAATCCGCCGCGATCTGGGCCGCGCCCACCTCGGGATGCCGCAGCACGATGATGTCTGCGTAGCTTTCCAGGGTGCGGATGGTGTCGGGCAGGGACTCGCCCTTGGAGACGGAGGAGTAGTGTACTTCGTTGATGGGGATGACGCTGCCGCCCAGACGCATCATCGCAGCCATAAAGGAGGATGCGGTGCGGGTGCTGGGTTCGTAGAAGAGGTTGGCCAGCAGGTAGCCGCTGAGCAGGTCGGCGGAGCCGAAACGCTTGACCAGGGTGCGCATTTCATCAGCCACGTGGAAGATGTAGGTGAGGTTTTCGGGATTGAACTGGCGTACGGAGAGGATATCTTGCATAAAGAAGCCGTTGTCGGATATGTCTGCAGCCTGTTTCATCGTGGGGGATTTGGCGTTGAGAGCCATGTGAGTCTCCTTTTGAGTGTTCAGTATTCAGCACTTGTAACTATTCACGTTCCCTGATTTACCACGAAGAACAGGAAGACACAACGGCACGAAGAAAGAAAAAGGGTCGTCCCTTCGTCACCTTCGGGCCTTCGTGGCAAAGGATTGTATGTCAGTATAGTTATCTGCATTTTTACGCTGTTTGTAGATGGGGTTGGATGATGCGCCCGGCGCCAGGTTGGGCCAGCACGACGCCATCCCGATAGACCTCGCGGCCGCGCAACACGACGCGCTGCACCCGCCCGCGCGCGGGCATCCCCGCGAAGGGGCTCCATCCGGCCCGGGTCTGCCAGCCGGATGTGGGGATGTCGTAGCGAGCGTCGGCGTCCACCTCGATGTAGGTGTCGGGCTGGGGCGGCAAATGGTAGATGCGGGCGGGGTTCGTGTGCATCCTGGCGATGAGATCATCCAGCGACAGCAGGCCCTCGTCCACGGCCCGCAGCATCAGGGGCAGCGCGGTTTCCAGGCCCGGCACGCCGGGCGGCGGATTGTCGCTCTCTTTTTCGTCTCGGGTGTGGGGCGCGTGGTCGGTGGCGATGCAGTCGATGATGTCGATGTTGTCCCACAGGGCCTGGCGGTCGCTCTCGTCGGCCAGCCGCGGGCGCATATCGCCATACGGGCCCAGGCGCGCCGCATCGGACCGGGTGAGGAAGAGATGATGGGGCGTGACTTCGCAGGTGACGCGTATGCCCTGCTCTTTGGCGCGGCGGATGAGCTCGATCTCGCTTTTGAGGCTGACGTGGACCACGTGCAGGGGCTGGTCGTAAAGTTCGGCCAGGGTGAGGCAGGCGGCCAGCATCATATCCTCGGCGTGGACGGCGATGGGCCCGGGCCCGGGCCAGGCGGCAAAGTAGCCCGCCAGCGTGCTCAAATCCTCGATGCGCAGGCTGCCGAAGGTCTCGGAGACGTAGATTTTCATCCCGATGGCCCGGCTCCCGGCCTGCGCCGCGACCTCGGGCGGCGTATCGTTGGTGGCGGCAATAAAAAATCCGACATCGCAAACAGCTTTGGCTGATGCGAGTCGGATTTTGTCGATCAAACGCTGGGGGTTTGATGTTGGAGGCCGGGTGTTGGGCATATCCAACAGGGTGGTGAAGCCTCCCGCCAATGCGGCGCAGGTTCCGGTGAAAAAGTCCTCCTTGTGCGTGAGGCCGGGCTCCCGCAGGTGGACGTGAGGGTCGATAAGACCGGGCAATTTCAGTAGGGTCATCTGAACTCCACAAAAAATCCGCACGAAGGGCGGGCGACGTTGCCTTCGGCGGACATTTTCCTCATGCTAGCACAGATTGGCCGGAATGCCAAACTGCCCCAGGACGCTGGATGCGTTTCAAAATGGGGCGTTGTTTGCGCTTCTGCTTCTAGCCGACTCAAGTCGGGCGCTTCAGGCCCACGGCCAGGGGACGCCCTCCGCCGTCCAGGTTGCGGAGGGCGTCCGCCGGTGCGAAGCGTCTGTAGAGTCCGCGTCCACTTGGCCAAGGCGCCATGAAACAAGTTGCCGAAAAACTTAAACCCACTCCAGGAGGCATGGCAAATTGCCGCCTGCAATGATGATGTGGTATCCTCAAACGTTGGTAAACCATTGCCGATTTGTAACTACTCATGTCACTGTCATGTACGCTGCCACGGGGGCGTCATCTGTGGCAGGATGTCGTCAAACGTCACAAAATCACACCGTCTGACGCTTCACGTTTGACGCCCTGGCAGTCAGAAACACGCATTCTCACATCGAAAAGGTCACTGTCATTACATGGATACGAACACAACAACTGCCGTTGAAAATGATCCCCTGGCCAGAGCATCCACCCGCACCTGGAAGGAGTATCTGGGGCTGGTGGCCCGGGGTTTTGCCATGGGCTCGGCCGACGTGGTGCCCGGCGTCTCGGGCGGCACGATGGCCTTCATTCTGGGCATCTACGAGGAGCTCATCTTCAGCATCCGCGCCGCGGGCCGTAAAGAATTTTGGGATGCCCTGCTACACCTCCGCATCCGCAAGGCTGTGTGGGCCATCAATCTGCCTTTTCTGATCGCCGTGGGCGGCGGCATCATCCTGGCATTCCTCACCCTGGCCAAAGGCCTGGAATGGACGCTGATCAACAAGCCGGTGCTCATCTGGAGCTTCTTCTTCGGGCTGGTAATGGCCTCTATCATCACTGTGGCCCGGCGGGTGAAGAAATGGAGCGTGGTGCTGGGCGTGGCGTTGGCCGTAGCCGCGGCGGGCGCGTATCTGCTGGTGGGCGCGGTGCCTGCACAAACGCCCAACAGCCTGCTCTATATCTTCCTCAGCGGCGCTTTGGCCAGCACAGCCATGATTCTCCCTGGGATCTCGGGCGCATTCATCCTGGTGCTGCTGGGCAAATACCAATTTGCGCTGAGTGCGGTCAACAATCGCGATATGGTAAGCCTGGCGATTTTGGGCGCGGGCGCTGCAATCGGCCTCATCACCTTCGCCCAGGTGCTGGGGTGGCTCTTCCGCAAACATCACGACCTCACCGTAGCCATTCTCACCGGCTTCATGCTGGGCAGTCTGCGTAAGCTGTGGCCCTGGAAGGAGGTGGTCGAATACATCACCGATAGCCATGGCGAGAAAATCCCCACCGTGGTGAACAACGTTTTGCCGCCAGTGCAAATCCACGGCGGTTTCAACACCGAGATTCTCATCGCCATAGCCCTGGCAGCGATGGGCTTCGCCGCGGTATTGCTGCTGGATCGTCTGGCGGTAAAGATCGGCGACTGACGAGCGGATGACGGGCGGCGGGCAGGGTTCCGCCAGCGGGCCTGCCGCCCGCCCGGTTGCGGACGCGTGGGTAATCAGCGCCCTCTTCTGCAGGATTTCGTCAAACGTAGAAACACTCATTTCAAGACAAAAGTCACGGTCAAGCACACCACCTTGGTAGTTGCTGAAAAAACACTCCCACACATGGCGGCGACGCCATTCTCCAATTTGCGTTCAGTCTGTCTGAGCAATTACGGGTCATGGAAACTGAACAGAAAACCAAATATCATCCCTACAAAAAATGGGTTCCGGGCATCGCGCTGGGCGTCGCGCTTTACTTCATGTATGCCTCCACCTTCCTGACAGACTACCTTATGAACGACGAGTGGGCGCATCTTGGCAGTCATGTCGTCAACCTATACAATCTTGCTCTCCAATTCATCATATTCAACAGTCGGCCCCTCTTTGGCATCGCAAATGCCTTTGTTTTTGAATTCGTAGATTTCAACCCGTTTAAAATTCAACTCATACGCTTTCTGAATTTTCTATCGCTGGCCGGCATGGCATTGATTCTATGGCGATTTCTGGCCAAACGCTCGCGTCATTCCTGGTTTTCCTTTTTCGTCATCCTTTTCTTCTTTTCGCAAACATCGGTCCTGGGGCTGCAGGGGTACTCGCTGGTGTTCTTTGCCGAGGCCACGCCAGCCATCTGGTTGAATTTTCTGGCATTCTTCCTTTTCTTTTTCCTCTTCGACGCACGACGCATCCATCCCGTCTTGCAGGCCGCGGCCATCTTTTTGCTATTTGCAATTGCCATGCTTTTCATCCAGACGTACGCGTTTGTGTCCATGATCCCCCTTTCATACCTGGCGCTCACCGACTGGCCGCGTCAAAAGCGTCGTATCGTGAGCTTCTACATCATCGCCGCTGCGGTGCTGCTGATCGCCAGCGGCGCCTTCCAGATAATTTTGCGATTCAGCGGCGCACAAGGGATCGCCACGTATCCTGTAGCCAAACAGGCCTTCGACGCGCTGCGCGCGACGCCGCTTGAGGTCATCCGACGCGCTTTCAGCCCCCTCACTTATTGGAATGCGTTCGAGCTCTGGACATATCCTTTTCCTTTTCATGGCACGCCCCCACTATCCCTGGAAACGCGCAAAACCGGGGCGACAATCGTGACCCGCCTCTGGGTTGTCCTGATTGCTGCGGCTATCATCGTCGAAACCAAAGAACGCCCCCATGGCGAAAGGCGTGAAATCATATTCAAATGGCTTTCCGTAGCCGTGGCCATGGGGTTCGGCATGATTTTCATCCTGATTGATTCCCCCACCGAGATAATCGACCACCGACCACACATGATGCTGCCCATGACAGGCGTCATCATCTTTTCGGGCGCCTACAGCCTGCAAGTCCTGGCAACAAAATACAAGGTTTTTCACCATCGCCTGCTGCAAGGAGCGGCTGCTTTCTTGATTCTTTACATCGCCTTTGGCGCCCAAGCAGACCTGGAGCGGGGCATCGTTTCCACGCGCCACGCCCAACTCGATTTCATCCGCACGACCTTGGCCTCCCGGCCGCCGGACGCCTTCGAGAAAGTCATCGTCGTTCTGCCCCCCAATACGCAAGGATGCGTCTCCGAGCCTTGTAATCCTTGGTTTGGCCAGATTGTGCATTCCCACTGGCATTTGCGGCGCACAGGCATCTATCATTACGCCTTCGTCTCGGAAGGGATCATGCCCGGAGAGAAGGAGCTCGTTTTCAGCGATCATCCGCTGGACGCAGTCCCCGAAAACGCCGTTGTGATCGATTGGAATCAGTTCGTCCAGTCGCGCGAAAAACTGAGAAACTTCCTGCGTTGGCTGCGAAAAGAAACATTCAACCCTCACATTCCCTGAAACAAGCCGGAACCAAGAAGACATCTCACACCAAGACGCCAAGCTGCAAAAAAAAGAAGCGCAATCCTTCTTGCGCCCTTTGCGCCTTGGCGTGAGAACATTTTTTGCTCTGCGCTCAAATCTCACCGAAAAGGTACTATGCACCCTTTACGCCTTGAACCCAAGTTCGATCATCGCCTGTGGGGCGGGCAGCGTCTGGCCCGATGGATTGGTTTGCCCGAGCCCCTGCCCGACGACCTGGCTGAGATATGGCTGGTATATGCGGAAAACCGCATCCTCAATGGCGATCTCGCGGGCAAGCCCCTGGGTGAAGCGGCAGAAGCCCTGGGCGAGAACCTCATTGGCTCCCAGAGCCTGCCACTTTATGACCGAGATTTCCCCCAGCTCACCAAGTTCATCGACGCCAACGACAGGCTCAGCATCCAGGTGCATCCCGACGATGCGTACGCTCACACGGTGGAGGCGCACTCCGGCTTTCATGGCAAGACCGAGGCCTGGTACATCCTCCATGCCGAGCCGGGCGCGACGTTGATTTATGGGCTCAGCCGTCCCAGCAACCGGGAGGAATTCGCCCGGGCCGTGCAGGAGGGTAGGCTGGAAGCATTGCTGAATTACATCCCCGTGCAGGCCGGCGATGTAGTCTTCGTGCCCGCAGGCACCCTCCACGCCATCAATGCAGGCATCGTTCTCTTCGAAATTCAGCAGAAATCCGATCTCACCTATCGGGTCTACGACTATAATCGTCGTGGGCCCGATGGCAAACTTAGGGAACTACATCTGGAAAAAGCCCTGGACGTCATCCGCTACGAACCTCCTGCACAGGAAAAAATCCCACCCATTGAGCTGGAAACGGGCCGAGAGCTACTCATTGCCTGCCCCTATTTCGCGCTGGAGCGACATCAGTACGCCCGAACCGCACAGCTGACCACGCGTCCGGCCAGCTTCGAGACCTGGACCGTCATCGGGGGAGCCGCGCGGATTGCAGGTGAGGAGCTGGCTCTGGGAGAAGCCATCGTCCTGCCCGCACACCTGGGCGAGTATGCGATCGAACCCGCGGGCGAGGCAGTCCTGTTGCGCACCCTCTATCCCGACCTGGCGGAGGACTATATCGAGCGCTTGCATCTGGCTGGACACGCCCCTCAGCGCATTGCTCAAACCGTCAAAAGATGGTAACCTTCCCGCTTCATGGCTGAGAAACTTCGCATCTACGTAGCCGCCACCGCGGACCTGGAAGCCCACCGCAGCATCATCAGTCACCTGCTGGCCCGACTGCCCGTGCAGGTGGGCGCGGAAATCCGCCGCTGTCCGCCCGCGGGCGCTTCTTACGATGATCTATTCGAGCTCATCAGCAACGTGGATCGCTTCTACTTTCTCATGGGCCGAGACATCACCGCCCCTGCGGGCACAGAATGGGATCTGGCCGTGCAATTGCAACGCACCATGCTCCCCTTTCGCTGCCGGGATATCATCACTCCCAGCGCGTTTCTCTTCATCACCCGCGCCATCCTGGAAATCCCCATGAAAAACTGGCGGTTTTTCGAGACGCCCCTGGGCCTGGCCCGGCTGGTCGCCGCAGAACTCACCGACACTTTGCTGCATTCCGAAAACCGCTATGGTCTGACCGCAGGCGAGATACTGCTGCTGGAGCAGCGCCGGCAGGAAATCAAAGTTGGCCGCTGGCCCCGACCGGAAGACCTGCCCGAAAACGTCTTACAGGAAGGCGGCGTCATCCTCGACGCCCGCCCCGACATCGAAGACATGAGTCATCATCTGCCGCTGCTCGAAAAATAGGCGTTGAGACATCCTGTTCCACACCGCTCCTCCCATCCCAAACCATGCGCATCGATTTACGCTCCGACACCGTCACCCAACCCACGCCCGCCATGCGCGAAGCCATGGCCCGCGCCCAAGTCGGCGATGACGTCTTCGGCGAAGACCCCACCATCAACGAGCTGGAAGCCCTAGCCGCAGCCCGACTGGGCAAAGAAGCAGGGCTTTTCGTCAGCAGCGGCACGCAGGGCAACCTGGTTAGCCTGCTCGCCCACTGCAACCGCGGAGACGAGGTCATCATGGGCCACGACTCCCACACCTACAACTACGAACAAGTGGGTTCCGCAGTGCTGGGCGGCATCGCTCCCCGCATCGTGCCCAACCAGCCTGACGGCACGCTACGCATGGAAGACATCGAAGCCATGATTATGCCCGACAACGTGCATTTCGGCGTCAGCCGGCTGGTGAGCCTGGAAAACACGCACAACCGCCGCGGGGGCGTTTACCTCACGCCCGAATACACCGAAGCCGTAGCCGATCTGGCCCACAGCCGCGGCCTGCGCCTGCATATCGACGGGGCGCGCCTCTTCAACGCGGCCGTGGCCCAGGCCCTGGATGTGCAAGACCTGGTGCGCAGCGCCGATTCGGTCACCTTTTGCCTGAGCAAGGGGCTGAGCGCCCCGGTGGGCTCGGTGGTGGTGGGCTCGACCACATTCATCAAACGAGCGCGACGGATGCGCAAGGCGCTGGGCGGGGGCATGCGACAGGCGGGCGTCATCGCGGCCGCGGGCATCGTCGCCCTGACCGAGATGGTCCATCGTCTGGCCGAAGACCACGCCAACGCCCGGATGCTGGCCGAGGGGCTGGCGCGGCTGCCCGGCCTCGCCCCAGAGCCGACGCACACCAACATCGTCTACTTCAAGGTGGATCATCCGCGTTACACCGCACTAGATCTGCAAAATGCGCTGGCCGCCCGGGGCGTGGGCGTGCTGGCCCTGGGTGCTGGCCGCATTCGCGCCGTCACCCACTACGGCATCGAAACGAAAGATATCGAAGAGGCCCTGGAAGTGTTGGGCGACCTGCTTTGAAAGGGCGGAAGGCAAAAGGAGAAGGTCGCGCACCGCACATTTCACGCCCCACGGTTCATGCAATTCCATCGATATCGGCGCGGGTCCTGTCATTAACGCCCCATTTCTCAAACGTCAAGCGTTATGAGATCAACAGTCCATGACGCTTGACGTTCTGTGTCTGACGCCAGGTGCAATGCCATCCTTGAGGATGGCGGCGAAAAACGGCCTGGCTCCCCCATCAACCGCCTCCTCGAGTCGAAGGCGCTCCCCTCTTCGCCTCCACTCAACCCACACCTGATCATGAAAAAATACCTGTTACTTTCCCCTCTCGCTTTACTACTCGCCCTTTTGCTTTCTCTTTCCAACGTCCAGGCCGCGGCCGGGCCTACGCGAACCCCAGCGCCCGCAGCGGCCGTAGGCGGCGGCGAATGGACTCGCATCTGGCAAGGAACGGGCAGCCTGCACGCATTCGATTGCGACGCCGCCGGCCTTTGCTTGGCTGTGGGCTCGGGCGGCGTCACACTGAAAACCGAAAACCAGGGCCAGACCTGGCATCAGGAAATCCTGGCCGGCAAACCGGACCTTCGCGATGTCGGCGTCCGCGGCGCCCTGGCGCTGGCCGTGGGCGCGAATGGCGCGGTCTATCGCAGCGATAACGCCGGATTGACCTGGACGCAGATCGCCACGCCCACAGGCGCAGACCTGGACTCAGTCTCACTGCTGGCGAACGGTCACGCCTGGGCCGCGGGCTCGGGCGGCGTCATCCTGCACAGCGCGGATGGCGGCCTGACCTGGAGCGTTCAGAGCAGCAACACCGCCAACCCGCTGCATGCAGTGCAATTCTTGGACGCCAGCACCGGCTACGCGGCCGGAGAGAAAGGGACATTGCTAAAAACTGCGGATAGTGGAACCACGTGGAGGCCCGTCGCCAACAACTTCCCCGGCTGGGCCCGCATCAACGCTCTGAGCTTCACCGACGCGGACACCGGCTGGATCGCGGGCCAGGCGGGCTACATCCGCATGACCGAGGATGGCGGCCAAACCTGGCAGGAGGTGAACTCGGGCGTGGCTGTGGATATTTTCAACATCCACATGCAGAACGACTTTGGCGTTTTTGGCGGAGCCAGAGGAGCCATCGCCACCAGCAGCGATGGTCGCGCCTGGAGCTTGCGGGCATCCATCGCCCAGGACGCCCGGGATGTGAATGCAGTATACACATCGGGCTCCAACAGCAGCTGGGCGGCAGGCGCGATCAAGTCGGGAAACGCCCGGGCCTGGTTTATCAGCCATAGCGATGACGGCCTCAACTTCGCCCCCATCGCGGGCGATTATGGCGTGCAGCCCCTCTTGCAGGAAGTCGCTCAGCCCAGCAAAGATGTCGCCTATGTGGTTGGCTTCGAGGGCGCCATTGGCAAAACCACCGATGGCGGCGAATCCTGGGCCTGGCAGCATTTCAAGAGCAAATATCCCGCATCAGCCCAGATCGCGGCAATCTCCTGCCCCACCGTGACCGATTGCTGGATCGCCGGGCAGGCGCCCAACAACCCCGGCTTCGTTTATGTCACTCATGATGGCGGACAAAACTGGACATTCCAAAGCACGGGCAGCGGAGCCAACTGGCCCTGGATGTACGACATCGAGATGCTGGATGACAAAAACGGCCACGCCGCAGCCAACCCCGATATGTTCTACACCACGGATGGCGGCGTCACCTGGCAAAAGAGCTCGGTGGTCGGCAACACCGCCAACGTTGAGATCGCCATGGCCAGTCCTTACGAAGGCTGGACCGCCCAACGCCAACTGGGACGACGCTACACCACCAGCGGCGGCCAAACCTGGAGCCGATTCATGCCCTACAATGAACAGGCCGGCATCTATTTCTTTGGCGTCGAAACGCTGGATGTGAACCAGGATGGCGGTCTGGACATGGGTTGGCTGGTGGGCTGCCAGGGGCCGCTGGTTGACGAACACTGTCCTGAAAACTCGGGCGTCATCTACTACGCCGTCGGCAATGAAGATGTGGGCGTCCGCCAACTGCCGCCCCCCGACACCCCGCCCCTCTACGCCATCACCATGCTGGACGATCAGCACGGGTGGGTTGGCGGCGCCGAGGGCGTCTTGCTTTACACCGACAACGGCGGCGCCAAATGGCAAAATGTGGCGAGCGGCGTATCGACATTGCTCACCGACATCGCCTTCTTCCAGGACAAAGTTGGCTTTGCCACCACCTATGGCGGCGAAATCCTGCGATTTCGTGGCCCCGGACGCCATCTGAACAGCTACGCTCAGACCACCCCCATCACCGCGGACGGCGAAATCTACGACTGGCATTACGGCGGCGCGCTGTATCTGGATGCAGACAACGCCAGCGCCGTGTTTGGCGACGAGCCATATCCCAGCCCGGCCCAACTTTCGGGTGATTTTTACAGTCGCTGGACGGGGGACGCGCTCTACATCATGGGCCAGATCCAGGATGACATCATCGGCCCGGGCGATGCTGTAAGCGTGGCTTTGGACGGGATGAACGATGATGTGTGGGACCAGCAAAACAATGATGATCTGCTCATCGCCATCGCGGCCAATGGCGATTTCGACGCGGGCTCGCCCGCGAACAATGCGGCCATCGCCCATGCCGTCAAGCACACCGACAACGGCTGGCAGTGGGAGTTGCGCATTCCCGCCGCCCTGTTGGCGCGCACAGCCTTGGCGGAGAACGACGCTGTGGGCATGAATCTGGCCCTGGATGACAATGATGGACCGGGCGTTTCGCATCGTCTGCTGCTAGAAGGCCGCAGTCTGACGGGAGCGCCCGCCACCTGGGGCGACATCCGCTTGCTGGGCAACACCCTTGTTTTGCAAAATGGCCTGAACGAGTACGATGGAACGGAAGACGCCCACATCACCGTGTGGGGCGAAGATGGCGCCGTCAATCATGGCGAAGACGACACGCTTCAAACCATCTTCACCTCAGGCAGACAATTCAGCAACACCCTCATCCGTTTCGATCTAGCCCTGCCCCATCGCGCCCAGACAGGCGACGTTCTGCTGAAGCTTTACGTCCCCTACACCTACGCCCGGGCTGGCTTCAAGGTGGCGGCGCACCGCTTGCTGCGGCCCTGGGACGAGGCCGCGGCGACCTGGATCATGGCCGACGCCACCACGCGCTGGGCGGAACGCGGCGCTTTGAAGCCGGGCGAAGATTACGATCCTACGCCCCTCGACACGGTGGCCATTCCCACCGGCTTCAAAAATGACTGGCTCACCTGGGATGTCGGTGACGCAGTGAATTATTGGCGTCAGCATCCCGACGAAAATTACGGAATCATCCTCATGGGCGTCAACGCCAGCCAGAAGCTACACACCTATAGCAGCGAATACAACGACGCTCCCGAGCAACGCCCGAAACTGATAGTCGATTTCACTTTGCAAGCTCGGCCCATGCCCAGCCCCACGCCCACTGTCACGCCCACGCCGGCCGATCTGTATCTGCCATTGATCCAATCGTAACTGTTGGCCAGGCCCGCCTGCGGCGCCCCATCTCTGCTTCTGCATCTCCTCCCCCGCTCCGAGACGGGCGGGGGAGGAGCCAAAGGAGGACCTGCGCTCCCCTCAAGCGGGATGGGGCCATCACCGCAAAAGCTTCATGCCAGATTCGGCCCCAGCTCCTTTTTCCGCCATACATCCCGCATCTTCCGTTCCACCGCCATCAGATCCGAACCGGCTGCATAGAGATGCAGGTCCTTGTCTCGCACCTCGGTCCAAAGCACGGGATGATTTCGGCAATAGGGGTTGAATTGCACAGCCTCGGCGAAGGAGTCAAATCCCTCCGGATAAAGTGCATCATTGGAGATGACCCGCCATTCGCTCCGATAGTGAAACAGGACGATGACGTGCGCGGAGTAAAGTAAAGGATTCTTTTTGAAGGTAAAAGGATCCATCACCACGGTGACGATATTGATCTTGTGGGGGTCTGCGACGAACTGCATGAGGTTCTGGGCCGAGAAATAGGCCAGACCATCGCAATCCTCCTCGAAATAACCCTTTGCCCGAAACTGGGCTGCGATGGTCTCCCGGGTGGGAAAGACGTCGATGACGCCGCCCAGGCGGTCGGGCTTCCAGCGCACGTGCCCCGGCAACCACTGAGCGTACGCCTCCAGAGACTCCCAGTGTGCATCGTGTCCGGGCCAGGGCGCTCGCTTTTCCAGCCGTCCCAGCGCCCTAGAAAATGGCACTTTGCCCCAACGAAAGACAAGGGCCAACAGCCGCCAATACGCGCCGCGGGCAGCTCGTCGGTGTGCGGGTTGAGCTGAGGGACGGGGAAGTTTGCGCATTGGGCCGAGAGTGGATGGGGGAGCGTTTCCCTTCAGGCCGCCGACATCTGCCTGCGAAACCAGGCGATGGTGGGCAAAAGACCTTGCTCCAGCATGATTTTCGGCTCCCAACCCAAAATGGAACGGGCCCGGGTGATATCGGGTTTACGCTTCTTGGGGTCATCTTTGTGGGGCAGCGGTTGAAAGATGACGCCTGCCTTGTTTCCCGTCAACCGATTCACCATCTCCGCCAGCTCCACCATTGTGGTTTCCACAGTATTGCCGATATTGACAGGAAAGACCTCGTCAGACATGAGCAGCCGGTGGAATCCCTCCACCTCATCCTCCACAAAGGTGAAAGAGCGGGTCTGCAAACCGTCACCGTAGATAGTCAGCGGCTCGCCCCGCAGGGCCTGACTGATGAAGTTGGGGATCACCCGGCCGTCATCCAGCCGCATGCGCGGGCCATAGGTGTTGAAGATGCGCACGATGCGAGTGTCCAACCCGTGCGCTCGGTGGTAAGCCATAGTGATGGACTCGGCAAAGCGTTTGGACTCATCGTACACGCCGCGGATGCCAATGGGATTGACGTTGCCCCAGTAGGTTTCGGGCTGGGGATGCACCAGTGGATCGCCATACACTTCGGAGGTGGAGGCCAGGAAGAAACGAGCGCCCTTGTTCAGAGCCAGTCCCAGCGCGTTGTGCGCGCCCAGAGAGTTGACTTTGAGAATCTGGATGGGGATGCGATCGAAATCGATGGGGCTGGCGGGCGAGGCGAAGTGCATGACGACATCCAGCGGGCCGGGCACATGGATGTAATTGGTCACATCATGCTTGATGAATTGAAAGCGCTCATTGCCGAAGTGATGATCGATATTCCGCAGATTGCCCGTGATGAGGTTATCTAGCACGATCACCTCGTGCCCTTCGGACAAAAACCGATCGGTGAGATGGGAGCCGAGAAAACCAGCCCCGCCAGTGATGAGGATTCTCATGGGATCACGCAGTCAGTTTCTTCAGCAATTTGCCTGCTTCAGTCAAATCATCGACGCCCGTGGAGGTCGTCTCCAGAGCTTTCACCAGAGGTCGGGCTTCGGTCCGGATCAGCAAGTCGCCATTGTTCTTGAAGATGTGATGAGCGGCCTCGCGGACGCGATCATCCGCATCGGGCGAGAGTAGTGCTCGCAGCACCTCGGGAGCAGCCTTGGCGCCCAGCCGGGCCAGGCCCTCGGCCGCAGCCCAGCGCACCCCGTAATCGTCATCGCTGAGAACACTAATCAGGGCGTCGATGGCCTCGGGCGTCCCCGCTTCCGCCAAGAAGGACGCAGCACTGGTGCGATCCAATTCTCGCCGAGACGCGTCCTGCAGCACAGCGATGGCTTGTTCGATGGATTCAAAGTGATTGCTCATGCAAGGCTCCGATAGTAGTTGTATGTGACATGGATTGAAGGACAGTAACTATTAAACAAGCCGACGACCATGGACGGAAACAGCATCTTCCGTCATGGATTTTCATCCTATCATCCTTTCGTCCACCTTCGTCGATGGTCGTCGTTTTTCGAGAGTTCCCTGTGGCCGCATTACAAAATCCTCTTTGCCCAGGGAAAGTGCATAACGTCAGATTGTAAGTCTAGCATAATTCGGGCTCGAGTGTGAAACTTCACGCTGCCAGTGGGTGCGTTTCAAAATGGGGGCGCTTTTTTGTGTTCCCGGCCGACTCAAGTCGGGCGCTCCTGCCTGCGCCCCACTTGACGAATCTTTAGCAATAACGTATGATATTGGCCGGTCGAGTTACGGTTTCTTTTTTCAAAGATAATGTTCCTATCGTTTTCTTCTGCAAGGATAGCGCGTCATGCCCAAACAACCCAAATTAGATATGGTCGACTTCCAGATTCTCGACATCTTGCAAAGAGAGGGACGAATCAGCAATGCTGAGCTGGCCCGACGCATCTCCCGCTCGCAGCCCGCCACGCACGCCCGGCTGAAACGCCTGGAGCAAAGCGGACTCATCCGCGCCTACATGGCGCTTTTGGATAGGGAGATGCTCGGATTCGAGATGCTTTGTTTCGTGCACGTCACCCTGGAAAAACATCAACCCGATCACGTGAGGAATTTCCACGACAGGGTGGCGCAGATGCCCGAGGTTACTGAATGTTATCACGTGACAGGCGACTACGATTACCTGCTCAAAGTGGTCATGCGTCATCGCCGGGAGATGGAGGATTTTTTGGTGGACAAGCTTTCCCGGATTTCGGGCGTGGGGCGCGTTCACACCAGCGTGGTGCTCCGGGAAGTCAAGGAGACTTCCGCACTTCCCCTTCTGGCCAATATCGAGGAGTCGGAAGCGGTCGAGGATGCCGGGGAGCAAGCCTGACCGCCTCGCTTTATCAGCTACCTGTATAGTTACATTTCTTTCTTCGGGAGTGGTCCGAATTTGACTGACGACACCGGGAGCGAGTGGCTCCTCTTCACGCTCAGGGACGATGGACCAGGGACGACGGACGATTCACGCCATCAAATCAGCGATTTTCGTTCTCCATCGTCCATCGTCAAATACGTTGAGATCGTGCCATAGCAACGAAACGGCATGCAAACATCAGTCAAAAATAACCACCACCCTTTTTTCTTTGCGGCTTGGCGTCCTTGCGTGAAATGATCACGCACCGAAGCGTTTCAGACGATCGGCATATCCCAGGGCCCAGGGAATGATCTCGGTAGCATGAAAGAGGCCCATCGCGCCACGCTCGCTGGCGCGCTCGCCAAAAGTGGTTACGCCATCCTGCATGACATCCGGTCCCCAGAATAGAGTGGGCACAGGATGGTAGGAGTGCGCACGCAGCTTGGCGGGCGTGCTGTGATCGCCGGTGACAATGAGCACGCTCGGGCCCAGCGCCAGGATATCGGGAATGACCGCATCCACCGCTTCGATCTCATGCGCCTTGGCGTCGAAGTTGCCATCTTCGCCGTAGCTGTCAGTCTTCTTGATGTGAATGAAGAAGAAGTCGTAATCCTGCCATACCTTTTCCAGCGCGGCAATCTCGTGATGAGGTCGGTCTCCCTCGAACTTGACGACTTCCATCCCCACCAACCGGGCCACGCCTTTATACATAGGATACACAGCGATGGCGGCTGAACGCAGTTGGTAGGTGTCGGGGAATTGAGGCAGGCCCGGATCCTTGGCGATGCCGCGCAGATTCAAACTATTGGCCCGAGGCTCGTCGGCCAGAACCTGACGGGCCTGCGCCACCCACTTGTTGACCAGCTCAGCAGTGCGTTGCCCCTCGGGCGCATCGCTCAAATCCTCCACTGGCAGCGGCGGTTTGCCTGTGACCAGCGGATCGGTCTCGGTTAGCTCGCCGCCCAGCCCCTCGCCGCGGAAGATGACCACGAAGCGATGCTCTTTCACCGGTCTGACGATGACCTCCACGCCATCATCGGCCAGACTGGTGTGGGCCTGAAGTTTGGCCGTCAGGCGGATGCACTCATCGGTGGAGATGCGGCCAGCGCGGCGATCCACGATCAGGCCATTTTCGTCTGCGGTGGCGAAGTTGCCGCGAGCCGCCAGATCGTTGGGCCCCAGATCGAAGCCGATGCCCAGGGCCTCCAGCACGCCCCGACCGATCTCGAATCGCACAGGATCGTAGCTGAACAGACTGAGATGTGCAGGCCCGGACCCAGGTGCAATGCCCGGGCGCACCGGAATGGAGCGGCCGCTGCTGCCCTCACGGGCCAGTCCATCGAGATTAGGCGTGTAAGCCGCTTCCAGCTCGGTCAGACCATTGGGCTGCATGGGCAGACCGCCCAACCCATCCATCACCAGCAGAACGATCTTGTTATCATTGCTGGTGACCAGCTCTTTGTAGATTTTGTGATCTGTGATAATCATTTTGTTTTGCCTCCATAGAAAAGGGGATGGACGATCGAGCGTCCACCCCCGTGAAGTCAAGTCGCGGGATGAAACTCAGACCAGCGCGACCTCGGTGGTCGGATCGAACAGGTGCATGTTCTCCATGTTCACCACCAGATCAATGGATTGACCAGGCGTGGCCCGAGTGCGGGGATCGACGCGGGCGATGAACTGCTTGCCGCCGGTCAACGCATAGACGAAGATCTCATTCCCCATCAACTCGAAGAAGTCCACCTCGGCTGGCAGGGGAGCGGCGATGATGTCGGGGGGAACGAATTCTGCGGAATGGATATCCTCAGGCCGAATGCCGAAGATGACCTCCTTACCCTTGTGCTTGCGCACCTGATCAGCCTTATCGGCAGGCAGTTCCAGCCGGAAGGAGCCGCCATCGATGAACAACTTCTTGGTGTCCACCTCCTCCACCAGAGTGGCGTCGAAGAAATTCATGCTGGGGCTGCCGATGAAGCCCGCCACAAAGACATTGGTGGGGTGATTGTAAAGCACCTGAGGCGCGTCCACCTGCTGCAAAATGCCATCGCGCAGCACCGCGATGCGATCGGCCATGGTCATGGCCTCCACCTGGTCGTGAGTCACATAGATGAAGGTGGCGCCCAGCCGCTTGTGCAGCCGGGTCAGATTGGCGCGGGTTTCCACGCGCAATTTCGCATCCAGGTTAGAGAGAGGCTCATCCAGAAGGAAGACCTTGGGGTTGCGGACAATGGCCCGGCCCAGAGCGACGCGCTGGCGCTGGCCGCCGGAGAGGGCCTTGGGTTTACGATCCAACAGATTGCTGATGCCCAACAGCTCCGCGGCCTCGTTCACCTTCTGATTGATCTCCTGCTTGGGCACCTTGCGCAACTTCAGACCGAACGCCATATTGTCGTACACCGTCATATGCGGATACAGCGCGTAGGATTGGAACACCATGGCGATGTCACGATCCTTGGGCGGCACATCATTGACGATTTTGTCACCGATTTTGATAATGCCTTCGGTGATCTCCTCCAACCCCGCCAGCAAACGTAGCGATGTCGATTTGCCACAACCAGAAGGGCCGACATACACCATGAATTCCTTGTCATTGATATGCAAGGTCAGGTCATTCACGGCGACGACATCACCCCAACGTTTTGTTACATGTTCATAATCTACACTGGCCATGAAAAGTCTCCTTTGTCGAGAGTAAGACGTCATTTATCGGCAGAACTGTTCGGTCGTCAGGTCAGGGCCGGACGCCAGGGGACGGGGTTGCTCACCCCGGCTCCTCTGTGGCCTTCACGTCCTTGGCTGATCTGCCTGCGGGCATTACCGCCAACACCGTCCGACAAATGCGTCATCAGTTTGAGATAAAGCAATGGTGCAATGATGGGATCTGGCGCTATGAGCTGTCTTCGATAATCTCCTCCTGTATCGAAAAAGGGCCTCCGTAAAGGCGTAAAGAGGTAAAGAGGAAAGAAACAAACGCAGGGGTGCGTTTGAAATTCACGGTCATTATAACGAAGCATTTCGGTGTTCGTCAAATCGATCTTTGCGGTGATTCTCCATCACGCCCGTCGCTCCCCGCCCGCGATGGGATATTACCCCATTTTGAAACGCATCCATGTCATCGGGTGCGTTTCAAAATGGGGGCGCTTTTTTGCGTTCCTGGCCGACTCAAGTCGGGCGCTTCAGGCCTGCGGCCAGCGGACGGCCTCCGCCGTCCAGGTCGCCGCAGGGCGACCGTTGGCGCGAAGCG
>Ga0256914_1001915_pt1 | contig 17857 bp, 14 predicted proteins | sample HulkmetaG_FD_191571 | JGI IMG/M metagenome (GOLD analysis project Ga0256914, IMG submission 191571) | Hydrothermal chimney microbial communities from Main Endeavour vent field at the Juan de Fuca Ridge, Pacific Ocean - Hulk | ecosystem: Environmental > Aquatic > Marine > Hydrothermal vents ... | reverse complement strand
GTGGCCAAATGGCTATGACAAAGGTTTTTTCGCCTCCTTCTTCGCTCAGGGCGGCGAGGGAGGTTTAGGTTATGCTTTGCTGACTTTGTTGAATAACCTCGACAACTCTCCACTGGCCCAAGAGGCGGACTTTACCATCCATTTAGAAAAATTCTTGAAAGAGCATCCTGATCAGAGACTTGTCATTTATGGGCGTTTTGTCAATAGCGTAGTATGCCCTAAAAGCGGCGATATGACCGCCTGCCGATTTTTCCCTTCTGCTGCAGAGGTCGCGGTGGTTTATAAATGGGGACGAGGAAGGGTGGTACCGGAACAGGTTATTCCTCTAAATGAAGATGGAACCAAGATGCTGAAAAGTAGTCGTTCATGGGCGCCTTACGACTTGACGGGAGGGACGCTTCCTACGGACAAAACTTTGTCCCGTCAACGGCAGGCTCAGTGGGAGATGGGAATTTTTGGGTGGGATCCAACAGAAGGCAGCTTATATCCCCTGGGCGGCGTGAAAGGAACAACCCGAGAGCAATATACTGAGCCTGAGATCGGCACCTTTATGCAAGGCAAAGTATGGCTGCTGTCAGCCGAAGAGGCCGACGCGGTGGCAGAGCGGGTAAGCTCTGCTATAATAGAATATGCCTCTGAGAAATAAAGTATTCTCTTCGACCTGGATTCGTTCGAGGGCATGGCTTGGCGTTTTTATGGTAATTATTGCACTAAGTGCCAGTGTCGTGAGTCTCCCGTTGCGGGTGCAGGCCCAGAGTGCATGTTGGTTTTGCGAGTGCTGTGAGTGGCGGAGGGATTGCAGAGTAAACTGTGCAGCCTATGGCCCGGTGAGTAGCCGCCGCGAATGTGCCTCTGTTTGCAGAAGTGTAGGGATGGAGTACTGCGGAGACTGGCCTTGTGCGACCCCCACCCCTACCAACGGCGGTGGCGGCGGCGGAGGCGGTGGTGGCGGGGGCGGAGGAGGTGGTGGAGGCGATGTCACCACCTGTTGGAAACGCTGCGATGGCGCCTTGGCTCCAGCCTGTTTGTTGAATGTGGATGCTGTTGGCTCAACCACCGCGGATCTATCTTGGCGGCGGGTCGATAGCGGCGGCATTGCCACGCTTTACGTTTGTCGTGACGATGGCTCCCGAATTTGCGATGTGCGTACGGTGGTCCCTTACCAAGGCCAATGGCAACACACCTACACGGCAACGGGGCTTCAGCCCAGCACCCCTTACTATGCGGTCATCGGCACGGACGGTACGGGCATTGGTGCCTGCGACGCCCAAGGCATCACGGTGATTTGGTCCAACAAGGTCTACTTTACTACCACGGGTGCTCCTCCCACCTGCGACCTAAGCGATTTCCCTTCCACCATCACCTACGACGGCAAGGCCTACTATGACCTTACCACGGGCCTTGTTACCACCCAAGCGCCAACGACCCATACGGCGGCCATCCAAGTAAGCGACCCTGACGGCGATTCGGTCACCGTAACCTCCCTGAGTGCAAACAAGCCGGCTTGTTTGCAAACCTCCTACAGCGGCACCACAGCCCAACTGACGCCCCAAGGTGCGGTTACGGGCCAAGCCTTCCCGCCACTGGACGGGCCCAACGCGTGCCAAGTGCGCCTTAGCGCGGAGGTTGAAGATAGCGGCGGCCCCTGGGCCCGCGGCCGCGTGCCCCTATCGCTCCCTGCTGGTATAATGGAGGACAAATGTCACCTTTTGCCTGTCGTTGCATCTAAGGATAACGGGTGACCCAAACATGGATTGTCCATCCCTCACCTAAAAGGAGGTTTGCCATGACCGTGAACGAGGCCGGTTGGGATCGGGTCGTGCGTGTGATTTTGGGCGTTGTGCTGTTGGCCCTGTATTTCATGGGCAGCGTGAGCGGGACCGCTGGATTGGTCGCGCTCATTGTGGGCCTGATCGCTTTGATCACGGGCCTGGTGGGCTTCTGCCCGCTGTACAAGGTGGTGGGCTTCAGCACCAAGAAATAGGCCTCTCGCGGATCGGGCCATCCTGTCCGCGACCCCATCCGCGCCCGGCCCGACCGGCGCGGATGTTTTTCTGCCCTGCTTTTGGATGAGGGATGGCCATCCAACTCGGGGCGCCCGATGGGGCAAATCTTTTATGTTGAAGAGGAGAGTTATCCCATGACTCAGCAAGTGCTTAATGACGAAGTGCGCAATCAGGTGAAGAGCATCTTTGATTCTGAAATGCGCGAGCCCGTTCAGGTGATCCATTTCACCACCCAAGATGGCGCGTGCATGTATTGCGACGTGACCAAGCAACTGCTCACCGAGGTGGCCGATCTGCACGACAAAATCCACCTGACCGTGTATGATCTGGACCAAGACGCGGACAAGGCACAGGCCTTTGGCATCGATCGCGTCCCCGCGACCATCATCGCGTCGCTGGATGGGGACCAGATCACGGACCACGGCATCCGCTTCTTCGGGATTCCCGCGGAGTATGAATTCAGTTCGTTGTTGCACACCATCACCCAGGTGTCGAAGCGGGAGCCGGGGCTGAGCCCGCGCACGCTGGAGTTCCTCAAGAACTTGGAGGATGAGATTCGGTTCTTAGTGTTCGTGACCCCGTCGTGCCCTTACTGCCCCAACATGGTGGTGCTCACGCATCGTTTGGCCCTGGCCAGCCCCAAGGTCAAGGCCGCGATGGTGGAGGCCATCGAGTTCCCCGAGTGGGCCTCGGAGTATGGGGTGAGCGGCGTGCCGCACACGGTCATCAACGAGGGCTTGGGCGAAGTCATTGGCGCAGTGCCCGAGGAGCATTTGGTCCACGAGATCGAGCACGCGTTGCTGCACCTGCACGGTGAGCCGCACGACCATCACCACTAAGGCGCCACCCCAGAGGAGACGAGACCATGACCGCCCGTCGTCGTGTACGCTCTCGGCGACCGCGTCAGGCCTGGGCCGGCGTGATCGCCGGCTTGGGCCTGATTTTGCTGGCCGCGGCCATTGCCCTATATGCCCGTCGGCTGGACCGTCGCGGCAAGGCCGACGAGGTGCCCGCAGGGCCGGTGCAGAATCCGCCCGCGGTGGTCGATTTGCCCGCGCCCGAATTGGAATTGACCACCCTGGACGGCCAGACGGCATCCTTGGCCGACTATCGCGGGCAAGTGCTCATCGTCAACCTGTGGGCCACCTGGTGCCCGCCTTGTAAGGCGGAGATGCCCGATTTGCGGGCCTATTACGAAGACCACAAAGACGAAGGCCTGACCTTGGTGGCCATCAACATCCAAGAACCCGCGGACCGGGTGCGACCCTTTGTCGAGGCCTATGGCCTCACCTTCCCGGTGTGGTTGGACCCCGAAGGTCAGAGCACCATGGCCTTTCGCACCCAAGGCCTGCCCTCGACGTTTGTCATCGACCCCGAGGGACGCATTCGGCTCATTTGGTATGGCCGCACCAGCCGAGAGTTGTTGGAGCAATACGTGACCCCCTTGTTGGGGCAATAGTCCACGGAGGTTTGGCATGACGATGGAAGCCACGGTCACCTTGCTGCGCAAGATGGCCTTTGACGCGGTGTCGGGCAGCGGCCATCACCAACTTATGGACGCGGAGTCCCATGTCGGCGGTGAGAATCGTGGCCCCCGGCCCATGGAGTTTATTTTGCGCGGCCTATTGGGCTGCACCGCGATGGATGTGATCTCGATTTTGCGCAAGAAGCGCCAAACCGTGACCGCGTTTGAGGTCAAGGGCTTTGCCGAACGGGCCGACCAGCATCCCAAGGTGTTCACCCACATCACCATCGAGTACCATGTGGTGGGTGTCAATGTCGACGAAAAGGCCGTGCGGCGGTCTATCGAACTCTCCGCGGTCCGTTACTGCCCCGCGCAGGCCATGCTCAAGGATGTGGTGCCCATGCGGTTGCTGTACTACATTTATGAGGACACGCCCGATGGGCCCGCGTTGCGGGTGCAAGGCGAATGGACACCCCCTGAGCAGGCCGTGTAAGCGTTTGGGGCAACGATTGAGTGGGCATGGCGACCGGGTCCGCATGTGGGCCCGGTCGTTTTTGTGTCCTCCAAAGGGCGGTTGCGAGGGCTTTACGCCGCGGCCAAGAACCGCTCTAAGGTCTCCACCGTCAGGCGCGGACGGTGGAGGTGAGCGTCGTGCAGCACACCGGCGGACAACAGGCGCTGCAGCAAGGCCTTAGCCTCTTTGTTGCTCAGGCTCAATTGGCGGCGCAGCGCTTTGCGCCAAAAAGCCCGATCAGGGCGCGCGGGCCGTTCGCCACTGGCTACTGAGGCCACGGCAAAGAACACACGCGCGGCTTCGGCCACGGCCGGCCGAACGGCCATCTTCTGCACCTGGCCGAAGACGCGCTCTTGCTGCAATGAGACGCAGCGCACACCTTCGGGGCTGTCCCACACATCGACCCGGCCTTGCCCACTGGCTTGGTCCAGCAAGCGCGCGCCGCGCTCGACCCCCAGCAAGGCCACCACCAAGTTCACCGGGATGCCTGTGCGCAGCCGGCGGCGCAGTGTGGCGATCAACTCTACCAGCGCGTCGGTGGGGTCGGCGTGCTCCTTGGCCGTGTTCTCGGCCCGACCGGAGGGTTCCTCCTCTTCGGGTTCGGGCACGGGTTGGGTGACCAAGAAGTCGATGACGTCGAATTCTTCCAAGATGTTGGCGTCGGTTGACGCGGAGGTCGTGTCGGCGACCAAGAAGATGACTTGAAAGCCCATGTCGCGCAGCGTGCGCCCTAAGGCGGTGAAGGCTTCATCGCCCGAGCCTAAGATGTAGATGTCGGCGGCGCGGGTGGCCACATGGCGGCCCACCTCAAAGGCCAGACGCATGTCGGCGAAGTCGCGAATCACCCATTTCTTGCCATGGGTGCGTTGGCGGCGACGACGCACTTGAGAACCCATGAAACTCTGCGCGTCGATGACCGTGGCAACCCGATTAAGACCGCCCAATTGGGGGTTGTAGTGGGTGAAATTGGCCACCGCGATAAAGTCCTCGGGGGCCAAAGTGCCGTAGCGTTCTTCGATGTAACGCACCAGCGCGGGGAAATCCATGCGCGGCGAATAGCCGTATGGATTGCGTGTACCCGCGGTGCGGCGTTTGAGGGTGGTGTATAGATTCTCGAAGTCCAAAAAGAGCGCGACGCGAGGCATGCGCATCCCCCCATCCAATGTCAAGCCGCGTCGACCGCATCGGCGGGGGCGGCTTCACGGCGCGCTTCGACTTGGTCCACGGGGAAGGTGGCCTGGCATTGCAGGCACTGGGCCACGCCTTTGCGGGCCTCGACCAGCAGGCCGCCGCACGCGGGGCAGGGCGTGGCCAGCGGGCGCTTCCATGTGGTGAAGTCGCACTGCGGGTAATTTGCGCAGCCATAAAAGATGCGCCCGCGGCGGGTGCGCCGCACAACCAGGTCGCCGCCGCATTTGGGGCACTTGGCCCCGGTTTTCTCCAGCCACGGTTCGGTGTAGCGGCATTTGGGAAAGTTGCTGCAACTGATGAACTTGCCGTAGCGTCCCCAACGCAGCACCAACTCACCGCCGCATTGGGGACATTGGCGGCCGATGGGTTGCGGGCCTTGTTTGACCTCGGGCATGGCGGCTTCGGCCTTTTTCACCTGCTCTGAGAAGGGACCGTAGAAATCGCGCACGACCGCGACCCAGTCGCGCTCGCCGGCCGCGATGCGATCCAAATCCTCTTCCATGCGCGCGGTAAAGGCCACATCCATAATGTCCGGAAAGTGCTTGACCAGCAAATCGTTAACCAGTTCGCCAATCTCGGTGGGCACCAGCCGCTTGTTCTCTCGGCGGATATAGCCCCGCTGTTGCAAAGTGCTCAAGATGGGGGCGTAGGTGGAGGGGCGGCCGATGCCTTTTTCTTCCAGTGCTCGAATTAGGGTGGCGTCTGTGTAGCGTGGGGGCGGCTGGGTGAAATGCTGCTCGGGGTGCACCGCGCGCAAAATTTGGCGCTGACCTTCACGCACGCCTTCGGGCATGCGGCCTTCGCCGTTGGGCGCGGTGTCCTCGTCCTTGGCCTCTTCATACACCACCAAAAAGCCAGGAAAGCGCAACCGCGAGCCCGAGGCCCGCAACAAGTAGCGATGCCGCGGGCCTTGCCCTTCCACGTCCACGGTGAGGGTGTCATACACCGCGGGCGCCATTTGCGAGGCTACGAAGCGCTTCCAGATCAGGCTGTACAGCCGATATTGGTCGCGACTGAGGAAGGGCTTGACCTTCTCGGGGGTGCGAAAGACCGAGGTCGGGCGGATTGCCTCGTGGGCTTCTTGCGCACGGCGGGCGCGGGTGCGATAGTGCGGCGGTTTGTCTGGCAGGAAGGCTTCGCCATGACGTTGGGCAATGTAGCGGCGGGCTTCTTCTTGGGCCAATTTCGACACCGCGGTCGAGTCGGTGCGCATATAGGTGATCAAGCCGGTCGCGCCGCCTTCGCCGACATCCAACCCTTCGTACAGTTGTTGGGCCACGGCCATGGTCTTCTTCGCGGTGAAGCCCAAACGCCGCGAGGCTTCTTGTTGCAGCGTACTGGTGATGAAAGGCGCCGCGGGCCGTCGCCGGCGTTGGCCGGCCTTGACTTTGACCGCGACATAATCGGCTTGCTGCATATCCGCCACCACGGGCCGCACCGCGTCTTCGTTGGGGAGTTCAGGCTCTTGGTCGTCTAACCGCACCAGTTTGGCCGTGTAGGTACTCGCCTCGCCCTCGGGTTGGAACTCGGCCGCGATGGTCCAATATTCCCGTGGCTCGAAGGCGCGAATCTCTCGCTCCCGCTCGACCACCAAGCGCAGGGCCACCGATTGCACCCGTCCGGCCGACAACCGGCTGCGCACTTTGCGCCACAGCATCGGGCTCAGCGTGTATCCCACCAAGCGGTCCAGCACCCGCCGCGCCTGCTGCGCGTTGACCAAGTTCATATTGATGTCGCGCGGGTGGGCAAAGGCCTGCTCAATGGCGGGCTTGGTGATTTCGTGAAACTCTACCCGGCGCACGCGCTCCGGATCCATTTGCGCGGCTTCGACCAAGTGCCAGGCAATGGCTTCACCTTCTCGGTCGGGGTCGGTGGCAATGTAGATCTCTTCCGCCTTTTGGGCCAATTCTTTGATTTCTTTGACCACTTTGCGCTTTTCGTTGGGGACACGATATTTGGGCTGAAAGTCGTTCTCGATGTCCACCGACATTTGGGAGCGCAACAAGTCGCGCACATGCCCGATAGAGGCCTTGACCGTATAGCCGCGTCCCAGATAGCGGCCAATGGTGCGGGCCTTGGCCGGAGACTCCACGATGACCAACTTGCCTTTGCGCTGTGGCGCGCGCTTGGCCTGGCGCTTGCCGCGCGCCGTGGCCGGTGGTGGCGTCAGGCCTTCGTGCAACCGCGTCCGCCCGAAGCGAAACAGCGTGCCGCCGCAGACGGGGCAGCGCCCTTTGACCGCGGGGCGGCCGTTGGCCGTGAACACCGGCTGAGGGTCCTGCATCACCCGCTTGGCCTTGCAGCGGGTGCAGTAGGCTTCTAAGGGTTGGTCGGCAACAGAGCGCTCGTTGGGTGCCGTCATGAAGTCCCTCTCCTTCATTAATTACCTGCGCGGAGGCGCAAGGCGGGGCGATTATAAACCAAAGTGGGCGCCCGTGGGAAGGGGTGCACGCGGAAGGCCGGCCTCGGTGCAGGGCGTTGCTGCGTACCCTGACCGCGCGTGAGGCCGCGGCCGGGGCTTCAGAAGCCCAACAGCGTGACCAGCAGGCCGGTGAGCGCGGCCGCCAACGCGACGGCCAGCAGCAGGCTATCGCCGCGCGTCGCGGGGAAGGCCGCACTTTCGGAGCCGTGCCCGAGAACATGCGCGGGGACCGGCCCCGGGCCCAACAAGGCCTGCAAGAATTCGTCCACCGTGGATGGGCGTTCGTCGGGGTGCAAGTGCATCCCCCACAAGATGGCCTCTTCGACGCGTACCGGCAGGTTGGGGTTGATTTGCCGTGGGCTGCGCAGCGCCCGGGGACGCAGGAAGCGCTCGCGGGCCGAAGGCGGCGGTTCGTTGGTCAGCAAATGATAGAGGGTCGCGGCAAAGGCATAAATGTCGCTGCGCGCGTCCGTATGGCCCGCGTCCGCACCGTATTGCTCCAGCGGCGTGTAGAGCGCGGTGCCTTTGCCCTGAATCACCGTGATGGTGGCGTCGCCCGTGTTCATCTCTTTGACCAAACCAAAGTCCACCAACTTGATGCGGCCTTCGGGCGTGAGTTTGATGTTGCTGGGTTTGATGTCACGGTGCACGATGGGCGGTTGTTGGCTGTGCAAGTAGCGCAGCGCGTCGCCCAATTGACGGGCCCACTCCAACACCTGCGACAAGGGCAAAAAGCGGCCCTCTTGCCGCGCGGCCTCGATGAGCATGCGCAGATCTTGGCCGGGCACATAGTCCATCACCAAATAGTCGGCCGGCCCGTCGCTAAAGAAATCCGACACTTTGGGCAAGTTGGGGTGATCCAGGCGCGCCAACACCTGGGCCTCGCGGCGGAATTGGGCTCGCAGTTCTCGAATGGCCTCAGGGGGCAGGGTCGGGTCGTGCCGCACGCTTTTGACCGCGCAAAGCCGCCCGCGCAGCCGCAAGTCCTCGGCCAGATAGACGAAGCCCATGCCGCCTTGGCCGATAATGTCTTTGATAAGATAGCGTTGGCGCAGGGTCTGCCCAATGCGCAGGGCCATGCGCGCACCTCCTACCCCCAAAGAGGGGGACGCGCCGCGTGGGCCAGGGGCCGACGCGGGCCTTTGGGTTTTCCTCCCCCATTATAGTGCAGATGCTTAGCCAAAGCGCCCGGTGATGTAGGCTTCGGTGCGCTCGTCTTTGGGGTTGGTGAAAATCACCCGCGTCTCGTCATACTCCACCAAGGTGCCGGCGCGGCGTTCGTTCATCAGCATGAACGCGGTGTAGTCGGAGACCCGGCCGGCTTGTTGCATGTTGTGGGTGACGATGAGGATGGTGTACTTTTCGGCCAGTTCACGAATGAGGTCTTCAATGCGCAGCGTGGCGATGGGGTCCAGCGCGGAGGTCGGTTCGTCCATGAGGATGATCTCAGGCCGCACGGCAATGGCGCGCGCGATGCACAATCGCTGCTGTTGCCCCCCCGAGAGCGAAAGGCCGCTCTGATGGAGTTTGTCTTTGACCTCATCCCACAAGGCCGCGGCGCGCAACGCGGCTTCGACCAAGTCGTCCATGTCGGCCTTGCTGCCTTTGAAGCCATTGATGCGCAGCCCCCAGGCCACGTTTTCGTAAATGCTTTTGGGAAAGGGGTTGGGCTTTTGGAACACCATGCCGATGCGGCGCCGCACTTCAACCGGGTCTACATCGGGGTCGTAGATGTTCTTGCCGTGGTACAACACCTGGCCCTCGGTGCGCACATTGGGCATCAGTTCGTTCATGCGGTTGAAGGCCCGCAACAGGGTGCTCTTGCCGCAACCCGAAGGGCCGATGATGGCCGTCACTTTGTGCCGATGGATGGGTAGATTGATGTCTTCGATGGCCCGAAAGTCGCCATAATAGACGCTCAGGTGACGGGCCTCGATGGCAATGGGCTCCGAACCGGGCGGTTGGGTCATGGTCAGCCTCTCCGCTTGGCATAACGGTTGCGCAACAGGATGGCCGTGGCGTTGAGGGCCAGCAGCATCGCCAGCAAAACAATGATGGCCGCGGCGGCCAAATGGCGGAACACATCCTGCGGCCGCGCGGTCCATTGGTAGATTTGAATGGGCAAAGTGGTGAACTTGGAGAAGGGGCCGCTGGGATCGACGGTGATGAATGTGGAAGCCCCGACGACAATCAACGGCGCGGTCTCGCCGATGGCGCGCGACATGGCCAAGATGGTGCCGGTCAAGATGCCGGGCATCGCGCTGGGCAACACATGATGCCAAATCGTCTGCCACTGGGTGGCCCCCAGGCCATAACTGGCCAAGCGCAACGAATTGGGTACCGCGCGAATGGCCTCCTGCGCGTTGATAATGATGATGGGCAGAATGAGCAGGCCTAAAGTCAGGCCCGCGGACAAAATGGTGCGCCCGTTGGCGGTGGTACCTTCAGGCACCAAGCCGAAGACCGCGCCACTGGTGAGCGGCGCCAACGCGCGCACGAAAATGGCCAGCCCCAAAATGCCGTAAATGATGGATGGCACGCCAGCCAAGTTGTTGATGTTGGTTTGGATGAGGCGGTTGATCCACGTGTCCTTGCCTTTGGCGTACTCTTCCAAGTAGATGGCCGTGCCCACGCCAATCGGAAAGGCAAAGGCAATGGTGATGGCCACCACCCACAACGACCCCAGAACCGCGGTGCGCACGCCCGCGAACTCCGGCCGTGACGATTGGGGGCGGGTCAGAAATTCGGGGGTCAGCCACGACCGAAAGACCAAGCGCGCCTCTGGATACAAGCGCGTGACACGAGATTGGATGGCCTGGCGGCAAAAGACCGATTGGGCCAGCGTCCAAGTCTCCAGCACTTTGGGCCGCATGACCTTCGTGGTCAGCAGATCCAACAACTCACGGCGGTCGCGCTGTTCCAGCGGGCCTTCGCGCTCTAAGCGTTCCAACACCTCGGGCGTGAGGTGCTGGCGCAGCAAATAGGCCAGGTCCAAGGGGTGCAGGCGTTCCACGGGGATGCCGTTGATGCTCAGCGCGTCGGGAGGGACCTGATATGTGATGGCGACATAGCCGAAGGTGCGGTTCAACACATTCAACACGAGCGCGGTGAGCACGACAATGCCCACCAAGGTGGACATCTGGAACAAGATCAAGCCCCACCGACCCAGGCGGTGGCGTCGCGGCAGATTGGGTTGGAACAAAACCTCGTCTTGCATCCGCGTCCCGTTGCCGTTCATCGTGTCCATGCTCCTGCACCGCCTTGCCGGCGCGCTGCGTGGGCGTTAGTCATAAACCTGGCGGAATTTGCGCACGACCCGCTGACTGATGATGTTGAGGGTGAGGGTCATGAAGAACAGCACCAAGCCCAGCGCGAAGATGCTGTTGTAGTCGATGGAGTCGTACGACAAGTCGCCGCTGCTGATGCGCACGATGTGGCCGGTGATGGTCTCGGCGGCCTCGAAGGGGTTGAAGGTGAAATTCGGGCCCGCGCCCGCAGCCAAGGCGACAATCATTGTCTCACCGATCGCGCGCGAAATGGCCACGATGAAAGCCGCGGCAATGCCCGAGAAGGCCGCGGGCACCACCACTTGCAACGCGGTTTCCAGTTTGGTCGCGCCCAGGGCATAGGCCGCGTGACGCAACGATTGGGGCACCGCGCTTAGCGCGTCTTCGCTCATGGAACTCACCAGCGGAATGACCAGCACACCGATGACAATGCCCGCGGAGGCCATGTTATACACTTCGACCACATCTTTGCCGAAGATGGCCCGCAGCAGCGGCGTGACCAGCGTCAGCGCGAAGTAGCCATAGACCACCGTGGGCACCCCGGCCAGAATCTCCAGCGTGGGCTTGAGCAAGCGCCGGGCCCGCTCGGACGCGTATTCGCTCAGATAGATGGCAATGCCCAAGCCCAAGGGCAAGGCCACGGTCATCGCGATGGCCGTGACGATCAGGGTGGCGTTGAGCAGCGGCAGGATGCCGAATTTGCCAATCTGCGGCGCCCACTGGGTGCCGGTGAAGAATTCCACCAGGCGCACACGACTGCCGCGGTAGATGTCTAACCCCGCGGCATGGGCTGCGGCCGCGGTGCCTTGTTGCGCGCGCGCCACGGTCAACGCGGCCTCGTCCACGGCCAGCACTTGCATGACCTCGTCTTCAACGCGAATCATGTCTTGCGGGTGCAGCGCGGCGCCGCTGCGCGTCACCGGCAGCACCGTGTCGTCGGGGCCAATGGGCGCGGCCAACTGCTTGTTGGTGTCTTCCCAGAGTTGGCGGGTGAAAAAATTGAGGGATTCGCGGCCCAGTTCGTACACAATGCCAATCGTGGTGAAGATCGAGAGGGCCGCCGCAAGGAACAAGGCCCAACGGATGGCAGCCTCGAAGCGCCGGGGGCGACCACGCAGTTGAGCCGCGATCTCGCCTCCGGCCGGGGAAGGGGTGGGGTCAGGCATGGCGGCGTCTCCCTCGGCGCGCGATGCGCGCGGGCTGCGCCGATTATATCGCAAACCCGGCGCTTTGCGCGGTGCCCAACCTCAGGGCGCCTCCCCCACCGCGCGCAGCCACTGACGCATAGCCTGCTCTAACGCCTCCGCGCTGGCCGGAAAGTAACCCACGTCCAAAATCTCCTCGTTCACATGGGTCAAAAAGAAATGAATGAACGCCGCGACTTGAGGCTTGCGTTGCATAATGCTGGCCGCGGAGTAGAGGAGCAGCGGCCGCGATAACGGATACTCCCCGGCTTCCACCGTCGCGGCGTCGGGCAGCACCCCTTCAATGGCGACAGGGCGCAGTTTGTCCGCGTTCTCTTCATAATAGGCATAGCCGAAGAAGCCGATGGCATAAGGCGAACCTTCGATGCCCTGCACCAGCACATTGTCGTCTTCTGACATCTGCAGATTGTCCGCGGTGAGGATGGGCTCTTCGTCTTTGTCAAAGACGACCTCGACGAAGAAGTCGAACGTGCCGCTGTCGGTGCCGGGAATGTAGCGCAAAATCGGCTCGGCGGGCCATTCGGGCCGAATGTCGGCCCAGGTGCGGGCAGAGGAGAACACGCGCGCCAGTTCGTCCAAACTCAGGTTGTCGACGAAGTCATTGTCGCGCGCCACGACTACGGCCAGGCCATCGGTGCCCACGCGAAACTCGATGGGTTCGCGGCCCAGGGCGCGGCAGGCCTCGCGTTCGCTGTCTTTGATGGGCCGCGACGCGTTGGCAATGTCGGTTTCACCGCTGACGCAAAAGCGCTCAAAGCCCGCCCCCGAGCCGATGGAGTCGATGGTGATTTGGCCGCGAAAGCCTTCCTCTTGAAAGCGCTCGGCCATGCGCTCGGCCAAGGGATAGACGGTGGAACTGCCGGCAATGATGATGTCGCCGCTGTAATCCGCGGGATCCAGCGGCGGCAACAGACTCCGCGCAGGCGTGGCCGCGGGAGCCGTGGCCGTGGGATAGCGGGTGCCCGTAGGGGTGCGCAACAGGCGGTAACCGTCGGTTTGCGGCTCGGCAATGCCTTGACAACAGCCAGCCAGCCCCACGGCCAGCCCCATCACCAACCACCAGAGCCAACGAGCGCGCGTCATGACGAATCTCCTCCGGCCAGGATGCGAAGCCGCGACAAACGCCCTACTGGCAGGGCATTCATCGTCAAGCCTTGGCGGCCCAAACCCTTCCCTGCCGTCCTCCGATACCTTGAACCGCCGAGGACGGTCGGGTATACTTTGATTTGTTTATGGCAAAATCGGCCCTTGTCAGGCTCGCGGCCATTATAGCCCATTTTGGGCGTTCCCGCGGAGGGCCGAGGGGGATGTCGGGACGGGGAGGGCGATCGCCGGATCGCCGAACGCCCCGCTTTGCGCTTGGCAAGGTCGCTGAAGGCCGCGTGGTAGGCCGCGCGCGGCCGCACTGCCGTGATGCCAGAACCCTGGCAGGGTGATTTTCGCGCGTTTCCCTTGACAAGGGAAGGCGCTTAGTTTAGAATCCATCTAAGTTTGGAGTGAGTCTAATGAGCCAGCAAGTTGTGTTGTCCCCCCCAGCCAATGCGCTGGAAGCGCGCTTGTTGCGGGCTTTGCGGGAGGCCGGGTTGCGCCTGACGCCCCAACGGCGGGCCATTTGCCGTTACCTGGCCAGCACCAAAGAGCATCCCACCGCGCAGCAGATCTTCGCGGCGGTCAAGCCCCACTTTCCATCGTTGAGTTTGGCCACCGTATACAACACCTTGGACGCGCTGGTGCGGCTGGGCGCGGTGCACGCGTTGGGCGGCGCGGGCGATGGGGCCATTCACTACGACGCAGACACCGAGCCCCATGTCAATTTGGCGTGCTTGCAATGCCACCGGGTGGTGGACCTGCCCTGTGAGGCCGTGGCCGACCTGGATCGCCGCGTCGCCCGAGAGTCGGGTTACCACATCTTGGGCGCGCGGCTGGTGTATTACGGCTTGTGCCCCGATTGTCAAGCCGCCCAAGCGCGCTCAGCCTGAGGCTCACTCCTGCATCCCGGTATGAGGAGCAGGAACATGACCGAATTGACGACCACCGCGCTACATTTCTTTCAGCGCCGCCTGCGGGCGGCCATGAACGCCACCCAGGGCCTGGCCTTGGAGTGGTTCCTCACGGCCTTGACCTTGATTGCTTTGGTCACCGGCTGGCTTTTGGAGCACAACGGCGTCACCGGCTGGTCGGTGATGTCGGCTTATCTGGTCGCCTATGTGGCCGGTGGCAGCCTGGCCCTCATCAACGGCCTGCGTCTCCTCTGGCACGAACGCCAATTGGACGTGGACCTGCTCATGGTGGCCGCGGCCGTGGGCGCGGCTTACATCGGGCATCCGGCCGAGGGCGCGGTTTTGCTGTTCTTGTTCTCGCTGTCGAACGCGCTGCAAACATATGCGCTGGATCGCAACCGCAAGGCCATTGAAGCCTTGTTGGACCTGCGGCCGCCGGTGGCGACGGTGCGCCGCGGCGAGGCGTGGGTCACCCGGCCGGTGGAAGAGGTGCAGGTGGGCGACATCATCTTGGTACGGCCGGGCGAACGCTTTCCCCTGGACGGTCTGGTCGTGCAAGGCGTGTCGGAAGTCGACCAATCGCCCATTACGGGCGAGTCCGCCCCGGTGCTCAAAGAAGAAGGCGCGCAGGTGTTCGCGGGCACGGTGAACGGCACAGGCGCGCTGGAAGTGCGGGTGACGCGCCGCGTCGAAGATACCACCCTGGCCAAAATCGTACGGCTGGTCGAAGAAGCCCAGGCCACCAAAGCCACCACCCAGCGCCGGCTGGAAGCCTTCGAGCAGAAATATGCCACGTTCGTGCTGCTGGGGGCTGTGGTGTTGATCGTGGCGCTGCCGACCCTCTTCGGCTATACCTTTGAAGAGGGCTTCTACAAAGCCATGCTGTGGTTGGTGGTCGCGTCGCCGTGCGCGTTGGTCATTTCGACCCCAGCCAGCATTTTGGCCGCGCTGGCCCACGCGGCCCGGCGGGGCGTGCTCATCAAAGGCGGCGTGTATCTCGAGCATCTGGCTGATCTCAAGGTCGTGGCGCTGGACAAAACGGGCACCCTCACCGCGGGCAAGCCGCGCTTGACCCACTTCGAGCCCTTGGTGGAGGATGAAGACCCTCAGGCCTTGCTGCGGCACATTGCCGCGCTGGAAGCCCACTCCGAGCACCCCGTTGCCAAGGCCATCGTCAAGGCCGCGGAAGAGCAGGACTTGACGTGGGACGAGCCTGAGGGTGTGCGTGCGGTGCCGGGGCGAGGCGTCGAAGGCGAGGTGGAAGGCCGCCGCTTGTGGGTGGGCAATCTGCGCTTGTTCGCGGAGCGCGGCATCACCCCGCCGCCCCATCTGCAAGACCGCTTGGCTGAACTGGAAGCCCAAGGGCATACCGCGGTGCTGGCCTACGCGCCCGATGCCCAACAATGGTTGGCCCTCATCGCGGTGGCGGATACTTTGCGCCGTGGCGCGCGCGAAACCGTGGCCGAACTCAAGGCTTTGGGCGCGCGCGTGGTCATGCTCACCGGCGATAATGAGCGAGTCGCCGCCAGCATTGCCGCCCAAGTGGGGGTGGACGATTTTGTGGCCGACCTCTTGCCCCAAGACAAAGTCACCGCGGTGGAGCGTTTGGTGCGGGAATATGGCCCGACGGCCATGGTCGGCGATGGCGTGAACGACGCGCCCGCGCTGGCTAAAGCCACGGTGGGCATCGCCATGGGCGGCGCGGGAACCGATGTCGCCTTGGAGACCGCGGACGTGGTGCTCATGGGCGACGACCTGAAGATGCTGCCTTACACCATCCGCCTGGCCCGCAAAGCCCGGCGCATCATCACCCAAAATTTGGCTTTTGCTCTGGGCATGATCGTGGTGCTGGTGCTTTCCGCGTTCGTGGCCGACCTGCCGTTGACTTTGGGCGTGTTAGGCCACGAAGGCAGCACCGTCATCGTGGTGCTCAATGGCCTGCGCCTGTTGCGCGGCGCGGCCTGAACCTGACCCCGGCCACCCCGCGGCGGCGCTTCAGCGCCGCCGTTCCCTTTCACCGCAGCCTCACGGTCGGGTCGCGGCCAGGTCGGAGCATGGTATACTGAAACCAACCCGCGATTCGTTTGGTTCTCGCGTCTCTGAGGAGGCTCTCATGCTCCAGCCCGACCGTGTGGTTCGCACCACTTGCCCTTACTGCGGCGTGGGCTGTACGCTGGACCTGCACATCTACAACGACACCATCGTCGAGGTCCAAGCCCCGTGGGATGGCGTGGCCAACCGGGGTCTGCTGTGCGTCAAAGGCCGCTATGGCCTGGACTATATCGACCATCCGCATCGCATCACCCGGCCTTTGGTGCGCAAACAGCCTCAGCGCGCGGGCGCGCGCACGCCGGCCCGCAGCCTGGACGACTGGGTCGAGGTCTCGTGGGATGAAGCCTTAGATTTGGTCGCCGAGCGCCTGGTGCGCATCTATCGTGAAAGCGGCCCTCGGGCGCTGGCCGCGTATGGCAGTGCCAAGGCCACCAACGAAGACAACTACCTGCTGCAGAAGTTGTTCCGCGCGTTGTTCCAAACCCACAGTGTAGACCACTGCGCGCGGCTGTGTCACGCCTCGACCGTGGCCGCGCTGCAAGCGGCCATTGGTTCCGCGGCCATGAGCAACACCGCGCTGGAGGTGCTGGAGACCGAGGTCGCGCTGGTCGCGGGCTCGAATACCACCGAGAACCACCCGGTCATTGGCGCGTTCATCAAGCGCGCGGTTGCCGAGCGCGGGGTCAAACTCATCGTCGTGGACCCGCGGCGCATCGAGTTGGCCGACTATGCCACTTTGTGGCTTCCCCTCAAGCCGGGCACCAATGTACCCTTGTTCTCGGCCATGGCCCATGTCATCATCCGCGAGGGGTGGTACAACGAAGCGTTCATTCGCGAGCACACGGTCGGTTTTGAAGCGTTCGCGCGGGCCATGGAGAAATTCACCCCCGAGTTCGCGGAACAAGTCACCGGCGTGCCCAAAGAAGACATCATCGAGGCTGCGCGCCTGTATGCCCAAGCCCAGCGTGCGATGCTGTTCTGGGGCATGGGCATGACCCAGTTCGCCCACGGCACGGCCAGCGTGCTTTCGATTGTGCATTTGGCGTTGCTGACCGGCCATGTGGGGAAGATAGGCACCGGCCTCAACCCCCTGCGCGGGCAGAACAACGTGCAGGGCGCGTCGGACATGGGCGTGCTCAACAGCGTGTATCCGGGCTACATGAAGGTCGCGGACCCGGCCAACGCGGCCCACTGGGAACGGGTCTGGAACCTGCCCGCCGGCACCTTGCCCACCGAGCCTGGCCTCACGGTCACCGAGATCCTCAAAGCCGCAGGGCCTGAGGGGGTGCGCGGGCTGTTCGTCATGGGCGAGAACCCGCTGATGTCGGAGCCCAACTTGGCCGAGGCCGAGGCCCATTTGCAACAGGTGGACTTCTTGGTGGTCCAAGATCTGTTCCTCAACGAGACGGGTGTGTATGCGGATGTGTTTCTTCCGGCCGCGTCTTTTGCCGAAAAGGATGGCACGTTTACCAACACCGACCGCCGCGTGCAGCGGGTGCGTCAAGCGTTGCCCCCTCGGGGGCAGGCGCGCCCCGATTGGGCCATCTTGGCCGACTTGGCCCAGCGCATTGAGGCCAAACTGGGCTTGCCTTACACCGCAGGCTGGGACTATCGCCACCCGTCGGAGATTTGGGACGAAGTCGCGGCCGCGGTGCCCGCGTATCGGGGCATCTCTTACGCACGCATCGAACAGGTTGGCCTGCAGTGGCCCGTGC
>Ga0256914_1001914_pt1 | contig 17863 bp, 11 predicted proteins | sample HulkmetaG_FD_191571 | JGI IMG/M metagenome (GOLD analysis project Ga0256914, IMG submission 191571) | Hydrothermal chimney microbial communities from Main Endeavour vent field at the Juan de Fuca Ridge, Pacific Ocean - Hulk | ecosystem: Environmental > Aquatic > Marine > Hydrothermal vents ... | reverse complement strand
GCGCCGTGCATCCACTGGGCCAACCGTTTGCCCGCCACTGTTTCCATCACTCGACGTTGTAAAGGAGGCAGGTCAGGGAAAGCCAGTGCAAGCAATAATTCTGGATAGGAGGCTATCAGCATACCGCTGAGCGAACTTGCATTACGACATTCGCCAAGCTGCTCACTGTTTGTTATGAGCTGCTCCCAAAATGGAGAAGCCTGCCATTCGGCTCCTCCCTGCGCCAAACAAGGGCGAGTAAAGAGTAGTGGCCCATCGGTGCGGGTTCGAGCAAGATAAAACAAGGCAGACTCTTCACTACGTGGAGATGGCTCCACTTGTAATCCCAAATGCTGCAGCCGAACCCGATCATCGCCTCGAAGAAAAGTATCTTCACGCACCACTGCCGGAAAAGCGCCCTCAGCCATTCCTAGCAATGCCACCGCACCAAAGCGCAATCCTAAACTTTCTGTCACATTGAGCGCCAAAATGACTTCACGTCCTGCGTCCTGTCGCGTTTCGTAGTGCGCGGCCTCAAGTGCACCAGCAAAATCTGTGAGAAACTCCGCGAACGTGACGTCAGGCAATTGCAAAGCCTCCGCAGCCCATACCATGGACCGTAATACTTCCTTGAGCGAAGTTAACGCGGCAATGTCGCGAGCAACCAGCCATGAATCATCAATGTTGCGAATAGATGCCACCATATTCAACGAGAATGAGTCTTTTGGCGTCTCGATAATTTCTGACTGCTCCCTCTCGTCTGGTTCGCAACCAATGAGGTCTTCAAGCCAATGCACAAAGACATGAACAGGATGTTGCCCTTGGGGAGGGGTGATGGATTGCCTGAACAACGCCCACTTTCGGCGCAAAAGTTGAATATCCGACAAGGCTGAAGAGGTAGTGACCAGGGTGTTGCCATCGTCTAATAGAGGTGTATGCTCATGTTGCAAATGTTGAAGCCATCGTCCAAAAGCGTCATCCCATTGTTCCGCGCCAGCCGTCACACGAGCCCACCTACCTAACCGATCTAGCCTATCCGCATCGCGCGATGTGATAGCAAGCCCTTCGTGTGGCCATACCCAGGTAAAATAGGGAGAGCGCCAGGCGCTGATGGTAGCCCGGAACGGAAATTGCCTGGGGGGCGCATGGGGGTCAGTCTTTGGTGCAACCAAATTCAATAATGCCAGCAAAGCATCAACGGCGGGATTGCTCCGCACCGAGAATCCCCCCGAGACCAGCACAGGCATTTCAAATTCCCTGGCAATCTGAATAATCGCATCTCGGTAGGAGCGGATGTCACGTGCCAACAGCGCCACTTGCGATGATTGCAGGCCGTCAATAACAATGCGCTCTTTGAGCCAACGCAGTGCCACTCGAACTTCATTTGCAATATCAGGTGCCGCGATGAATCGATGTTGTGGAGAGAGACGCCTGGAATACTGAGTTGAAAGCGGCTGCGCACGAACGGAAAAGGTTGTTTCGACCTGCTCGATAGCTTCGGCAAAAGATGCTGCAGCTGCTAGGTCTGTGTCGCTGGAAGGTTGGATGAGCGTGAAGCAAACAGTATCTGCATGTTGGGATATGTCGTGCAATAACGCCAACTCTGCAGGGCGAAAACGCATAAACCCATCGACGCCAAGGAAATTCCAATTTCCTAATAGCTCGGGCGATGTTTTCACGGCACAGCGGGCGTGTAAAAGCATTCCCGCACGATCCACCCATTTTCGGTCCTGAAGTCCATGTCGATACATGGCATAAAGCCGAGCTAGTTCAGCTAAGCGTTCTGGCTCCCCCATACATCTCACAGCGCGCTCAAAGTCCGAAGGCGCGACGAGATCATATGTGAATTCGGAAAACAACTCGCGCAATGCCCGAATGAAGCCGGGCATGTGCGATAGCGGTGCGTAATAGTGCAACCGAGCGTCATCCACCATTGAACGTACAAACCGCACCTGGATAGGATCGCTGATAAGCGTCAGTGGAGAGGCGGTCAGGTCCAATATCTCGCGAGCAAGATCATGTATCGTTTGGATGCGCACCCCCATACCTCCGCCCAAGAGAGCAAGCAGCCGGTGGGCCGCAGCTGCTTGTCGGCGGCTGGCCACCACAATCCGCGCCGACTGCCAACGTTGAGCCCGTACGTGGGCTTGCCGTATTACAAAAGTTGTTTTTCCTGCACCTGCTGGAGCGGTATAGAGAGTCGTAGACATCAAACGCCTCGCTGGCTGATTTCACGCCTTGCCATAGCGAGCGGCCACGATTTCGGCCATGGCCGCCAAAGCTATCTCTTCGGGGGTGCGCCCGCCCAGGTCAAGGCCAATGGGGTTATGAACACGTTGGATTTGTTCATGGGTAAAACCAATTTCGTGTAAGCGCCTGATTCGGCGGGCCACGGTTTTACGCGAACCCAAAGCGCCAATGTAACGGGCCTCGCTATTCAGCGCCAACTGCAACGCCGGGACATCGATTTTGTCATCGTGGCTAACAATTGCAATGCTGGTGCCAGCATCGGGATGCAGCTCGGGCAAGACTTCCTGAGGCCAGGCCATGAGCAAGCGATCAGCATGATTAAATCGTTCCAATGAAGCGAATGCGGGCCGTGGATCTATCACAATGGTCTCATAGCCTAACTCATTTGCATATCGTACCAACGCAACTGCAAGGTGCACTGCACCGATGATCACTAATCGTTGCGGCGGGAAAAAGGGAATGAGCGCCACGGCCGTGCGTCCATCGGGCAGAACGACGCTCGTACGTGTGCGCTGCTGAGCGAATGTTGTATTAACAAGCTCACGTAAGATATCCTCATAACGCGCCAGCGCGCCCAGTTTGTTGCCATCACGATAAAACAAACCGATTTTGCCTTCGAACCTTCCTCCAAAGCCCAATACCAAAACTACAGGCAATTTATCCAGTCTTGCCGAATGTAATGCGCGCCAGACAGGATTAGGATGCCAGGGCAAGATGTAAATTTCAACTTCCCCACCACATGTTAACCCGGCCTCAGCCGCCCAATCATCACCAATGCCATAGGCGACTCGACGTGGGGGAGCGCCGGCAAGGACCTTAATCGCCTCTTGCACCACTGCGCTCTCCACACATCCACCACTCACAGACCCCACCATCTCCCCCGTTTCCGCAACTGCCATCATGGCCCCCAACGGGCGTGGAGAGGAGCCACGGGTCTTGATCACCGTCACCAAAGCGCCGCGTAGATTGTGCGCCGCCCACCCCATCAGAGCCGAGATCGGGTCCTGAGGACGAGAAGTTGAGCTCATTGGATATGAGGCAAGATGCGTTGCAGTAAACGATCTTTGGGCATGTATCCCACGATACGCTCGACCGGCGCCCCCTTTTTGAAGATAATGAGTGTTGGGATTCCCATAATCCCATACTGTCCAGGCGTCATGGGATTGTGATCCACATCCAATTTGGCGACCTTGACTTTACCATCAAATTCCACAGCCAGATCTTCCAGAATGGGAGCAATAAGTTTGCAAGGTGAACACCAGACAGCCCAAAAGTCTACAATCACAGGGGTTTCACTATCTAGGACCTCTTTGTTAAAATTGGCGTCGGTTACGGGAAATGGCTTTGACATAGTAGCAACAATCCTTTTGTTGGTGAATATTCTAGTTCAGATTTGATAATAGCACACGGATCAACTTCTTCCAGTTTTCAAGTGTCCAAATGGTACACCAAAATGAATAAGATTCAAAATGAAATCAAGTAATCGCCTCCTTGTCTTTGGCTTTGAGTACGCAGCTCCCGCTGCATCAGTAATGCGCAGCCTCGACCAATTGATCAATTGATGTCGCGAATCCACTTTTGCCAGAAGCGTGGGTACACCCGATGGGCCCGTCCATGGTCACCTAATACCGTCCAACGCTTCACCCCTTGCAATGTTCATTCTGTAACGGAAGGAACATGCATGATACTCTGGAACATGCTATCATAAAACGCACTCCAGCCAGCCACAAATCTTTGTTCACTGTAACCAAGGATGTCAAGATGAAATTTTCAATGTTTATTTTATTGTTCGTTTTTTTGATCGCGTCATGTGGCAGCATGATCCTCCCACACGTACAACCTACCCCACTCAAACAGCCCACTGCTGCGACATCCGATTGCCCCACGACATCCCCACCAGCGCCAGGTGTTCACAACCTGCAAGACTTAAGACCAGGATGCGATTACGCTCAATGGTTTGAGGACAACACGGGCTACCAGCCCGATCCAGTCTACTTTAGCAACTACTCTATCTTGCCTTGGGGAAACGAACTTTACCTCGGATTTGGAAAAGCACGTCCCTCAGAATTCAACGGCTCCCTTTTTGCAAGCTATCACTCCAGCGTCGTCAGTGCGATTTACCAACCTAGCGAACAGGGCTTCATCGATATGGTTCGAGATGTAGACACCCAGCATTTACACATCCCGGGACCAGACCCCACTGATCCAGCCCTCCCCGGGGGACACCCATGGGATTGGGGAAATACTTATGTCTATACTCCAACGACGGGAACAATTGTCAAACATCGCAATCTGCCCAACGTGATTCACAGTTGGGGCATAGAAAGTACTGCAAATGGGCTTTATGTCGCAGTGAGTTCCCACACAGGCGACTACAAAACCTGGACAGGTGAAATTTTTCGCAGTACAGACCTTGGTGAGACTTGGACCCGAATGGCGGATAAGGATGACGGAGTGGGGAATTATCGGACATATGATATTATTCAATTCAACAGCAAGCTTTATGCAACCTGGAGCGATGATTATGGGTCACCCTGCGGAATAGCTGAAAGTTCTGATGGGGGTAGTGTGTGGCAGCGCCTTGCTGGTTGTAACGGGAAGACAAATTGTCGATCTCGTCTATACGTCTATAACAACCAGCTTCTAGCCCTTGCAGCGGCCAGGGATGGAATCATTGCTATTCAGACAGATGGCAGTACAATCACCTACCCTTTCCCCGACTTTTCTGTGCAGACATGGGTATATAACCCCTTTGCCATTGATGCGGCCAACAGACTCTACCTGGTTACTGAGGATAACCGCATCCTGCGGTCGCATGACTTGGAAACCTGGGAAACCATGGTGGCATCCGATCGCGACTTCATCACCCTAAGCTACTGGCCCGATCAAGACAAGATCGTCGTCGGCGATCGCGGTCTAGTAGGACGACTCTGGCAGCTCGATCCCAGCGCTACCCCCATCCAACAGCCTCCCACTCTATACCCCACGATTACACTGAATGGTGCGGATGTAATTATCCAGTGGGATGATTACCAGGGAATGAGCTATCGCATCTACAGAAATACAGAAAGGCCTCTTTTTTCACCAGCGATCCAACATTTCCACACCGAAGTTACTACCAACAGTTGGACTGACTCTGGCGTCGCTACGCAAGCAGGAGGCACCTACTATCAAGTTCGCAGCAAAAATGCGGATGGAGACATATCAGGCCCATCACGACTGATAGGAAAATTTACCTACGACGTGGTGCCAGGAAGTTAAGTGGTTGATGATATGAACTTGAAATGAATCTTGGAGACGCTTCTAACTCATCGGACGAAAACAGAATAAAGACGAAGGTGGATGAGGTGAACCATCTTCTATTGTTCGTCAACCATCGTCTTTGTTCGTCGAAATGCGCAGCACTGTTCTCAAGTTTCAAATGCGCATCTTCTTAACGGGCCACGATCTCTCCTGTTTTTTCCATAAGAGAGGGTGCGTTTCAGTTTTGCCTAAACAAGAGACAAGTGATGGCGCCTGCTGCATTTTTGCGATATAATGCCCGGTGTTATGGCATCTCTGACTTCTATATCACCACCGCCGCACTACACCGAATTTAACGTTCCAGATCATTACCACACAAATCGTAAGGGGCCAGTGCGTTGGTTGTTTTCTCATGCCATCCGGTATTGGTATTTGTGGGGGGTGTTAATTCTGGGAGCATTATCGAACGCTCTGCTTGCTTCAGCAATCCCTATCCTTACTGGACAGGCATTTAACGGCATCCTGACACACCCTCCCCTGCCTGCTATCCTTATCCGATCGGCCATTCTTATTATGATTTCGCAGTTGGTGCGGAGCGGTCTACAACTCATGCGTAATTTTAGCGCTGAGCTTATTGGGCAATGCCTCGAAAGGGATATTCGAGACGAGCTGTACGTTAGCTTGCTGGGTAAAAGTATGATGTTTCATAGTTTGCAACCCGTGGGTGATACGATGGCTAGAGCCACTAACGACGTTAGGGAAATCAACTTCATGATGAACCCAGGCGTCAATCTCGTCATTGGTTCGATGATGTTCATGCTTATGCCTATGATCATGGCGCCCCGTTATCATTTCTCGCTAGTTTTGGCTCCGGCTGTCTTCTCGATACTTTATGTGGGAGCGCTGGCGCAATATCTTCATGAGCTGCAGCCGATTACTCGACGTGTGCGTGATACTTTTGGTGCTATGAACACGCGTCTTGCCGAAGTACTTGATGGCATCGAAATCGTCAAGGGGGCGGCTCAAGAAGAACAGGAAGTGCGACGATTTGCGCAAGTGGCGCGAGCGTTTCGTGACGCCTTCATCCACCAGGGTGATGTCGAGGCGCGTTTTCTTCCCTTGCTCTTGTTAGCGCTGACCAATGCTGCTGGCTTCCTGCATGCGGTCATTCTTTTTCGTCGCGGTCTAATTGACACGGGGGATGTGGTAGCTTATATGGGATTATTGGCTTTATTGGGCTTTCCCACCTTTGTATCGCTATTCGCCTACTCACGCGTTTCTTCGGGTATCTCGGCAGCACGCCGAATTCTTGAACTTATCAATACCGAAACGGAAATCGACCAAAACATTGGTGGCCATGCCCAGAAGATGCTTGGTGATGTGACTTTCGATCATGTTTTCTTTACCTATACCCCAGATGCTGAGCCAATTCTGCAAGATATCGACTTTCATGTGAGATCCGGCCAGCGAGTTGCCATTGTCGGACAGACAGGTGTTGGCAAAACAACTCTGGCAAAACTCATCAATCGCACCTACGATGTCTCGTCTGGGCGCGTATTGATTGATGGCATTGATGTGCGGGAGTGGGATATAGAGGCGCTGCGTCGTCAGATTTCCATCATCGAGCAGGACATATTCCTGTTTTCTCGATCCGTCGCAGAAAACATCGCATTTGGTCGACCTGACGCCACCATGGAGGAAATCATTGTAGCGGCCAAAGCCGCCCAGGCCCATGAATTCATCATGGATATGCCAAATGGATATCAGACCGTTATTGGTGAGCGCGGGGTCACGCTGTCGGGTGGACAGCGACAGCGTCTGGCTCTGGCTCGCGCATTCCTCACCGATCCTACCATCCTCATCCTGGATGATTCTACGAGTGCTATCGACAGCGCCACAGAAGATAAAATTCAGCGAGCCATTTTCGCTGCGTCTCGCGATCGCACCACCTTTATTATCACTCATCGTCTCTCACAGATTCGTTGGGCTGATCTAATTGTTGTTTTGCGCAAGGGACGCATTGTGGCATTAGGCGATCATGAAGCACTCTTGCGCACATCCGAAGCCTACCGCCGCATTTTTGCTGGTTAGTAGATTTACAATACAACAATGGCTGACAAGCGACTCAGCAGGTTCGTATTGTTCTATGAGCGAACATCAGCCGTCAACTATTAGCACGCCCACACAAAAGCCATCTCATGGGATTTTTTGCCAACCTCGATGTGGAAGGATATGATCGCCAGTACAGTGATCGCGAATTACTGGCGGGCATCGGTGCGTACTTTAAACCTTACGCACGCCGACTCATTCTCATCACAGTCATGCTAGTGGTAATCGCGGGTTCAAGCGCAAGTTTCCCGGTGTTGGTTGGGCGTGGCATCGATATGCTTCAGGCCCGCAACGATCCCATCTTATTGGCAGCACTCACCACAGCGGTGTTCCTCTTCGGCGTATTAACCTGGGGAGCTAATTGGATGCGGCGTCGCATTACCGTGCGCACCATTGGCGACGTCGTATTAAATCTCCGCATAGATGCGTTTCGCGCCTCGGTGAACCACGATCTTTCCTTTTTTGACAAATATGCTTCGGGGCGTATCGTTTCGCGCATCACTTCTGATACGCGCGACTTTGGTGAGGTGGTTACCCTGGTCACTGATGTCACCTCGCAGTTTATTCAGGCGGGTATCTTGGCTGCGCTTTTGGTCAAGATTGAATGGCGTTTAGCAATGGGGATCTTCCTATTTTTGCCGGTGCTATTTTTCGCTGCCAGCGCATTGCGCTCAATCATGCGCAAATACACGCGGCTAGGAATGCGGGCCATGGCGGTGGTCAATGCGAGAATCAAGGAAAGTGTTGGCGGCATCGCCGTCGCCAAAAATTATCGTCAGGAATCAGCCATCTACCAGGAATTCGTGCAAGCCAATGAAGAAAGCTTCCAGGTGAATGTTCGCCGAGGTTTCGTACTTGCCTCGGTTTTTCCTCTGCTCAATGGTTTAGGAGGTGTCGCTACTGCAGGTTTGGTTTATGCAGGCGGCCTTACGGTAATGCAAGGCATTGTGACTGCTGGCGCCTGGTATCTTTTCTTGAGTAGTCTGGAGCGATTCTTCTTCCCTGTGCTAAACCTGGCCGCATTTTCTGCTCAAATCCAGGCAGGACTTTCGGCGGCTGAGCGCATTTTTGCACTTATCGAGGCGGAGCACAATGTTATCCAAAGAGACAACATAATCCCTCCACAGCTTTCAGGGGAAATCCGGTTTGAGAATGTAACGTTTCGTTATGTTGAGGGTGAAAACATCCTGTCTCACTTCAATTTGCATATCAGTGCTGGAGAGACCATTGCCTTGGTCGGACACACAGGTGCTGGCAAAACCACCATCGCCAAACTCATTGCTCGTTTTTACGAGTTTCAGCTTGGCCGGATATGGGTGGATGGCCATGATATCCGCACATTAAATCTAGCCTCTTATCGCAAACAATTGGGGATTGTCTCTCAAATCCCCTTCTTATTCTCGGGGACTGTAGCGGACAATATTCGGTATGCCAATCCCAATCCTAGCGATGAAGAAATCCTTGAGCTTGCCCGTCAAATTGGTAACGGAGACTGGTTGGAAACACTGCCTGAGGGATTGTATACCGAGGTGGGCGAGCGGGGAAAGCGGCTCTCGATGGGGCAGCGCCAACTGGTTGCTTTGATGCGTGTTCTGGCACATAAACCGACAATCTTTATTTTGGACGAGGCCACAGCCAGTATCGATCCCTTTACCGAATGGCAAATACAACAGGCGCTAAATTTAATTTTATCCCGCACGACCAGCATACTCATTGCACATCGTCTCTCCACAGTAAAGGCGGCAGATCGCATTTTGGTGATTGATCATGGTAAAATTATTGAGGAGGGGGATCATGATAGTCTTATAACCTTGGGGGGACACTATGCAACCCTGTATAATACATACTTCAGACACCAAAGTCTAGACTATATCGAACACGCCCGCGGACTGGCAGAATAACCCACAACAAGTGCTATGAAAAAAATCTTTACAGCCATCAGCACACTCGTTGCCCTACTCGCCCTCGGCAATTTCACCTTTTGGACAGAACCTGTGCGGGCGCAGGAAACCTACAGATTGCGCATCGGCGTAACACAAGACGGTATTGTCCGCATTACGCCTAGCGATCTTGAATCAGCAGGCATTAAGCCTGTCAGCATCGATCCCCGAACCTTCTCACTCACCAGCCAGGGGATACCCATAGCCATTTTTGTTGCTGGCGAGGAGGATGGGAGATTCGATAAGCGAGACTATATCGAGTTCTTTGGACAAAAATATCACAGCACCATTCAAAACGAAAAATACACTGACGAAAATGTTTATTGGCTGACGATTGGTGCGGAGCCCGGACCACGCATTCCTGAAATTAATGCCGCCCCAAGTTTCAAACTATCTTCTCCCACCGATTTTGCAACCACCATTCATGCAGAGCAAAACAACTACTGGTTTACGCAGCAACGTGAAAGAGAATACTCATTGGATACGTGGTTTTGGGACATTCTGCGTATGAATTCAAAGCAACTTGTCATTACAGGCACATATCCATCCACGATACCTTATCCAGCCGCGAGTCAGCCTGCCAAGCTTATTGTCGAGGAATATTCGCAGAGCCCGGTAGAACATCGAACAATAGTGGAATTGAATGGCACAAAGCTTTTGGATGAAATCTGGTCAGGTACGCGTCTAAACATCTTTACCGCCACAGTGCCCGCTGATCTAATAACTCACGGCGTCAATACGGTTACTATCGGCGCAATGTTGAAACCAAAGAACAAAATCGACAAGGTTTTTGTCAATCATTGGGACATGCATTATCGTCGCCGATTTGTGGCTTGGAAGGGACAAATTGACTTCCGGACAGAATCGCCCGGTCCTCACGAATACTTAGTAAAAGGATGGACAGAAACTAGAGTCGAAATCTTAGATATCAGCAACCCCTATGCACCGCGCAGGCTTACGCATTCAGCAGCTATTCCAGGTAGAGCCAAAGCGATTCTCTTCCGCGTCAAGGATTCTCCAGGAGACAGGTTTTGGTTGCAGGAGGAGGAAGCCATTCACGGGCCAGACTCTATTGAGCTAAGCCCCCAGCAAACCGAATTGCGCCAGCCAGTTCATGGGGCCGAGGTTATTATCGTGACCGCCCCCGAATTGGAAGCGGCAGCCCAACGCTTATCAGAATGGCACCAAAAGCGCGGGTATAGCTCGCGGATAGTATTTTTTCAAGACTTGGTTGACGAATTTAATGACGGTATCTATCACCCACGCGCCATTGTGAAATTCATGAAATGGGCCATCGAAAACTGGCCCGAACCGAAACCACATTATTTGACGCTCTTTGGTGATGGGCATTGGAATTTTAAGGGATTCGCCCCTGACAAATATCAACCAGAGCCAATCATTGTGCCTCCTTTTCTGGCCTGGGAAGATCCATGGCAAGGTGAAGTGCCGGATGATAACCGTTACGCCGACCTGAATGAAGATGGCGATCCAGAGTTGGCAGTAGGTCGCATCCCTGTCAATAACCTTGATGAAGCCAATGCAGTAGTTGACAAATTGGTCACTTATGATGAAAATGTACGAAATCACTATTGGCAGCGCCGGGCAGCTTTTGTCGCAGATTACGACCCTCCCGCTGGGGACTTTGCCAGGTTGAGCGAAGAAATCATCACCAATTACTTGCCTGGCGATCTTATCCCTCAGCGCATCTATCGCAATATTACTCATCCGGAAGCTGAGGATGTCCGTGATGGCATCACACGCGCCATCAACCGTGGCGTATGGATGGTTCAGTATGCCGGACATGGTTCTCCTACAACCTGGATGAAAGGCGAAGGCTGGTCACTGAAAGACATTGTTAATCTTAGAAATGCAGGTAAATATCCATTTGTTAGCACCTTCAACTGTCTGGATGGCTATTTTGCATATCCAGGAACGCCTGGAATAGCTGAATTCATGCTTCGCCAAAAAGATGCTGGCTCAATCGCAGCTATTTCTCCCACAGGCCTGGGCATTACTTTCATTCAGTCACAATTTCGGGCCATCCTCATGGAAGTTATTTTTGACGAAAACGTGAGGACCTTGGGGGAGGCCCTACTAATCACAAAGAGACGTTTCTATGAGGAATACGGTAAACATTACCTTATTGAAACCATGACACTTTTCGGCGACCCAACCCTACAACTGCCAGAATCAGCAACAAGACACTTCCTATTTTCTCCCATATCAAAACAAAACAGGAATCCCTTTCTGCAGACACCTGGGAGAGCGGAAGTTTATGCAAAATAGTGGCATTGTCCACCCACACCCTCTTGGAGACACTTCATGTTGAAACGAAGAACCATACTCGCAATTCTTTTGATCACACTCCTCGTCCCTGTTTCGGTTTACGGCGCAGTTACGCTCAAATATTTTCGCGTCGGACAAATCAATGATAATTCGATTCATCTGGAATGGGAAACAGCCACCGAAATCGATACCGCACTGTTCATTTTGAGCCGATCTGATGCCCAAGACGGAACCTATCAGCAATTGCAGGCGGTTCCTGCAGAAGGAGATGCGGTTACGGGTAAACATTATCAATTCATCGATACGAGCGCCCAACCTGGGGTGACCTATTGGTACAAACTGGAAGAGCAAGATGTCAACGGCGCTACCAACATGGCGGCGGGGCCAATTTCTGCCAGTATCGACTCTTCCTCCACAAATCAAGAGTCACCAACGCCTGAAGTGACACAACCGTCTGCGACTCCAGAGAAGCAGCAAGATGACAACACGCCTGCTGCTTCCACCCCCGTGGCAACAGAACATGCGCCCTCCCCCATCGCGACCGAATCGACGAGTCAAACTACAGAAAGCGCCTCAACGCCGGTTGTCGCACAAAACGTCGAGAAGGCAAATCCCACTAGCGCCGAAAAACCTGCGGCGCAGTCTGCTTCCGGAGGATCTGCATCTGCCAGCGTGCCCCCACCACCTGCTAACACTGCGAGCAGCCACAACACAATTCTGCTCATCCTTGGCGTAGCGGCCTTGGCCATAGCCGCCGTCATTGGCGGTTTTGCGGTTCGCATTTGGCGCAAAAGCTAACCTTACTTGCATCGCTGATCATTCATGCGTCGTATTCATAGCTTTCTTGTTGGCATTTTGGTGCTGGCGTTCATTTTTATCTTTTCAGCGTGTCATCGTAACAGTGACACAGGCCAGCCCCAAGATGTCATAATTCGCGTCTCCAAACCAGGTGTCTACACCATCACAACCAAGGATGTTGGGAAATTTGGGTGGGATCTAGCTGAATTAAAGGAGCGTAATATCCACTTGATCCAGGGCGAAAGAGAAATCCCACTAAATATCCTTGATGGACGAAAGAAAGCTATACAATTTTATAGTCACGTTGAGCATACTCGCTACGACGACCGATCAACCTACTTACTGCACTACGGCCCTGGTGACACTGCAAGAATAGAATCCCGCCAAGTGGCTCCCCTTGAAGTTGCACCCGCTCGAAGTTTTACCGACACTGTAACCATTGAGACTAATGATACCTATCTGGCACAAGTTCGCGAAGGAGATCCTTGGCTAGGCCAGCGTCTCTTTGCCCCAGCAGAAACCACCATTCGAATAAACACGCCAGACACCACTGAAGGGGTAGCGATTCTGAATGTTACACTGTGGGCCGCTACAGAATCGGCGGAAAACCCCGACCACCATCTTATTTACGCCATTAACGGACAGCAAGTACAGGAGAGTAAATGGGACGGAAAGGGCCTACATAGGGTAAAGATAACAATCCCACCTGGAATACTGACGCCAAGCAACGAATTGACGATTACTGCTCCTGGGGATACAGGCGCCATTGCAGATTTGGTATATTTAGATAAAATCAGTATCCAATATGAGCGGCGGCTGATATTCGATGACGATCAATTGCTAATTGATACTAACAGAAAGGCACTAGAGATAGAAAACAGCACCGGCAAGCCCATCTCAATTTGGGACGTAACTGATGGTTTGCAACCCCAAAAACTAGAATTCATTGAAATCGATCCCTTTCACAGCAAAACCATTGCTTTTCAAGAGTCGAATGTAGAGGAACGCAAATACATCATCTTTACCAATGATATACAGCGCCCCACGAGTATGGCCTTAGCCCCGCCGGCATTAACAGCCCCCTCGTCAAGCGTGGATTACATTGTCGTAACTTTACCTGAAATGACAGAGGCTTTACAACCCTTGTTGGATTGGCGCGAAACACAAGGGCTGAAAATTATGGTTGTGACGACGGAGCAAATCTACCTAAAATTCAGTGATGGCAAACAGTCACCAAAAGCTATCACTGATTTTTTGCGTTGGGCCGTTAGTAGCTGGCCCGAACCTTCGCCGCGTTTTTTGCTTTTGGCTGGGGACGCCAGTTACGATCCGCTGGGATATCTAGCCGACGCCCCTAATAAAAATCTCATACCCACGGCATTCGTTGCCACACAGGTGATGGGTGAAACCGCTAGCGATAATGCAATGGTTGATCTAGATGGCGATGGTTTGCCCGACATGGCCGTAGGCCGATTCCCAGCACAAACATCCGCGGAGATGAGAGCCCTTGTCAGCAAGACAATCCTCTACGAGAAGAATCGTCCCAAAGGGGATTGGCTTAGAAAGTTACTTTTTGTAGCTGATGACGACGAGATCTTTTTCACGACCTTCAATCAAGATATCATCAGCAATATCCCGCCGGAATTCGAAAGCGAAAACTTGGTTGCCTCACAAGATAGAGATGTGCGACCGGAGTTGCTTCAAGATATCAATGATGGTCGGGCGCTGGTAAGTTATATGGGGCATGGCGCGATCGATATTTGGGCCAAGGAATCAATCTTTACCATTGATGACGTCGACAACTTGAAACAAGAAGGGAAGCTTCCAATTATGTTTGTTTGGGCCTGTCTCAATGGCTATTTTCAGCATCCCAAACGAACGTCACTCGGTGAAGCGCTGGTGCTTGCGCCAGGCAAAGGGGCTGTGGCAGGGCTATTTCCCACGGGAGAAACGTATCCGAATAACCAGCAAGTGATGGCACAAGCGCTGTTTGGCACAGAGATCTTTGGGCGTACCCAGACGCTTGGCGAAGCGCTTATGAATGCCGTCCGAGCGCTCGATCCAACTGACCCAGGCCAGGAGGACATTATCCACACATTTGTGCTCCTCGGAGACCCGGCGCTACAGCTCCCTTTTAGCGCTCAATCACCGTAAACATGCTCCTTCAATACTCCAATGTATGGCAGATCACGATAGTATTCATCAAAATCTAAACCATAACCAATGACGAATTTATCGGGGATTTCAAAGCCTACCCAATCGACAGGCACATCCACTTCACGACGGGAAGGTTTGCTAAGCAAGGTCACAATACGTAGGCTTGCGGGGTTTCGCGCCAACAACAACCCGCGCAAATACGCCAAGGTGTGCCCACTATCAATAATATCCTCAACGATGAGAACATCTTTCCCTTCAATCGGCTCATCCAGATCTTTTAGAATTCGCACAACTCCCGAGCTTTCCGTCGCTGCACCATAGCTAGAAACTGCCATAAAATCGATAGCATGAGGAACTGAAATCTGCCGCATCAGATCAGCCATAAAAACGACGCTACCTTTAAGCACGGCGAGTAATAGCGGTTCCTGCCCAGCATACGCGGCTGTGATTTCCTCGCCCAAAGCTTCAACTCGTTTATGCAGTGCATTAGCCGAGATAAGAATCTCCGCGACGTCAGGGTGATTACTTTTCATGAGGGACTCCAAGTCAATTTCTATGAGCAATTTAGGTTACCTACAGGGGTGAGATCATAAGGATAGCTTGCCTCTTTCTATCGAAACGAATAGCCATAATCTCTCCTTCAAGGATACTCTATTTTAACACAAACAAAGACGTTTCAGTATTGATAACGCTGAAAAAACCGGAGATGTCCGGTCGGAAGGAGGAGAATTTTGAGACATCAAACTTTGTAGAATTGCTCACATTTGCTTACAATAAGGAACAAATTCGTAGATATTCCTTTTCACTCAACATCCTTTTTAGGTGACCCAATGAAGGATCATCTCGCCCAATTACATCAAAAGAAAGAACAAGCACTGCAAGGAGGCGGAGAAGCTCGGGTAAGAAAGCAGCATGCGATGGGAAAATTGACAGCACGGGAACGATTGGAAAAATTGTTAGATCCTGGCTCATTTCAAGAGCTAGGAATGTTTGTCAAGCATCAAGTAGCGGATATGGGAATGGCGAATAAGCGATTTTTTGGTGACGCCGTTGTAACCGGATTCGGTACCATCGATGGTCGACAGGTGGCGGTGTACGCTCAAGATTTCACGGTGCTAGGGGGGACTTTTTCAGAAATGCACGCTCGCAAGATCGTTGCGCTCCAAGATTTAGCGTTGGAGGCAGGGGCTCCGATCATAGGTCTGATGGATTCAGGCGGGGCACGTATCCAGGAAGGGATTAGAGGACTGGCCGGATATGGCTCAATGTTTACGCGCAATGTGCTCTCTTCGGGCGTCATTCCACAAATCTCGGTGATGTTGGGCCCAACGGCAGGTGGTTCAGTTTACGCCCCCGCCCTCACCGATTTTGTCATCATGACACGAAACACCAGCTACATGTTCCTTACCGGCCCCGAAGTCGTAAAGGCTGTGACAGGCGAAGAGGTCACTACCGAGGACCTTGGGGGAGCCATGGTGCACAACGCACACAGCGGTGTAGCTCACTTCTTGGCTGAAAATGAGCATCATGCCCTGGAGATTGTACAGTTGCTACTCAGTTACCTTCCGCAAAACAACACGGAGGATCCGCCCCATGCCATTTCCACCGATCCACCTGATCGACGCGATGAATCCCTATTGAGTATTGTCCCAGCGCAAGAGGATCAATCCTACGAAATCAAGCAGGTGATCCAGGCAGTGGTAGATTATGGTAGTTTTCTGGAAGTGCAGCCCTATTTTGCTCGCAATGCAGTGGTCGGATTTGCACGTATGGATGGATACGTCGTGGGTATCGTCGCAAATCAGCCTGCGTTTCTGGCGGGCGTGCTGGACATCGATGCCAGCGATAAAATCGCTCACTTCATTCGTATCTGCGACGCCTTCAACATTCCACTCCTCACCTTTGTTGATACCCCCGGCTTTTTGCCCGGAGTCAACCAGGAACATTACGGTGTCATCCGACATGGAGCCAAGGTTATTTATGCATATGTTGAAGCTACTGTTCCCAAAATTTCCGTGGTATTACGGAAAGCGATGGGGGGGGCTTACATCGCCATGAGCTCTAAGGCCATGCGTAGCGATCTCGCATTTGCGTGGCCAACGGCCCAAATTGCCGTCATGGGTGCTGAGGGGGCGGTGCGCATCTTACATCGCAAGGACCTTGCCCAGGCCCAAGATCCTGCTCGGATGGAAGCGCAATTTGTGCAAGATTATCGCGAGACCTTCTTTAATCCGTACATCGCCGCTGAACTTGGTTTCATAGATGATATTATCGACCCCAGAGAAACCAGACCCAGGCTCATTCGATCGTTGGCCTATTTGCGCACAAAGGTTCAACAAAATCCTCCAAAGAAACATGGACTGATACCCGTCTGACGATGTCTTTTCAACAGAGATCGGTTCTTTTTTGCTTTTATCCATAGTGGAGCTTCTCTTATGAGACAGGATTTACAATTTGGCATGCTGCTCATGGTAGTCGGCATGGGCCTCGTCTTTCTTATTCTAACCATGCTCTGGGGTGCTATCGCCATTTTTCAACAAATTGACCGACGCGCATTGGCAAGAGAGGAAAAAAAGGCGCATTTATCCCCCAAAACTGAGGCACGCGCCGACGCGAGCATCCCGCCAGATCTGATGGCTGCGATTATGTTGGCCTTGCACCACTATCGTGAGGTAGAATCTCTATGTAACGTCAGCTCACTGAAAAAACACCTCCCTACAGAAATTGAACCTGGGCAGGCCCGATGGGTGGCGGTTGGCAGAGCCTACCAATTACGATCTAACATCATTCCCCGCCGGAGAAGGACATCATGAAACGCTACACCATCGCGATTGGCGACAAGACCTACGTCATCGGTTTGCAGCAGCAGGAGGAGACGAATCTGTTCCGTGTATTAGCGGGCGGTAAGGTGTATGAGTTGAAGATTGTTGGTGAAGAGGAGTCTGACTTGGAAATTCCTGCCATTGAGGTAGTTGAAACACAAAGAAAAAAACCAGCCATCGCACACAAACCACCAGAGCTCCTACCCCGAGCCCGTAAGTCAGAGCCCCCCGAAATGCCTGCTTCGCCCGTCCAAGAGGAACTGCCTGAAGAACTACGCG
>Ga0256914_1001913_pt1 | contig 17876 bp, 14 predicted proteins | sample HulkmetaG_FD_191571 | JGI IMG/M metagenome (GOLD analysis project Ga0256914, IMG submission 191571) | Hydrothermal chimney microbial communities from Main Endeavour vent field at the Juan de Fuca Ridge, Pacific Ocean - Hulk | ecosystem: Environmental > Aquatic > Marine > Hydrothermal vents ... | reverse complement strand
GGCGCGAATCCGCCTGCTGGCGCGGCGGGCCTACTACAACCTGCCGGCCGAGGCCGTGGAACGGGAGGTGTTCTGCTCGTGAAAATTGCCGTGCTGACCGACCCCGAAACGGCTACCGGCTTCCGCCTGGGTGGGCTCGAGGTGGTTACCGCCGGCCAGCGCGATGAGGCGGTCGCGCGCCTCGCCGAGATGGTCGAGTCGGAAGAATACGCGCTGGTGGCCGTCGACGAAGGGCTCCTGCCCGATCCCTTCGAGGCGGTCGAGCGCGTCATGCGCGGTCGCGACCTGCCGGTCCTGCTGCCGTTCACCTCGCTGGCGTCGGCCTTCGCCGCCGGCGAGGAAGACGCCACCGACTACATGCGGCGGCTGGTCAAGTCGACGATCGGCTACGATATCAAACTCTAGCGGTGCAAGGAGGCAAACGGGAATGATTCAAGGAACCATCAATAAGATAGCGGGTCCAGCCGTGATCGCCAAAGGCATGAGCGGCGCCCGCATGTTCGACATCTGCAAGGTCGGTGAGGAGGGCCTGGTAGGCGAGATTATCCGCCTCGACGGCGACACCGCCTTCGTGCAGGTGTATGAAGACACCTCGGGCTTGCAGGTGGGGGAGCCGGTCGTTTCGACCGGCAACCCGCTATCGGTCGAGCTGGGCCCGGGCATGCTGAACGCCATCTACGACGGCATTCAGCGCCCTCTCAACAAGCTCCAGGAAAAAACGGGCGACTTCATTGACCGCGGCGTCGTCGTACACGCCCTCGACCGCGAGAAGAAGTGGGAGTGGACGCCCAGGGTCCAGCCCGGTGACGAGGTCAAGGGCGGCGACGTGCTCGGGACGGTCCCCGAGTTCCAGTTCACTCACAAGATCCTGGTGCCGCCGCTGGTCTCCGGCGTGGTCAAGTCGGTCAAGCCGGCCGGCGAGTACACGGTCGAGGAGCCGGTGGTGGTCCTGGAAGACGGCACCGAGCTGAAGATGTACCACCTCTGGCCGGTGCGTCGCGCCCGCCCCATCAGCTCCAAGGAAGACCCCGACGAGCCCTTCCTGACCGGCATGCGCATCCTCGACGTCCTCTTCCCGGTGGCCATGGGCGGCACCGCCGCCATCCCCGGCCCCTTCGGCTCCGGCAAGACCGTTACCCAGCAGTCGCTGGCCAAGTGGTCAAACGCCGACGTGGTCGTCTACGTCGGCTGCGGCGAGCGCGGCAACGAGATGACCGACGTGCTGGTCGAGTTCCCCGAGCTGGAAGACCCGAAGACGGGCGGCCCGCTGATGCAGCGCACCGTGCTGATCGCCAACACCTCCAACATGCCGGTGGCCGCCCGCGAGGCGAGCATCTACGTCGGCGTTACCCTGGCCGAGTACTTCCGCGACCAGGGTATCTCGGTAGCGCTGATGGCCGACTCCACCAGCCGCTGGGCCGAGGCGCTGCGCGAAATCTCCAGCCGCCTCGAAGAGATGCCCGCCGAAGAGGGCTACCCGCCCTACCTGGCGGCCCGTCTGGCGGCCTTTTACGAGCGCTCCGGCCGCGTGGTTACCCTCAACGGCGAGCAGGGCGCGGTCTCCATCGTCGGCGCCGTCAGCCCTCCGGGCGGCGACATGTCGGAGCCGGTCACCCAGTCGACGCTCCGCATCGTCGGCGCTTTCTGGCGTCTCGACGCCTCGCTGGCTTACCGCCGCCACTTCCCGGCCATCAACTGGAACGGTTCGTACTCGCTCTTCATCGACATCCTTGACCCCTGGTACCGGAAGAACGTCGCCGAGGACTACCCGGAGCTGCGCAACCGCATCCAGGAGCTCCTGCAGCGCGAGGCCAGCCTCCAGGAGGTCGTTCAGCTGGTCGGCCCCGACGCCTTGCAGGACGCCGAGCGCCTGATAATCGAGGTAGGCCGGATCGCCCGCGAGGACTTCTTGCAGCAGAACGCCTTTGACCCGGTAGACGCCTACTGCTCGCTCAAGAAGGCCTACGGCATCATGCAGATGATCATGACGCTCTACGAGACGGCCTCCGAGGCCATCCAGGCCGGCGTGACGATCGACGAGATCATCCAGAACCCGGTGATCGAGAAGATCGCCCGTGCCCGCTACGTTCCCGAAGACGAGTTTGCGGCCTATCTGGACGAAGTTCTGGCCGAGATCAAGAGCGCCTTCAAGGCGGCCGCATAGGGGAGATTGAAAATGGATCTGTTCAAGAAAGAATACACCTCCCTCACCTACATCTCGGGGCCGCTGCTCTTCGTGGAGAACGCCAGCGACCTGGCCTACGGCGCCATCGTCGAGATCAAGGACGGCACCGGCCGGGTGCGCGGCGGTCAGGTGATTGAGGTTTCCGAGGAGTACGCGGTCATCCAGGTGTTCGAGGAGACCACCGGCCTCGACCTGGCGACCACCACGGTCAGCCTGGTCGAAGACGTCGCCCGTCTGGGCGTCAGCGCCGAGATGCTGGGGCGGCGCTTCAACGGTATCGGCAAGCCCATCGACGGCCTGCCGCCGATTACCCCCGATAAGCGCATCCCCATTATCGGTAAGCCAATCAACCCGGTGGCCCGCCGCAAACCCGAGGAGTTCATCCAGACCGGTATCTCCACCATCGACGTCATGAACACGATGGTGCGCGGGCAGAAGCTGCCCATCTTCTCCGGCTCCGGTCTGCCGGCCAACGAGCTGGCCGCCCAGATTGCCCGTCAGGCGACGGTGCCGGGCGAGGACGTGCAGTTTGCGGTGGTCTTCGCCGCCATGGGCATTACCCAGCGCGAGCTCTCCTTCTTCGTCAACGAGTTCGAGCGCACCGGCGCGCTGGCGCGCAGCGTGCTCTTCCTCAACAAGGCCGACGACCCGACCATCGAGCGCATCCTCACCCCGCGGATGGCGCTGACGGTGGCCGAGTACCTGGCCTTCGAGCACGATTACCACGTCCTGGTCATCCTGACCGACATGCTCAACTACTGCGACGCCCTGCGCGAGGTGGCCGCGTCGCGCGAGGAGATTCCCGGCCGCCGCGGTTACCCGGGCTACATGTACACCGACCTGGCGACCATCTACGAGCGCGCCGGCGTCATCGAGGGCAAGAGCGGCTCGGTGACCCAGCTGCCCATCCTCTCCATGCCCGACGACGACCGCACCCACCCGGTGCCCGACCTGACCGGCTACATCACCGAGGGGCAGATCCAGCTCTCGCGCGAGCTGCACCGCAAGAACCTCTACCCGCCCATCGACCCGCTGCCCTCGCTCTCGCGCCTGATGAACAACGCCATCGGCAAGGGCAAGACCCGCGACGACCACAAGCAGGTGGCCGACCAGCTCTACGCCGCCTACTCAAACGGCGTCGACATCCGCAAGCTGGTGGCCATCATCGGTGAGGACGCCCTGACCGAGAACGACCGCAAGTATCTCGAGTTCGCCGACGCCTTCGAGAAACACTTCATCAACCAGGGCCCCGAGAACCGCGACCTGGAGCAGTCGCTGGCGCTGGCCTGGGCCCTCCTCTCGACGCTGCCGCAGTCGGAGCTGAAGCGTATCTCGCGCGACCACATCGGCAAGTACTACGGCCAGAAGCTCGAAGAGGTTTGGGGTCAGGCCTAGCCCGGAGGCGATATGGAACAGATCAGCCCCACCCGGATGACCCTTTTGCAAAAGCGCAGCCAGCTGCAGCTGGCCAGCAAGGGGGTGGACCTGCTCAAGAAAAAGCGCGACGCGCTGGTGGGGGAGTTCTTCGCGCTGGTGCACGAGACCCTGGACGCCCGTAAGAAGCTGGAGGCAGCGGCGAAGGACGCCTACTTCGCCCTCTTCCTGGCCAAGGCCTTCGACGGGCCGGAGGCGGTCGACGCGCTGGCGGTGGGTATGCCGACCGTCAGCAACGTCAGCGCCGAGGTCGAGAACGTTTGGGGCACCAAGGTGCCCAGAATCTCCGCCGAGTGGCCACCGGCGGGCGCGGCCAGCCCCATCGCCACGGGTGGGCAGACCCTGAAGGCGCAGGAGGCTTTCCGCCGCTTCGCCGAGGCGCTGGTTGAGGTAGCCAACACCGAGACCCGCCTGCGCCGCATCGGTGAGGAGATAAAGAAGACCACCCGCCGCGTCAACGCGCTGGAGCAGGTGGTCATTCCCGGCGTTCTGCACCAGATGCGCTTCATCAAGCTGGTGCTCGAGCAGCGCGAACGCGAAGACACCTTCCGCCTCAAGCGCATCAAGGCCAAGAGCGAGAAGGAAGAAAAGCAGGCCGCTTCGGCCTGAGCGGCATTCCCGTTTGCCCGCGCGCGGACCCGAGGTCCGCGCGTTTTCCTTGCGCACAGGCACGCCGGCAAAAAGAGGCCCGGGCCGCGCTCCGGAGCGCGGCCCGGGCAGTCGGGCCTTTATTAGTACTTCAGCTGGGCGAGATAGAGGTCGTTTTCGCCCAGGAGCGTTTCTCCCGGGAAGAGACCGTTCGTGCTTCCGGAGACGTAAACGAAGCCGCCACCAACCGCCATGCCCGCCGGCCATTCCAGGTAGTTGTGATCGGTGTCCAGGGGTTGCGAGCCGAACTGGTTGAGCCAGGCGAGTTCGCCGTTTTCGGCGCCGAACGAAGCCACGAAGATATCGCTGCTACCCATTATCTCCGGCTGCCCGTCGAAGGGTTCGTGCACCCTCCCGGTGAGCAGCAGCTGGCCGCCGGCGTAGACGAGCCCGTGCACCTCATCGTCATCATCTTCGGTACCCAGGTTCTTGTTCCAGACAAGGTTACCGGTCGAGGCGTCGTATCGGGAAAGGAAGATCTCCCGGTCGTTGGGGTCGTTGCTGCTGACCGTATTACCGGCGACGTAAAGGTTGCCCGCTTCGTCGCAGGCCAGCTGCCCCGCGCCGTCATTGGAGCTGGTACCGAATTGATATAACCACTTGGAATTGCCGTCGCCGTCGTAGCGGGCGACGAAGGCGTCAGTGGTTCCCTGATTGCTGAACCCCGGGAAGGCTCCGTACGTCGAGCCGCCCAGGTAAACGCCACCGGCGGCGACGAGAATCCTCGCCGAGTCCCGCTCGCTGGTGCCTAGCTGCCGCACCCAGAGCCGGGTTCCGCTGGTGGAGTACTTGGCTACAAAGACGTCTTGACCGCCGGAGCTGGTGTTGCCGGGCAGGTCTCCATCGACGACGCCGCCTATGTAAATGTTGCCGTCGTCGTCGACGCCCAGAGAAGTAGCCTTGACGAAGCTCTCGCTGCTGCTCAGTTGCTCCAGCCAGCTTTGCGATCCGGAAGGGGTGAAGCTGGCCACGAAGGCCTGGTAGCCGTTCGACGAAGCCTGATCGTCGTCGAAGTCACCCTCGGTGGAGCCGCTGACGATGACGTTGCCGTGTAAGTCGACCGCGAGCCCGTAAAGGTCGTCGTATTCCGGGGTGCCGAACTGTACGAACCACTCCAGCTCGCCGGCGCTGGAAAGGCGGGCCAGAAAAGCGTCGCTCTCGCCGGATGAGGTGGTGTTATGCCCCGGCAGCTCAAAGTAGCCGTAGACCGAACCGGCGGCGTAGACACCGCCGTCGGCGGCCGGCGCCAGCGCCTGTATCACGACGTCCTGTTCGGATGAAGCGAGGATTGTTTCCCAGAGCTTTTCGCCGGCGGTATCGTAGACGGCCAGGTAGAGCTGGTCGCCGCCGCCTCCGACGTAGACGCGGTCGTCGGTGGCCGCCAGGCTGCCTCTCCCGCCGGCGTCGTCGTAGTTTTCGGTACCGGTTTGGCGGGCCCAGGTGAGCTCGCCGGCCGCCGGATCGCAGATGCGCTCCACCGCCACCGAGGCCGCGGCCGCGCCGCCGATGGAAAGGGTGGCGCTTTCGGTGCCGTGCGAGGGGCAGGCGTCCACCGTGACCGTTACGCTGGCGACGGCCCCGGCTTCGAGGCTGCCGCTGGTCGGGCTGGCGTGCAGCCAGGGGGCGCTGGCGCTTAACTGAAAGCTTTGGGCGGCGTTCCCGGCGTTGGTAATGGTCAGGGTTTGCTCCGCCGGAGCCTCGCCGCCCGAAAGGCCCCGGTAGCTAAGGCTTTCGCTGGATAGCTGCCAGGCTTTGGTAACGCTGCTGTTGCAGGCGGTCATGGCCAGGGTGAGCAGGAGCAGCGAAAAGATGACGGCAATGCTCAGTGAACGCGCGTTGACATTTTGTTTGTCCATGTATTTTATCCTCCAATTGGCAAGTATACCTGATTAGAGATTCGTCAGGTTCAGGCGCAAACTATAAAGCCTGGAATAAAAGAGGAAGAGCGGCTGAACGGTGGTTATTCCACTACCAGGACCCGTATGTCGTTGAGGTTGTTGCCGGTGGGGCCGGTCTGGATGGCGTCGCCGAGCTCGGCGAAGAAGGCGTGAGAGTCGTCGCGCTCCAGGTACTCGCGCAGGTCCAGGCCCAGCTCAGCGGCGCGAGCCAGGGTATCGGGGCGCAGGATCGCCCCGGCGGCCGGCGAGTTGCCGTCTATGCCGTCGGAGTCGGCCGCCAGCGCCCAGACTCCCCGCGGTCCCGTAAATGCCGCCAGCCAGGCGAGGAAGGCCTGGTTGCGCCCGCCGCGACCGTTGCCGCGTACCGTCACCGCTGCTTCGCCACCGCTCAGCAGGACCAGCGGCGGCTCGAAGGGGACGCGATGCGCGCGGATGGAGCCGACCAGGCCGGCGTGGAAGCGGGCCAGTTCGCGGGCCTCGCCCTCGAAACGGTCGGAGAGGATGACCGTTTGCCAGCCGCGCTCCTTCCAGAATGAGGATGCGGCGGCGAGCAGGTCGTAGTTGGCGAGGAGGATTTCGTTGTCTACGCGGACGAAAAGGGGGTCGCCGGGCTTGGGGGTTTCCAGGAGCAGGCCGGCGGCGCCGCGCTCCAGGTGGCGGCGGGCGGCGGGGGCTTCGATCTGGTAGCGATCGAGCACCGCCAGGGCGTCGGCGAAGGTGGTCGGGTCGGGGGCGGTCGGTCCCGAGGCGATGGCGCTGACGTCGTCGCCGGGGACGTCGGAAACGATCAGGGCGGTCACCCGCGCCCGGGTCGTCTGGGCCAGCCGCCCGCCCTTGATGCGCGAGAGGTGCTTGCGTACCGCGTTGATCTCGCCTATGGCCGCGCCCGAGGCGAGAAGGGCGCGGTTCAGCGCCTGCAGCTCTTCGAGCTCCAGCCCCCAGGGGGCGCACCAGAGCGCGCTGCCCCCGCCGGAGACGAGGACGAGCAGGTGGTCGTCGCTGCCCAGGTTGCGGGCCAGCTCCAGCGCCCGCCTGGCGGCGTCCAGGCTGTTTTCGTCGGGGACGGGGTGACCGGCCTCGAGCAGCTCGTAGTGCGCAAGCGGCACCCCGTGGCCGTAGCGGGTGACGCCGAAGCCGGGCAGCCGCAGACCGGCAGCCTCCAGCCCCGCCAGCATCGGGCCGGCGGCCTTGCCAACCGCCAGCACTGCGCTCGGCGGCGCCAGCTCGAGCACCCGCCTTTCCACCCGACCCGCGGGACGGGTGGCCTCCAGGGCGGTTTCCAGGGAGCCGAGCAGCAGGTCGCGCATCATTTCCTTTCCGGCGCGCTTGACACGCCCGAGCGGGCGGCGCTAGCCTAAGTATAGACGTGTAAACGCTTACAAGCTGGCCTCGACGTCTGCTACGGCTGTTCGTGTGTAACCGCTTACACAGCGATGGAGAAGGGGTGTACGCTTGCGCAGAAGGGTGACCATATACGAGGTGGCAGAGGCGGCCGGGGTTTCGGTGGCAACGGTCTCCCGGGCTCTCAACGGCGGGCGGGTGGCGCCACAGACGCGCGAACGGGTTTTGCAGATCGCCGCCGAGCTGGGGTTTTCGCCAAGCTCGGCGGCCCGGGTGCTGGCCACCGGTAAGAGCCGGGCCGTCGGCGTGGTAATCCCCGACGCTACCGGCCCCCTTTACGGCCGGATGCTGCGCGGTATCGGCCTCGAGCTCGCCCGGGCGGGCTATACCTACCTGGTCGAGAGCTCCGAGCGCGACCCCGAGCGCGAAGCCCGGGTGTTGCGCGACCTGTCGGCGCGGGACGTCGAGGCGCTGGTTTTGATTGGTTCGGGTCTGGGTCCGGAGGCGCTGGCGGCGATGCGCCGCGAGCTTCCGGAGCTGGTGCTGGTGGAGCGCGAGGGGGCGGCGCTGGAGGCGCCCATGATCACCATCGACAACCTGGCGGCGGCCGAGCGGGCGACGGGCTACCTGATCGAGCACGGTCACACCCGTATCGCCCACATCGCCGGGCCGCGGCGGGCAGGGCGCGAGCGCCTCGCCGGCTGGCGGCGGGCGCTGGCCGCGCACGGCCTCGCGCCCGGTCCCGTGGCCGACGGCGGTTTCACCGAGGCGGGCGGCTACCGCGCCGCGGGGGAGCTGATCCAAAAAGGCGGCTTCTCGGCGGTCTTCGTGGCCAGCGACCGGATGGCGCTGGGCGCCTACCGCGCCTTCCGCGAGGCGGGCCTGCGGGTAGGCGTGGACGTCAGCCTCGTCGGCTTCGACGGGCTCGAGTTCGGAGCCTACCTGGACCCGCCGCTTGCGACGCTGCGCCAGCCGGCGCAGCAGCTGGGCCAGGCCGCCGCGCGAGCGGCGCTGGCCGTGACCCGGGGCGAGCGCCCCGAAAACGTGGTGCTGTCGTGCGAGCTGCTGCCTCGCGCGTCGGTAAGCAAGTTTGGAGGAGGTGGCTTATGAGAAGGATAGGGATGATAGCGTGGATACTGGCAATCGGTACGCTCGGGCTGGCGCAAAGCCTGGTCTGGTGGACCACCGAGAACCAGCCGAAGCGGATGGAAGTGCAGCGGCAGATAGCCGCCGAGTTCGAGGCCAGGACGGGCATCAAGGTCGAGGTCGTTCCCGTCGAGGAAAACCAGCTGGCCGAGCGCATCACCGCGGCTTTCGCCGCCGGCCAGCTGCCCGACGTAATCTTCCACCCGCTCGACTACACCGTCGGTTGGGCGGCTCAGGGCATTCTCGACACCGAGGCGGCCACCGAGGTCATCAAGGAGCTGGGCGAGAGCACGTTCGCCAAAGGAGCGCTCGAGCTGGCCAGCTACGAGGGCAGCTACACCGCGGTGCCGACCGACGGCTGGACCCAGTTGATCGTCTACCGCAAGGACCTCTTCAAGCAGAAGAGCCTGGCGCCTCCCAGGACCTACGCCTCGGTTCTGGCCGGTATCGAGGCTTTCCACAACCCGCCCGAGATGTACGGATTCGTGGTGGCCACCGACCCCAGCCAGACCTACTTCCAGCAGGTCTTTGAACACATCGCCCTGGCCAACGGGGTGCGGCTGGTCGACGACGCCGGCAACGTGACCCTGAACACGCCGGCGATGATTCACACGCTGCAGTTCTACAAGAAGCTGGCCGAGGCCTCGCCGCCGGGCAACCTCTACTGGAAGCAGTCGCGCGAGCTCTACCTGGCGGGCAAGGCGCTGCAGATAGTCTGGTCGCCATTCATCCTCGACGAGCTGGCGGGCCTGCGCGACTCGGTGCCGGTGACCGCCTTCGGTAACCCGACCTCCGACGAGCTGGCCAGGCGAACCGGCTTCGTGGCCAGGCTGGCCGGGCCCGATAACCCGACTGGCGCCAGCTACGCCCAGATAAGCTACATGGGCATCACCGTCGACGCCGATACCGCCGCTGCCAAGAAATTCGTCAAGTTCCTGCTCTCGGACGGTTACCTCGAGTGGCTCTCGGTCGCGCCCGAGGGCAAGTTTCCGGTGCGCTACGGCACGCCCGACGACCCCAAGAAGTTCGTCAATGGCTGGGCCAAGCTGCCGGTGGGCGTCGACCGCAAGCGCCCGCTCGGCGATATCTACCCGCCTGAGGTCATCAAGACGATCCTCGCAGGTCTCGACGTCGCCGACCGCTGGGGCTTCCGCGCAGGCCAGGGCGAGCTGGTCAGCAAGCTCTACGGCGAGAAGACGATTCCCAAGATCGTCCGCCGCTATCTCGACGGCGAGCTGACCGCCGAACAGGCGGCCGCCGAGATGCAAAAGGCCGTCGAAGCCCTCAAGTAGCCGCTTTTCCGGGGCCGGAGCCTGTGCTCCGGCCCCTTTTCTGGAGGGCCCATGCGCACGAGCCTCAAGGCGCGGGAAGCCCGGCTGGCTTTCTGGATGCTGCTGCCTACCTTCAGCATCGTCATCGCCATCGTCATCCTGCCGGTCATCGCCAACTTCTGGATCGCCTTCAAGCCCATCCAGCTGGGTGACCTGCGGCCACCCCGCCCGGCGGTGCGCGAGTCGGTGACCGCCCGGCCAGAAGCCCCGGGAGGGGAGCTGGTGGTGCGTTACCGCGTTCAGAACCGCACCGATAACCCCATTACCCAGGTCCGCATCGAAGACGAGCAGCCGCCCGGCCTCACGCCTGAGCAGTTGCCGGAGGCCTGCCGGGTGCGGGCTGCGAAGATCGTCTGTGATCTGCCGGAGGGCTTGAAGCCGGGGCAGACCGTCAACCTGACCCTCAGCTTCACAGCGGGCCCCGACTACTTCGCCGCCGGCGCCCCCTACCCCCGTGACAGCCGGCCCGCGGTCGAGAGCAGGGCCCCAAACCCCATCCTGGCTCGTCCCTTTACTCTCGACAACTTCCGCGCCGTCCTCGCCGACCCCGACTTCGCGCCGATGCTCGAAGTAACGCTCGCCTATACAATCTTCGGCACCCTGCTCTCGATACTCCTCGGCCTCTTTGCCGCCCAGCTGCTCTCGCCGCCCTTCGCGGGCCGTCAGCTCCTGCGCGGCCTCTTTCTGTTCCCGTACGTGGCTCCGGTCATCGCCGTGGCCTTCACCTGGGTCTTTTTGCTCGACCCCTTCGCCGGCACCATCAACGCGCTGTTATTAAAATACGGGTTCGTTCACGACCCGATTCCCTTCCTGTCCCAGCGTTACTGGCCGGTACACTTCTTCGGCCTGACCGTGCGGGTGCCGCTGGCGCTGACGATGGTCATCCTCTTCGAGGGATGGCGCTACTTCCCCTTTGCCTTCCTCTTCATCCTCGCGCGGTTGCAGGCGATCCCCAGCGAGCTCTACGAGGCCGCCCGCGTAGACGGCGCCGGCATCTGGGCCAGCTTCCGCTACGTCACCCTGCCCCAGGTGGTAGGCATCCTCGCCACCCTCTTCCTGCTGCGCTTCATCTGGACGTTCAACAAGTTCGACGACATCTTCCTCCTCACCGGCGGCGCTGCCGGTACCGAGACGATTACCATCAAGGTTTACGACTACGCGTTCGCCCGCGCCAACCTGGGCCAGGGCGCGGCCCAGGCGGTCGTCCTCTTCGCGATCCTGGCGCTCTTCCTGGTCGTCTACTTCCGCTACGCGCCCAGGGGGGAGGTGTGAGGTGGCGGCGCTGCTGCTAGCCGTCCTCGTCGGACTGGCCTCAACGCTGGCCAGCCTGGGTGGCGTATCGCTGCTGCTGGTGCTCTGGGGAGGTTTGCGCACGGTCTTCCCGCTGGACGCGGCCCTCGCGGGCGGCGCGCTGCTGGGGGCGCTGGCCCGGTTGCTGGCGGCGCGCGATCGCCTGGGCATGTCCCCGCTGGCGCTTGCCGGTGCGGGGCTGGCCCTCGCCTGGGCGCTTTTCGCGGGTGGCGACCCCTACCGGCTGGGGCTCTCGCCGGCCTGGAACATGCTGGCGCCGCTGGTAGCCGGGGGGCTGGCGGGGCTGGCCACGGCCTACGGCCTGCGCGGAGTGCGGCTCGACCGCCCCGACGGCGAGGCCTGGGAGCTGGTGGGTTTGCGACTGCTGCGCGGCGCGGCCTTTATGGTCTTCGTTTTCATGGTCGTCTTCCCCTTCTGGGCCATGGTGGCGGCCTCGCTCAAGCCGCGGGCCGAGTTTCTGGCCGACCCGGCCAACCTGGGCCTGCCGCTGCACGTCTTCGCAGAGGGTTTTCTGCCCGGTCTCAAGAAGATGCTCGTCGGCTACCGGGAGGTTCTGGTAACCTTCAAGTTCCTGCGCTACATCGGTAACACCGCCTTCGTCGCCACCAGCACGATGATCATCACGCTGGCGCTGGCGGTGCTGGGGGCTTACGCGGTGGCGCGGCTCGAGTTCCGCGGCCGGGCGCTGATGGAGCGGGCCATTTTGCTGACTTACATGTTCCCCGCGATCGTCCTGGCGATACCGCTTTACACGATCTTCACCCAGCTGGGTCTGCGCGACAACCTGCTGGGTCTGATAGTCGTCTACCTGGCGCAGACGCTGCCGGTGGCGCTCTACATGCTGCGCAGCTACTTCGAGACCATCCCGGCGAGCCTCGAGGAGGCGGGGCTGATAGACGGATGCAGCCGCTTCGAGGTAATCTGGCGAATCACCCTGCCGCTGGCGCTGCCGGCGCTGGCCTCGGTGGGGCTCTACGTGTTCATGATTGCCTGGAACGAGTTTCTCTTCGCCTTCATGTTCCTCGACACCCCCGAGCTGTTCACCCTCTCGCGCGGGATGGTGGGGCTCAACAGCCAGGAGGTGCCGCGGCAGTTCCTGATGGCGGGGGCGGTGATAGTGACCGTGCCTATCATGGTTCTCTTCTTCTGGTTTGAAAAGTACCTGGTGGGCGGCCTTACCGCGGGAGGGGTGAAGGGCTGAGGTGCGCGTCGTCATGGCGTCTACCCGCCTGGCGGGAACCGACGGGGTGAGCCTGGAAGCGGCCAAGTTGCGCCAGGTGCTGCAAGCGGCGGGACACGAGGTCTGGTATCTGGCCGGCGAGCTCGACCCCGACGAAGAAAGGGGCGTGCTCGTGCCCGAGATGCACTTCGCCAGGCCCGAGGTGCGTGCCCTTACCGGGAGGGCCTTCTCCGGTGAGGGGCGCGATCCCCGGTTGATACGGGAAATCGAGGAGGCCGGGGTGGGTCTCGCTGCCCGGCTCGAGGCCGCCATAGCAGAGCTGGCACCGGAGCTGCTGGTGGTGCAGAACGCCTGGGCCATCCCCATGCACCTGCCGCTGGCGGTGGCGCTGTGGCGGGTTGTGCAGCGCCACCGCCTGCCGGCGGTTAGCCACAATCACGACTATTACTGGGAGCGCCCCCGCTTTGCTCGCAGCCACGTCCGCCCGCTGCTGGAGCGCTACTTCCCCCCCGACCACGCGGTGGTCCAGCTTTCCATAAACTCGATTGCACAAAAAGAGCTGCAAAAGCGCCGCGGCCTCGAGTCGCTGCTTTTGCCCAACGTGATGGACTACGACCAGCCTCCTCCGGGTTTCGACGCCTTCAACGCCGACTTTCGCGAGGCCCTGGGCGTCCGCCCCGACCGGCTATTGCTCCTGCAACCCACGCGCGTCATTCCCCGAAAACGCATCGAGCTGGCCGTGGATCTGGCCGCGGCCCTGGCAGCTCGCAGGCCGGTTCTGCTGGTCAGCCACGCCGCCGGAGACGAGGGGCGTGACTACCAGCGCGGCCTCGAGAGCTACGCCCACGAGCGCGGAGTGGACCTGCGTTTCGTCAGCGATTACGTCGCCCCGCGCCGGCGCTTTGCGAACGGTCACAAGGTCTACAGCCTCGCCGACGCCTACCTGCACGCCGACTTCGTGACCTACCCCAGCCGCTACGAAGGGTTCGGCAACGCCCTGCTCGAGGCCGTCTGGATGAACAAACCCCTGCTGGTAGGGCGTTATCCCGTCTACCTGGCCGACATCCGCCCCAAGGGTTTTCGCTTCGTCGAGGTGGAAGACCGCATCACCCCCGAGGTGGTGAAGGAGGTGGAGCGGCTGCTCGACGACGCCGAGCTGCGGCGGAGCATAGTCGAACACAACCGCGCCCTGGCCCGCCGCCATTTCGGCTACGCTACCCTGCGCAAGGTGGCGCGCGCTGCCCTGGACCGGGCGCGGGAGCGCGCGAAGGAGGTTCGGTGGCCCGCCTGAGCGAACGCCTGCACCGACACCTGGCCGCCATCTACGGGGCTGAAGAGGCGCGCCGCTGGGTTCCCCGCTTCCGCGAGCGGCTGGAGCGCTTCGTCCGCGCCCACCCCGACCTGGCCCGCGGGCCCCGGGCGCTGGCCACCTCGCCGGCCGAGGCCTGGCTCATCACCTACGGCGACCAGTTCAGCCGCCCGGGCGAGCCGCCGCTGGCCACCCTGGGGCGCTTCATGAACCGCTGGCTCGCGCCAGAGTTTAGCGGCGTGCACCTGCTGCCCATCTACCCCTACTCTTCGGACGACGGCTTTTCGGTTATCGACTACCGCGCGGTCGACCCCCGTCTGGGCGACTGGGGGCACGTGCAAGACCTGGCGCGGCGCTACACGCTGATGCTCGACGCGGTCGTCAACCACGCCTCGGTGCAAAGCGCCTGGTTCAGGAGGTTCCTGCGTTGCGAGGAACCCTACCGGCGCTACTTCCTGGTCCCGCCGGCGGACTGGGACCTGAGCCAGGTCGTGCGGCCGCGCACCACCCCGCTCCTTACCGAGTTCACCACCACCTGCGGTCCCAAAAAGGTGTGGACCACCTTCTCGGCCGACCAGGCCGATCTCAACTACCGCGAGCCCGGAGTGTTGCTGGAGGCGCTCGAGCTGCTCTTCTTCTATGCCGCCCGGGGAGCGCGGCGGCTGCGGCTCGACGCCGTCGGCTTCATTTGGAAGGAGCCGGGCACCACCTGCCTTAACCTGCCGCAGACCCACGAGATAGTCCGCCTCTTCCGCACCGCGCTGGACCACGCCGCTCCGGAGGTGGCGCTGGTGACCGAGACCAACGTTCCCCACGCCGAGAACGTTGCCTACTTCGGCGACGGCGAAAACGAGGCCCAGCTGGTCTACAACTTCGCGCTACCGCCGCTGGTGCTGCACGCCTTCGCCCGCGAGGACGCGCGGGCGCTCTCGACCTGGGCCGCGGGCCTGCGGCCCCCCGGCCCCAAAGCGGCCTTCCTCAACTTCCTGGCCAGCCACGACGGCATCGGCCTGCGTCCGGTAGAGGGCATCCTGCCGCCCGACGAGGTGGCCTTCCTGGTCGAGCGCACACTCGCCCACGGTGGCGAGGTAGGCTACCGCGACACCCCCGCGGGCCCCGCGCCCTACGAGCTCAACAGCACCTGGTACGACGCCCTCAATCCGCCGGGCACACCCGAAGAGCTCGGGGTACGGCGACTGCTGGCCAGCCACGCCATCATGCTGGCTCTCGCCGGTCTGCCGGCGGTATACGTGCACGCCCTCTTCGGCACCCCAAACTGGCGCGAAGGCTTCGAGCGCAGTGGCGAGAAGCGCAAGCTCAACCGCCGTAAGTTCCGCGAGGCCGAGGTGGAAGCCTGGCTGGCCGACCCTGCCTCGCGCCCGCGCCGCATCGTAGAGGGGTTGAAGGAGAGGCTGAAATTGCGTGCCCGGCACGCCGCCTTCCACCCCAGCGCCCCGCAGCGGGTACCCGACCTGGGCGCGGGAATTTTCGCGGTCGAGCGCGAAGCGGAAGCGGAGCGCGCTTTAGTGCTGGTCAACGTCACCGGCAGACCCAGGCGGGTGAAGCTGGCGGAGGGCTGGCGCGACGGCGGCAGCGGCGAAGCGGTAGGGCGCGAGGTCACGCTGGAGCCTTACGCCGACCTGTGGCTCATTACCGGCGGTTAGCCCGGTTTTGCCGGGCACGAAAAAGGCGGCCGCGCGGCCGCCCCGGTTTGCCTGCTCGTTTTCAGCCGCGCAGCAGCATCAAGAACTCTTCGAGCGTCCGCTCGCTGCCCAGCCCGCGCTTGGTACGGGTATCCAGCCCAGCTCCCCAGGAAACCAGGTCAACGCCGTGCTTGACCATAATCTCGTCGTAGAACCACTTGAGCTCTTCCAGCGAGGTGAAGAGGTGGTGCAGGTGGCCGAGGGCCAGAATCTGCCCTTCACCCGCCTGAAGTCGGTCGAAGAGCTCCTTCTTGACGGGTCGCGACTCCAGGTCGGTCTCCACCAGCCACTCGACCTTCTTGCGCTTGCTACCGCCCAGGTTGTCGAGGGTTTGGTGGAGCTCCATGTTTGGCCCGTTGGGACCAGGGTCCTTGTGAATCGTGTAAGCAAAAACGGTCATCATAGGGTGCTTCCTCCTGACGACATTCTACCGGCAATCATGAGGGAGTCAGGCGATTTCGACCCCCGCCCAGCGCTCGATGAGCTTCAGAGCCTCGGCGTGGTCAGCGTCGGGCCCGACCTCGCGCCTGGCCATCTGGTAGACCTCGTGGGTCAGGCGCAGGAGCGGCGCCGGCAGGTCGGCGCCGTCGAGCACCTTCATGCCTATTCCAACGTCCTTGGCTAGCAGGCCCAGCTTGAAGGTGTTGGGCCAGGCGCGGGTGACGACGCGCTGAGGGATGAGGTTTTCGGTGGCGTTGGAGCGGCCGCTGGAAGCGTTGATGACCTCGAGCGCCACCCGCGGGTCCACCCCTTGCTTTACCAGCGCCGCCAGCCCCTCACCCGCGGCCCAGAGGTTGACCGCCAGCAAGGTATTGTTGACCGCCTTGAGCGCGTGCCCCGAGCCCACCGGCCCCACGTGGACTATCTTCTTGCCCATGGCCTCCAGAACCGGCTTGACCTGTTCGAAAGCGGCCTCGCTGCCGCCGACCATGAAGGTCAGGGTGCCCGCCGCCGCTCCGTCAGTGCCGCCGGATACCGGTGCGTCGAGGAACTCTACCCCTGCTTCTGCCAGCCGGGAGGCGATACGGCGGCTGGTCTGCGGGTCGCCCGAGGTGCAGTCGACCCAGACGGCGCCCCGTGAAAGGTGTTCGAAGGTCCTGGATACCAGTTCCTCTACCTCGCTCGATGTGGGCATGCAGCTGAAAATCACCGCGGCGCCGGCGGCTTCTTCCAGGCCCACCGCCTCGCCGCCGCAGGCGGCGGCGAACTCTTCGGCGCGGCTGGCGGTCCGGTTCCATACCTTAACTTCGTAGCCGGCTTTACTCAGGTTGCAGGCCATGGGGTGGCCCATGGCCCCGAGACCAAGAAAGGCGACGCTTTTTCCCATACCCCGAGTATAGCCAGCGCCGGCCGCCGCAACCTCCGGGCCACGAGCACGTTACAAGCCGCTGCGGCGGCTCGCCCTCGCGCTTGCTTTCCGGCAGCGAGGGCAAAACGCGCCGGGGGTGCAAACCCCCGGCGCTCTCGACAGGCAACTTCCTCAGAAAACGTAGACCGCGCCGCTGTCGGCGGCCGAGTTGTCCGACTCGTCACCGCCGACCCCGGTGGCGTTGCTGTCTTCGAAGTGGGCCCCCACCGCCAGGGTGTTCCCATCGGCCGAGAGGGCTACCGCAGTGCCAAAGTAATCGTTAGCTCCGGTATTCGACGCCTTGACGTACGCCTGCTGACTCCAATTCGCACCGTCGCGAGTGAAAACGTAAACGGCGCCGCTATCGGCGGCCGAGTCGTCCGACTGGTTGCCCCCAATACCGGTGGCGCTGCTGTCTTCTGTAACGGCACCTACTGCCAAAGTGTTCCCGTCGGCCGAGAGGGCTACCGCACCGCCAAAGTAATCGTTAGCTCCGGTATTCGATGCCTTGACGTACGCCTGCTGGCTCCAGCTCGTACCACTCCGAGCAAATATGTAGACAGCGCCGCTGGCTGCGGCCGAACTGTCCAACTGGTTGCCGCCGACCCCGGTGGCGTTGCTGTCTTCGCCCCAAGCCCCCACCGCCAGGGTGCTCCCGTCGGCCGAGAGAGCTACGGCGTAGCCAAAATAGTCGTACGCCCCGGTATTCGACGCCTTCACGTACGCCTGCTGGCTCCAGCTCGCACCGCTCCGCACAAAAACGTAAACAGCCCCGCTGCCCGAGGCCGAATCGTCCGACTCGTCACCGCCGACCCCGGTGGCGTTGCTGTCTTCGCCATCTGCCCCCACCGCCAGGGTGCTCCCGTCGGCCGAGAGAGCTACCGCTGTGCCAAACCAGTCACCCGCCTCGGTATTCGACGCCTTTACGTACGCCTGCTGACTCCAATTCGCACCGTCGCGAGTGAAAACGTAAACGGCGCCACTGTTGCTGAACGAGTCGTCCGACTCGTCGCCGTCGACCCCGGTGGCATTGCTGTCTTCG
>Ga0256914_1001912_pt1 | contig 17899 bp, 12 predicted proteins | sample HulkmetaG_FD_191571 | JGI IMG/M metagenome (GOLD analysis project Ga0256914, IMG submission 191571) | Hydrothermal chimney microbial communities from Main Endeavour vent field at the Juan de Fuca Ridge, Pacific Ocean - Hulk | ecosystem: Environmental > Aquatic > Marine > Hydrothermal vents ... | reverse complement strand
CGGCTTTTTCCTGAGTACCGTTCGCAAAGAGAGCGGCCCCCGTTAAGAAAAAGATCAAACCCATGGCGATGAAAAGAAATTTTTTAAACCTTTCCATACATCCTCCTTTAACCTTTGATTTTACAGGACAGGAACCCTCGGTTCATTTATCAGGGAATCACCACAGGATGTCCAAAAATACCTTAAAAAGAAACCTTTTACCCTATAAATAAACCTAATTCCTTATCCTGTAAGGAATTATAGAATTTATATATTTTTTTGTCAAAGGATTTCAGAGGATTTTATTTTTTTTTCTAAAATTTGTGGGAGTTTCTCCTGTTACCCTTTTAAAGGTTAAACAGAATTGATCGTAGTTTCTAAAACCGCTCTCTTCGGCTACTTGAGCTATTTTCATATTCTCTGTTATAAGGAGTTGCTTTGCCTTATCGATTCGAAACCTCTGAATATAATCATAACAGGTCATCCCTGTTTCTCTTTTAAATAAACGGTTAAGGTAAACCTTGTGAATTCTCATCCTCTTCGCAATACCTTCAACGGAGAGATTATTTTTGTACTCACTCCGTATTATATTTAGAATCTCTCTAACAATTACATTACCTGTTAAGCGTTCATCCACCCTCCGAGCCAATCTAAAAACATCCGTAAACTTTCCTTTAAACCACTCGTACATTTCTTTAACGGTTTCTACCTTTTTCAATCCCTGTAAATCCAATAGGTCTCCCGAAAAGCTTTCCGATTCGTTTACACGTTTTTTATTTACAAAATTGATAAGCATAGAAATCAGATTGGAATTAATATACTCAAGGTAGTTGTACTGAAGCATCCCGGCCATATCCCTCTCGTAGAGTTGCTTTAGATGGAGGAAAAATTCATCCATATCCTCTCTCTCAATATCGCGCCTAAGCACTACTATCTTTCTTTCCAAAATCGCAGGATCCAGAAAGTATAGGCTCTCCACACTCTCGGGTAATATGACCTTTCCGCATCCTAAAAAGACACTATACCTAATGAGATTTTTTAGATTTACAAATTTTTCCCTCAGTTTTCCCACATCTCCAAAGCTCTCAAGGGCCATTGTTAACGAGATACCATAGGTTTCTTTTGTTTTTTTAATGACATCCGAGGCGGTTTCTAAAATCAAAGGGAAAGTCTCTATGCTCCCTCCGGCTCTGGCTTTCTTTAGCGGGAGGAGAGCAAGATAGTAACCGCTCCCCATATAAGAAAATACACCGGTAAAGCCCCTTCCCAAATTTTCCACAATGTACTTCCCCAATTCCTTTATATTTACAGTTTCTTCATTAAACTGATCCACACGAATAAGGAGTAAGAAAAAATACTTAAATAAACCGTAGCGTTGCTCAATATCCCTAAGGATTATTTCATCATTCGCCTCCAACAACTCGAAGAGAGTAGAGTTAAAAGTAATTACATCGGTTTTGTCTCCCCTTTCATCCCCTGTCTCCCGATACCTAACTGTTTGAGATGCAGTTAAGAGAGCGGAATACAGAGTTTCTTCCTCCAAAAAATCTTTTATCAGATAATCCTGTACTCCTAACTGAATTGCACGCCTTGCATAGGCAAAACTCTCATAACAACTAAGAATTATAACCGGTGTGGTTTTATCAATCTTCCTTACCTCCGCAAGAAAATCAAGCCCATTCATCACAGGCATTTCTATATCCGTCAATACTATATCCGGACGTGTTTCCCTATACTTAGAGAGAGCTTCCCTTCCATTTGTAGCTGTGCCACAGACATTGAAATTTCCTCTTTTCCATATTTTCATATTCACAATTCGTTCCAGTGCCGCCCTCTCATCCTCCACAACAAGAACTTTGTTCATAATAGCTCTTCCCCACGTGGAATAGTTATCCTCACCGTTGTACCCCCACCATCGTTACGCCGGAGGGTCAATCCAAATCTCGGGCCAAAGAGTATCTTCAAGCGTTCATCAACATTCTCCAGCCCTATCCGGTTAAATTTTCTCTTCGAATCACTCAAAGCCCTCTTAAAGGTATAATCATCCATCCCTACCCCATTGTCAGAGACCCATATAGATATTGTACTACCATTGCCCCTTATCCTTATTTGAATCTTGCCGGGTTTGCTAGAGGGTTCGATACCATGAAAGATGGCGTTCTCTACCAGGGGTTGCAAAATTAATTTGGGGATCATTTCCGAAAGAACACCAGGATCGATGTCATACTCCACGGAAAATTTCTCCCCGTAACGCAGTCTCTGAATTTTTATAAAGTTTTTGACAAGCTCTATCTCCTCTCTGATACTCACAAGAGCATCTGTCCCCGATATTGCCGCTCTAAGCAGTATATTAAAAGATTTCAAACTCTCATAAACTATCCTATTCCCCTCTCTCTCCGCCTGGTATCCTATGGCATTGAGAGTATTGTGAATAAAGTGGGGATTTATCTGAGCTTGAAGATAGTTCAGTTCGTACTGAAGCGATCTAAGCTCTGCTTTTCTCTTTTCTTCCTGTTCTCTGTATATGTTCTCTATAAACTCATTTATTTGAGTCACAAGCCTATTATACACATTAGCAAGATACTTTAATTCACCCGAAGCCTTAACATCAATAGTTGCCAAATTGCCCGTTTTTTCATAGGAGTGCATCGCCTCTGTGATTTTTAAAAGGGGTTTTGTAATGGTACGTGCGATGGAATAACTAACCAATATTGCTATTATCGTAAATATTACACCTATCAAAAAAACCCACTGGAGGGCTATTCTTAAATTCCTGAATATGGTCGAATAGGGAATAATACCTGTAACAAACCAATTTACACTGGGTAAAAGCCTTATAAGCACCAAACACTTAACAGAGTTTATAGTGGTTGTTATCGTGGCATCTCCCCCGAGCTTGCTAAAATCAATCTTTTCACTTATCTTCTTCACAGGAAATGTTAAACCATTTCTAAACAATAATTCGTTTCTCTCATTGAAGATATTTATCCCGGAAAACAGTTGATCACGGTTGTTGGACCATATGCTGCTAAAAAGCATATTCTTATTCAAAACCGATAGTTGATACCCCATTAACCAATAATTCGAATCAAAAAGTCTCTGATAGAGAACAATGGTCAGATTACCGTCACCGATACTATCGCTTGTGCTACCACGGGGGTTCTTTTTAACATCTATGGGAAAGGTACCCGGTTTTGCAAAATAGTAAAAATATCTCTTCTGTAAAAATTCGAGAAAGTCATCGTCATTTAGAATTGCAGAGCTGTACAGTGGACGACTATACACGGGATCCAGAACCTCAAGGTTATGATTTATAAGAACAATTCTGCTTATCAACGGAGACCTCTTCTCCGTACTAACTACCGCTCTTCTTATATCCTTTATAAGCCTTCCTCTCTCACCCCCCTTCTCCTCGAGATTTAACCTGTGAAGCAACTCTTCGTTTCCGGAAACCTCCTCTGTTATCTTCATCACCTTAAGGAGTTGATCCTCTATCTCTCTTGATATTAGCGAAATTCTCAAATCCAATTCTCTCTTACTGCTCTCAATAAGCTGGCCTGAAAATATAATCGATATGGTTACACCTATAGTTAACACCGTGATAATTATCAAAAGCGTATAACTAAACATAAGTTTTTGATTAACGTTTAGAGCTCTCATTTCAACAACCTATAGGCAGAATAAATTCTAGATGGAATTGGGACCCTGTATCGAACATTTTTATAGAGTAACTCAGCTGCTTTCTCCCCCTGTTTATAGGTATCAACAAGAATAATTCCTCTGTCAGGCGTGTTCTCCAATCTGCCATTCATCGCTTCTATACTTAATGTAATTGAATACTTCTTCATTCCCACCTGATCTAAAGCGCGTAATGCACCCGTCATTTCGTCGCTACTACCGGCATATACAATCCAGTTGGTAATATTAGGATGTTCGGATAAAAGCCTCTGCATGGTTATCATGGCTCCAGCAGCATCGTTAACCGGGGAATCAATTCTGTAAAACTTACTTGCTGTTATCCCCTTTAAATCTTTTAATAGCCTTTCTCTTATAGTATTTACCCACTCCTGTATCTCGAGAACGGATTTAGAATAGAGTTCTGCTATACCAAATGAAACAGAGGGATCTACCAGTATCCTCCTCGCCCGCAAGCGCTTTACCAACCATCGCTCTGCTGTTATTCCGGCCTTCCCATAATCTATTCCAATATGTGGGGCTAACTGCCGTTTTTGTTTATCCACAAGTTTATAATTTAACGAAACTACTGGTATCCCGGCCTCGAATATCCGGTTGACTATTATCCAGCTCATTTTTTGATCAGGAATTGCAATCGCAACCCCATTGACACTACGACTTATGAGGGTATCAATATCAGAGAGTGTCAAATTATAATCCATTCTGTTATCAAGGATTAAGAAACTCACCCCTAATTTTTCACACTTATTTTCAAATCCCCGGATCAAGGATTGATACCAACTGTTATCCGCTCGTTTTACCATAAGGGCTAACCGTATGTTAGTAGAGGAGCTACGATTTTCTATGTTTTTAACGCACGAGTTGAGGAGAAAAATAACAGCCACAACAGACAAAAACAGAAAAAAATAGAAAATATTAAACCCACTTTTAGCAGTCATAGATCTTTTCTAAACTTATAGTACTCTCTAACCGTCCTCTAACAGATATCCGTAATCACTCACAACACTCTCTATAAAAATCTTAATACCCTTGGCTTCAAATTTATCCTCTATTCTTCCATCGTTACTTAGATAATACTCTTCCACCTTATCACCAAGTCTTACCCGCACTTTCCTCTTTCCATCAACATCAAGAATAATAAAACCATTGTTAGTATCCGAATTAAAATCCTCTAATTTGTGGTAAAGGGTAAACTTATCTTTATAAGGCTTACCATCCCATGGACAGAAGGTGGCACAATTTCCGCACTCGTTACAGAAGGAATCGATATGCAGTATCTGGTAGTAGTTTTTTAGTCCACCGCCTCTAACCCGTATAGGAACATTTGCCCGGTTGGGACATACATCAACACACTTGTTACAGACAAAATCACACCCAAGACACCTATTAGCCTCTCTCTCCGCCAGTTGTTCCAAAATATTCCCACCACCCTCCACATCATTTTCTCCGCTGGCATTAAGCGAAACTATCTCATCCGGACCATACACCTTGCCCTTCTTCATATAGATATCACGAATCTTTCCCTCAGCTTCGCTCTCATCTCCCTCTGAGAAAATTTCAAGAATCAGATTTTTCCTCTCCACCTCAAGGGGAAGTGTTTCAAGGGTAACACCTATATTTTTCAATATGGAATCTGCAGCCCTTCTACCATCGGATACAGCCTCTACTATGGAAGCAGGTCCCCTTAAGGCATCTCCACCAACGTACACCCCGTCATCTGCCTCAAGTGTAGCAGTATCCACAATCGGTTTGCCGCTTCTATCCAGACGAACTCCAAAGGAGGTCAGTATAGAAGTTTCTGGTACCTCTCCAATCGCATATATCACACTATCAACCTCTACCTCCAGATACTCACCCGTGCCAATGGGTCTTCTCCTCCCAGAGTTATCAGGCTCTCCCAATTCCATTCTCTCAAGTTTCAATCTAAGACCCTCCCGTTCCAACCAACCCGATTCTATCGATACGGGATTCAAAAGAAAATTAAACCTTCCACCCTCATTCATAACCTCGAGATACTCCTCCCTCGAGGCGGGCATTTCTCTCTCCGTCCTTCTGTAGTACACATTTACCTCTCTGACCCCGGGGCATCTAAGCGCTGCACGAGCGGCATCCATCGCCGTGTTTCCGCCCCCTATAACGGCAACCTTCTCTCCCAGATCAAGACGAGCACCGGATTCAATGGCAGAGTTAAACTCCTTCAGGAACGAGAGAGCATCGATAACCCTCGAAGATAGTTTGGATAATCCCTTTATCTTAAGCGACAAACCCCGAGGAACCTCCGCACCTATTCCTATAAAGACAAAATCATACTCGTCCCTAATTTTTTTAGACTCTGTAGAAGTTATCTCTTTTCCAAAAACAAAATGCACACCCAAAGACTCCACAACTTTAATATCCCGAAGAATAGCCTCTCGTTTTATCCTGTAACGGGGAATAATCCCCTCCACAATACCACCTGCAGACTGATTCTTATCAAAAACAGTAACATCCACACCGGCAAGTCCAAGGTAAAATGCGCAGGCAAGCCCCGCGGGTCCCGCACCGATGACAGCAACCCTGAGATTAGGACGAGATTCGGTAACTACCCATCTATCACCCAGAGTATCAAGATTACTCCTGACCTTCCGCTTTAACTCCGCTTCCAGGGTAGCTACAAGCTTTACGTCACGAATCAATACCGGAGAGTCGTAATCCAGTCTTGTACAGACCTCGGCACACCCCTGCTCACATATATACCCGGTTATATTGGGAAGCATATTCCGTGAATATATTAAGTTTAGAGCCTCTTCGTATCTCTTTTCACCTGCAAGAGATACGTACTCTGGCACATCCTGATTTACAGGACACGCATTGACACACGGAGCTACAGCACAATCGAGAAGGGGAAGTTTTTTGTTAACACGTACCCGCCCATTTTTCCGCCATTGTTTTTGGTATATAACGTTCCCAAGCGAATCCTCGGCCAACCTACCAACGGCCTTAACATCTATTCCCTCACCTTTGTCATCCCACTCAAGTTTCTCCAGGATCTCAGCAGCCTCCCTTAAGCGAAGGTAACCACCGGGTTTTAAAAGTTCTGTCGCAAAGGTAATCGGTTTTATACCGGCTTTAAAAATATCAGCAACATTTAACTGCGATGCACCACCTGCATACGAAATGGCAAGTCTTCCGTTAAATCGCTCACCAAGCATAGAGGCAAGATGAATGGTCAGAGGAAAGAGAGCCCGTCCTGACATATACATCTCATTTCCCGGCAGATACCTTCCCGGGTTGACCGTCCCGAGGGTATTGGAGAGTTTAACGCCAAAGTGCAGATTGCTTGCCTCTGCCCTTTTGATAAGCCTCCCGACAATCCCAACCGCATCCTCATATTTAAGGTCATGGGAAAAACTTTCCTCTTTAAGCTCTATATAATCATACCCGTTCGTATCAAGGATCTCTCTTACCCTTCTGTAACCCAAGAGAGTGGGGTTTAGCTTAACGTATGTATCTATACGCTTCTCTTCTATCAGGTAGTTACATATAAGCTCTATCTCCTCGGGTGGACAGCCATGCATGGTAGAAAGGGTAACCGACTCCGCAATACGTGGAGAAACATACGAAGAGAATTCCTTAAGAGTATCCAAAATCTTGTCCACAGAGAGTTTCCTGTTAAACTCACCCTCCCTCCTTACCACCTCTTCCAAAAACTCCCTGAACAGGGGTGTCTTTGCAAATTTTTCAACTTCTTCGATATAACGACCAAGGAGATTCTCACCATAACTACCGGCATCTATAAGCCCGTCTATAAATCTGTTCATCCTCTCTGTTTTTATACCCTCAAGATCGTAGCCTATACTCATATTGAACAGAAAGGAGGGAGTTTCCCCCCCCTCCTTCTCAACCTTAAATCCTAAGATAACCTCGAACAGATGAAGAATAACCCACCCCTTAACATACTCACTGTACGCCTCTTCCAGCGAAAGCTCGGTTGACCACTCCGTGTTGTAACCCTCGTCTCTCGCATCAATACAGGGTTTCTCTATCTCTAGACTATCCAGTTTTTGAACGGTCTTTAATTCGATAAACCTCCCCCCGCTGAGGTATGAAACAACAATATTCTGGACAAGCTGGGTATGGGGTCCGGCGGCAGGTCCGACAGGGGTATCAATAAATCTATCAAAAATTCTAACCCTCTTCCTGTTTTCCTTTCTAAAGAAGGTGTAGTAGGGAATATTGAATATCGATCCGCTTTTCAAATACTCACCCACGATATGTCCGAGAAGCGAACCAAAGGGAATCGTTCTCATCCTCTCACTCATTACTCTCCACCTCCCTCGCTACCTTCTGAATTTCCACCAACTTCTACAATTTTTTTGTAAACCCTCTCCGGTGTAAAGGGAGTTTCGTACATCCTAACCCCCACCGCATCGAAAATCGCATTGGCAATAGCCGGAGCAGGACCGTTTATCCCTATCTCACCCACAGATTTAGCACCATAGGGACCTGTTTCCTCATAGGAATCCACAAATAGTGTCTCTATCTCCGGAATATCGGGAGCCGTAAATATCTTATAATTTCCAAAGCTGGAATTAACCATCCTGCCATGGGAATCAAAGATATACTCCTCCGTAAGCGCATAGGAGATACCATTTACAACGGCACCGTCTATCTGACCCTTGGCAAGTTTTGGGTTCAACACGTTACCACAATCAACAACAGATACAAACTTCAGGGGCTTAACCCTTCCCGTTTCAGGATCAACTGCAACCTCCGCAAACTGAGCAATAAATGGAGGGGGAGATTCCGGCATAACGGCCGAGGCATAGGCCTGAATCTGCCTCTGATTGGCCTCGTACATGGCATAATTACAAATATCGGAATAAGTTACCGATTTTCCGTCTCTAGAAACAACACTCCCACCCTCTAAAGATAGCTGATCTTTACCTATTCCAAGCATCAATGAGGCAACCTCAATAATTTCTCTTTTCATATTCTCCGCACACCTTAAAACCGCTGTGCCAGAAACATAAGTGGTAGAAGATGCATAGGCACCTGTATCAAAGGGTGTAACATCCGTATCGGATGAGAGAATTATTATTTTGTCAACCGGCACCTTGAGGGTTTCCGCGGCAATTTGAGAGAGTACGGTATCAGAACCCTGTCCTATCTCTGTAGCTCCGCTAAAGAGATTAAACGAACCATCCTCATTCATCTTCATATAAGCACTGGCCATATCTATAAGGGGAATCCCTGAACCCTGCATGGAGATAGACATTCCTACACCCACAGCCCAACCATCTTTCGTTTTTAAATGCTTACCTCGCCTATCTTTCCATCCTATTTTTTCTACCCCTACATCTATGCACTCACTCAACCTACAGGATTTAATTATCTGACTAACCCCCTCTTTCCCCTCCCCAAGAGCCTTAAAAATACCCGATGTCTCGCCCGCCTTGATATGCCACTTCTTACAGTACTCCGGCATATCAACCCCGAGTTTCCGGCTTATTATATCTAACTGCTGATTAAAAGCGAAGTATCCCTGAGTCGCCCCGTATCCCCTGTAAGCCCCCCCCACAGGAAGATTCGTATAAACCGTTTTCCCGGAAAATCTAACATTTTCAATTTTATTGAAGAGGGGTAAAACCTTACTTCCCGTATTGGACAAAACGGTAAGTCCGTGACTTCCATACGCTCCATTATTCATAAGCGCATCCATAAAGAGAGCGGTAATAGTGCCATCTCTTTTAACCCCCATTTTCATCCTAACCCTCATGGGATGCCTTGTTCGCCCACTTACAAAGACCTCTTTTCTGGAGAGGGTTATCTTCGCACTCCTTCCGGTCCTTAAACTAATCAGGGCTACATACGGCTCGAGTAAAATCTCCTGTTTACCCCCAAAACCACCACCTATTCTCGGTTTTATTACCCTTATTTTACCCAGAGGGATCTCCAAAACACGGCTAACAATTCTTCTTACATGAAAGGGAACCTGAGTGGTGCTTACAATAACAAACCTACCACGACTATCAAAGTAACAAAGTGCGGAGTGGGGTTCCATAGCACAATGGGAACCATAATGTACCCTATAGGTGTTATCAACTATAAAATCAGCCTCTTTAAAACCCTTCTCCACATCCCCAAAACCTATATCAAGCTGAGCAGCAATATTTTTATCAGGGAGATATGCTACGGGGATAGCGGGGTGTTCGTCATCCGTGTGGAGACGAGGGGTATCCGGATCCATCGCTCTCTCATAGTCGAATACCGCGGGAAATTCTCTATACTTAACCCTAATCTTTCTAACGGCAAGTCTTGCCGCATCCTCGGTCTCCGCAGCAACAAGAGCAACTCTATCTCCGACAAAGCGGACACGCCTGTCAAACAATCTACTATCGTAGGGAGACGGTTCCGGAAAACCCTGCCCGGCAGTTGTAAAGAGGGTAGATGGTGTATTTCTGTAATCCAGAATCAATCTAACCCCGGGAACCTCTTTTGCCTCACTCGCATCAATTTCCTCTATCTCCCCGTGCGGTATATCCGAGTACAAGAAAACACCGTAGAGGGGATCCTTTAATTCAAAATCATCGGTAAACCTATCCCTGGCAGAAACCAGAGATGCTGCATCGATTTTTTCTACCGATTCACCTATGCAATCATACCTTGAATTACTCATCTCTCCCCTCCTCCGAATACCCTTTCAAATACCGGGCAGCAAGCTTAACGGATTCAACCGTATGCGTGTAACCGGTACACCGACATAGATTACCATCCAGAGCGGTCAATATTTCCTCTCTAGTGGGATCTGGATTCTTTTTAAGCAGGGCATAGCTAACAAGAACCTTCCCCGGTGTGCAAAAACCACACTGAACAGCCCCTGCATCCACAAAGGCTCTCTCTACGGGATGAAGCTCGCCATTTTCCTTCCCATCGTTAAGCCCTTTTATGGTAGTAATTTTCTTCCCTACGACAGAGGCGGCAAGTACCTGACATGAGTTAACAGGGATTCCCTCAAGTAGAACAACACACGCACCGCACTCTCCTGTCTCACATCCGTTTCTAACCTCTGTATACCCGTTTTCCCTTAAAACTCGAAGAAGTGTCTTCTTAGAATCAAAATCAAAAACCTCTCTCCTTCCGTTTATAAAAAACTCACCTCTCATCTATTCACTCCCCCTCCGTAATTCTCTCCGGCATTCACAGCCTCAAGAAGAATCTTCCACACCCCACGTCGTATAACAACCCCTGCAACATGCCTCTGATATTCCTTGCTAACCCCCTGCCTACTTACAAACTCGGCATCCATATCATTTTCTACCCTCTCCCTCAACCCGGCAAAGTTCTCCTTAAATTTCTCAACCAACCACCCATAACCCTTTTCACCTTCCCAGAACTCAGAGGCAATACCAGAAAAGAAAGATTCCACCTTCGAAAGCCGTTTGTATCTCCCCTTAACCCCGGTAACAACAATCCGGATCTCTCCATTCGGGGGATAGGTCAGTATACTTACGGTAAAGAAGGGATAATCAAAATGAGTCCTAACCTCCCTATGATAAAAATTCCTACCCTTTCCATTGTTATCGAACTCCACGGATACAATAAAATACTCCCTATGAAACTCACGATTTCGTATGTACTCTTCTATCCCCACCACAGAACTCTTTCCATTTTTATCAACGAGACGCAAACTCGCACCGAGAGCAACAAGGGGTCCTACCGCATCGGACCAATAGGGAAAGACATTGATACTTCCCCCGATAGTGATTCTATTTCTTAAAGGATTGGAAGCTGCATGGGATAAGGCTTTTACCAAAAGACAATCGGACACACCCTCCACTATCTCGGAGTATGTAAGTCCGGCACCGATAACCACCCTACCCTTCTCAACAGAAAAACCTCTCATCTCAGAAACCTCTGATACTGTAAACAACCCGTACACAGCACCCAACCCGCTACGGATAAGTGTCGTCCCTCCACCATGGGGAATATAACCCTCTCTAAAAAAAGAAACAGCCTCCTCAAGGCTTCCGGGATATCCCCATTTAACTTCTCCTTCCATCTTCATACATCTCTCCCCTCTAAAACTAGTTCCATTCTCAACTAATAGAAAAAAATTTTCAAGCAATCTTTTCAAAAGCGAATCATGATAGACTCCCTAATTTCACCCACACCTCCCCTTATTATTGATAACATCATAGCCTGTAAAACCCTGCCACAATTTGCTACAAAAGGATACTTGCAAGTTCAGCCAACTTGCTTCTCTCACCCTTAACAAGGTTAACCGTTGCAAAGAGAGATTGTCCCTTCATCTTGTCGATTAAATAGGTAAGACCATTGGAATGGGTATCCAGATATGGAGTATCAATCTGATAGATATCGCCGGTAAATACAATTTTTGTCCCGTCTCCCGCTCTGGTAATAATTGTTTTAACCTCATGCGGGGTTAAATTCTGCGCTTCATCCACTATAAAAAAGATCCTATCCAGACTCCTTCCCCTTATATATGCAAGGGGAGCAATAAACAATTTTTCATTCTCAAGCATCTCATCTATCCATTTATACTCTTTGCTTGAGGGACTAAACTGATGCTTTATTACACCAAGGTTGTCGTAGAGAGGCTGCATGTAGGGATCTAGCTTGGACTGAATATTTCCCGGAAGGTAGCCCATATCCCTGTTACCCAACGGAACAACCGGTCTTGCAAGATATATCTGTCTGTACTTTTCGCTCTGCTCAAGTGCCGCAGCAAGGGCGAGGAGGGTCTTACCCGTTCCGGCCTTTCCTGTTAGTGCGACCAGTTTAATATCATCCCTCATCATTGCATCCAGAGAGAAAATTTGCTCTGCATTCCTCGGCGTAATCCCATAGCAGCTCTTCTTTTCTATCCTCTCAAGCTCCCCCAGTTCTGGATTAAAATGAGCTAAGGCACTTCTCTGCTCATTACGAATAACAAAATACTCGTTCGGAGTAGGATTTAACTCCGGAGAGACATCCCTAGGATTAACACTTCCATCACTGTAGATTCTATCAACCACCTCAGGATCGACATTATCTATGATATTTCTCCCGGAGTAGAGTTTATCCACATCAATAACCTGTCCGGTCTTGTAGTCCTCCGCCTCAATCTTAAAGGCAAGGGCCTTCATTCTGAGGTTAACATCCTTACTCACAAGGATAACCTCTTTCTCGGGAAACTTTTCCTTCAGATAGAGGGCCAACTCCAATATCTGATTATCCGCCTTTTTCAGGGTAAGTACCGATTCTATCTGCTTATCCGGTTTTTGTTCATAGTAAACGAAGAGACGCCCCTTGCCCTCTCCAAGGCTGACACCATCACTAAAAAAACTATCCGACTGGGAGGCGAGTTTATCCAATTCTCTGACAAACTGTCGTGCTTCAAAGTTTATGTGATCATTCCCCTTCTTAAACCTATCAAGCTCCTCCAGAGCAACCATGGGAATTACCACATCGTTATCTTCGAAATTGTAAATGGCTGTGTGATCAAAGAGAATTACATTGGTATCAAGAATAAAAATCTTTTTCAATTTCTTCTCTCCTACAAAAATTTGATATTAACGTTTTTACTCACTTCAAACTAGCTCCCGCAAAATACTTTCGAGAATTCGTGCCGAATTACATACACAAATTATATACACTCAAAACTGGGCTGTCGACAAAAGTTCACAGGAAATCACAGAGATAGGTTATAAAGGAAAGGAGGAAGAGGTTTCAAAAATCCCTCAAGCAACAAATAAAATCGTTCAATAAAACCAGAGAAACATTAAAAATTCTACGGAAACAAAAAAATCGGGCTGGGCGGACTTGAACCGCCGACCCCACGCCCCCCAGACGTGTACGCTAACCAACTGCGCTACAGCCCGAAAGAAAAACTAGCGATAAAACTTACAAATACAGTTTACAGCTAAATTATTAACATCTCAATGGATTATTGTCAATTCCCCTATCCATATTTAGGCTCCTTGTTCAACCTACAGCACTCAAGGGGTTCAGAACAAAAGCTTTTCTCGTTAGCCTCTGCCAACCTGTATATAAAACTGTTTTAGAGGATTTTTAAATTCTCCTCTTCCCAATAGGTGAAATTCCACAGGATACAACCAGATCCCTAACCATAGATTCACTCAAGATACAGGGATAAAAATCAATCTATATAAATATCATCCTCTACAAGAAACCGAGATCATTCAATCAACCTCTACGGCTCTATATTCGAATACAAGATCAATATGAATTGCCGTATGGGCGGGCTAGAAACATCTATCAACATAAAATTTCTACCTCTTTTTTTTTCTTAATATCTCGAGAGAATCAGAGAGTTATTTGTTCTCCGGCAAAAACTCCGGAAATTCATACTCAATCCGCCCATCCTCCGTCACCTGCATAGTGGCATATCCCCTCCGGGCAATCTTTTCCAGCACCTTTTCAGCCATTTCAATAGACAAATAGCTCTCCAGAGCAACCATTGTGGGTGTTATACGTCCCCCCTTCTCTCGGGCAATCTTTAATATCTCCTTCTCGGCCCTTGCCTCGACATCTATCTCTCTACTTGGAGCATTGGTTCGTTTTTCAACAAAGTAACGCAACCCCCTTATCATAGGCAGGAGACCGGCAAATACAAGGGGGAAAACCCAAAAAGTATGTTTCGTCATATACCAAACAACACCGAAGGCCACAGTAAAGGCTAAACCGGAAAAAAAGGTGGCTTCAGCGGATTTTTTACTCCCACCTTTACGATCATGGTGACTTGATTTCCTATATCCACCACGCTCTGTTTTATACTCTCGCCGATAATTATCTTCTCTATCATCCATTAAAGCTGATTGTAAAACTATTAACAGGCTTTAGTCAATTAAAATAGAAACAGATGGAGCGCCACCTCATCGCAATTCTCAAGTTTCGGGCATTCAAGACACTCCCGCCATATCTTCTTCGGAAACTTTTCCTTATCAGTCTCAACAAATCCAAGCCTTTTAAAAAAATCTACCTGATAGGTAAGGGTAATTACTTCCGGAACTCTAAGCTCCCTTCCCTTTTCAAGCAGAGCCAGTACAAGGGATCTTCCAATCCCTCGGCCCTGGTATTCATCCTCCACCGCAAGAGCTTTCACCTCACCTAGATCCGTCCACAAAAGAGAAAATGCCCCACAGCCCACTACCCCGTCCCTCTCGTTAACCGCCACGAGAAAATCGTTGATCATCTCCACAATTTTTAACTTACTCCTGTGGAGCATTAATCCTCTATCAGCCATCCTGTTCGTCAACTTAAATATAGGATCTATATCCCTTACCGTGGGTTTCCTTATTGTAATATTAGAACTACCAGAGACATTACTTTTCATGAAAACTCGCCATCTCCAATATAGTGGGTGCCTCTCCGGTTTCACCTGGTTTCTTCTTATGTACAAGAGAAGATACCCCAACAGAGAGCCCATAGAGATTAATAAATCCGGTAGCGTCACTGTGCCTATATGCAGACTCACCAAAAGAGGCCAAATCTTTTATGTAGAGAGAATACGGTGATGTTCTTCCCGCAATAATTATATTACCCTTATACAGTGCCACCTTCACCTTGCCGGTAACATACTCGGAAATCTTTTCCATAAAGGCTTCAATTGACTCTCTCAGGGTAGTAAACCATTTCCCCCTGTATATAAGCTCGGCATACCGTTCGGCTACAAGCCTCTTATAGTGAAGAGCATCACTATCCAGAGTGAGCATCTCCAGTTCCCTCAAAGCGGTGAATAGAATAGTTCCACCAGGCGTCTCATACACACCACGGCTCTTCATACCGACAACCCTGGTTTCTACAACATCACTCCGTCCAATTCCGTTCTCCGCACCAAGTTTATTAAGCTCTACAACCAATTCAAGCGGAGACAATCGCTTTCCATTTAAAGCCACAGGGAAACCCCTTTCAAATTCAATCTCTACAATTGTCTCCCTATCCGGAGCATCTTTAGGAGATTTTGTCAGTAGAAATATCTCATCCTTGGGTCGGTTCCATGCATCCTCCAAATCTCCCCCCTCATGGCTTATATGCCACAGATTCTCATCTCGAGAATAGATATTCTTCTTAGAGATATTACCAAGAGGTATATTGTGTTTCTGTGCATACTCAATGGCATCCTCACGAGAGCGTATATTCCATTCCCTCCACGGCGCTATGACCTTTAAGTGAGGTGCAAGGGCTTTATAGGTAAGCTCGAATCTAACCTGATCATTTCCCTTTCCCGTACAGCCATGGGCTACGGCATCCGCACCCTCCTTTAAGGCTATCTCAACCTGATGCTTGGCCTGCAATGGCCTCGCAATAGAGGTACCAAGCAGATACTTCCCCTCGTAAATTGCACCTGCCCTTATCAGGGGAAAGAGATAATCCCTCACAAACTCCTCTTTTATATCTAATATATAGAGTTTGGAAGCCCCCGATTTTTTAGCTTTCTCCTCTAAGCCGGAAAGATCATCTCCCTGCCCAACATCCGTACAAACGGCAATAACCTCCGCTCCCGGATAATTCTCCTTCAACCAGGGAATGATAATCGAAGTATCAAGCCCTCCAGAATAGGCAAGCACTATCTTTTTTACATTTCCTCCAGTCATACATTCCTCCTAAATACTTAGATAACAAAGGTTATAAACCCCCTCGAACCAAAACGTCCCCGGGGTACAACTGTAAATATCAGCTCGTTTTCTCTAATTCACCCATTACCTCATCCAGAATAGCAATTCCTCTCTCCAGCTCATCCTTAGAGATAGTTAGAGGGGGTGTAAAACGCAAAACATTGGTACCTGAGCGAAGAATTAACAATCCCTTCTCTCTGGCAAGGGATATAACCTTAGATAGATCCGGTGATTTACCCCCACCATCGGATTCACCCCCCAGATACTCAACCCCTCTAAGGAGCCCTTTCCCCTTTAGAGCACCTAGCGATGAATGCCTATTGGTCAATCCCTCAAGCAATTTTGCAAAATAATCTCCCTTCTCTGCTACTTCAGCTATAAAGCTTTCCTCGGAGAGTACCTCAAGGACTCTCAACGCTACCGCAGCGGTTACAGGTCCACCGCCAAAGGTAGAACCATGCTCTCCCACATGAATCAGTGTATTTATTTTCTCCGGAATAAGGGTTGCAGAAAGGGGAAGTCCACCGGCAAGGGGTTTAGCAAGTGTAACAATATCTGGTTTTAAACCCACTCCCTGGGAGGCATAGAAACTCCCCGTTCTGGAAAGTCCCGTTTGTACCTCATCCGCTATAAGAATCACATTATACTTTTTACAGAGGGCATTCAGTGCATCGGCAAATTCCTTTGACATTACGTCTAACCCCCCTTCTCCCTGTACAACCTCAACTATAACGGCGGCAAACTCCTCATTGAGCATCTTAGAGAGTGCATCGGTATCATTGTACCCACACACCTCCACTCCAGGAATCAGAGGTTTAAAGGGTTCCTGATACTTAGCCTTAGGTGTACAGGAGAGAGCACCAAGAGTTCTACCATGAAAAGCATTGCTAAAGGCAAGAATTTTATCATGTCCCTTTCCCTTCTCTCTTAAAGAGTAGAGTCTTGCATACTTAAGAGCAGTCTCATTAGCTTCGCTCCCGCTGTTTGAAAAATGAAGGGCAACAAAACCATCATTCTCCAGAAAACTACCTGTTTTTATAAGCCGCTCTGCAAGTTCAATAACAGGGGAAGTGGTGTACAGGTTAGAGGTGTGGATAATCTTCAGCATCTGCTCATACGCCGCCTTAGCAAGGTCTTTTCTTCCGTATCCCAGGGCGTTAACCGCTATCCCCGCCGTAAAATCGAGGTACCGTTTCCCCTCAACATCCCACAACCAACTTCCCTCTCCCCTTTCAATAACCAAAAACTCGGGTCCATAGTTATTCGCAAGAGGAATATCTTTAACAATTCCCTTAACAGATTCCACTGCCATCTATCCTAAAGCTCCTTTCACATGCATCTTTTACATGTACATTACTCCATCGCAATAATAGTTCCCTTCTTTCCCTCTATCAATCTTTCAAGATCGCCTCTCTGAGAATACGTACCTATTACTATCTTTCCTATTCCGCTTTCAATCGCATCCACAGAGGCACGTACCTTAGGGATCATTCCCCCTGTAATAACATGGTTACTTATATCCTGCTCAATTTGATTCACAGGTATCTTAGGAACAATTTCTCCCTCTTTTATTATCCCCTCCACATCGGATATAAAAATCAAAT
>Ga0256914_1001911_pt1 | contig 17903 bp, 15 predicted proteins | sample HulkmetaG_FD_191571 | JGI IMG/M metagenome (GOLD analysis project Ga0256914, IMG submission 191571) | Hydrothermal chimney microbial communities from Main Endeavour vent field at the Juan de Fuca Ridge, Pacific Ocean - Hulk | ecosystem: Environmental > Aquatic > Marine > Hydrothermal vents ... | reverse complement strand
CTACCCCTGCCTGCTTCACCCCCGTCCCTTCCACTGCCACCTCGTACGTCCCCGCAGGCAGCCCTTCCACTCGGTACGCCTCATCCTCACCCACGACCGCACGCACTACCTCCGGCCCACTCACAACCACTGTCAACCCCGCGCCGTTCTCCACCCGACCGTAAATCGCACTCTCGCGCGGGGGTTCTACCGGTTCCTGGGGCTCTTCTGCTCGCGTGAAGGTCACCCACACAATTCGCTCCGATGTCACGGCAATGGTGGCTTGAACGTCCACGCCCTCGGGTTGAACGTAGTAGGTGCCCTCCCCCAGGGGGGCGAACTCGCACACGTCTGGGCCGTATTCGGGCTTTGTCCCCGTGCGGCGTGTGACCCCCTCCCAGCCATCGGTCCAAAGGTGCACGTCCACGCCCGGGGTGTCCTTCACGCGACACCGGACAACACCAAAACCAGGAGCCGGCCCCCCATCTTCCACGGTGTATGTCCACTCGCTCGGTAAGGGTACAACTTCCAACAGCAGGTGAACCTGGTTGCGTCCGTCCAGGATGATGTGTTCTTCGATGTCCGTGTCTGAAACGGTCAACACGTACTCTCCCGCGGGGAGATGGTCAAACCGGAAGGTTTCCGCCTCATCCAGAATGGCTTCGCGTTCTACCGGGCCGTGGAGGTACACGGTGCGACCCGCGCCACCCGTCACCTGACCGTCAATTTCGCTTTCGGCAAGGAGGTGAGAGGTCAGGTCGAAATTCACCTCCACTTCCGACTCGCCATCCACTTCTATGCCCGACCGTTCCACAGGTGTCCCCACCACTGAGAGGGTGTAAGTGCCCGCGGGGACGCCGGTAAATTCGTACGTTTCGTCCTCTCTAACCACACGTTCCGCGTTGTAACGGACGTTGTGCAGGAGGATGTGACGTCGCGCGCCGCCGCGAACAACGCCGTACACGCGGGACCCTTCATCCCCCGGCGGTTCGGTCGCGTTCCCCAGGGGAACCCATACCTGTTTAGGTAATGCGCGCAGCGCGTCCACTACCGGCAGCCGCTCGCCCGGCCAACGAGAACTCACCCACGCTTGCGGTTCCCACCGTACAGAGCGGGACCCTAACACGCGGTTGCCCAGGATCCAAAAGGCTGTGCAGAAGTAGTAATCCGGCGCCTGGGAATACTCCTCATGGGTTCCCATCATGATACGGCACATGTCCACCACTTTGTCGCGGTGAATTTCCGGAGTGGTGGTGGGATACCGGGGGTCATTGTCCTCCCCCACTACAGGGCCGTTTTCCGTGCTCAGGATGGGGATGTGGTAGCCCAGGTGGTGCAGGGAGAGGTGGGCGAAGTACTCGTAGCCGTTCCAGCACGTGGGATCATCCACCGCGGTGGCGCCAGGGTTCTTCCCTTCCCGACGGTGTGCGTTGATGAATTCCAGGGTTCGATGTCCCCAATGGGGGCCTTCCCACGCGCTTGGACCCAGGCGGTTGTACTCTTCCTCTGTGAGGGGAATGCCCTCCTGGTTCACTGGATCGTAGGGATAGTTGACCGGGTGATTGAAATCGTAGTTGTGGATGGCCCACCACACGCCCTCGCTCAGAAGGTCCCGCCCGCCTTCTGCAATAATGGCGGCCATGAGATCCCATTTTTTGCCGGGAGACACCGCGGGAATCGCCGGGAGACCGCCCCGCTGCAGGATGGTTTCCATATCGCGAATGGCATTGCGCGCGATGACGCGCATGGCCACGTCTTCGTCGGGAGGCATTTGGGTGCGCCACTCGAAGCCCGAATCGGGTTCGTTGTTGAACTCAAAGTAACGCACCCCCACCGCAATCAAAGCCTCCAGCGCTTCGATCTCTGCCCGGCCCAGGGTTCCCTCGCCAGGAGAGGGATCAACGCTGTTCGGCTGGCGGCGGTACAGGCGCACAACGGGCATGATGCCGTTGGCCAACAGTTCCTCTGCCAGTTGTAGCGCGCCTATGTGGAGCAATTTGACCCACTTGACGCCCATCTCTTTGAGCAGAGGAATCCAGTACTCACGGATGGGGCCTATGCCAATGGCGTCGGCCACACCGGGGGACCAGTGTACACCGATGCGTGTGTCCTCAGGAGGACGGGGAAATTCGGAAAGCCGCATGGTCCTGCTCCTTTTGTGTTGTTGGCTGCGATGACGGGCCTGTCATGCATCACGATACGGGTTGTGTGTGACGTTTTTCGCCCCTCTCCGGGACGAAGGTCAGCCCCCACGAAACGGGTACGTCCCCTCCTCGGAGGGTACCCAACGCCCTGTGTGGTACCCCCGCCGTTTCGTTAAAGGACGAAGCGCGGCGAAAATGTGCGGAGTATGGGTATTTTCGCCCCTCTAGTCAGAACGCAAGTGGTCCTTCAACCACTGCACAATGTCATCCATGGGAACTTCTGTTTGCGCCCCTTCGCGCATGTCACGTACTGTGACCACATCCCTATCCAATTCGCCTTCACCGATGATCAAGGTGTACCGCACGCCACGACGGTTTGCTTCCCTCATCTGGCTCTTCAGGCTACGTTCCCCAAAGGCCAACCATGTGGGAATGTCCTCGTGGCGCAGTTGTGAACTGAGCCGAATGGCGACGGGTTTTGTTCCCGGGCCACGGTAGGCCACAAACACCTGTGGACCTTCCAGCGCGGGAGGTTCAATGCCCTGGGCCTTCATGGCCAGGATGATGCGTTCCCACCCGGCACCAAAGCCAATACCCGGCGTGGGCGGCCCTCCAATCTCCTCAACCAGGCCATCGTAACGGCCGCCCCCACACACTGCAGCCTGAGCGCCAATGCCCTCGGCCCACACTTCGAACACTGTCTTGGTGTAGTAATCAAGCCCTCGCACCAGACGGTGGTTTACAAAGTACTTGAAACCGGCCTGGTCCAGGTACGAACGCAGTGTGTCAAAATGGGTGCGGCAATCATCACACAGGTAATCCACGATCTTCGGCGCCCCCGCAATAACGGGCTGACACTGGTCAGCCTTACAGTCAAGCACGCGCAGGGGATTGCGCTTTAGCCGGCGTTTGCAATCGTCATCGATTTCATCGTAATGTTCGTAATAGTAGGCTTTCAGCGCCTCAATGTAACGGGGACGACACACCGGACACCCTGTACTGTTAATCTGGAAGAAGAGGTTCTTGAATCCCAACCGGTCGAACAGATGCCAGGCCAGGGAAAGGATTTCAAAGTCCAGCGCGGGATCGGATTCGCCAAAGGCCTCCACGCTGACCTGTGTGTGCTGGCGATAGCGTCCTGCCTGAGGCCGTTCATAGCGGAAGACCGGCCCAATTGCGTACACTTTAACGGGTTGAGGGCGTTTGTACATGCCATGTTCCACGTACGCCCGAGCAATGCCCGCGGTAAACTCTGGACGCAAGGAGAGATCCGATCCTCCCTTGTCCTTAAAGGTGTACATCTCCTTGTCCACGATGTCCGTGCCCTCCCCCACACCGCGAACGTACAGGTCTGTGTATTCGAACACGGGCACGTCTATTTGCTCGTACCCGTAGATGCGCATCAAGTCGTGGACGGTCTGCTCCAAAAAGCGCCAGTACGGCCTATCCTCCGGCAGGATGTCCAGAGTTCCAGTGGGTCGTTTATATCGTAACGGCACCTTCGCATCTCCTGTGCACATTAGGCTTTAGTGCATTATACTCGCTTTACAGGGAGGAGGGGAAACCACTGACATAAGTGGCGTACTTATCCCGATAATTTGCATCCCTATCGTATTTGTGCTATGCTTTCAGCGTCGGATACGGGAGTACGCGTGGTGTGCAGTACTGATGATGACAACACTCCCTGGGTCGTGTTTGCCCTCGTCAGTACCGGCCCTCTGAAAAGCGTAGTTCCCCAAGCCGACAACACATTTTATTGTGTCCTCGCGCGCGTCATGCGCTGGGGGGTAAAAGTTTTCAGTAATTCTTAGAAGGAGAAGTTGCAATGAGTGAACGTGTTACTGGACGTGTCAAGTGGTTCAACGCGAGCAAGGGCTACGGCTTTATTGCTCGTGAAGGGGAGCCGGATGTCTTTGTACATTATTCAGCCATCGTAGGAACCGGCTATCGGACTCTGGACGAGGGCGAATTGGTGGAATTCACTATCGTCCAGGGCGAGAAGGGCCTTCAGGCTGCTGAGGTCGTCCGCCTTGGGCAGGGCTAAGCCACCGACGACCGAGTGAAACCAGAGATCCCCCTCCATAGGAGGGGGATCTTCGCGTCTAACGAAGGGGGAACAGCCACCGGTCCTCCCGGTCCCCCTGAGCCATCCATCCCGCCACCCCATCCTCATCCTCGACACGCCACCAGATGTACCCATCCCGCACGACCGGACCATCAATGACCTTCACCCGCGTTCCCGGCGGGTAACGGTGCAAGATCCGCGCGTCCTTGCCCGGAGCCACCCGCATGGCCAGCCAGTTCGCGCCCCGAGTGTTCACCACTACCGTACTCCCCACTGTGATGCGACTGCCTGTCGGCGTCGGTGTTGCCTTGGGCAACGGCACCAACCACACTTCCTCGCCATTCCCCTCAGCAATCCACCCGACCAGGCCGTAACGGTCATCCACCTTCCACCAGCGATATCCATCCTTCTCCACCGGTCCCTCCCACACGTTGACTATCGCACCCCCCGCGATTTTCCCCACTAACGGAGAACGGGCGCCCGGATTGGCCCGCACGTTAACCACACGACCGGGAATAACCCAGCCAATGGAGTTGGGCTCCAGGCGGGGAGGTGGCGTGGGCGTGGGTGTGGGAGGTAAAGGTGTCGGAGTGGGTGTTGAGGTGGGCGGAGGGGGGATGGGTGTGGGCGTGAACGTGGGCGTAGGCGTGAATGTCGGCGTGGATGTGGGCGTAGGTGTCGGACGGGGGGCAAAGGATCCACAGGCCAGCGCGGGCAGGCTCATGGCCACCAGGCTCAACACCAACCACATCCACCCCCGCCTGGGATAGTGCACGCGTGTCCTCCTTTGCAGCATCTGGAACATGAGTCGGTCCCCTTCCCCCTGTTGGCGTAAAGAGAGAGTCCCCCGCTTCCCGGGTCCTGGTTCATGGCAGCATTTTTTCGGCCAGGCATCCCTGGAATTGTAAACGGGAAAGTCATTCTTCGGCCAATTTAGCCGATTGTGGCATAATGGTAAAAATTCCGCGGACGTGTGGTCAGTTCACACGAACGGTCCCCCAGGGGATCCGATTAAGGGGAGGAGAAGATGAGACGGTGGCAAGAGGAATTTCGCCTGGAGATGGCCCGAGCGGACAAAGCACTGGCTGAAGGGCTGGAGAACCGGGCCCGCGCCGCGGCCCGTCGCGCGGCCAATGTGGTCCTGGCCGAATACCTTGCACGACAAGGCCATCCCATGCGTGGCACCATTCAGCAACGCGCCCAGGTCCTCTTCCAGTCCTTCCACCTGCCCGAGGATGTGGAACAGGTCATCCGTCGCATGATCGGTAAAGTGCGCCCCACGTGCGATGACCCCGTCGACCTGGATCTCATCGCGGATGCGCGTTGGCTGGCCAAGACCCTTCTGGGGGAAGACCCGTTGGAGTCGGGAGGGGCATAAATGATCCGGGTGTTTTTGGTGGATGACCATACAGTGTTGCGTCAGGGCCTACGGCTCATCCTCCAGGAAGCCGACGATATGGAGGTGGTCGGGGAAGCCGGGACGGGTGAGGCCGCGCTTAAGCGCATTCCGGCCGTCCAACCGGACGTGGTGCTCCTGGACGTGAACCTTCCGGACATGTCCGGAGTCGATGTGGCCCGCGCGCTCCACGATCTGTTACCCAACGTGCGGGTGGTGATGCTGACTGTCTCTGACCGTCACCAGGACCTTATTGCCGCGGTGCACGCGGGCGTCCGCGGGTATATCCTGAAGAGCGCCAGTTCGGACGAGGTCATCCACGCGATTCGCGAGGTCATGCAGGGGGGGGCAGTCTTACCCCCGCGGCTTACTGCCCATCTTATTGATGCTTTTGTGCAGCCGCCGGATCCTCTGAACACGTTGACGGAACGGGAACTCCAGGTTCTACGCTTAATCACCCACGGGCTCGGGAACAAGGAAATCGCGGTCCAATTGGGAATCTCCGAGCACACGGTCAAGACCCACGTGCGCAACATCCTGTCCAAATTAAACGCGAAAAGCCGCGCTGAGGCAGCCGCGTACGCGGTGAAACGCGGCCTGGTGGAAGAGGGATAAGCGCCTGTCCACCATTTGACGGAGCATCCCTCATCCTTTTTGACGATTCCCATATCCCTCCCCCTGGGGATAGAAACGCGCGGTGTCTCCGGTTAGAATAAACTGAGGAAAAGGTGCGTGTTTTGAAGGTGTTATGCTTGCCTGAAGTCCGTCTTATCTTCCCATGGGGATGAATCCATTTGAGGACGCGCGGTATGGGCCAGAAGCAAGTCCTGATTATCTCCCACCACTTGCTGTTTGCCCAGGCTATTCGACAGATGCTCGAAGTCGAGGGCATTGATGTGGGTGCAATCGTGGAGGATGTGGAGCGCGCGGTTGAACTTATCGCCCACCTTCGCCCCGCTACGGTAATCCTGGATGCCGACCCGGATATGGACCAGAGCGCGCTGGCGGCTCAATTGCTGGCCGCGTGTCGGGAGGAATGCCACATTCTTGTAGTGTCCCTGGACAACACGGATGTCAACGTGTACATCCGACAACGGGTCAGCCGCGCGACGGATTCCGAACTGATCGCTCTGGTTCAACGTACCCTGCCCAACGTTCCCTGCTCCTAATACCCCTTTCCGAAGAGACGCGCGTGTGGCATGTTCGCCACGTCGCGCGACGAACATGCCACACGCGTTTGTTCCACATCTCAAGTGACAACTTCAGCCTGAGGTTCCTCTTCCTGCCCGTTGCGCGGGACCTCCGCGGAGGTAGGAACGTCAGCCATGGACTCCTGTTCCGTGGTCTGGGCGGGTCGCAACGCGTGGTGGATGACTTCGTCGATTTCATCCACCAGCACGAAGTTCATCTCCTTCCGCACTTCCTCGGGCACGTCCTCCAGGTCCGGTTCGTTGCGCTTGGGCAGGATAACGCACTTCAAGCCCGCACGGTGCGCGGCCAGCACTTTCTGCTTTACCCCACCAATGGGCAACACCTTGCCTCGCAGGGTGATCTCACCGGTCATGGCCACATCCGCCCGCACGGGCCGATTGGTCAACAAACTGACAATGGCCGTGACCATGGTGATGCCTGCGCTGGGACCGTCCTTGGGAATGGCCCCTGCCGGCACGTGGACGTGAATGTCGCTGTTTTCGAACACATCCTCATTAATGCCGAATTCCGCGGCCTTCGAGCGCACGTAGGAGAGGGCAATCTGAGCCGATTCTTTCATCACATCGCCCAGTTGGCCTGTCAGGATAAGGTTGCCCTTGCCTTTCATGCGGGTGGCTTCTACAAAGAGGATGTCACCGCCGGTGGGCGTCCAGGCCAGACCAGTAGCCACCCCCGGGCGCTCCACCCGCTCCGCGGCGTCGAAGTAATACCGCGGTCGGCCCAGGTATTCCCGCACTTTCTCGGGCGTGATGACTTCCTTCTCCTCCAGGGTGCCCTCCGCGATTTTCACGGCCACCTTGCGGCAGATGCTGCCGATTTCCCGCTCCAGGTTACGAACGCCAGCCTCGCGCGTGTACTCGCGAATGATGGATCGCAACGCCTCCTCAGTGAATTCGATTTCCTCGGGCTTGAGCCCGTTCGCTTTCACCTGCCGCGGGATGAGATACCCTTCCGCAATTTTGATCTTCTCGTACTCGGTGTAACCGTCCAGCCGAATGACTTCCATACGGTCCAACAGCGCGGGCGGGATGGTGTCCAGGATGTTCGCGGTCGCGATCCAGAAGACCTCACTGAGGTCGAAATCCACGTCCAGGTAGTGATCCCGGAACGCGTGGTTTTGCATGGGATCCAGCACTTCCAGCAACGCGCTGCTGGGATCACCCCGCCAGTCCGCGCCGATTTTATCCACTTCGTCCAGCATGAAGACAGGGTTGCGCGTACCAACCCGCTTGATGGCCTGGATGATGCGGCCGGGCATCGCACCGATGTACGTGCGCCGATGCCCTCGGATCTCGGCTTCATCACGCACGCCACCCAGGCTCATGCGGGTGAACTTGCGCCCCAAAGCCCGTGCAATGGACTTGCCCAGACTGGTCTTGCCCACGCCGGGAGGACCAACAAAACACAGGATAGCACCGGCTGCCCCCTGTTCTTCGGGGTTCGCCTCAATGCCGCGCTCTTTCACCAACTTCCGCACAGCCAGGTATTCCAGGATGCGTTCTTTGACCTTCTCCAGGTCGTAGTGGTCCTCATCCAGCACTTTGCGCGCGTGCTCAATGTCCAGGTTGTCCTCGGTTAACTTGTTCCAGGGCAGTTCGACCAGCCAGTCCAGGTAGGTCTTGATGACCCAGTATTCCGCGGCCTGAGGGGGCATCCGCTCCATGCGCGCCAGTTCGCGCAGGGCTTCCTTCTTTGCCTCCTCAGTCATGCCCGCGGCTTCGATTTTCTGGCGGTACTCCTCAATCTCCCGCTGCTGCTCGTCTTCCTCACCCAACTCTCGCTGGATGGCCTTTAATTGCTGACGCAGGAAGAATTCCCGCTGAGCCTTCTCCAGTTCCTCACGCGCTTCGGATTGGATCTTCTGGCCCAGTTCCAGCACTTCCAACTCACGGCTCAGGTACTTGACCAGAAGCCGCATCTTCTCCCGGAGGTTGTCCTCTTCCAGGATTTTCTGTGCGTCCTCCATTTCGATGCGCGCGTTGGACGCCAGCAGGTATGTCAGGTAGCGGGGGTCTTCCACCCGCTCCAGGAATTCCACTACGTCCTCCGGGATGTTGGGCAGGTATTGAACCAGTTTCTGAGCCAGGTCAATAAGCGTGCGCCGTAATGCCTCGATTTCGACTTCATCCCCTTCCAGGATGTCAGGGGCCAGCACGATGTGCGCTTTGAGATACGGTTCGGTGGCCGTCCAGTAGTCAATCTTAAACCGCTCCAGCCCTTGAACAACGACCTGTAAGTTGTCATCCGGTCCTTTGACGACCTTCAAAATCTGGGCCACCGTCCCGGTGGTGTATACTTCATCCGGCCCGGGCAGTTCGATGGACGGGTCCTTCATCGCGACCAGCCCGATGAGCCGGTTTCCTTCCATGGCTTCGTTGATAAGTCGAACCGAACGAGGAATACCCACGGTCAACGGCAACACGGTAAAGGGAAATGCTACCGTGTTGCGTAACGGCAGAATGGGTAATTCCTCCGGAATGTTCGGTTGTTCACTGGATTGTGTTGGATCCTTCGGCCAAGGGAACATACTTTCCTCACCTCCTCAACGTTTTCGTTCTCTCAATCTCAACCTACGTTACACTGCCAACCACGCTACCCCGAAGAACATCTTCTCCCACACGACCTGCTTCGCCTGTTCACTCCGCCGATCGCGTGGGGTGTGTCCGGTTCTCGTGGAATTCCTGCACTTCGAACACGTATATCATGGTACCAGGATCCCGCCACGCGTCGGGCGGGAGTCCAGCCTTTAGACTCAATTGCTCCATAAACGTTACTTTGTCCGGTAATTTCTCCCACACCTGGGGCAGAAAGAGCCCCCGGTGATGTCCTTGCACGAGCATTAATCCGTGCTTTCCGGGCACGATTTTCGCTAATAAATCGTCCGGCCCATCGTACTCCAAAGGTCGAAGCGGTGTCAACACGGACACCTCAATTTCAGTGTAGGGTAACTCTGCCGCGGTCATGGGCGGAAAACGCGGGTCGGCCAGGGCCGCCTTGACCGCATTGTCCCGTACATCCAACGCCAAGGGCTGATGGGCAATGGGCGAACCAATACACCCCCGCAGTTGTCCGTTCTGGGTTAAGGTCACAAAGGACGCTCCATCTTCCCGCAAGCGGGGGGGCAGTGATGCCAGGTCCACCGCGTACACTCGTCCATGCTCTAAGGTTTCCTCCAGTGAACGGCGCGCGATGCGCACCAGGAGCGCCCCTTCCTCCTCGGTTAACCACCCTCGTTGTTCCTGTGCCATAACCCAGGCCTCCTCGCCTTTGACTTAGGCCGCATAAGCGATGGCCGCGTACCCTACCACTCGCGACTTGTCACCTGCGGTGTCCCCCGAGTTGCGGTAATCCAACAGGTGCGGCGTCCAGCCCAATCGGCCGGCCACACCCATCAAGGTCAAAATCGGCAGGATACCACACGCCTCGCCACGACGCGCGGCATCCATATCCCCACGCACAATAGCCTCCACTGTGGCCAAATCCAGGCGACGCGCGGTCCAATAATCATGGTAATGGCTCAAATCCGAACTCACCACGACCAGGGCGTTAGGGTCGGACTGCAGGAGATCCACCAGCACCGGCACTATTTCCATCGGATTGACTTGCCCAAATAACATGGGCACGATGCGAAAATGGTTGGTGAACACGACCTGCAGGAAGGGCAATTGCACTTCCAGGCAGTGTTCCGGCGCGTGTGCGCTCTCGGACACTAAAAACGGCTTCCCGTGGTCCAGCAGAACATCGACAATCTCCTCGGCCACTGGCACCGTACCCAAGGGCGTTGCAAATGCGCTCACCCGCGTCAATGCCACACCAGGCACGTATTCGTAGTGTGCGGGCCCCATCAAGTAAATTGTGCGCGGGCGTTGCGGCGCGTTTTCCCACACTTTGTACGCATGAGCAGCAATCGGACCACTGTACACATACCCCGCATGGGGCGAGATCACAGCCCGTACGTGGGTCAAGGCCGGCACAGAAGCCTCATCCAGGAACATGCGAATCATGGCCCGCAGACGATCTGGTGACGCGGGATAGAATGTGCCCGCGACTGCCGGTTGCCGTACTACCTGGTCGCGAACGCCCGTTAGTCTCATGGTAAACCTCCTTCGGCCCGACCCGGCCGTCCTCCGTGTACAGGATATACGTCTCCACTCTCTATCACGCTTTCAATTATAGGGGCCGACTATTAGAATTTCGTTTGAGGCATATAGACGTTACGTTAGACGGCTACAGAGCACGGTTCTTCCACCAGGAAAAGGCCAATGGTCCCTGCCAGGGACCGAAAACCGCCTACTGTTCGGACGAGGAGAGGGTCGCGTGGATTCGTTCCCAGGCCTGACGCAACGCGTCTAACCGGTCGCTGTTAATTACCAGGTTGCCATAATGGGCCACAACAAACGCGTCCACAATGGATTTTAAGTCCTCTGCGATGGTCGGATAGGCCCGGACCAGGCGTTCACAGTGCTCATAAGGGGTCTCGCTCTGCTGGCGTGCGTACCCCACCTGAGCACTCAGGCGCAGCACATTAATGTAAATGTTGTGCACGGAGAGCGCGGCCAAAAATGTGGGGGTCACTCCGTAACGACGCACGTAATGCCATGCGTCTCGCAAACGCTCCAGCAGGGATTGCACCCCCTCGCTCACGTCCACGACCACTTCACCCATGTCCCCCACCGCGGTACTTTCTTCTTGAACCCTTGTTCGCCGTCGCCATTCCCGGCGCAGGGAGAGCGCGATAAATGTCAAGACGAGGAGAACCAGCAGGATCCCTCCCGCCGGCCGCAGGTAGGCCATCAGCCAGGAGAGTTCCCGGAAGGGGTGCTGCACGGGGGTAGGCGGTTGGGCCGAAGGAGATTGTGGAATTTGCAACGGTGAGAAGTTCACGTTGATGGACGTGTTCCCCAGGAAAAGGTGCCACAGGAACCCCACCACCGTTCCCACAACCCACCCGATAACCAGTGCTAATCCCACCAACATGTATGCGATCCCCCGGTAAAGGGGGTGAAGGAGCCGTAGAACTCGTAAGGCATTGTCCACGGTCACCACGTGGGCGACAAGCGCGCTGATACCAATGGTTAGACCGGTGGTGAGTACGGTTATTCCCACCCAGGTGCGGTCAAACACTCGAGCCTGTTCTTCAGACGCCAACTGAATGCCGAGGATGCGCACAAGGGTCAACGCAACCAGGGAAGCGAAGAAAAATGTCCACACGTTCACCACCGGCGCGTCGTGGAATCGATTGTGAAGGAGTACAAGTCCGACTAACAGACCCAACATTTCCGCGCGAAACCGCAAGCCCATGTACATGGAGCCCGTTGGCGGCTGAACAACACCCAGGCTGCGCCACCACCACAAGATGACCAGGATGAGGATGCCGGTAGGGGTGTACATGTGCAGGAAATCAAAAGGAGCCACCAGGACAACACGCCAGGTGCTGAGGTCAATCCACGAGGCATGTGGGAACAGGACCATTCGGGCCACAAGCACGTAAACCCCGAGGGGGATCGCGACCATCCATGTCCACACGCGGCGTGGATTCTCTTCCCAACGCGCCAGGAGATAGATACCCCACGCGCCAGCGAGGAGGGCCAACCACATCCCGATGAGAATCCACACCATGGGAAGAAAACGCGAGCGCGGGATTAGCACTGGGACAAAAAGCGATAACCAGGAGGATTCCATCAGGGCGAGCATGAGGAAGAAGACGCTATCCCGCAAGGTCCACCGTTCAGGCATGGTCCCCTCCTTCCGGATAGGCAAAGGTGGCCGCCAGGGTTTCCGCGTCCACGATTTCTTCCTCTTCCGCGTCAGGATGCCAGGGAAGATGGTACGTTACAATGCCCACCAGGTCGTCCACTGGCGGGGGATCGGCGGCCAGGGATAAAAGCACCAGCCGACGACCATTTCGGCGCAATTCTTGAAGGGTGGCTACAAGTTCCTCGTCCACCACCGCGCTGATGACGACAAACGTGGCCCCCAGAGGCATACGCGGACTTTCCTGACGCAACAGTTCCGCGATGGGCATGGAGACGATGGGGGTCACCGCGGCCAGGGTCTCAAAGATGAGGGTCAACTGGTGATGTCCCCGTCCCGGTGGGACCCGCAAGGGCTGGTCGGAACGAGGGAGGACGCCATTGGCCATGAGCCCCACCGGCCACCGTTGTTCCGCAGCGTAATACGCGATGGAGGCGGCCACGCTGACTCCCCGTTCCAGAAGGGAGGGAATGACACCGGCCCAGGGAGGGGAAAGGGTGGCGACGTTGAGCACGACCACAACGTTGTGGGAGTGGGTGTGCTCGTACACTTTGGACTGAAGGTGTTGGCGTCGCGCGCTGGCTTTCCAGTGTACCCGCCGGAAATCGTCCTGAGGCTGATAATCGCGCACGCCCACGGTGCGCACGGGATCCTCGAACAGGGGAAGTGAGGCTTTTGTGTCACCCAGGGGATTTTTGGCAGGCAAGCCCAGGGCGCTCAAGGGTTCCACCCGAGGGTAGACGATGAGCCACGCTTCATCCATGATGCGACGTCGCACAATGAAGAAGCCAAAGGGATCCCCGGCTTCCACTTCCACGGGACCAAACGCGTAGTAGCCCCGTTTGCGACATTCAATGGTAACGGGCCTGTCCACCCGCTGGAACCAACGCAGGACGGTGACGAAGTGCATACGTTTTTGACGTGGACGGTGAGATGGTCCCACCAGCGCGCCGGTTAGTGGCAAGGCGTCGGGGATGTACTCTGTCAGACGAAGCCAAAGCACAGGCAAAGGTTTACGATTTTCCAGGCGCAAACGCAAGGTGACGGTTTCTCCCACAAAGGCCCGTCGTTCGCTGAAGGTGTGCTCAAAACGCATCCGCCACAGGGATAAAGTGGTCCATACCCAGGCGAGCCCAACAACAGTCACCATGAGCACGGCCACGTGGACCAGGGCGCTCACGTGAATGACCAGTCCAAGGCCCAAAAAGAGAGCCGCTACGAGAAACCAGGCATCGCTAAACTGGGATTCTCTTGAGCGGTCCAGGCGAAGGCCGCGAGAACGAAGGTAGGCTTCAAGTCCCACCGGTCTACTCCACCACGGGCACGGGGACACTCCCGATAACGTCCTGGATGACTTCTTCGGGGGTGCGCCCACGCAAGCGAGTTTGAGGACTGATGTGAATGCGGTGGGTGAGAACAGGTCCCACCAGGGCTTTGATGTCATCTGGGATGACAAAATCCCGCGCTCGGACAGCAGCCAGGGCCTGGGCTGTCCGATAGAGGGCTAATGTGCCGCGCGGGCTAACGCCCAGGGTGACCGCGGGATGGTCTCGGGTAGCGCGGGCAATGTGCACGATGTACTTCCGCACATCATCGGCTACGCGCACATGACGCACTGTTTCCTGCCAGGTTAACAGGTCCTCCCGACGCAGGACAGGCGAAAGGGTCTCAACGGGATCAGCCAGTTGATAACGGAGGAGGATGGCCTCTTCTTCCTCTTCGTCGGGATAGCCCAGGTGGAGTTTCATCAGGAAACGGTCGACCTGAGCTTCGGGCAGGGGGAAGGTGCCTTCCAGTTCAATGGGATTTTGGGTGGCAATGACCAGGAAGGGGCGAGGTAAGGGGTAGGTGTGCACATCCACGGTAACCTGCCGCTCTTGCATGGCTTCCAGGAGCGCGGACTGGGTACGGGGTGTGGCTCGGTTAATCTCGTCAGCCAAGACAATGTGGGCAAAGATGGGGCCAGGGCGGAATTCGAATTGTTGGGTCTGCTGGTTGAAGTAGAGAATGCCTGTAACGTCCGAAGGCAACAGGTCGGGCGTAAATTGTATGCGCTTGAAGGTGCTATCCAGGGACCTGGCTAATGCTTTAGCCAGGGTTGTCTTCCCAATCCCAGGAACATCTTCCAACAGGACATGTCCTTCGGTGAGGAGAGCAACCATCAGCAATTCTACCACGTTCTCCTTGCCGATGACGGCTTTCCCCACGTTCTCCTGCAAAGCCCGTACGGATTGGGCAATCGGTGTAACATCAATGGGTGCATCGCTCATGTTTTCTTTTGTCTCCTATGCGCTGACTCGCTGCTAAAACGCTATCTGCACTTCGCGACAGGTACGGATTCTGAATCGCGATGTTCAGGAAACGCTCACGGTCCCACCAGTTGGAACCCACGACCATCCCACCGGAAAAGGGTTTCGCTGGTGGTCTGACTCTTGATTTGGGAGGTGTCGGGAATGCCGGGTGGTACGCGCGCGTAGGTACGTCGGTGAACGGTGAGCACGATTTCGTCCACGCCATCCCCATCCTGATCTGTCCAGGCAGGCCACGCGATTTGTGTGGCGTAGTCTGGTTGGTCACTGAGGGAGACGTTGTCGTACATGAATGTGGTCATCCACACACGTTGTAACTTCTCCCCGTTCCATCGATACAGGTGATAGATGCCGTCCAGGTAGCCGGGCAGGAGGGAGGCGACGGAGAACAAGATTTCCTGGCGTCCGTCGTGGTCAAAATCTATTACCTGGTCAATAACCGCGGGAAATTCGTCCGCGGTGACATTGGAAGCCAGGGGATCCGACTGGCCTACAATGGTCCAGGTGTCGTCCTCCTTCTGGCGTAAGACCAGAAGGCGCGCCATCACGTAAGGCCGATCCGCATCTGTGTACTCCTCCTCAGGGACTGTCCCTCCCACCAGGGCCACAATCTCCCGCGCGGCGGGCTCTGTGAACGAACCCTCTACGACATCCAACACCCAAGGGTGCACGTTGTCGCCAAGAACAAGGCCTTCCTTGCCCTGCTGCAGTGCGTCACCGTAGAGTAGATGCAGGATGTCAGGCGGAGCGGAGGCGGGTTGGGGTGGGATGCCGCTCTGAAGGGTGGAGGCCGGATATTCCATAATGCTTTCCACAGTTAGACGCAAGGCGTTTTCCACCGGCAGGAGGCGAAAGATGGGCAAAGGGGCGTCGTAAGGGCGCACCTGGGTCCACAAGCCCTTGGTGACGTTCTCCTGCTCGAAACGAACGGCCAAAGCCACGCGCGGGCAATCGGGACAGTCGGTAAGGTAGGCATCCCGGTTCATGTCTAAGAAGGCGGCCTGGCGCAGAAGCGCTTCCCACACGTGACGGTGTCGACTTAGAAACGCGCCCGTGTCAACCCAATGACGATGGGTGCTCTCGTCGTATATCTCATCCCGATCCCCGTAGGCTACCGCGGTCCACCGAGCACCATCCGCGGCTTCAACATGAACAGTGAGCCACGCGGTTTGGGGCAAGAGGCTGGTGGCAGGAGGTAGGCCGGCCGGAGGAGTCACGGCCGGCGCCCGCGTGGGCATAGCAGGTGTCGAGCGCGCGGTGGACACTGTGGGCACTGACGCAGGTGTGCTGTGCCCTTTGCAGCCTACGGAGATGAGCAAGACAAACAGGATAATAGCCGCCCAGGTACTGATATAACGAACACCTCGCGTTGTCAACACAACCAACCTCCGTGAATTGAGTACTGAATAAATTTGCCCCTCGGCCGCGACCATCGCCCGTGGGCGGAGACCGCACAAAACGCCCGGCAACTAAAAGTTGCGGGCTTCATTTGCCAAGCCCCCTCACGGGGGCTGCGACCAACCGCCCCCGCGGTTTCGCCCCACGAAGGCCGCAGTTTCCAACTGCAGGCCGCCTCGAGCCCCAACGCCCTTGGCCGCGGCCATCGTCCGTGGGTGGGAACCGCACAAAACGCCCGGCAACTGGAAGTTGCGGGCTTCGCTTGCCAAGCCCCCTCACGGGGGCTGCACCGAACCGCCCCCGCGGTTTCGCCCCACGAAGGCCGCAGTTTTCAACTGCCGGCCGTCCCGAGCCACACTGCCCCTCGGCCGCGGCCACCGCCCGTGGGCGGAGACCGCACAAAACGCCCGGCAACTAAAAGTTGCGGGCTTCGTCTGCCAAGCCCCCTTGCGGGGGCTGCACCGAACCGCCCCGGCGGTTTCGCCCCACGAAGGCCGCAGTTTCCAACTGCCGGCCGCCTCGAGCCCCAACGCCCTTGGCCGCGGCCATCGCCCATGGGTGAAAATCGCACGAAACGCCCGGCAACTAAAAGTTGCGGGCTTCATCTGCAAAGCCCCCTGCGGGGGCTGCGATGAACCGCCGCAGGCGGTTTCGCAACCGAAGGCCGCAGTTTTCAACTGCCGGCCGCCTCGAGCCCATCGCCCTCACCCGCGGCCACCGCCCGTGGGTGAAAATCGCACGAAACGCCCGGCAACTAAAAGTTGCGGGCTTCACTTGCAAAGCCCCCTGCCGGGGGCTGCGCCCAACCGCCCCCGGCGGTTTCGCAACCGAAGGCCGCAGTTTTCAACTGCCGGCCGCCTCGAGCCCAACGTTCCTCGGCCGCACCCATCATTCATGGGTGAAAATCGCACAGAACGCCCGGCAACTAAAAGTTGCGGGCTTCGTCTGCCAAGCCCCCTGCGGGGGCTGCGATGAACCGCCCCCGGCGGTTTCGCCCCACCGAAGGCCGCAGTTTCCAACTGCCGGCCGCCCCGGGGCCCAACGCCCTCGGCCGCGGCCACCGCCTGTGGGCGGAGACCGCACAAAACGCCCGGCAACTAGAAGTTGCGGGCTTCGCTTGCCAAGCCCCCTGGCGGGGGCTGCGATGAACCGCCCCCCGCGGTTTCGCAACCGAAGGCCGCAGTTTCTAACTGCCGGCCGCCTCGAGGCCCATCGCCCCTTGGCCGCGGCCATCGTCCGTGGGTGGAAACCGCACAAAACGCCCGGCAACTAAAAGTTGCGGGCTTCGTTTGCAAAGCCCCCTCCCGGGGGCTGCACTGAACCGCCCCCGGCGGTTTCGCCCCACGAAGGCCGCAGTTTTCAACTGCCGGCCGCCTCGAGCCCATCGCCCTCACCCGCGGCCATCGCCCGTGGGTGGAAGCCGCACAGAACGCCCGGCAACTGGAAGTTGCGGGCTTCGCTTGCCAAGCCCCCTCACGGGGGCTGCACCGAACCGCCCCTGGCGGTTTCGCCTCTCGAAGGCCGCAGTTTCCAACGGCCGGCCGCCCCCTCCCTCACCCCTCACCCCTCGACACCGGCGCCAGAATGAGAGGAGGCGTGTTCCCCCTCTCCCCTCTCCCAAGGTTGGGAGAGGGGAGAGGGCAAGG
>Ga0256914_1001910_pt1 | contig 17904 bp, 16 predicted proteins | sample HulkmetaG_FD_191571 | JGI IMG/M metagenome (GOLD analysis project Ga0256914, IMG submission 191571) | Hydrothermal chimney microbial communities from Main Endeavour vent field at the Juan de Fuca Ridge, Pacific Ocean - Hulk | ecosystem: Environmental > Aquatic > Marine > Hydrothermal vents ... | reverse complement strand
CTCGCAACATGCGGCCTCCAAGGGGCATGTGGCCGAACTGGACAAGATGTTGGCCGAGTACTACGAGGCTCGCGGATGGGTCAACGGTGTGGTGCCGGAGGAGAAACTGAAGGAACTGGAGATCATCTAAGGCTCACATCCCGCGCCTTCCCCAACGATCAGCACGGGCCCGGCAGACACAGCCGGGCCCGTTCGCATTTGAGTACCCGCACGCGCGCATTTCAGGAGATGAAATTCCAACTTTTCGTGTCCATTTTGCCCGTCAAATTGGCATCCTCGGCCGCCCAACTCGGCGTTTCAGGTTTATAATGGAAAAGGCTTTGGCTCACATCTCTATTTTGCGAGGAGCGTTTGATGCCCCCGAGGAATCCCAACGACCCCATTCGTCGTCGGCTGGAGAGCGTCAACGAGTGGATTCATGGTCTCCGCTCGGCCGGCCACTACATCTTCCATGTGTTGGTCGATGATCAAACCCAAGGTGGCTGGGTGACCGTGGGCGGTGAGCGGATGCTCATGATGGCCACCTATAGCTATTTGGGCCTGATTGGGCATCCGCGACTGACCAAGGCCGCGTGCGAAGCCGCGGAGCGTTATGGCACAGGCGGGCATGGCTCGCGCACGTTGTCAGGCACCCTGCCCGTGCACCAAGAGCTGGAAGAGGCCATTGCCGAGTTCAAAGGCACCGAGGCCGCGATGGTCTTCCCGACCGGCTATGTCACCAACGTGAGCACCATTTCGGTGCTGGTAGGCCGGGGCGATTACATCATCTCCGACAAGTACAATCACGCCAGCCTGATTGACGGCGCCATCATGTCGGGGGCCAAGCTGTTGCGCTATCGCCACGGCGATTTGGATATGCTGGAGCGGCGGCTGCAATCGGTGCCCGAGGGCGCGGGCAAACTCATCATCGCGGACGCGGTGTTCAGCATGGACGGCGACATTTTGGACCTGCCCCGGGTGGTCGAGTTGGCCCGCCGCTACGACGCTTGGCTTATGGTCGACGAGGCCCACTCGGTGGGGGTGCTGGGCAAGACGGGGCGGGGCATTGAAGAGCATTTCAATATGCCCGGCGTGATCGACATCAAAATGGGCACCTTGAGCAAGGCCATCCCCAGTATGGGCGGTTACATCGCGGCGGACGCGTGGATTGTGCACGCGATTCGGCACGCCGCGCGGGGCTATATCTTCACCGGCGCGATGTCGCCGGTGGTCGCGGCCGTGGCGTTGGAAGGCTTGCGCCTGCTGCAAGAGGAAACTTGGCGGGTGGAAAAGGTGCAGGCCAACACCCAACGCTTTTTGAAGGGCCTGCGCGAGCGCGGCTTCGACATTTTGCAAGCCGAGACCCCTGTGGTGCCTATCATGGCCCGAGGCTACGATATGGTCATGAACTTGACGCGCGCGGTCATGAAGCGCAAACTGTTCATTTTGCCCGTGGCCAAACCCGCGGTGCCCGAAGGGCAAGAGCGCTTGCGTGCCACCGTGACCGCGGCCCATGAGCCCCAAGATGTGGACTACGCCTTAGACATGCTCACCGAGGCCGCGCGCGAGGTCGGCTTGCCCTTGAACCCGTGAGCGCACCGCGCCCACCGCGCCGCATCGTGGTCATACGCAGCGCATCCCTCCCCGCCTCAGGGGAGGGATGTTCATTGTGCCGCCTTCACGAAACGCACCCGCGTGGCTACATCCGCCGGAGAAGCCGCTTTGGGCTGGGCCGAGCGTGCCCTTGGGCCTGGGGCCCGCGCGGCCGTGGCCGGGCCTGTCGTGCCGCGTGGGACGAGACCCCGCCGCAACTCGCGGCACAAAACCCGTGGCAGGGGCTCCGGCGCCTCCCGAAACAGCGGAAATCCGCGTTTGGTAAGGCCTTGGTGGTTGCAACCTCGCGTCTGGGGATTGGCAACTTGGCCCGAATGCCGTACACTATAGGTAGAGTCTGGGCCAATGCCCGAGCATCCTTTTCCAACGAGGTTTAACCCTTATGCAACCGGCGGATCGCATCGCGACATTCAAGCCCTATTACTTCGCCCAAGTAGGTCGCCAAATTCGGCAGATGCAGGCCCAGGGCCGCGCGGTCATTCGTATGGACATCGGCGCGCCCGACCTGCCCCCGCCCGATTTCGTGATCGAGGCCATGATTCGCTCAGCACGGCGCGCGGACCGTCATTCGTATCAGCCTTATGGCGGCACGCCCGACTATAAGACCGCGTGGGCGCAATATTACGCGCAGCGCTTTGGCGTGACATTAGACCCTGACACCCAAGTGGTTGGCCTGATCGGCTCCAAAGAGGGCATCTTCCATCTCACCCAGGCCGTGGTCAACCCCGGCGACGTGGTGCTGGTGCCCGATCCTGGGTATCCGGTTTACAGCGCGGCAGCCCGCATTGCCGGCGCGCAAGTGGTCCCCTTGCCCTTGCGGGCGGAGCGGGGGTTCTTCCCTGACTTGAACGCCGTGCCCGAAGACATCGCCCGGCGGGCCAAGTTGCTGTGGCTCAACTACCCCAACAACCCCACCGGCGCCACCGTGACGTTGGCGCAATTGGCCGAGGCTGTGGCCTTTGCGCGCAAATATCGCCTTTTGCTGGCCCACGACGCGCCTTATGTGGATGTGATCTTGGACGACACCGCCCCGCCGCCGCCCAGCGTGTTGCAAGTCCCGGGCGCGGTCGAGGTGGCCGTGGAGTTCAACTCGCTGTCGAAACGGGCCAACATGGCGGGCTGGCGGCTGGGCGTCGCGGTGGGCCAGGCCCAAGCCCTCCAATACCTGTTCCGCTACAAGTCGCAGGTCGACTCGTCCACCTTTGGCCCGCTGATGGATGCCGCGGTGTACGCGCTCACCGATCCACGCATGGACCCGTGGCTGCAAGAGCGCAACGCGGTCTATCGGGCCCGCCGCGATTTAATTCTGGCCGCGCTGCCCGAACTGGGCTTGGACGCGACGCCGCCCACGGCCGGGCTGTATGTGTGGGCCCGATTGCCCCGCGGCCTGGACAGCCTGACCTTTTGTCAAAATCTGCTGCAGCGTTACGGGGTCAGTTGGGCTCCGGGTCGGGTGTTCGGCGAGCACGGCGAAGGTTATGTGCGCATCTCGTTGGGCACCGCGACCGACCAGGTGCGCACCGCGCTCACCCGCTTGTTGGAAGGGAGAACAGCCTATGCAGCATGAGGAGGACGCGGCTCGCGTGTGGTTCGTGGATGAGGACGGCCGCGCGGCCGTCCCGGTGGACCAGGCCCTCGAGGCTTTGGTCCCCTCGGACGAAGACGACTGGGCCGGACGCCGGCAGGGGCGTCCGCAGCCCACGGCACGGCCTAAAGAGCGGGCCGTGTTGGTCGGCGTTGATTGGCGCGACCGGGATACCCTGTTGGCCGTGGACGAATCGCTGGCCGAACTGGCCCGCCTGGCTGAGACCGCGGGCTTGGAGGTGGTGGGGCAGGTGGTTCAGCGGCTCAAACGGCCCAACCCCAAGACGTTCGTTGGCAAAGGCAAATTAGAGGAGATCAAGGCCCTTGTCGAAACGCAACGCGCGGATGTGGTCATCTTCGATGATGAACTCACCCCCCGCCACCAACGCGAACTGGAGCGCTTTTTCGGCGACAAGGTGCGGGTGTTGGATCGCACGGTGCTCATTTTGGACATTTTCGCCCAGCACGCGCACACCAAAGAGGGCGCGTTGCAGGTCGAACTGGCGCAGTTGGAATATCGCCTGCCGCGTCTGACCCGCGCATGGACCCACTTGGAACGCCAGGCCGGCGGCGGGGGTGGACGCGCGGGCCGAGCCGGTGGCGTCGGGTTGCGTGGGCCCGGTGAGAAGCAGTTGGAGTTGGACCGCCGCGAAATCAAACGCCGCATCGCCCGGCTCAAGCGCGAGTTGGAGAAAGTGCGCGCCCATCGCCAACGCTATCGGGCCCGACGACGCAAGAACCGCTTGCCCGTGGTCGCGCTGGTGGGGTATACCAACGCAGGCAAGTCGACGCTGTTGAACCGCTTGGCCGGCGCGGATGTCTACGTGGCCGACCAACTCTTCGCTACCTTGGACCCCACTACGCGCCGGGTCGAACTCCCAGGCGGGCACTGGGCCCTGTTCACCGACACAGTGGGCTTCATCCAGAAGTTGCCGGCCACGTTGGTCGCGGCCTTTCGGGCCACGCTGGAGGAGATCGCGGAAGCCGACTTGCTCTTGCACGTCATCGACATCGCCCACCCTCAGGCGCAGGCCCAGGCCGAGGCCGTGTTGCGCACCCTGCACGACATTGGCGCGGACCACATCCCGATTCTGACGGTGCTCAACAAGATCGATCTGCTGCCCGATCCCCAAGCCGCGCGGGCCGCGCTGGAAGGGTTCCCCAACGCGGTGGCCGTGTCCGCGCGTACGGGGCAAGGCATCCCTGATCTGCTGGCGGCAGTGGCTCGGCAATTGTTCGCCACTTATGTGCCGGTGGAGGTGCACCTGCCCTATGAGCAGGGCCCGCTGTTGGCCCTCTTCCACGAGTTGGGGCACATCGAACGCATCGAGCACCGGCGAGACGGAGTGCACATCAAAGGCCGTTTGCCGGGGCGGTTGATCGCCCGCTTCGCGCCCTACATCGTCCAACAAGCCGCCGTGGGCCTCCCTACGGCCACGCCCACGGTCGACCCCGCGGCCGCGGACGCGCCCTCCTCCGCCGAACCCAAGGCCCCCGTGGCCGCGCCCTAAGGAGTCGCCTATGGCTGCCTCTTCTGGTTCTCGCGACCGCCTCAATCGCCTCATTGATGCCTCGGGCGAATATTTGGCGCACCGCAAAGGCTTGCTGCCCTTGCTGGGTTTGGCGCTCATTGTGCTCAATGGTTTGCTCGGCCTGTTGGCCGCGGCCCTGGGCTGGGACGATTTCTTCTTGGTGCGTCAGATGTGCCTGCTGCAAATCGGCGTTGTGGTGGCCATCTTCGGCATTCTGCTGGCCTGGGCCCTGTGACCCGCCGAGGAGGACCCATGGCCGCGCCGCCCCCACTGTTCGCGCTGGAGGTGTATCACCTGGCCTTTCAAGAGCCGGTGCTGGTGGATCCCGTCGCACCGTCCATTCCGTCGGACGCGTTGTTTGCGACCTTGGCGGCTGCGTGGGGGCAAAGCCAGGGCCGCGGTGCTGCCGAAGACGCGTGGTGGGAACCCTTTCGAGCGGGCCGGCCGCCCTTTCTGTTGACTTCCGCGTTCCCCTTTGGTGGTCGGGTGCGTTTCTATCCGTGGCCGCCCGGCGCGCGTTGGTTGTGGCCCCCCGCGGCCCGCGAACAGGCCCAGGCCCACGCTCTGGATCCGACCGCCCGCTTCTTCTCCGCGGGCATCTTGGCGCGGGCCCTGCAAGGGCAAGATCCCACGCCAGAACTGCTGGGGCCGGCCGCGTACGCGCTTCACGAGGGCGCCTTGCGTCTGAGTCGCGGCGAGTGGGCCGAAAAACTCGCCCCCGTGGTCGCGGGCGACGCCTTGTGGACGGTTACCCCCGAAGCGCGGGTGGCCTTTGCCCCTGGAGCGGGATTGTGGTTCGGCGTTTGGTGGCGCAAAGAGGGCCCGAAGACCTTGTCCGACGGCACGCCCTGGGCCCAGGTGTGGCAGACCGCGCTGGCGCACTGGACGGACCACAATCCTTGGGGCCGGGCGCGCTGCGTGACCGACGCCGCATCCGCCTCAGGGGCCGCGTGCGCCCCCTTGCTGCGCCCCATTTTGCCCCAGGTGGTGCGCGGTGCGGCCTATTTGCTCAGCCGTTGCGCGGCCCCGTCTGGGCCTGGCGCGCCCCAGCCTTTGGCCGTCCACCCCGTATTGGGGACGGCGGCGTCTTTGTGGGACGCAGGCAGTTTGGTGGACATGCCCCAGTCGGTCTGCGGCCAAGTCGTCGAAACCGCGACCGCGCGGGTGTATGGCTACGCCCTGGGCTTGCCGTGGCCGATGTGAGGCGCCCACCTCGCGACGAGGATTTTGGCCATGCGCGCCTGGTGGTGGATGGTGTTGCACAATCGGGTGTTGTGGGCCGGCGTGTTGGCCATGCTCGTGGCCCAAGGGCTCAAGCCGGTGGTAAGCCGGTTGCGGGGGCAAGGGTGGCGTTGGCGCGCGGCCTTCGCACCGGGCGGAATGCCCAGTTCCCACGCGGCGCTGGTGGCCGCTGCCGCGCACACCATTGGCTTGCAGCAGGGCTTTGACTCGCCCCTCTTCGGCTTGGCCGTGGTGGTGGCCATGATTGTGATGTATGACGCCACGGGCGTGCGCCGCGAGGCCGGCGAACACGCCGCGCGCCTCAATCGCTTGTTGAAGGAACTCCAACACCGCGTGTGGGACGGGCAAGCCTTGCGCGAGGTGCTGGGGCATACCCCATGGGAGGTCTTCGGCGGGCTGCTGCTGGGGGTGGCCGTGGCCCAGGGGGTGGCGTGGTGGGCAGGGCACTGAGCCGTGCTATACTTGGCGTTGCCGCGGGCACGCCCCCGCGGGCCGCAATTCCGGCCGAGTGAGGCATGGGTATGGACGACATTGTGGGCATTGTCTTGGCCGCGGGCAAAGGAACCCGCATGAAGTCCGCGCGCCCCAAGGTGTTGCATCCGCTGTTGGGCCGGCCAATGGCCGCGTACGCGCTCCAGGCTGTGCAAGAGGCCACGGGCCGCAAGCCCATCGTGGTGATCGGGCACCAAGCCGAGGCCGTGCGCGCGGGTTTGGGCCCCGACCGCGCCGAGTATGTGGTGCAGGATCCCCCGTTGGGCACGGGCCACGCGGTGCTTCAAGCGCGCCCACGCGTTGTGAACCGGGCGCGCGTCGTGCTGGTCACCAACGGCGACATGCCCTTGTTGCGGGCCGAGACCCTGCGCGCGTTGCTGGAGGCGCACGCCGCCCATCCGGGCCCCATCACTTTGCTCACGGTGCTGGCCGACGACCCGCGCGGCTTTGGGCGCATCGTGCGCGATGCCCAAGGCCGTGTGCAAGCCATTGTCGAAGAAGCCCACGCTACGCCCGAACAAAGGGCCATCCGCGAACTCAATGTCGGCGTTTACGTGTTCGACGCGGCGTGGCTGTGGTCGGCCTTGGAGCAGATTCCCCTGTCGCCCAAAGGGGAGTATTATCTCACCGACACCATCGCCCTGGCCGTGGCCCAGGGCCAAGCGGTGCAGCCGGTGCTTTTGGAGGACCCCACCGAAGCCATTGGCGTGAACACGCGTGTGCACCTGGCTGAAGCCGCGGCCGTGTTGCGCGAGCGCATCGTGCGCCGCTGGATGTTGGCCGGTGTCACCTTTATCGACCCCGCTCGCGTTTATATTGAGGACACGGTCACCTTGGGCCAAGATACGGTGGTTTGGCCCGATACTTACTTGCTGGGCGATACCCACATTGGGCCAGAGTGTGAACTGGGGCCCAATACCTACATTCGCGATTCGCGCCTTGGCGCGCGCTGTCGGGTGTTTGCCTCGGTGCTTGAGCACGCGGTTGTGGAAGACGATGTGGACATTGGCCCTTATGGGCACTTGCGCAAAGGCGCGCACTTGGCCCGCGGTGTGCACATGGGCAACTTTGGCGAGGTCAAGAACGCGTATTTGGGGCCGGGTGTCAAGATGGGGCACTTCTCCTACATTGGCGACGCGACCATCGAAGCAGGCGTCAACATTGGCGCCGGCACCATTACTTGCAACTACGACGGCGAGCGCAAGCACCCCACTTACATCGGCCGCGACGCGTTCATCGGCAGCGATACCATGCTGGTCGCGCCCGTGCGCATTGGGCAGGGCGCGCGCACCGGCGCGGGATCGGTGGTGACCAAAGACGTGCCCGATTATTCGCTGGCCGTAGGCGTGCCCGCGCGCGTCATTCGGCGCTTGCCTCGTCCCCAAACCTCCTCGGACGAAACCTGAGATAAGCCTATGGATGATGGCGTTCCCCTTGGTCTTGCCGACCCCAACCTGTTGTTCGTCCTCACCGCGCTCGTCGTGCTCGCGCTCGATGTGGGGCTGCGCCTGATGTTGGCCTTGGCTTTGCGCCCCCAAGGCGACTTGCTGGCCTTGGCCGCGCAAGTGCCGCGCTTGGCGCCAACGGTGCAGCGTTTGGCCGATCGGCGGGTGGCCGTGCAGCGCGCTGCCAGCGCGGGGCTGTTGCTGACCCATGGCTTGTGGTTGGGCCTGTGGGCCTGGGCGGGCGGTCGCGCGTGGCTCTGGTGGGCCTTGGCCGCGTGGTTGGGTCTGCTATTGGTCGAAGCCTGGGCCGACGCGCAGGTCGACGCGCGGCCGCGCGTCTGGTTGCGCCGTCTGTCTCGTTGGGCCGTGGCGTGGGCCCAGTTGCTCTGGCCCTTGACCGCGTTGTTGGATGCCCTGGCCCCGCGCAAAGCAGAACAGGCCGTGGCCTTGAGCCCCGAAACCCTGCGCGCGCTGTTGGCCGCCGCGGGCGCAGGGCACCTGGCCCCGCGCTACCAGCGCATGGTCTACGCGGTCATTCGCCTGAGCCACACCCTGGTGCGCGAAATCATGGTCCCGCGGGTAGACATGGTCACCCTGGAAGTGCATACCCCGCTGCGCCAAGCCGTGCAAGTGCTGCTCGATTCGGGCTTTTCGCGCGTGCCCGTGTATGAAGAGCGCATTGACCGCATCGTCGGCGTGCTGTACAGCAAGGACGTGCTGCGCTATTGTTGGAACGGCAAGCAAACGCACACCGATGTGCGCGCTTTGTTGCGCGAACCCTACTTCGTGCCCGAGGCCAAACGGGCCGATGAACTCTTGGCCGAAATGCAGGCCCGTCGCATCCACATGGCCATCGTTATTGACGAATATGGCGGCGTCGCGGGCCTGGTGACCCTGGAAGACATCGTCGAAGAGATCGTGGGCGAGATCCACGACGAGTACGACCAGCCTGAAGCCGCGTCCTACCGGCAAGTGAGCGATGGGGAATATCTCTTTTGGGGCCGGGTCGATTTGGATGACGTCAACGACTTGTTAGGCACGCACTTTGATCGCAACATTGCCGACACCCTGGGCGGCTTCATCTACAGCCGTTTGGGGCGCATCCCCCAAGAAGGGGAACACCTGCAGGCCGAGGGCTGGGACATCACCGTCGAGAAAGTCGAGGGCCGGCGCATTCAGCAGGTGCGCATGCGCCGTTTAGACGCGACACCGCGGCCGGCCCCCGCGGAGGAGTCCTCATGACCCCAACAACTCAAGATTGGCAACCGCTCATCGAGGCCGCGCTGCAGGCCCGCCAACGGGCGTACGCGCCCTATTCGCATTACACCGTGGGCGCGGCTTTGCTCACCGAAGACGGAACCATCGTCACCGGTGCCAATGTGGAGAACGCGGTGTACCCGCTGGGCATTTGCGCCGAGCGGGTGGCTGTGGTGCGCGCAGTGCACGCGGGGCATACCCGCTTCAAGGCCTTGGTCGTGGCCACGGCCAATGGCGGCACTCCTTGTGGCGCGTGTCGTCAAACCCTGCGCGAGTTCGCCGCGGATCTCCCCATCCTCGTGGTGGATGGGCAAGGGCGCGTCGTGCTGGAGACCGACCTGGCCGAATTGCTGCCCCACGCGTTCGCGCCCGACGACCTGCCGCGTTCGTAGGGGGTAGCCATGCGGGTGTTGGTCTTCTCCGACATCCACGCCAACCTGGTCGCACTGGAGACGGTGCTGGCGCACGCGGGCCCGGTGGACGCGTATTGGTTCTTGGGCGACGCGGTGGGCTATGGCCCCGAGCCCAACGCTGTCCTCGAACGCTTGCGCGCCTTGCCCCATTGCGTGTGCCTGCTGGGTAATCACGATGCCGCCGTCGTGGACCGCCTGCCCCTCGGGTGGTTCAACCTGGATGCCCAGCGCGCGCTGCAATGGACCCGGCACGTGCTGACCGACGACAATCGCGCGTTCCTGCAGGGTCTGGAGCCGTGGCAGGTCCAGGGGGAAGTCTTGTTGGCCCATGGCAGCCCGCGCGATCCCCTGGAGGAATATTTGCTCTCGGAAGACGCCGCGCGGGCCAGTTTTCGGCGCCTGGCCCAGCCTTACGCGTTCATCGGCCATTCGCACATTCCCTTGGCGTGGGTGCAGCGCGCGCCCGACCAGGTCGAACTGGTGCGCCCGCGGGCCCAAGATTATGGGCGGCCCTTTGCCCTCCCCGCGACCAAGACCATCCTCAATCCGGGTTCGGTCGGCCAGCCGCGAGATGGCGACCCCCGCGCCGCGTATGCTGTGTACGACTCCATCCAGGGCACTTGGACTTGGCACCGCATCGCGTATGACATCGACGCCGCGATCGCGCGTTTCTACCAAGTGCCCGCGTTGCCTCCGCGGTTCGCGTTGCGTTTGCGTGAGGGCAGTTGAGGCCCCGCGGCCCTTCAGGGGAACCGCGACGCGTGTTGGGGCGTTGGAAAAGGGAAACAACCCCACATGTTTTGCTCCCCTGGAGGTGTGTCATGGGCAAGCGTCGTTGGATCGGATGGCTGCTGGGCGGCAGTTTGGTATTGGTCGCGTTGCTCTGCGGGGGCACGCTGGCTTTGGGTTGGCGCGGGCAGCAGGCTGCTGTGCCCGCGGTGGGCGGTGGGGCGGCGCGCGGCGTCGCGGGCTACGAGGCCGAGATCGAGGCCTTGCCGGCCGAGGCTTTGCCCCCCGCCGCGGCCAAAGGGCCCATGGACATGCCCGTAGCAGCCGCATCCGACGTGGAGCGGGTGGCAAGCGACCTCCCCAAAACGCGCCTTGTGATTAAGAACGCGGATCTCGCCGTAGTGGTCGACGACCCTCGCACGGCCCAAGACCAGGTCATCGCCTGGGTCGAGAGCCAAGGCGGCTTTGTGATCTCCAGTTCGTTCAGCGAGCGCACGCTGCCTTCGGGCAAACGGGTGGTGTATGGCGAGTTGCACTTCCGCGTGCCCGCGGAGCGCTTTTTGGACGCGATCGAAGCGGTCAAATCCTTGGCCGTGCGGGTCGAGCGGGAAGACATCTCGGGCCAGGATGTCACCGACGAATATGTCGACCTGGAGGCTCGCCTGCGCAACCTGCAGGCCGCGGAAGAGGAACTGCGGCGCTTGTTGGACGAAGCCACCAACACCAACGAAGTGCTGAACATTTATCGCGAACTCATGCGGGTGCGCGAGGAAATTGAGCGCCTGCAAGGCCGCATGCGCTACTTGCAAGAATCGGTGGCCTACTCCGCGGTGCGGGTGGAATTTATCCCTGTGGAGGCCGACGAGCCGGTGAGCATTGGCGGATGGGAGCCCAAGGGGGTGGCGCGTGACGCTTTGCGGGCCTTGATTCGCACCGGTCAGGCTCTGGTCAACGCGCTGATCTGGGTTGGAATTTACTGGCTGCCGGTGTTGGCGGTGGTCGGGCTGTTGGTCTGGGGCGTTTGGCGAATGGGCCGAGGGCTTTGGCGTTGGCTCACGCGGCCGCGCAGTGGACCTGGTTCGCCGGACCGCGGCTCGCCGGCGTGATTGCTCGCGCACCTCGCGCGGATGGGGCCCACGGTCGTGGGCCCCGTGTGTTTCTCGCGCCGCGTGGGGTTTTGGCGCGCGGGCACACCGCCGCAAGCAACGCCCGCGGTTTCACCCCCTACGCGGCCCTGGCGCGCGCCTGTAGCCGAGATGGCGTCGGCCTGGCCGGCTAAGACAGCACGGGCCACCCGCGACGTGGCCGTGCCGAGCGCACCCCAGGCGCGGACCCGCGCCGCGGCTTGACAGGCCCGCGGCTTGACCCTATAATTGAAGCGCAACGTGCGCTGGTGCTGGAATTGGCAGACAGGCGTGCTTGAGGGGCACGTGCCCGTAAGGGCGTGCGGGTTCAACTCCCGCCCAGCGCACAGAATGCATTCCCAACCGCCCGCCTGCCGGGCGGTTCTGCTTTTGATAGGCCGCGGCCGAACCCTCGAGGCTGGCCGCGTGCTGGCGAGGTGCCATGAACCGCGTGCTCGGGTTGCTCTTGTTGGTCGGATGGTGGCTCGTGGGGTGCAGCGCTCCTGCCGGGGCGACACCAGCGCCGACGCGAGCACCACGCCCCGCGCGGCCCAGCGCGCCGCGGGTCGCGGCTTCGCCTACGGCCATGACCTGCCGAATGGTGGTCGCGGCGCAGCCGACCCATGACCCGAGCGCCTATTTGCTGCCCCAAGACCATCTGCGCGGCTCGCCCGATGCCGCCGTGGTGCTGGTGATCTACGGCGACTTCCAGTGTCCGGGGTGCGCGGTGCTGGCCCAGGCCGTGCAGCGGCTGCAACGCGAGTTCCCCGACCAGATCGCGGTGGTGTATCGGCACTTCCCTTTGGCCGACACCAATGACAAGGCCTTGCTGGCCGTGCAAGCCGCGGAGGCTGCTGCCCGGCAGGGTGCGTTCTGGCCCGTGCACGACGCGCTGTACGCGCGCCAACAGGAATGGGTCGACCTGACCCCTGACGCGTTTCGCGCTTGGCTGCTCGACCTGGCGCCGTCCTTGGGGCTGGACCCCGCGCGCTGGGCCGCGGACTTGGACGATCCGGCGTTGGCCCGCCAGGCCCAAGCCGCGTGGGAGCAGGGCCGAGCCGCGGGGTTGGACCGGGTGCCGCTGGTCTTCCTCAACGGTTCGTTGTATACCGGCCCGCCCACCTATGCGGACCTGCGCGCGGTGGTGGCTTTGCAATTGCTCGCCACGCGCCAATTTCACCGTTGCCCGCCGTGGGTCATCGATCCGACCAAGACCTACCGCTTGACCCTGCACACCAATCGCGGGGCGGTGGTCGTGGTACTCGACCCAGCCGAGGCCCCGCAGGCCGTCAACAGCCTGGTTTTTTTGGCCCAGCAGGGGTGGTACGACGGTTCGCCCGCGTACCGCATCGCGCCCGGCCAAGCCGTGTATTTCGGCGATCCTTCAGGCACCGGCTACGGCCACGCGGGGTTCTTTTTCGATTTGGAGTTGACCTCGGCCATGCGTTACGATGCCGCGGGCTGGGTGGGGTTGGTCAATGAAGGCCCCGGCACCAACAGCAGCCGCTTCTTCATCACCTTGGGCCCGCAGCCCGCGTGGAACGGTCGCGCGACCCGCGTGGGGCGGGTGGTGCAAGGCTTGGCCCTTTTGCAAGACCTGCCCGCGTGGGATGCCGCGCGCGCGCCCGACCCCGCGCCCCTGGTGGTGCTGCGCGCGCAGGTCCACGGCCTGGGCGACGAGTAGCGCGGGGTCGTAGCGCCCCCGTTTGGGTCCGCGCATCCCGCCCGCGCTTCGCGCGGCTCGTTGGGGATGAATTGATGCGGCGCGGGCGTCTCCCTGCTGTTATAATTCCCTCGCGGGCCCCGGCCCGCGCAATCGGAATCACAACCAACGAGGTGACGAATGACGTTGGGTTCTTCGGGCGCTCGGCCAGTGGGGGCCGGGCTGCGTTTACCCCTGGTGGCGTTGAATGTCTTTTTGCTGGTCGCCGCGGTGTTGGCTGGCCTGCAACGCATGGGTTGGTCCATTGCCTGGCCGCCGGTTCATTTCGCGGCTTATCATGGCCCATTGATGGTGGTGATGTTCTTCGGCGCGCTGATCGCCTTGGAGCGCGCAGTGGCCTTGGGGCGTTTGGTGTTCTACGCCGCGCCCGTGCTGATGGCTGCCGCGGGCGTGGTGTGGCTGTTCGGCGCGCCGCTGTGGGTGGTGCAGTGGTTGGCCTTGGCCGGCGCGTTGGTCTTCGCCCTGGTGGCGTGGGCCATGGTCCGCTCCCATCGCGCGCTTTACACCGAGACCATGGGCATTGGTATCGTGACCTTCACCGTGGGCACGGCGTTGTGGGTGCTGGGGCATCCTATGAGCCGGGTCATTTGGTGGTGGGTTGCCTTTTTCGTGCTCACCATCGCGGGGGAGCGCTTGGAACTGGGGCGCCTGACGGGCGCGGCGCAACGGTTTGGGCATCTGTTTCGCTGGGGCTTGCTGCTTTCGTTGGGCGGCCTGTTGTTGGCCGAACTCTGGCCGTCCGTGGGCGTGCGCGTCTATGCCCTGGGGACTTTGGCCCTGGGCGTTTGGCTGCTCAAGTATGACATCGCGCGTTTCACCATTCGGCAGCCCGGCCTGCCCCGTTTCGCGGCCGCGTGTCTGCTCAGCGGCTACTTTTGGCTCATCTTGGGCGCGGCGGTGATCGTGGTCCAAGGCTTTGTGCAGGGTGGCTTGTTGTACGACGCGGCCCTGCACGCGGTCATGTTGGGCTTTGTATTCGCCATGGTCTTTGGCCACGCGCCCATCATCTTCCCCGCGTTGTTGGGCCTGCCCATTCGCTTCCATCCCGCGCTCTACGCGCCTTTGGCCTTGTTGCACGCTTCGTTGCTGTGGCGTTTTGTGGCCGATCTGTTGAACTCGCCCTTGGGGCGGCGATGGGCGGGCATGCTCAACGCCATCAGCATCGCGCTGTATTTTGGGGTGATGATGGTGGTGCGGGTGGTGGATGTGCTCCGCGCGCGGCGGGGCTCTGCCGCCTAACCCACGCCCGAACGGAGAACAGCCCGCGTGACGCTGTCGATCTTGTCGCCTATCCGCCATTATCAGGTGCGCACCGAGGTCTTCGAAGGACCTTTGGATTTGCTCCTCGCGCTCATTCAGCGCATGGAACTGGACATCACCCGTTTGGCATTGGCCCAGATCACGGACCAATATCTGGCCGAAGTGCGGGCCATGCAAGATCGTTCGCCTGAGGAGATGTCCGCGTTTTTGGCCGTGGCCGCCCGACTGCTGTACATCAAATCCCAAGCCTTGCTGCCGCGGCCGGCCGATGATGCGACGAGCGCCGATGAAGAAGACCCCGGCGACGCGCTCTTACGGCAGTTGCGCGCCTACCGGCGGTACAAGCGGGCGGCGCAATGGCTGCGGCAGCGCTTGGACGCGGGCCAACGCACCGTGCCCCGCCTTGCCGCGCCCCCCCGGGTGCCGGTCCCCCCCCAACTGGATTTGGGCGGCTTCACCGTGGCTGATCTGCGCCTCGCGGCCCGGAGGCTGCTGCTCCCGCCGCCTCAAAAGACCCTGGGCGTGACCTTGGCCCCGCCGCGCGTCACCGTACGGGACAAAATTCGGGCCATCTTTTCGGCCCTGCGCGCGCGTGGCCGTACGAGTTTCTTCCGGCTGGTGCGCCGCCGGCCGCGGCAAGAAATCCCCGTGACTTTCTTGGCCCTGTTAGAATTGGTCAAGCGTCGCATTGTGCGCGCCCGACAAGAGCGCTTGTTCGGCGACATCACCCTCGAACCCGCAGGGCCCTTGCCCGAACATACGGATTTGCCCACCGAGTTCGAGTGATGCCCGAGCGTTGGCGCGCATCCATCTTTTCAGGAGGTGTCGTATGCCCCGGTTTGTCGATTTGTCCGCGACCATCGCCCCCTCACCGCCCGAGACGCCCCCCTTCTTGAAGATCGAAATCGAATATCACGACCACAAGGCGGGCGCGGCCCAAGCCCAGGCGCTGCTCAAGGTGCCGCCAACGGTGTTTCGCAATCAAGAGGGCTGGGCGACCGAGACCATCACCCGCTTGGGCACGCACGATACCACCCATGTGGACGCGCCCTATCACTACAATAGCGTGATTCAAGGGCAGCCGGCCGCGACCATCGATGAATTGCCGTTGGAGTGGTTCTTCCAAGACGGTGTGGTGCTGGACATGACCCACAAGGAAGACGGCGATCCCATCACGGTGGAAGACATCCAGCAAGCGTTGGACCGCATCGGCTATCGCCTCAAGCCTTTGGACATCGTGCTCATGTACACGGGGCGCGATGCCTATTACAATGCGCCGGATTACATCTTTCGCGGCCCGGGGGTAACGGCCGAGGCCACGCTGTGGTTGTACGACCAAGGCATTCGGGTCATGGGCATCGACGCCTGGGGTTGGGACGAGCCCTTGGATCGCCAAGCGCGCAAGGCGCTCATGGCTGGCGGCCGGCCGGGCATCTTTTGGGCCGCGCATCAAATCGACCGCCCCTACGCGCAAATTGAGCGCTTGGTGAACTTGGGCGCGTTGCCTCCCTATGGCTTCAAGGTGGCGTGCTTCCCATTGAAGATTCAGCGGGGCAGTGCGGGCCCCGCGCGCGTGGTGGCCATTGTGCCCGACGAAGCCTAACGCGGCCGGCCCACCTCGGAGGGAGTCCCCCATGAACCTGCGGCAAGAGGCCACGGGGTTGCGCATCACCGAGGCCCGTTTCAAGGTGCACGTGCCTACCCGGCGCAACGCGCGGCTGCAAGCGGTGATGGCCGCGGTCGACGCCGACGCTGAACTGTACGCGCTGTGGGTGGCGCAAAACGTCAACGCGGTCACCCGGCTGGGCATGTCTGACCACGGCCCTGTGCACATGCACCTGGTGGCCAATTTGGCCTTGCACTTGCTGCGGCTGCTGATGAAACGCGGCGTGCAGCCTTCAGCCGTGACCGACCACGGCCTCGAGCCCGACGACGCCGAGGTCATCGTCACGTTGGCTGCCCTGCTGCACGATGTGGGCATGAGCATCCATCGCCTCAATCACGAAGAATACAGCCTCATCATCGCGGACCGCAAACTGCCCGCGTTGCTCGCACCTGCCTACCCCGACCCCGCGCGGCGGGCTTTGGTGCAATCCGATATCTTGCACGCCATCATCTCCCACCGCAAGGGAGGACGGCCGCTGACGCTGGAGGCCGGCATTGTGCGGGTGGCCGACGCGCTGGACATGGCCAAAGGCCGCTCACGGCTGCCCTTTGAACGCGGCGAGGTCAACATCCACTCGGTCTCGGCGATGGCTATTGAGGACGTGCGCATTGAGGAGGGGACCGATAAGCCCATTCGGGTGCGCATCGACATGCGCAATTCCGCGGGCATTTTTCAGGTGGATTCGCTGCTCAAAGAGAAACTCAAAGGCTCGGGGCTGGAACCGTATGTGGAGGTCTTGGCCGAGACCACGGGCCGAGAAGAAACCTTGGTGCGCACGTTTCGCCTGTGAACCCGCCGCCTTGTGCCCGTTGCCGCGGCATAAGCCGAGCACAACGCAGAGCGGCTGGCCGCGTCACAACGCAACGGGATGGTAGAATGAAAGCGCGCGGCGCGGGGCATGCTCGCGCGCGGTGAGGTGTTTTGATGGCGACTGCCTCTCGTGGGCTCCGGCCTGGGTTGACGGTGGAACATCCCAGCCTGTTTGGCCGGGTTCAAGCGCGGCTGTATATCGGCTCCAGCGAGGCCATGCCCGAACTCGCGGACGCGAGTGTGACCTTGACGGTCACATCGCCGCCTTATTGGAACGCCATTGACTATGACAAACACGCGGCCGACGAGGGCGCGTTTTATCGTACGCGCGCCTACGGCCCTGCCGACTATGAGACCTATCTGGATTGGATGACGCGCGTCTTCGGCGAGGTCTATCGGGTGACGCGGCCGGGCGGCTTCTTGGCCGTGGTGGTGGGTACGGTGTTGCACCAAGGCCGTTTGTACGCGCTGCCGTTCGACCTCACCGCGCGGCTGACGCGCGCGGGCTGGGAGTTCTATCAAGACATTGTCTGGCACAAGACCACCGCGGGGGTCAAGCGCGCAGGGGTGTTCATCCAGCATCCCTATCCGGGCTATTATCGGCCCAACATCATGATCGAATACATTTTGCTCTTTCGGCGCCCCGGACCACCTCTCTATCGTCAGGCCAACGAGGAGGCGCGACAGCAGGCCAAAATGCCCATTGACGAACTGTTCGTCCAAGAGACCGCGAACAACATTTGGCACATTGCGCCGGTGCCACCGGGCGTGCTGGAGCACCCCGCACCGTTTCCGGAAGAGATTCCCTACCGCCTGATTTCGCTGTACTCGTATCCGGGTGATACGGTGTTGGACCCATTTTTAGGTTCGGGCCAAACCGCGAAGGTCGCCCTCGCGTTGGGACGCCACGCGGTGGGCTACGACATTGTCCCGCGCTATGTGCATTACGCGCGACAGCGCCTGACCGAACCACTGCAACTGCGGGCCGAGCAGTTGGTCGCTCGCTTCGAAAAAGTGCCTCTGCACGCGCCCCG
>Ga0256914_1001909_pt1 | contig 17906 bp, 12 predicted proteins | sample HulkmetaG_FD_191571 | JGI IMG/M metagenome (GOLD analysis project Ga0256914, IMG submission 191571) | Hydrothermal chimney microbial communities from Main Endeavour vent field at the Juan de Fuca Ridge, Pacific Ocean - Hulk | ecosystem: Environmental > Aquatic > Marine > Hydrothermal vents ... | reverse complement strand
TAAAATATAAATAAAGATGGCCCACCCGTCAAAAAGGTGTTGACTGGATAAAAAAACGGCAGGTTCCAGAGAACCTGCCGTTTTTAGTTGTATCTACCGTGGGCTATACCCACATACAGCCTATTTCAATGCAGAAATTAGAAGCTGTATTTAAAGCCGGCCTGAACACGGTTGATGTCGCCATCAGCGCCGTTTTCAACTTCCCGGTAACCATAGATATACTCGATACCCATGTCAACCCGGGGGACCGGGCTCCAGATCAGGTTGGCATGCACCGACTGATAGGTCTTGTCAACAGCATCTGTGACATATTCGATGTCATTGTCACGCTGGGCATAGGAGTACACCAGGGTGGAACGCAGGTTCTCGGCCCAGAAATGCTGGTAGCTGACAAAACCGCCGAACTGGTCGTTGGTCTCGATATCACCGTTGACATTAAGGAAGGCATCAGCAAAACCGGACTCCATGTAGCGACCCATGGCATTACCATAATTCAGCTCAAGATGGACATTGTCCTTGCCAACAACCGGCAGAATGGCATTCAGACTGAAGGCGTAACCCAGCTCGCTGTCATCGAACCCGCCGGCATCGATGGAAAGCTGACGCAGCATACCAACAGCAGAGTAATGACCATAACCCGGATCAATATTTACCCTGGCGATGACATCGGGAAAGATATTCTGGCCGCCGTTGATAGATACATCTTCACCGGTGGCAGCATCCCTGTACTGAAAGGTATTTTCGGGATTTTCCAGGGCAAACTGGACAGAACCACCCTCAAAGGGCTGGGTGTAGCGGATCATGGCCTGACGGATAAACAGAGAACCAGCCGGCCCGCCGAAGTCGATGGTCTCGGGATAAGCGGCCAGATCGATAAAAGTTGACCACTCCTGACCGATGAGGAAGTTACCGAGCTGGCCATAGGCGCGGCGCAGACGGAAGCCGTAGGAATTGGAATACACCTCGTTACCGCCGGAGCCGAAGAAGTCACCTTCAATCTTGACATTGAACTTGCCGTAATCGGTATCCGTGGAGGCGGCAAAACCGAGCCTGGTCTGGCGGGCATGCATTATAAAAGAGTTATCTGCCAGCGCATCCTCCTGGGAATCCAGGGGTACGGCACCCGGAACATAGGTGTACTTGCCTCCTGCATCCGCATCGGTATAGATGGCATCGAGCTTGGTATAGCCATAGATTTTGAGCGTGGTGTTGGCCGGGAGCTGCAGGCCGCTGGTGCCCTTGGACTCCTTGGCTGCAACAGCCTGAACCGTCTTGGAGGTTTCAGCCTGATTCTCTTCCATGACAGCCATCTTCTGCTCAAGGGTCTGTACAGTCTGCTTGAGCTGCTCGATCATGGCCTTGAGATCTTCCACGGACTCACCGCGGGTTCCGGCCATGGCAGGCACAGCCATGCCCGCGCAGGCGGCGGAAACCACGATACCGGCAAAAATTGCCCGGGTTTTTTTCCAACCCCATTTCACATCATTCATCTTTTTCTCTCTCCTTATCTATACAATTAGCGAAGTGTTACAGAAAACCGTTGTACTGTTTAACACAGCATTTCACTCACCTCCCCTGGCAAAACCATTTTTGCACAGAGATATTCGACGGAATACTAAAAAAAATTGCTCTCGTCAAGCACTAAAGTACAATTTTTTGTATCCCTTTAAAAACTTCTTCTCCATCCGCTTTCATAAAGACAAAAATCGCATAAAGGCAGGCTCTATCCTGCTCTACAGCTCAGGCATGTCAGGGATGGCACGCATCCGCCAATTATTATCGGAAAATGAAAAAAGATGCGTTGCCCGTAACATACTGTCACACACTGTTCACTACCGCCAAATTGTATCCCCTTGAAGAGAAATGACTGCTGATGATCTTCAACTCTCATCACAAAAGTTTTGAAGTGGACAACTACACCCTGTTCAGGTATCTTTAATAGATACATCATTTGTTTTTTCTGCCGGCCGCCCCTGTTGCAGAGAAAACCAGCGCTGTATTTTCACATACATCCGTACTGCATACGGACTCCTTCAGCTCTCTCATGTCTATCCATGAAGCATATCCGGTTTCCTGTTTTCCTCCTTGTCATCCTGGTTCTCTTTGCATCGCCTCTCGCTGCCAGGGAGCAACAACCTGACATCAAGGATATCATCATCACCACTTCGGAAACCCATCTCATTCTCTTTGCCACCGTTGCCCACGGTTTTACCAAGGAAATGATCGAAGGGATCCAGAATGGGCTGCCCATCACCTTCAACTTTCATATCGAACTGGACAAGGTGCGCAGCGGCTGGTTTGATGCCACCCTTGTCGAGATAACCCTGACCCACACCTTGAAATATGATGCGGTCAGGCAGGAATACTCCGTTCAATTTTCTGAAAAAAAAGGCAAGATCAGTAAAACCCGCTCTTTTGAGCAGGCTAAACAGCTCATGGCCGAGATAAACGGCTACCCCCTCATCGCCACCAGGGAACTGGAACCGGACGCGCCCTATGCCTTGCGCATCAAGGCGACACTGGCAGAAACAACCCTGCCGCTCGGCATGCACTATATCCTGCCTTTTACCTCCCTCTGGGACTTTGAAACCGACTGGCGGACAGTCGAATTTCGCTACTGATACCTGGAGCGTTGCCAGGACAGATCATGCTAAGTGAGGAACAGAAAAAGAAAAAACAGCGCATCATCCGCTATGTTATCATTTTCTGCGCCCTGCTGATCCCCCTGCTCGGCTGGCTGCAGAGTGGTCTGCTCAGGGGAGAAAACTCCCTGCCCATTGCCTCCACGGTCCTCATTTTCGCCCTGATCAATATCAACGGCCTGCTGCTGTTGCTTATGCTCTACCTGGTGCTTCGCAACCTGGCCGAGCTTATTTTCGAGCGCAAACAGAATATTCTCGGGTCCAAACTGCGCACCCGGCTGGTTATTTCCTTTATCGCTCTGTCCCTGGTACCCACCGCCATTCTCTTTTTCATCTCCCTGCGTTTTGTTTCCACGTCCATGGATTACTGGTTCAACACCAATGTGGAAGATTCACTGCAGGCCTCGCTCAAGCTGGCCCAGACCATCTATCATGACACGGAAAAACGGGCCGAGAACATGGGCAGGCAGGTGGCCCTGCTCATGGAATCCGGTCAGGTCAAGACAGAGGATATAGAAGCCCTGCGCGAACTGTTCAAACGCACCCTGGCCATTGCCCCGCCCGGCGCGCCCGATGCCCTGGCTCTGCTTGATTACCGGCGCAAGGAGCGCGTAGCCGTACGCGGGCCACGCCTGCTCTCTATTGTCCTGCCAACAACCCCCACCGAGGCGGTACGCCTGGCCGAGGAGGAACAGACCACCAAGATTGTCACCGTCTCCACCACCCTGGGCGAACTGGTCCAGGCCATTGTGCCCCTGCATCTGACCAGTTACGATAACCAGCTTTTTTTCCTGGTCGCCACCCTGCTGATCCCGGAAGAAAAGATTTCCCTGATGAAAACCGTGTCCCAGGGGATAGCCGATTATCGGCAGCTTGTCATGCTCAAGGCACCCATCAAGCTCAGCCTGATCATCATGCTCCTGATCATCACCCTGCTGATCCTGTTTGGCGCCATCTGGTTCGGCTTTTACATCGCCCGTACCCTGACCGGCCCGATCAACAAGCTGGCACTGGCCACGCGCCGGGTCGCGGATGGCGATCTCGACTTCACCCTGGAAAAGGAATCAGATGACGAGATGGGCCTTCTGGTCGACTCGTTCAACTCTATGACCGCTGACCTGCTCGCCTCGAACCGGGAACTGGCCGAGGCTCACCAGGCCCTGCAGGAGTCCACCACGATCTCTGAACAGCGTCGTCAATACCTTGAAACAATCCTTAAAAACGTGGCAGCAGGGGTTATCGCCATCAACGAGGACTACACCATCACCACCATCAACCGTTTTGCCGAGCAGCTCCTCCAGATCCAACGTGATGACTTTCTCGGTCATGATTTTCATGAGGTTCTGGCCCGCTCCCATGTCAAGGTCCTGGAGAATTTTCTCGATGAACTGCACAAGGCCGGTAAACACTCCATTGAACGCCACATGCGCCTGACCATCAAGCCTGGGGAGACCCTGTCCCTGCTGGTCAACGTAACCCGGATGTTTGATGACGAGTCCAACCCCATCGGCTATGTCATTGTCTTTGACAACCTGACCAACCTTGAAAAGGCTCAACGCCTGGCCGCCTGGCAGGAGGTGGCCCGCCGCATCGCCCACGAGATCAAAAACCCGCTTACCCCGATCCAGCTCTCGGCCCAGCGGCTGCGCAAGCGATATCTGAGCAAAATCAAGGAAAACCGGGATATCTTTGACCAGTGCACGGCCACGATCATCACCCAGGTGGATGAGATCAAACGGCTGGTCAGCGAGTTTTCCGACTTTGCCCGCATGCCCAGGGTGCGGAAAAAGGAAAGTGACCTGGTTACTATTGTCACCGACACCCTGATCCTGTACCGGGAGGCGCATAAACATATCGAATTTTCGACCAATATTGAGGTGGATATCCCCCTGTTCTCCTTTGATCCGGTCCAGATCAAACGGGTCCTGATCAATCTGCTCGACAACGCGGTTGGAGTACTTTCCGAAGGAGGCATCATCCATATAAGTCTTCGCCGGACCAGGGATTCCGTGCTGCTCTCGGTGAGCGATACCGGCCCCGGCATCAGCGAATATGTGAAGACACGACTGTTCGAGCCCTATTTCTCGACCCGTAAGTCAGGAACCGGCCTGGGACTGGCCATTACCCACACCATTGTGGCCGAACATAACGGCACCATTATTGTCCATGACAATGTACCTTCCGGCACCATCTTTACGGTTGAGCTCCCTCTTAATTCCTGATACCATCCTGCCATTATAGAGTGGCAGGAATTTCCCCGCCCTTCAGCCAGATTGTGGAAACCTATCCGTACCAGTCATGTCCGCTGAAACCATTCTGATCATAGACGACGAGGCACCGATCCGTGAAGCCCTGGCCGGTATCCTTACCGACGAAGGATTCAAAGCGCTTACCGCAGCCTCGGCCGAGAAGGGCATGGAGATTCTTGCCAAAGAAGACGTGGCCCTGCTCCTGCTCGATATCTGGATGCCGGGCATGGACGGCCTGGAGGCTCTGAAAAAAATCAAGGAGCGCTTTGAGGTCGTGGTGATCATGATTTCCGGGCACGGCACTATCGAAACCGCTGTGCAGGCCACCCGGGACGGCGCCTTTGACTTCATCGAAAAACCGCTCTCCTACGACAAGATCATCCTGGCCATCAACAATGGCCTGCGCCTGGCAAGACTTGAACAGGAAAACAAGCTGCTCAAGGCCAGCGGCCCGCCATCCAAAACGATTACCGGTGCCTCGCCGGCCGTGGAGCGACTTAGGGAACAGATCAAACGGGTGGCCCCAACCGATGCCTCGGTCCTGATTCTCGGCGGCCATGGCACGGGCAAGGAACTGGTGGCCCAGACCATTCACCGCCTCTCTCCCCGGGCCGCAAAGCCCCTGGTCGAGGTCAACTGCGCGGCCATCCCGGACGAACTGATTGAATCAGAGCTGTTTGGTCATGAAAAGGGTTCTTTTACCGGGGCCACGGAAAAACGAAAGGGCAAGTTTGACCAGGCCAACGGCGGCACGCTCTTTCTTGACGAAATCGGCGACATGAGCCTGAAAAGCCAGGCCAAGGTACTGCGCATACTCCAGGAACAACGCTTTGAGCGGGTCGGCGGCACCAGGACCATTGACGTGGACGTACGCATCCTGGCCGCCACCAACAAGGACCTTGACGAGGAGATCAAGGCGGGCAATTTCCGGGCCGATCTGTTCTACCGGCTCAACGTGGTGCCGATCCGGGTGCCGGACCTGGCCGAGCGCAGAGAGGATATCCCGGAACTCATTGAAACCTTTGTCAGCCAGTTTCAGAAAAAGGGACTGGAGAGAAAGGAATTCAGCCCGGAAACAGTCCAGCTCCTCATGCGCCACGACTGGCCCGGCAATATCCGAGAACTGAAAAACATGGTCGAGCGGTTGCTGATCATGACTCCGCAGCCGACGATTTTACCCGATGATGTCCGCATATTTCTTGGCCAGAGCCTGCCTGATCCCACGGACCAAAAAGGCATGGAAGATCTGTTTGGCGACCTTTCCTTCAAGGAAGCGCGCAAGCAGTTCGAGCATAACTATATCAAGAGTAAACTCCGGGAAAACCAGGGCAATATCTCCAAAACCGCCCAGCAGATCGGCATGGAACGCAGCCACCTGCATAAAAAGGTCAAGGCCCTGGCCATATCCCTGGATACAGACAACAAGGAGTAACAGCCATGATATTTCCTGAATACCGGCCCCGGCGCATGCGCAGAAATGAAACCCTGCGCGGTATGATCCGGGAAACCCGGCTCTCGCCTGACCAGCTCGTCTATCCGCTCTTTGTCCTTCCCGGCAAGAACAAGCGGGAACCGGTCGATTCCATGCCCGGCGTGTTCCGCCTTTCCGTTGACCAGTTGGCCCGGGAAACCGCGTCCTGCCTCAAGCTCGGCGTCAAATCCGTGATCCTCTTTGGCCTGCCGGAAAAAAAGGATGCCCTGGGCTCAGGGGCCTATGCAGGAAACGGCATAGTGCAGCGGGCCATCCGGGAGATCAAGAAAAAGAGCCCGGATATGAACGTGATCACCGATGTCTGCCTGTGCGAATATACAGATCATGGGCATTGCGGCTGCCTGAGCGGTGACGAGGTGGACAATGACGCCACCCTGGAGCTGCTTGCCAAGACCGCCCTTTCCCATGCCCGGGCCGGGGCCGACATGGTGGCGCCCTCGGACATGATGGACGGCCGGATCAGTGAAATCAGGGCCGCCCTGGATGAAAACGGTTTTGGCATGGTCCCGATCATGTCCTATGCGGTCAAGTATGCATCCGCCTTTTACGGCCCTTTCCGCGACGCGGCCGACTGCGCGCCCCAGTTCGGTGACCGCCGCTCTTACCAGATGGACCCGGCCAACAGCCGCGAGGCCCTGCGCGAGGCAACCCTGGACGTGGAAGAAGGAGCTGATATCCTCATGGTCAAGCCGGCGGTCGCCTACCTGGATATTATCAACCGGCTGCGCGACGAGTTTGACCTGCCCATTGCCGCTTACCATGTCTCGGGCGAATATGCCATGATCCAGGCCGCGGCCGAAAAGGGCTGGATCGACGGCGAACGGGTCATGGCCGAAACCCTGCTCTCCATCCACCGGGCCGGGGCAGACATCATCATCACCTATTTTGCCAAGGACATGGCCCGCCTGCTCGGCAGAAAATAACTTCCCGACAAGCCCGCATTTTCCGGTTGTGAAAATGCGGGCTCCGGTCCCTCCCTGCCCTCTCCAAAGCCCACCTTACTGATTTCAGGCCTTTTCTACCACATTGTATCTTTTTTATAAAAACAATAATCGTTTGCACCTCCCAAGCTACGGGGATTTGCGAGAAAAGCCTTGCGTTCCATATATACATTTTGTAGTTTGTTTTTGTTTCACTGATAGTTTTTACATCAACAGTGCGAAAATGGTTGTGCGGCAAGATGGTTGCCGGACATTGTCCCGGGAAGATTCCTGACAGCGACCAGTGCGGCAAAGATGCCCACTTTTCCAGCGAAAGCTGGCTACTCAATCCTTCCCGCAGTGGTGCTGTTTTCTCTTTATAAGGGATATGCCATGGCCGAATCGAAACAGAGTGAGCAGAAACATAATTATGGTTTGCTTGTAACAGTACCCGTCTGCCTGCTCCTTGCCCTTGTCTTTGTTTTTGTCACCTCCGGTCCTGCCAGACAGACCGGACAGACAGTGGTCCAGCCCCTCAGTCCCGCCTGGTACACGCCGGAACTCCCACGCGAAGAATACAGAAAAAATGCTGTCATGGTGGGCAACTGTTTTCTCTGTCATGCCTTCTGGGTCAAACAACCGCCCGACCCGACCGTCCGCACGCCGCTCTTTGCCCACGCTGCCGTCAAACTCAATCACGGTTCCAACAACCGTTGTTATAACTGCCACCTCATCATCGACCGCAACAAGTTTGTCCGCAACGACGGCACCGGCATCATGCCGCAGATTCCTGAACAGGTCTGCAAACGGTGCCACGGCCTGATCTATAATGACTGGCAGGCCGGTACCCACGGCGCACGCAGGGGAAAATGGCTGGTCAACAAGAAATTTGACCAGCAGACCTTTACCTGCACCAACTGCCATGATCCACACAATCCCAAATTCAGATTCGTCAACTTTGCCCCGCCACCCACCTGGCCGGCCAAGCTTGTCCGCCAGGGCCGGATGGAAAATGAAGGCGGTCCCATGTCTGAATATATTATCGGGCCAGAGCCCCGGGAGGTGTTCTGATGGCCAAACAGGAAAAGAACACTCTCAGCCGCCGGGACTTTGTCACCGGCGCAGCCGTTACCCTGGCCTCGGCCTCAGCGGGCGCCGCCGCACTTTCGCCGCTCATGGATGCGGAAGAGATCCCGACAGCCGAGGAATTTCTGCAAAAACATTACCGGGAGCTGACCCCGGCGGATAAAAAAGAAATCTTTCAACGTATTGAAGAAGAGATAGAAAAACAATACGGGGTCAAGGCCACTGTTGATGATCCACCGCCACTGGACGGGGTGGAATTCGCCTATGTGCTCAACATTGGCCGCTGCATCGGCTGCCGCCGCTGCGTCTATGCCTGCATGGAGGAGAACAATCTGTCCCGGGATCCGCAGATCCAGTACATCCGGGTGTTGAAGCTGAAAAAGGGCTCCATTGATCTTGACACGGCCATCCACGACTATCCGGCCAATGAGGCCGCTGACCCCGACTACTTCTACATGCCGGTCCAGTGCCAGCATTGCCGCAATGCGCCCTGCGTCAAGGTCTGCCCGGTCAAGGCGACCTGGATGGAAAAAGACGGCATCGTGGTTGTCGATTACAACTGGTGCATTGGCTGCCGCTACTGCGAGGCGGCCTGTCCCTACCACGCCCGCCGTTTCAACTGGACGAGGCCGGGCCTGAGCCGTGAGGATCTGAACCCGGATATGGCCTATCTCTCCAACCGGCCGCGCATGCTCGGGGTCATGGAGAAATGCACCTTCTGTCTGCAGCGCACCAGAAAGGGCCGATATCCGGCATGTCTCGAGGTCTGTCCAACCGGGGCCCGGAAGTTCGGCAACCTGCGCGACCCCGACTCCGAGGTGCGCAGGATTCTCGAGAATGAGCGGGTTTTCGTCCTCAAGCAAAGCCTGGGCACCCTGCCCAAATTTTACTATGTGTTCGCCAAATAGCCAGGGCGCACCGCATGGACAGAAACACAGGTTCAACCCGTGCGTCGATGAGCCTTTCACAACATCTATGGTAAAGGAATACCGGCAATGATCGATTTTTTTCTCCACGGTTTCATCTCCACCTTCCGGGGCTCCAGACCATACTGGCTGTGGATCACCTTTCTGCTCGCCGTGGCCCTGGTCGGCCTGAACGGCTGGGCTGTCCAGCTTGCGCATGGCCTGGGGACCACCGGCATGAGCGACGAGGTTTCCTGGGGCATGTACATTGCCAACTTTGTCTTTCTGGTGGGTATGGCGGCGGCAGCGGTAATGATGGTTATTCCGGCCTATATCTTCAAGGACCGGGAGATGCACAAGATCGTTATCTTGAGCGAACTGTTCGCCATCGCCGCCATGGTCATGTGCATCCTCTTTGTGGTGATCGATCTTGGCCGGCCGGACCGGATCTGGCACATGGTGCCAGGGATCGGCTTTTTTCACTTTCCAGGTTCCATGCTCACCTGGGACGTACTGGTCCTCAACGGGTATCTTCTCCTGAACCTCTATGTCTGCTTTTACGTTCTCTACACAACCTTTCAGGGTAAACACCCCAGGGAAAAGCTGTATCTGCCCGTGGTCTTCATCGCCATTGCCTGGGCCTTTTCAATCCATACCACCACCGCCTTTCTCTTCCAGGGCCTGGGCGGCCGACCTTTCTGGAATTCGGGCCTGATCGCGCCCCGTTTCCTGGCCTCGGCCTTTGCCGCTGGGCCTGCGTTCATGATCCTGGTCTTTCTCTTTCTCAAGCGCACCGGCAGCCTCGACTTTGACAACAGGGTCATTGACCGGATCAGGGTCATTGTCACCATCAGCCTGCTGATCAATATCTTTTTCGCCGGCTCCGAGCTGTTTGCCGAATTTTATTCCGACTCCAAGCATGTGATCCACTTCAGCCATCTCTTTGGTCTGCACGGCAAAAGCCTGCTTGCCCCCTGGATCTGGTCGGCCCTGGCCCTCAATGTCAGCGCGGCGATCCTTCTCCTCTCTCCCCTGCGCCGCAGCCAGGGCGTGCTGATTGCCTGTTGCCTGATGATTATTGTCGGTATCTGGATCGAAAAAGGGCTGGGCTTTGTCATTCCGGCCTTTATCCCATCCACCCTGGGTGACTTTGTCCAGTACGTGCCAACACTCAATGAACTGCGGATCTGTATCGGCGTATGGGCCTTTGGCCTGTTGCTCTACTCGCTGATGCTCAAGGGCGCCCTGCCGATCATCAACCAAAAGCCCAAATAAAAACCCATTACAACTGCCAGGGAGGTGAGGCCGAACACCACTGCAACACGTATTTCAACAGGAGTTCTACAAAAGGAGGAAGGAACAAAATGGCAAGAAAATCAATTGTTGCGATGTTGAGCATGGGCTGTGCCCTGGCCATCGGCGCCACAGCCTGGGCAGGTGGCGGCTGTTCGACCAAGGAGTGTCACCAGGGCATTGCCGACATCAAGCCCAATGACCATGAGATGATGCGGACCATCAAGATGAACGCGGCCCAGCACGGCGATCCTGACGGCTGCGTCATGTGTCATGGCGGTAATCCCAAGGCCAAAACCAAGGAAGAGGCGCACAAGGGCGTACCACCCACCCTGAAGATAGCGCCTGGCCCCAAGGATTTCTATCCGGACCCCGGTTCGATCTGGATCGCGGAAAATACCTGCGGCGCCTGCCATCCCGGCTATGTGTACCGAACCAAGCTTTCCCTGATGAACACCGAGGCCGGCAAGATCCAGGGTAATCTGCACACCTGGGGATTCAAGGAGACCCGGAACTACAAGGTACCCTGGGGCAACTACGACGCTGAGGACATCGACGGCTCACTGCCGCTCTCCGGCAGCGAGGGATACAAGGAGTACATGAAGAAGCAGATCGCCATGTACCCGGAACAGTATCCGGAAAAGCTGAAGATGATCCCCAACGTGACCATGGCCGAGCTGAACAAGGATCCAAAGAAGGCTGGCCTGACCTATCAGCGCCAGGAATGCCAACGGTGCCACATAGGGGTACGCGGCCGGGAAAAACGGGGCGATTATCGTGGCATGGGCTGTTCCGCCTGCCATGTTCTCTATTCCAATGACGGCTATTACGAGGGCAAGGACAAGTCCATTGACAAGACCAAGCCTGGCCACATGCTCAAGCACGAGATCGTGGGCACCAGGAAGACCGGCGGTATCCCGGTTGAATCGTGCAACTCCTGCCATAACCGCGGCAAGCGGATCGGCGTCTCCTTCCAGGGGCTGATGGAGTTCCCCTATGGCTCGCCATTCGATAAAAAGGGCAAGACCCAGCCCAAGCTGCACACCAAGAAATACCTCTTTATTTCCGATGACCTCCATCATCAGGTCCAGAGCCGCAAGGGTAATCCCAAGGGCGGCCTGCTCTGCCAGGACTGCCACACCAGCATTGACGTGCATGGTGACGGCAATATCCACGGCACGACCATGGGCCAGGTTGAGATCGAGTGTACCGACTGTCACGGCCGTCCGGACAAGTATCCCTGGGAACTGCCCGTCGGCTATGGCGACGAGTATGGCAAGGAGCTTGATCCTGCCCCGCGCGGCGTGGCCAAGGAACGTTTGATCCCGGGCCGGCAGTTTGGCGCCAAGTACAAGGCCGAGGATGGCTTTGTTCTGAGCTCGCGCGGTAATCCGCTTGGCAACGTGGTCAAGCGCGGTAACAAGGTCATTGTCCATTCAGCCACTGGTAATGACTTCGAGGTGCCTGTGCTCAAAAATCTGGCCCTTGAAAAAACCTGGAAGGATCCCTCGGCGGAGATTGCCATGTCGGCCGTGGCCAAACATATGGACAAGATGGAGTGCTATGCCTGTCATGCCTCCTGGGTACCACAGTGCTACGGATGCCATGTCCAGGTCAACTATGCGGCCAAGGACGGCAAGCCGCGCCAGAACGTTGACTATGTTGCCTCGGGCAACGAGCGGATGAAAAACGGCCAGACCGCCGAATCGCCTCTTGGCAAGGCCGGTATCAAGTCAGCCGGCAAGGCAATGGAGAAACGATCCTACCTGCGCTGGGAAGATCCGGTGCTCGGCATTGGCGGCGAGGGTCGGGTGACCCCGCTCATGCCCGGCTGCCAGGTGACCTATACGATTATCAATGACAAGGGCAAGACCATTGCCCATAACGAAATCGCCGAAAGCCCGGACGAGGCAGCCCAGATCGGCCAGAAGCATGTGCCGCTCGCCATTGACATGGCGCCGGTGCAGCCGCACACGGCCCAGCGCAAGGCACGAACCTGCGAGTCCTGCCATGCCAATCCCAAGGTCGCTGGCCTGGGCCTTGGCAACGGCACCTTTGGCATTCGTCAGAACGAGAACATTGTCGAGGATCTGGTCGATGCCAAGACCGGCAAGCCGATCCCGACCAGGTACTCGATCCAGATTCCGGCGATTCCCAAGCTGACCTTTGACTGGTCCAAGATCGTTGACCGCGACGGCACCCAGCTTGCTACAGTCGGTACGCACTGGCCGTTGTCCCGCGCCTTTAACAAGGCCGAACTGGACAACTTCCTGCGCACCGGAACCTGCATGGGCTGTCACCGGAACATGTCCAACAAGGAGCTCTGGAAGAAGGTCAGCACCGATGGCAACCTTGATCCTGTCAAGCATCTTGAGATGATGAACAAGATGATCCAGCAGATGGCCAAGGACGGGATTAAACCCGCTGCCATGAAGTAACAGCCGGTTCGCCGGTCAGCTTCCTCAACATTTATGAGGATACCAGGCCCCTGCCGGAAACGGCAGGGGCCTTTTTTGTTGTGCTTGCCGGTAAAGCTCGGCAGCGCCAGGAAAGCGGCAGGCTATGAGAGAGCAACTCATTGTTTCTCAGGGATTATTTTCCCGCAATTGTTACGAGCCCCTGTTGCACGTTCAGCCATCTTCCTCTTGTCTTCTTCTGGTAGATCCAATAGATCCATGCCTTCGCTGGAATGACATAAATGTTGGCAACACTATACCTTCTGATCTCTGTCTCCTGTCGCCTGTCTCCTGTTGTAACGTTCTCCCTGGCCCTCAGCGCCATAGCCACCCCAGCCGATCAGACCGGCGCTGCCCTTTCCTCTTGGCCGGGGATTGACGGCAATCACATTTCTTACTTGCTCACGTAGCGCAACGCCGGGAGCATGGCCCTTGCCCGTTTTCCGGATAATCATCCACAGGATGGGCAAGAAAATTTGACATTTGCACACAACATCCCGACAGGGTAGAGTACGTTTACCCCAGGCACGTTCCAGGCTTTTTTGTGAACAAGGCGGGCAATAATTCACTGATGGAATGAAAGATGCGGCAATCCAGTCACAACCCGGTCATCAGCTTTCTGCTTCGTGAATGGCTGCCCGGTGTTGCCGCGGCCGGCCTGCTGCTCACCTCCCTGTATATTGGTTCCTTTCCAGACTATTCCATGGCCGAGATCGAGGTGCTTGCCCTCCTCTTCGCCCTGTTCGTGGTGGTGCGCGGCCTGGAAAAAACCAGGCTCATCCTGTGGGTGACCCGCAGGATGGAACAGACAGACAGACCTGCCCTGCAACTGGTCCTGGCCACCTTTTTCCTCTCCATGCTCATCACCAATGATGCGGCACTTGTTCTCCTTGTCCCCCTTGGCCTGGCCCTGCCCGTGAAAAACAAGGGGCTGCTGGTCATCCTGCTTGCCCTGGCCGCCAATGCCGGCTCTGCCCTTACACCTCTTGGCAATCCGCAGAACCTCTTTATCTACTGGTACTATCACCTCTCACCCCTGACCTTTGTCCGCGCCATTGCACCCTTTTCCCTGCCCTACCTCGCCCTGCTGGCCCTGTTGACAATCGCCTTCTGCCACTGCGATGCCGCCGTGCGCTCCGAACCGGTACGAATACACCCCATGGCCTGGCTCCACGGCCTGTTCTTTCTCCTTCTCATTCTGACCATCCTTCATATCCTGCCCGCCTTTGCCCTGCTGATTCCCCTCGCCTTCAGTCTTTTCTTTGACCGTCAGACCCTGCGCATCGACTATGGCCTGTTGCTCAGTTTTTTCTTTTTCTTCGGCCTGGCCGAAAACCTGAAACTGCTCCTTGCCGCCGAGGTGCGGCACGCCGACCATATCTTTATCTTTTCCGCCCTGGCCAGCCAGCTGATCAGCAATGTTCCGGCGGCCCTGCTCTTTGCCAAATTCACCAACCAGTGGCAGGCCCTTCTCTGGGGCACCAATGTGGGCGGATTCGGCAGTCTGGTCGGCTCCCTGGCCAACCTGATCGCCTATCGAATCTATGTCAGCAGTGAAGACAACAGAAGACAGGCCGGCCGGTTCACCCTCCTGTTCGTGGCAATGGGATATGTCTGCTTTTTTCTCGGCGTGGCACTCTACAAACTCAGCCAGCACGGCTGAACTAACCCGCATTTCTCACAAGTGATCTGCTGCAAGGCCGGAAAAAAACAATTGGGGAAAACGCTATCTTGTTCCGGTTGACCACAACCAGGTCACGGCAACCAGGGCAGCGCCGGTTGTGTCAGCGGCCAGGTCGAGGATGTCAGGGGTCCGGCCCGGGACAAAGACCTGGTGCAGCTCATCGCTGATTCCATAGAGAAGGCAGAAGAGAACAACGACCAGGGCAACCTGGAGAGGGCGCGGGTTCCGCTTCTCCGGCGCAATGGCAAAAATGGTTGTTGCGGCAAGGCCGGCGTACACAGAGGCGTGCAGGAATTTGTCCAGATCAGGGATATCGGGCAGATCCAGACTGTCTCCGGGCTGGTTGGAGAGGAAAAAAATTGTCGCCATGACCAGAAGCATGGGCAGCATACGAAGGGTGGGCGGCCAGAACAGGCCGATGAGACGAACTTTCATTTTTGCCTGTTGTTCAGGCCATGATGACCACAGACAGAAAACGGGCCATGCCGGTGTCTGTCCGATTCATGGGGTGGGCCCGGCGCATCAGCCCCGGTGCCGGCTGATCGGCCGCCCGGAGCCATTTTGATTACAATGCACCCTGCTCATTGACATGGATCATCTCCAGCACCTCGGGCGTGTACCGTTTTCCGATCCTGCGAATGGCCGCATGAATCTGCTGGGTCGGGGCCCCAGCCAGTTCCATGCTCGTGTTGTCCTCATAGCTGGTCAACACGAGCTGTTTGTCCTGCAGCCTGAAGGTATGACTCCAGTTAACAGCAATGGTCTCGCTGTTCTCCTCAAGTTCGATCGCAAGCGGCTTGCCCTGTTCCGCCACCTTGACCGCATCGCTCTCCACCACCTCGAGAAGCCAGGCATCGCCCCGGCGGTCGGCAAAGAGGATAAAAACACCTGTCTCGATGAAAGTGACCTCCTGGCCGGCGGCAGCCGCCTGGATGCGCTCCACCTCTCGTTGCAGGGAAAACTGGAGCGGCTCCATGGGCGGAGCCGGAGCCCGGCCCTCGCGCAGGGCCGGCAGACAGCAGTGTTTGTACTTTTTCCCTGATCCACAGGGACAGGGTTGATTCCGACCTATTTTAGCCATACTGACTCCTTGTTTTTTCGCGACTTTTCATCAGGAGCACTTGGAATAGCCGCAGTCACGGCAGATCTCGCACCCTTCCTCAAAAATCAGCTTACCCGAACATTCCGGACAGGTGGAAGAAAAGCCGTGGTGAGTACCGGCCATAAAGGATTTGAGCAGCTTGCCGAGCTGGGCGGGCAGATCGAGCATGTGGCCCGAGGAGCGGTCAAGCTGCTTGATCACCTCCTGCATGGGAATCTGGTAGCGCAGAGCCAGGGAGACCAGTCGGCAGGTGGTGGTCCACATGGTGGACTTGTCCTTGAGGTCGACCCGGTTGTCAAAGGGGAACTTGGCAAAGACCTCCATGGGGTTTTCGTCATCGTCAAAACAGACAATCAGGTAAATGGTGTTGCCATTGGCATCCTTGAGGCGATAGCGCTTGGCGCTCAGCACATCGGGCAGCTTTTTCTTGGTCACCACGCCACTGGTCGAAACCATGGCTGTTTCCTGTTTGCTGCTACCGCTGCTTAACACCTGATGGTCTCGGGAACCGTCCCGGTACACGGTCAAGCCCTTGCAGCCAAGGTCAAACCCCAGCATGTAGGCAAGGCGCACGTCATCCCTGGTTGCCTCCGAGGGCAGGTTGATGGTCTTTGATATGGAGGAATCCACACCGCTGGCCTGCAACGCGCCCTGCATCTTGATATGGTCCTCCGGCGGAATATCCTGGGCCGTGCGGAATATCTCCTGCCAGTGGCCGGGAATCTCGTCATGGCCGATCACAGTGCCGCTTTCCGCCACCTTGCGCATGAGTTCCTCGGAATAGAAATCCTGCTGGCGGGCAATGGTTTCAAAATGCTTGTTGACCATGAGAAACCGGTCATTATCCATGACATTTTTTTCCGTGACAATGGAAAAATAGGGTTCGCAGCCCGATGCGCAGTCCGCGATCATGGAGACGGTACCGGTGGGCTGGATGGAGGTCAGGGCCGCGTTGCGGCGGGCCGGATAGTCGTTCTGATCGGCATCATAGGCAGGGAAGGCTCCCTTTTCCTCGGCCAGGGCTATTGAAGCTGTTTCCGCCTCCTGCCGGATAAAACGCATCACATCCGCCGAGGCGGTGCGCCCCTCTTTGGAACCATAGGGCAGTTCAAGCTGAATGAGCATGTCGTGCATACCCATGATACCCAGCCCAACCTTGCGGGTCTTCTGGGTCATCTCCGCGATCTCGGGAATCGGGAACCGGTTGCAGTCAATGACGTTGTCCAGAAACCGAACCGCGAGATGGACGGTCTTGGCCAGCCGGTCCCAGTCAACACTCTTGTCCGTGACATACTTTTCCAGATTGATGGAGCCGAGATTACAGGACTCGTAGGGCAGCAGCCACTGTTCACCACAGGGATTTGTGGCCTCGAACTCGCCAAGCTGGGGCGTGGAATTGGCCCGGTTGGCGGCATCGATAAAGAGTACGCCCGGCTCGCCATTGTGCCAGGCAAGATCTATAATCTCATCAAAGACCTTGCGGGCGGAAAGGTGCTTGACCACCTGGCCGTTGGAAGGATCGACGAGATCATACTCGTCATCGTTGCGTACTGCCTGCATGAAATCATCTGTAATGGCGACGCTGAAGTTGAAGTTGGTGAACCGGGTCTGGTCTTCCTTGGCGTGGATAAAATCGAGGATATCGGGGTGATCCACCCGGAGCACGCCCATATTGGCGCCGCGCCGCTTGCCGCCCTGCTTGATGGTCTCGGTGGCAGCATCAAAGACAGCGGCAAAGGAAAGCGGCCCCGAGGCCACGCCCTGGGTGGACTGGACCGCAGAGTTTTTCGGGCGCAGGCGGGAAAAGGAATAGCCGGTGCCGCCGCCGGTCTTGTGAACCAGGGCGCCATTGCGGATCGAGGTAAAGATACCGTCCATGGAGTCTTCCACGGGCAGGACAAAACAGGCGGAAAGCTGACCAAGGTCGGTGCCTGCGTTCATCAGGCATGGAGAGTTGGGCAGAAAGTCGAGATAGTACATCATGTTAAAAAAACTGTCGCGCAGACTTTCATACTGGCTCGATTCACGGTCGACAAAGGCAATGGCATTGGCAACCCTGCGGCACAGGGTTTCCCAG
>Ga0256914_1001908_pt1 | contig 17906 bp, 16 predicted proteins | sample HulkmetaG_FD_191571 | JGI IMG/M metagenome (GOLD analysis project Ga0256914, IMG submission 191571) | Hydrothermal chimney microbial communities from Main Endeavour vent field at the Juan de Fuca Ridge, Pacific Ocean - Hulk | ecosystem: Environmental > Aquatic > Marine > Hydrothermal vents ... | reverse complement strand
GCATCCACAAGGGCTGGGGCGTGGGGGTGTAAGGCGGCGGGGTTGGCGTTGCGCGAGGGCTGGGGGTGGGGCTGGGCGTGATGGCGGGCGGCGGCGTGGCCAATCGTTTGGGGCGCACCTTTTGCCACAAGGCATAACCGCCGAACAAGATGCCCACCATCAGCGCCAATCCCGCCAACATCAGCAGGGGCGTGCGCCACTGAACGCCGGCCTCGCGGCGTTCGCGCTGCCGATAGCGCTGCTCCCATTCGGCGCGCAAATCAATGGCCGCGGGCGGTGCAGCGAGATCTTGCTCCTGCGCGAAAAAGGCCAAGCCGCGGCGAGCCACCGGGTTTTCAGGGTCCAACTTCAAGGCCTGACGCAGGCTATCTTCCCGCTCTTTCGGGTTGGTGGTCGCGGCAGACAGCAGCAGCCAATATTCCACATTGTGCGGATCGCGCTTGAGCAAACGAATCAACAAACGCCGCGCTTCGGTGAGGTCCCCTTGACGCAGGGCTTCTTGCACTTGTTCGTATGTGGTTTTGGGCGTGCGAGCGCCTTTGCCTTTGGGCGCGGAGGGCGAGGCACTGGTGGCAGACATGGCACAATGTTCCTAACGAAGACGCGAGATCACAAGCCAGAGACGCTTTCATTGTACCAAAACTCCTTGGGCTGGGCCCGCGGGGAGGCGCGGTTTGCCTTGGCGCGAGCCCGGCGCGAGCGCGTCGGCGGCCTTGCTTCGGGCTGTAGGCGCGCGAAAACGCAATGCTGCCCTGCGCTTTTGGCTTTTGCCCGTGCCTCTCAGGGGCGGCCTGCCGCAAGGCCACCTGTGCTATAATACAAATAGCCGTTCCTGCCATTCCGTCCGTGCGCGATTCTCAAAGGAGGCCGGCATGATTCAAGACCTATTGCGCGACGCCGAGCGGCGCATGCAACGAGCCGTGCAAATTCTGGAAGACGACCTCAAACGCATTCGTACGGGCCGGGCTTCGCCCGCGCTGGTTGAAAAGTTGACCATTGATTACTATGGGGTGCCCACGCCGTTGATTCAGTTGGCCACCATCACCGTGCCCGAACCGCGGCAACTGCTCATTCGGCCGTTCGATCCTAAGGCGATCCCCCTGATCGAGCGCGCGATTTTGACTTCGGACCTGGGGCTCAACCCCAACAACGATGGCAAGAACATCCGGCTGAACCTGCCGCCGCTGACCGAAGAGCGTCGGCGGGAACTGGTGCGGGTGGTGCAGAAACGGGTTGAAGAGATTCGGGTGGCCATTCGCAATGTGCGGCGAGATGTGCTTCGAGACTTGCGCGAGATGGAAGACGAGAAGATGATTTCCGAGGACGAGCGCAAGCGGGCCGAGGACAAACTCCAGGATTTGACGGATAAGTACATCCAGAAGGCCAACGAATTGGGCGAACACAAAGAGCAGGAGATCTTGGAGCGATGACGAACCCTCGGGATGGTCAGGGGGAAGGCGACGCGGCGTCGACGCTGCGCATTCCCACGCATGTGGCGATTATCATGGACGGCAACGGGCGCTGGGCTCGGGCGCGCGGTTTGCCGCGCTTGGCCGGGCACCGGGCCGGCACCGAGAATTTGCGCCGCATCATCGAGGCGTGCGTGGAGTTCGGCATTCGCTATTTGACCATCTACGCCTTTTCGACAGAAAACTGGGCTCGACCCAAGGACGAGGTCGAGGGCCTGATGGGCATCTTGGAAGAAGTGATCGACCGCGAAGTGCCCGAACTGCATCAACAAGGGGTGCAAATTCGCCATATCGGAGCCCTGGAAGGCATTCGCCCGGAGTTGCAGCGCAAAATCCAAGAGGCCGTCGAACTCACCCGCCACAATCAGCGCTTGGTGTTGGTGGTGGCTTTCAACTACGGCGGCCGCGCGGAAATCGTGCACGCAGTGCGCCAAATGCTGGCCGCAGGCCTCAAACCCGAGGACGTCACCGAAGCGACCGTAGCCCAATACTTGTACACCGCGGGGATTCCGGATCCTGACCTGGTGATTCGCACCTCGGGCGAGCAGCGCATCAGCAATTTCTTGCTGTGGCAAACCGCGTACTCGGAGTGGTATTTCACGCCCGTATATTGGCCCGATTTCGACAAAGAGGAACTGCGCAAGGCGTTGGAGGCTTACAGTCGCCGTGAGCGCAGGTTTGGCCGGGTATCGGCATGGGATGTGCCGACCCCGGCCGCCGACGCCTAAGCGAACCCTTGCGGGGCGGCCTACCAGCCGCCCTCTTCTTTTGGGCCGATCTCCAGCGACAATCCAAGGAAGCCTTATGCTCGCGCAACGCGTTTTGGTCGCCCTCATCGGGCTGCCCCTCATCGTATGGTTGCTGTTCCGCTGGCCGACCGCGTTTGCTGTCTTGTTGGCGCTGGCGCTGCTGGGCGCGGCGCGTGAATATCGCGGCCTGTGGCCCGCGGACGCGCGGCTGAACGCTGGCGTTTTTTTGGTCGGCGTGGCGTTGGCCTTGGGACCGCGCTTGGGCGGGCAGGGCCCCGCCGCGGTCTTGGGCGGCCTGATGGCTGCAACGCTGTGGTATTTGGCCCAGGCCCTGTGGCTTTATGAGCGTGGCCACGCGGCCGCGCCTCGGGACGCGGCTTATGCGGCCTTGGGCGCGCTGATCTTCGGCGGCTTGGGGGGGTATCTGCTCGCGTTGCAAACCCTGCCCTGGGGGCCGTGGGCGGTGCTGTGGGTGCTGAGCACCGTGTGGGTCACCGACTCCGCGGCCTATTTTGTGGGGCGGGCCTGGGGGCGGCATCGCTTGGCCCCGCGGCTGAGCCCCAAGAAATCGTGGGAAGGCTTCGCGGCTGGCGTGGTGTTGGGCACCGCGTACGCGGGAGGAATCTTCCCGGCGGTGGCCGCACATTGGGGCTTTGACCCGCCCACTTCAGCGTTGGCGGGGTGGGGCCTGGGCGCGTTGCTGACGCTGTTGACCCCTTTGGGCGATTTGGCCGAGAGCATGTTCAAGCGCGCAGCCCACAGCAAAGATTCTGGGCATCTGCTGCCCGGTCACGGTGGCCTGTTCGACCGCATGGACTCGTGGTTGTGGGCCGGCGTGCTGGGCTACGCGTGGCTGGCGTTGTTTGTCTAAACGCGGGCTCGCGGCGCGGCACGGCCGCGGCGGAGCCCGTCCCCCATGACCACCCTTGTCAGGAGGTGCAGCGTGATGAACCCCTATCAGCCTTCGCGCAATCTGGCGTTGGAATTGGTGCGGGTGACCGAGGCCGCGGCCATGGCCGCCGGCCGCTGGATGGGCCGTGGCGACCGTAAGGCCGCGGACCAAGCCGCGGTGGACGCGATGCGCCACATGCTGAGCAGCATTGACATGGACGGCATCGTGGTGATCGGCGAGGGCGAGAAAGACGAAGCCCCCATGCTCTACAACGGCGAACACGTCGGCACCGGCGCGCCACCCCAGGTCGACTTGGCGGTGGACCCCATCGACGGCACCCGGCCCCTGGCCAACGGCCAGCCGAATTCCATCGCCACCATCGCGGTCGCCCCGCGCGGCACTATGTACAACCCCGGGCCCTTCGTGTACATGAACAAGATCGCGGTGGGCCCCGAAGCCAAGGGCCTTATTGACATCGAGGCGCCGGTCGAGGTCAACCTGCGGCGCATCGCCAAGGCCAAGGGCAAGGACGTCCGCGATGTTACGGTGGTGATTTTGGACCGGCCGCGCCATGCGGAACTCATCGCGGAAGTGCGACGTTTGGGCGCGCGCATTCGTCTGATCCCCGACGGTGACGTGGCGGGCGCGCTCATGACCGCGTGGCCCGATTCGGGCATCGATGTGCTTATGGGCATCGGGGGCACCCCCGAAGGCGTCATTGCCGCGTGCGCGCTGCGGGCCATGGGGGGCGAGATCCAGGGCAAACTCTATGCCCGCAACGAGGACGAACTGCGCCGCGGCCGGGAGATGGGGTACGACTTCGACAAGGTGCTGACCATGGACGACTTGGTCGCGTCGGACGATGTATTCTTCGCGGCCACAGGCATCACCCGCGGCGAACTGCTCGATGGGGTGCAATATCTGGGCGGCCGCGTGCGCACGCACAGTTTGGTCGTGCGTGGCCGCACGGGTACGGTGCGAGAAATCATCGCCTTCCATCGGCTGGAGAAGTTGCGCGCGGTCACCGGGGCCGCTTACTATTGAGCCAGGAGGTTCTCATGCTGCGTGTGGGTTATATCGGCCTGGGCATCATGGGCAAGCCCATGGCCCGCAACATCCTGCGAGCCGGGTTCCCGCTGGTGGTGCACAACCGCTCGCGCGGCCCGGTGGATGAACTGGTCGCCTTGGGGGCCCAGGCCGCGGAGGGCCCGGCGGCCGTGGCCGCGGCCGTGGATGTGGTCATCACCAACCTGCCCGATTCGGCCACGGTGGAGCACGTAGTCTTGGGGCCGGGCGGCATTCGCGAAGGCGCGCATCCGGGTTTGATCTTCGTCGACCATTCCACCATCCGCCCTGAGACCGCGCGCCGCATTGCCGCGGCCTTGGCCGAGGTGGGGGTGCCCGCGCTCGACGCGCCTGTGAGCGGTGGCGACATTGGCGCGCAACAAGGCACGCTGACCATCATGGTGGGCGGCCCGGCCGAGGCTTTGGAACGCGTCCGGCCGGTGCTGCAGGCTGAGGGGCGCACCATCACCCACATTGGCCCCGCCGGCACGGGGCAGGTGGCCAAGGCCGCCAATCAGATCATGGTCGCGGCCCAAATGGTGGCCATGGCCGAACTGCTGCTCTTGGCCCAAAAGGCTGGCGCAGACCCCCGCAAGGTGGTGGAAGCCATCCGCGGCGGCGCGGCCGGCTGCTGGACCTTGGACCACAAACCCCCGCGCCTCTTTCGCGGGGACCGCAAGCCGGGCTTCAAGGCCACCATGATGGAAAAGGACCTCAACATCGTCATGCACACCGGCCGCACATATGGTATGCCCTTGCCGGCCACGGGGTTGTTCGCCCAACTCTATCGGGCCATGCTGGAAATGGGGCTGGGGGACTTGGACAACTCGGGCATTATTGCGGTTTATGAGGCCTTGGCCCGCGTGCGCTTGACAGAAGACGCTGCGGAGGCTGGGCCCGAGGCTTGAGGTGTGCGCCCATGAAGGTGACCTTCTCGTCGCGCGCCGCGCTGTGGCGCACGGCGCGCGATTACGCGTATTTGACCGCGGGCACGGTCATTTTGGCCCTGGCCATGGTCATCTTCCTCATCCCTGGCGATTTGGCCGCGGGTGGGGTGAGTGGCCTGGCGTTGGTGGTGCGGCACTACACGGGTTGGCCCGTGGGCGTGTTGGTTACGGCCTTCAATGTACCTTTGTTCGCGCTGGGCTGGCGTTATTTGGGCGGCCCGCGCTTCGCATTGCGCACGCTGGTGAGCGTGCTCTTGTTTTCTGCGGTGGTGGATGGTTGGACCTACAGCGTAGGGCTGCGTTTGTTGACCGACGATATGCTGCTCAACGCACTGTATGGTGGCGTCGTGGGCGGCGTGGGCGCGGGGCTCATTTACCGCGGGCGAGGCACCAGCGGCGGCACCGACATTTTGGCCCGCATCTTGGCCCGGCGGCTACACATTCCCATGGCCCAAAGTTACCTCTTGTCGGATGCCTTGGTGCTCGCGGCCGCAGGGTTCACCTTTGGCTGGGAGCAGGCCCTCTACGCGCTGGTGACTCTCTACATCACCGGCTTGACCGCGGACGCGGTCAGTCAGGGCGCGAACGTGGTGCGCACCGCGCTGATCGTCACCGCGCGGCCTGAGGTGGTGACCCAGCGCATTCTGCACGAGTTGGATCGGGGCGTGACCGTGCTGCAAGGTCGGGGAGGCTACACGGGGCAGCCGCGTGCGGTGCTCTACTGCGTGGTCAGCCGGGGCGAAGTCGGCCCGCTCAAGGCCATCGTGCGCGAGGCTGACCCGCGAGCGTTCATGGTGATTGGCCACGCGCACGAGGCCCTGGGCGAAGGGTTCCAAGATTGGGATGCGTCGTAATTCCCAACGACGAAGCGGCCCCTGGATGATAGGGGCCGCTTCGTCGGTCCATCGGGGAGGGATTGGCGAGGGGATTATCCGTCGTGCCCGCCGCCCATGCCGCCTTGATTATGGTTGCCGCCGGGCATGGTCGGCATGGGGAAGGGCATCTCGGTGGGGGTCATGCCGGGTTCGGGGGTAAAGGTGCCTTCGCCGCCCATGTAGCCTTGGCCCTGGCCGTTGCCGCCCATGTTGCCTTGGCCTTGGCCCGTGGCGTGGCCTTCCCCTTGGCCGCCGTTCATGTCGCCGTTGCCTTGGCCGCGGCCTTCACCGTGCCCCTGACCGCCGGGCATGACCGGCATCGTGTCGGTGGGCATGGGGCCTTGCGGGCCAAAGGGCGGGGTGGGCATGTCGCCCTCGGGCGTCTCTTGGCCCATGACCCGATGCGCGTGTTCCAGGGTTTGGCGGACCCGTTCTTGGGCCTGGAGCATTTGTTGTTCGGCCTCGGTCAGGCCCTGTTGATGGGTCTCTTGCGCCAGTTCTTGCAAGCGCTCTTGGTGGCGTTCGACCTGGCGGGCGACCTCAGCCCACACCTGCGGGTCGGCTTGCCCGACTTGCTGGGCCAGGCGCAGTGCGGCCTGCAAGTGCGCCTCATAGTTGGCCAACGCCCGTTCCAAACCATAGGTTTGACCTTGCTGGGCCATCACCTGCGCCTCTTCGAGCCGCCGTTGCGCGAACTCCAGGTGCAATTGCACATCTTCTTCCGCGTCGGCGAAGAGCAACTGCGCCTCTTCGACGGCCAATTTGACCGGATACAACACATCGTCGGGCAATGCATCGGTCGAAGCGTAAGCAACGCCGCCGCCTCCGGCGACCAACGCGATCGCTGCTAAAACCAGAGCCCAGATCATGGCAGACCTCCTGCGGGGTTGTTGGGGTTGGAATTTTCGTGTCCACCCCCACAAACGATGCAGGAAGCCCGATGTTACAGAAATGGGGCCAGGTGATACGGCGCGGCTGCGGGTTTGTTCAGCCCGAATGCGGTTGAGCAACCGCGTTTTGGCCGCGGCCCGAAAGGCGGGGTCTGGCCGCGCGGCATCGGCTTGGCTCACCCACAGCGCGGCGCGCAGCAGCGGCTCCAACTCCGCCCGTTGCTCCGGGTAGCGGGCCAGGCATTCCGCGAGCGTCGCGCGTCCGTGGCGCATGTCGTCCAAGCACTGGGCCAAAATATCTTCCAACGCGGGGTGGGTCACCTCAATCCTCCTGGGCTTCCAGCCAGCGCCGCAAGCGTTGCAGCGCCCGATGCTGGAGCACGCGCACATGGCCTTCGTTCACGCCCAACAGCGCCGCGGTCTCTTTGTGGCTCAGGCCGTGAATGAACCGATAGACCACCACGTCCCGCAGCCGTTCTGGGAGTTGGGCCAACGCGCGAGCCAATTCGTCGTGCCGTTCGGCTTGCAGCAGCGCGGCTTCGGGCCCGGGGTCGGCCGCGGCGACCGTGGCCGCGGCGTCCAGCGGGGCCTCGTCTTTCGCGGTGCGATGTTGATCGATCCACAAGTTGCGGGCGATGCGCAGCAGCCAGGCCCGCAAGTTCAGCCCCGGTTCCGCGCGCACCCGCTGCAAACCGTGCCACGCCTTGAGGAATGTGGCTTCGGTCAAATCTTCCGCGTCGGCCGGTTGCAAAGTGCGGTAATAAAAGAAACGATACACATCGTCCACATACCGCTCATAGATCTGGCCGAACGCATCGGCATCGCCCTGTTGGGCTCGGCGGACCAACTCCGCGTCGGCAGGCGCGCGATTCATGGTGCACTCATCCAAACGAACAACGGCCGCGAAGGTTACACTTCCCCCAGCAAAACGGGCGCGAGATCAGGCCTCTTGGGCCAGGCGGGCGCGAAAATCCGCGATGGTGGAGGCCAGCCCTTCGGGCAGCGTGACTTGTGGCTCCCAACCCAGCAGGTTGCGCGCCCGGGTGATGTCGGGTTGGCGCCGTTTGGGGTCGCCTTCGCGGTACATGGCTGGCTCGAAACGCAGACCGCTGGGGTTGCCGGTGATCTCGTTGATCAACCGCGCCAAGGCCAAAATGGTGTATTCCTGCGGATTGCCCATGTTGACCGGGAACGGCGCGGCTTCGAGATGCAACAACCGCACAATGCCCTCGATAAGATCGTCCACATAGCAAAAACTGCGGGTCTGCTCCCCTTGGCCGTAGATGGTTAGCGGTTCGCGGCGCAAGGCTTGCACAATAAAGTTGGGGATCACCCGCCCGTCGTCCATGCGCATGCGCGGGCCATAGGTGTTGAAGATGCGCACGATACGCACATCCAGGCCATACTTGCGATGATAGGCTATGGTCATGGCTTCCGCGAAGCGTTTGGCTTCGTCGTACACCGCGCGCTCGCCTACGGGGTTGACATGGCCCCAATAGTCTTCCCGCTGCGGGTGCACTTCAGGGTCGCCATATACCTCGCTGGTCGAGGCCAGCAGAAAACGCGCCCCAAAGTGGCGGGCCATCTCCAGGCCGTGGTACGTGCCCCAGGCGTTGGTGCGCATGGTGCGAATGGGCAAATTGGGGTAGCCGAACGGCGACCTGGGGTTAGGGCTCGCGGGGGATGCGAAATGCAGCACCGCGTCGACGGGCCCTACATCGGGCCAGGGCTCTTCGACATCATGGTGGACAAACTGAAAGGCCGGGTGGGTTTGTAGCAGGCGCACATTGGCTCGCGAGCCCGTGAGGAAGTTGTCCATCCCAACGACGTCGTGGCCATCCCGCAGCAAGCGCTCGGCCAAGTGCGATCCTAAAAAACCCGCGACACCGGTGAGCAAGATGCGCATGAGGGCCCTCCTGTTCATGAAGCAAGGGTCTGTAGCCGAGGGCGCACGATGTCCGCGCCATAATAGTCGCGCCACCAGGCCTTTGCTTCCAACCAGGGCCGCTGCCAACGCCGTCGCACCCAGCGCAACAGCACGCGGCGCCAGCCCTTATGGGGCTGCCCGTGACGGAGCAGGGCCAGTTCGAGGCTGCGGCTGAGGCGAATCCAATGCCAAGGCGCGCGGCGCAGGCGGCCGTGTTGCAGCCAGTGGGTGGCCTCCCACAGGGTGTACAGTCGATGCACCCCGCCGGCCAGGCGCACGTTTTCCAGCGATTCTTCGTGTTGAAAGTGAGGCCGGCCGCCGGGCAAGTGCCGATAATCGTGAATTTGATGAACGATCGTGAGATCGGGGGTCGCGTCGACCACCCAGGCCCGTTGCTCCCGTCGGGCGTGGTAGATCATCCAGTTGTCCCACCCCGCGCGGCCGATGGAAAAGGGCGGGATGGCGCGCAGGCTCCCGCGGGGGAAGAGGAAGAGGTCCATCCCCGTGGGGTTGAGGGGCTGCTGGCGCGCCCGTTGGGCCAGCGCGTCCCGGTCGACCGTGTCCCAATCCAGCGGCTCGGTGATGGCAGTCTCCCAGCGTCGGGCGCTGACCAGCAACCGCCGACGGCCCAAGTAAGGCTCTAACGCGCGCAGCACGGCCAGGAAGTCGGGCAAGAGGATGATGTCCGCGTTGACAAAGGCCAGCCAAGGGGTGGTCGCCAGGGCTTGGGCTTGCTCAAAAAGGTCGGAGATCAGGGGCGTGCCAAAGCGGCTGCGGCGCACCGCGGGTTGATGGCGAAACCCGAACTGTGCCGCGGCTTCGGCCACCCCGGCCTCGACCCCAAACAAGATCACGTCGACCTCAGGAGCGAGCGCGCGCCACGACCCCAACGCGTTGCGTTGTAACATGGCAATGAAAGGGTCGTCGAAAGGCTTGGGCGAGGTGAACAACGTGACCAAGGCCATGGCGCGCCTCAACGCTGGGGATGGTAATACTGCGTGGGCCCCAAAGGGCACAACATCGGGGCTTGGGGTCCCAGGTAGTATAACTCAATTACATCGTCTTGGTAACATGGCGAGTAACGCCGAAAGAGCAGGTCCACAACTTCGTCTGTGCGCGGGCCATACAAGCGGCGGGCGCGTTCCTCTTCCAGAGGTACATAGATGGCCGCGGCCTGTCCTGCGATGTACAGACGGTGGAAGGGGTCTACGGCCTCGCGGTAGCCCAAAGGACCTTCGACGGGCAAAGGTCGCGCGAACTCTCGCAAGCGATAGGCGGGGCGGTCGGCCCAGAGCAGCAGAGGCTCAGGTGCGTTGGTCACCCAAGGAATGTCTTCGGGCCAGGCGCGTAAGAAGGCCCAAGTTTGAGGTTGCTGCCAAACCCGGGCGGTGTAGCCATAGCCGCGTTCGTGCAGCACATACAAAAAGGCGCGGCTCAGGCGCCAAGAGCGGTGGAAGAACAAGGCCACGCCCACCAGAAGCAGCCCATAAACGCCGAGGCGCACAGCGGCGCCCCGGCGAACGAATACGCCGTCCAGCAGAAAGGCCAGGGTGAAACCCGTGGCCAGCAGCGCGAACACGAACCACGGCAGCATGACGCGCGGGTTGAAATCGGGCTCGGGGCGTCGAAAGAGAAAGGCCACGAAGAAGAACAGCGCGTAGAGATGCCCGAAAGCCCAGGCCAAAGTCGCGGCTTGGGCGGTGGCGGTCGCCTCGGCTTGGGCCGCGCGGCGGGCGTACCGGGCCAACCACCACGCCGCAAGCGCGCCCCCGGCCATCCATAGCCAGGGCCATACCGCACTGCCAGGCAGGCGCAAGCCCGCGCGCCAGCGCAACCAGCCCTCCCAAAACACGGGCGGCAGCGCGGCCACGAACGCCTCGGCCTTGGCGAGCACCTCGTGCGCGGTGGGCCAAGCGAAGTGCAGACCATTGCCTTGGGCGCGCATGTAACCGTTCCACGCCCCATAAGTCAGCAACAGGCCGCCCCAGGCCTCGGCCAAACGCCGAGCCCGCACTCGCCAAGGTTGGGGGGCCAAGGCCAAAGCCGCGGGGAGCGCGGCCAAATAGAACAGGCCTGCATAGCGCAGCAGCAGCCCGGCCATGGCCGCGGCCACGGCCAACCACCACCAGCCCCGGTGGCCCGTACGCACATAAGCCCAGGCCGCGGCCCACACCACCACGGCCGAGGTCAAAAAAGGCGGTTCGGTCATCACGCCGCTCATGTGCTGGGTCACCGGGGGTTGCAGCGCGAGCACCAGGGCCAACCCCAACCCCCACCACGGACGCCGCGGCCAAGCCGCGATGCCGATCCAGGCAATGAGGGTCACGAACAGCCCATACATGAGGGCATCCAACAGCCGCGCGGCCGCCAGCCATGACAGGCCAGCCCCTTGCATCAGGCCGGCCAACAACAGCGGGTACAAGGGCGGGTAGTGGGCCAACGGCTCCCATTGGGCGGGCGACTCGCGCACGACCAAGCCCCGGCCGTCCAGCAGCCCGCGCGCGGCGTCGACATAGGCCACCGAGTCGGTAAACGCCCAGGGCCCCCAAGCCAACGTGGCGTACAACAAGACGCCCGCGGTCACTCCTAAAACCGCGGCTCCGATCCAAGCCCCGCGGGTTGTCCAAGACCATTGGCGCCAACGACGGCGCCCGTGCGCCAACCAAACCATGGCAGACCCGGCTCCTGTGGGTGAGAATGTTGGGTGGGCCGTCCCAACCCGCGCGCGCCGCGAGCCGCGGTCGCGCGAGTCGGCTCAGCGCTTCTTGCGCCGCTTTTCTTTGCCCCGCAGCAGCAGACGGATGGGCGTGCCCACGAACGGATGCACGGCCCGAATTTGGTTTTCCAGATAACGCAAATAGGAAAAATGCGCCAACTTCGGGTCGTTGACCTGCAGCAAAAACGTTGGCGGCGCCACGCCTACCTGAGCACCAAAGTAAATCTTGAGCGCTTTGGTGCCCTTGGCCGGCGGCGGTGGATGCTTGTCCACCGCGTCTTGCAAGATGCGATTGACCAACGACGTGGGCAAGCGGGTATAGCGCGCCTCATACACTTCCAGCGCGGTGGGCAGCACTTTGTGTACCCGCTGACCGGTTTTGGCCGAGATGAACAACAGGGGCGCGTAGTCCAAAAAGTTCAACGCGCGACGCACTTGCTCAGTGTAGCGATTGATGGTGAACGCGTCCTTGTCGGGCACAGCATCCCACTTGTTGACCAGAATGACCACTGATTTGCCCGCGTCTTGCACATAACCGCCGATGTGGGCGTCTTGGGCGGTGACGCCCTCGGTGGCGTCGAGCATGAGCAGCGCGACATCCGCGCGTTGCAGCGCGCGCAGCGCGCGCAACACGCTGTATTTCTCGACGCCGGGCTCGATGCGCCCTTTGCGGCGAATGCCCGCGGTGTCGATGAGCACCAGATCCCGGCCGTAGTAACGCAGCCGAGTGTCGACCGCATCGCGCGTGGTGCCGGGGATGTCGCTGACCAGCACCCGCTCTTGCCCCAACAGGCGGTTGAGCAAACTGGACTTGCCCACGTTGGGGCGGCCCACAATGGCCAATTTGGGCACGTCTTCGTCGTCGCCTTCTTCGTCGAAGCGCGGCGCCCAGGGCACGGCCGCGAGCACCCGATCCAGCAGGTCCCCCACCCCGCGGCCGTGCAGCGCGGAGATGGGAATCGGTTCGCCCAGGCCCAATTCATAGAACGCGAACACATCTTGGGCTTTGCGGTCCGAGTCAGCCTTATTGACCACCAACAGCACAGGGGGATGCAGACGGCCTTGGGCATCGCGGCGTTGCCAACGGCGCAGCCAATCGGCCACTTGCCGGTCCGCGGGCGTGACGCCGGCCTCCGCGTCGACGACCAAAAGCACCACATCCGCGCCCTCAACGGCCTCCGCGGCCTGCTGGCGGATGGCCTCGATGAACGCGGCCGAATCCACCGACAGGGGGGCTTTGCCCTTTTGCCCCGCGGTGGGGTCGAGGCCGCCAGTGTCGACCACGTCGAACACCCGGTCGAGCCATTCCGCGGTGCCGACGATGCGGTCTCGGGTGGTGCCTGGCACATCGTTCACCACCGCGCGGCGCTCGCCCACCAGGCGGTTGAACAGGGTGGACTTGCCCACATTGGGCCGGCCCACGATGGCAACGATGGGGCGTCGTTTGGGCATGGCACACCTCGCGCGGTTAGGGTCTGCACAGCGCGACCGCGCGTCCGTATCATACCCTGCGCGGCGCGGATTGGGAAGGCGCGCGGCCACCTCGACGGCCGCGCGGCAAGCCGGGCGTTCGGCTCTCCACGCGGCTCAGCCGCCCGCGGGCTCTTCCGCGGGCAGTACCCAGTCGGCCCATTCGGCCACGACCGCATAGACGGGCAGCGCGGCCAACAGGTTGAGCAGCACCGTGGGGAGGATCACCTGCACCAGAGCATCGCGAAACGGGATGGGCGCTTGCAAGCCAAAGCGCACGACGAGGTAACTGACCCCCGGCACCCATAGCGAGCCTAAGAACACCAACACGAACAGCAGCAGATAAGGCGGATGCCAAATGCGCCGTTGCAAGGCCTGCGCAACAAGGCCGATGCCGCCGTAAATCAGCAAGCCCGTGCCCGGCGGCAGCGCGGAATACAACCCCCACAGCGCGCCCATGGCCACAGCCCAGAACCAGGCCGGCGCGAAGCGACGCTCGCGGGTCACCCACGCGGCCCACACCAGCAGCGGCAGGTCGACCACCCCCTGCAGCAAGTGCCATTGGCTCACTACCGCGCTTTGTAGCACCACGGCCAGGCCCAACGCCAGCAAGCCACCCACATAGACCCGCATGGCTCGGCCCCTATGGCGCGCCCGGCCCGGGCGTCGGAATCAACGGCGCGATGTCCACCGGGCGAAAGTTGACAATGACCAACACCAAGCGCAGGTCGGCAAAGGAGGTGGCCGGTTGCACCGCGACCTCTTGAAACAGCGCGTGCGCCAAACGGCGGGTGCTCAACACTTGCCCCACCAAAATGTTGGGCGGATAGGCTCCGCCCAGGCCCGCGGTCACGACCAGGTCGCCGGGGTGGACTTTGGCGTCCAAGGGCACCATTTCCAGGCTCAGGTCGCCGGTGACGCTGCCCACCAGCAAGGCCTCGGTGTTGGAGGGGGTGACGCGCACGCTCACGCGCGAAGTCGGGTCCGTGATCAAGCGCACCCGCGCGGCCCGAGGGATGACTGCGACCACTTGGCCTACCAAACCCTGCGCGCTGACCACGGGCATGCCTGGCCGAATGCCGTCGTCGCTGCCCAAATTGATGATAATGTAGTGTAAAAAGGGGCTGGGATCGCGCCCGATGACTTGGGCGGTTTTGTATTCGTGTTCGGGATGGGCGCGGGCAAAATCCACCAGCGCAGCGTAGAGGGCCAGATCCGCGACCTGCTGCTGCAGCAGGGCCAGTTGCGTTTGCAATTCGGCGACCTGGGCTTCCAGTTCTTGGTTGCGTTGGCGCAGGGCTTGCACATCGGTGGGCGTGCGCAGATAATCGCGCACCGCGGTCACATAACGCACGACGGCGGTTTGGGCCTGCAACACAGGCGTGGTGATCACCCGCATGAGGGGCGCGAGGTAACCGCCCAGCGCCAACAGCAGCAAACCCGCCAAAATCAAGGCCAAGATCAGCCACGAGGGAAGAGGACGGGATTTCATGGTTCGTTTGGCCTTGCCCGCGGCGGCTCATGGGGGCCTGTGGCCGTCCCCAGCGGCGCCTGGCCGCAGCGGAGCCGTTATCCCAAAAATCGTTCCGCGTCGATGAGCAAGCGGCGGTAGGTGGCGAAGTCTTCGAGCACCATGCCCGCGCCACGGGCCACGGCCGAGACCGGGTCCTCGGCCACCCACGCGCGCAAGCGCAACTCTTCGCTCAGCCGGCGATCCAGCCCTTGCAAGAGGGAACCCCCTCCGGCCAGGCAAACGCCGTTTTCCATCAGATCCGCGACGATCTCGGGCGGGGCCTCGTCGAGCAAGTCGCGCGCGGTGTCGATGATGGTCTCCAGCGGGCGGGCCAAGGCTTCGCGAATCTCCACCGATGAGACTTCCACGGCTTGAGGCAAGCCACTGACCAGGCTGCGGCCGCGCACTTGCATGGTGCGTTCCTCGGGCAGAGGGTACGCGGAACCGATTTCCATTTTGATGTTTTCGGCCATGCGCGGGCCGATCAGCAGGTTGTATTTGTTGCGAATGTATTGAATGATCGCCTCGTCCATCTCGTCGCCCGCGACTCGCAGCGAGCGAGAGACCACCACGCCGCCCATGGAGAGCACCGCGATTTCGGTGGTGCCGCCGCCGATGTCGACGATCATGGTGCCTTGGACGTCGTGGATAGGCAGCCCCGAGCCCAATGCCGCGGCCAGGGGTTCCTCGATGAGGTGGACCTCGCGCGCGCCGGCGTTGAGCGCGGCGTCGTAGACCGCGCGCATTTCCACCTCGGTCACGCCCGCGGGAATACCTACCACCACCCGAGGCCGCGGGAAGGGCACGAAACTCTGTTCGTGGGCTTTGAGGATGAGGTATTCCAGCAGCGCGGTGGTGATGTCGAACTCCGCGATCACGCCGTCGCGTACGGGGCGGATCACTTGCAACGAGGCGGGCGCCCGGCCGACCATGCGCTTGGCCTCACTGCCCACGTACAAAGGGCGGCGCGTGCGCTTGTCGACCGCCACCCAGGAGGGTTCGTGCAATACGATGCCCTTGCCGCGAACATACACCAGGGTGTTGGCCGTCCCCAAGTCGATGCCCATGTCCAGGGCGAACAGACCGAAAAGCCAGTTTAGTGGGTTGAACCCCAAACCACGCCTCCGTGCCAGCGGGCGGTGCGGTGGGGCAAGCCCGCGTTGGGACGCCCACCCCATGCCCGACGGGTAGCGCGGGGATTATACCATAGGGCCGCGGGCCAGAAGTGCCTATCCTCACCTGCCGCCGCGTGGCAGAGATGTTATAATCGCGCCGCTGATTCATCCCTGTGCGAAAAGGAGCAGGTCCCATGGGCTACACCATTATTCAAGTCCCCGAAGGGGGCGAGAAGATCCGCAAGCCGGGCAAGACGCTGCTGGTGCCCGACAACCCGATCATCCCCTTTATCGAGGGCGATGGGACGGGGCCGGACATTTGGCGGGCCGCGGTGCGGGTGTTCGACGCGGCCGTGGCCAAGGCCTACGGTGGGAAGCGCAAGATCTTTTGGATGGAAGTGTATGCTGGCGAGAAGGCGTATAACAAATTTGGTTCGTGGCTGCCCGATGAGACCATCCAAGCGTTCAAAGAGTTCTTGGTGGGCATCAAGGGCCCGTTGACCACCCCGGTGGGAGGCGGCATCCGCTCGCTGAATGTGGCCATCCGCAAGGCGTTGGATTTGTATGTCTGCCAGCGCCCGGTGCGCTGGTTCCCTGGCGTGCCTTCGCCCATCAAGCATCCCGAATGGGTCGATATGGTGATCTTTCGGGAGAACACCGAGGACATTTACGCGGGCATTGAGTTTGAGATGGGTTCGCCCGAGTGGGAGAAGTTCATGCGGCTCTTCAAAGAGAACTTCCCTGAAGAGTACGCGAAGATGCGCTTCCCCAACACTTCGGGCATTGGCATCAAGCCGGTGTCGGAGGAAGGCACCAAGCGCTTGGTGCGGGCGGCCATCCAGTGGGGCCTGGACAACAATCGCCGCAGCGTGACGTTGGTGCACAAAGGCAACATCATGAAGTACACCGAAGGCGCGTTCCGCAAGTGGGGCTACGAGGTGGCGGAAGAAGAGTTCGGCGATCGGGTCTACACATGGATGATGTGGGAGCGCACCAAGGCCGAGAAGGGTGTGGAAGCGGCCAATGAAGAGCAGCGCCGGGCCATCGAAGAAGAAGGGCGTCTGCTGGTCAAAGACGCGATTGCCGACATCACTTTCCAACAGACCCTGACCCGGCCCAAAGAGTTTGACATCATCGCCACCATGAACTTGAACGGCGACTATCTGTCGGACGCGCTGGCCGCGTATGTGGGCGGTATCGGCATCGCGCCGGGTGGCAACATCAATTATGACTCGGGGCACGCAGTGTTTGAGGCCACCCACGGCACCGCGCCCAAATACGCGGGGCTGGATAAGGTCAACCCGTCGTCGGTCATCCTGTCGGGCGTGATGATGTTCCAATACATGGGCTGGAAAGAAGCGGCCGACTTGATCATCAAGGGCATCTCGGGCGCGATCGCGGCCAAGACCGTGACCTACGACTTCCATCGCCTGATGGAAGGCGCGACACTGCTCAAGACCTCGGAGTTCGGCGACGCGATCATCCGGCACATGGAGGATTGAGCGCGACGCTGGGACAGCACCTCCTCCGGGAAGGCATCCGACCCGCGCCACCCACGCGGGTCGGATGTTTTTGCTTTAAAAAGCAACGCCGCGGGAAGGGCTCCCGCGGCGTTGGGGTGGGTGGTCGTCGACGGGGTTCTTAAGGCTGCGCGCCGCCTTGTTGGGCTTCGATTTGATCGGCTTCGGCCGCGGTCTTGGGCGCGCCGGCTGCGATCCAGCGCTCGAAGATTTGGATGACATCTTCGGGCAGGCTCTTGGTCGGCGGCATGGGGCGGCTGAAGTCCAGTTCTTCGCGGCGGATGAGGCGCATGAAGATGCTGTTCTCTGGGTCGCCGGGGATGATGACCGGCGCGTGGTCGCCGGTTTCCATGATTTCTTCGTACGAGGTCATCAAGTAGTTGTTGTTCTTCTTGCCCGGCCGGTGGCAAGAGATGCAATAGCGTTTGACCAAGGGCTCGATGTGCTCTTCATACGAAGGTACCTCGTCGGGGCCCAAGGTGGGCACACCACCCACTTTGGCTTCCTCGGGCAGTTCGACCCGGTCGTCCCAGGTGTAACGCATGAAGGTGACGATGGCTTTGATTTCCGCGGGGCCCAGTTCGCCCCCATACGCCCGGCCGAAGGGTGGCATGCCCAGATCTTGCTGACCATATTCGATGATGTTGTAGAGGGTCTGATCTGAGCGGGTGTACATCTCATCTTGAGAGTTGATGGGCTTGAGCACCACGCCTTCCAGCCCCTCGACGCCCTGGATCTCGCCGCCTTCGCCATCAGGG
>Ga0256914_1001907_pt1 | contig 17909 bp, 15 predicted proteins | sample HulkmetaG_FD_191571 | JGI IMG/M metagenome (GOLD analysis project Ga0256914, IMG submission 191571) | Hydrothermal chimney microbial communities from Main Endeavour vent field at the Juan de Fuca Ridge, Pacific Ocean - Hulk | ecosystem: Environmental > Aquatic > Marine > Hydrothermal vents ... | reverse complement strand
CATCATCGTTAATTATTTTTGAAATGTCTTTTGTAATACCACTAATCGGAGTTTCATAACCGGACCCGGAATAAAGTATTTTATCAAAAGCCGAAGATGCCAAATAAGAAGCATCGTCGTTGTTTTGACTTTTTTTTGCGATAAGTTTTTTCTTTTCCCGTTCAAAGTTTTCTTCCGTAAAAGCGGGAGAATTATAAATAAGCGAGAGAAGTTCGAGAGAACGTTCAAAGTTTTCTTTTAAAGAGAGAAGGTGAAAATGAATATTGTCCGGATCTGTTGAAACGGAAAAAACAGAACCGAGTGATTCAAATTCCGAATCCAATTCTAAAGAATTATAACCACCCGCACCTTCGTCTACAAGCAAGGTTGTTAAATGAGCCAACCCCTTTTTCCCTTTCGGGTCGAACTTGCTTCCTGCATTGACGGCAAGATGAATATTAACAATCGGTAAGTTCATTTTACGAAAAAAAAGAACGTTTAAACCGTTGGAAAGATAAAACCGATCAAATTTTTGCAGATGAAAATTAATTATCCCTTTTGTTTGCGGGGGTATTGCTCTATTTACTCTCATTTCTTGTCTCCTTGGGAACTATCTGCAAGTAAATATAATTTTTTGTTAAATGTTTTTTAATAATGTTTTCGGTTTTTTGCGGAGTTAATTTTTGGAAACGTTCCAAGTCGAAAACAAAGGAATTAGGTTCTCCGAGATTTACATTGTAGTTATTAATTTGGTTTGTAAGCATATTTAAATTTTGGAGCGAATAAACAAACGATGATTTTACGGTATTTAAGGAACGATTAAACTCTTTTTCCGTAATGCCGCTGTTGATTATTCCGTTGATGATATTAAAGATTTCTTCTTTTAATGTTTCCGGTTTAACTCCCGGTTTTGCGGTTGCAACAATTACGAATATTCCGGATAAATTTGCGGAATATTGAAAAGCCGATACATCCTGAGCAATTTGTTTTTCGAACACAAGCGATTTGAAAAGCCTTCCGTTTTTAGAGCCGGCTAATATATCGGCAATAATATCCAATGCAGCTTCCTCGTTATCGTATAGTTTAACGGTTTCCCATGTTAAATATATTTTCGGAAGTTGCACATTATCTTGGTGAATTATTTTTTTGTTTTTCTTTAATTTGCTTTGCGGAACAAATATCGGCGGAATTTTTTTGCCGGAAGGAATCTCTTCAAAATATTTTTTAACGGATTGTAATGCCGAATCATATTCAATATCGCCACCGATTACAAGAGAAGCATTATTGGGAGCATAATATGTTTTGAAAAAATTAATGACATCATTTAATTCAAATTTTTTTATATCTTCCAACCACCCTATTGTAGGCCAATGATAGGGGTGGTTTTCGGGGAAAAGATTTGAGAATATAATTTCCCACGCTAATCCGTACGGTTGGTTATCGTAACGCTGAAGCCGTTCGTTTATTACAACATCTTTTTGATTATCTAATTTTTCTTGTGTTAAAGCATCAAGTAAAAATCCCATTCTATCGGATTCAAGCCAAAGTGCCAATTCAAGAGAGTTTGAAGGAAGGGTTTCGTAATAATTTGTTCTGTCGAAACTTGTAGAACCATTTAAATTTCCTCCGGCTTCTTCAATGTATTTAAAATGCATTTCTTTGGGAACATGTTTAGAGCCTTGAAACATCATGTGTTCAAAAAGGTGAGCAAAACCGGTTTTGCCTTTGCTTTCGTTTGCCGAGCCGACTTTATACCAAATGTTTACGGAAACAATCGGCAGTAAGTTGTTTTTGTAAAGTATAACCTCAAGTCCGTTTTTTAAAATGTGTTTTTGATATTTGATATTTAAAATATTATTCATGGCTTTTCTTATTCTTTTCTGCAGAAAGTAATCATTTTAAAATATATTCTATTTTACATAATTGCCCGTCAATATCGGGGTTTGGCGGGATGTTGAAAATTTTACATAATAACGGGTAAACGTCAATATTACGTATTGTGCCGGTAAAGTAGTGTTTTTTAAAAGCAGGTCCGGACGCAACAAAAATACCATGCATATCTATATTAAAATTATCATATCCGTGATTTCCTTTGTTACCAAGGTTAATAAATTGTTTTAACTGCGCATTGTTTACAATAGACCAACCTAAATCTGCTACAAGCAAAATGGGTGCTATGTTTTTGTTTTTGCTAAAGTGAAAATATTCAGGCATTTCTTTGCGTTCATATACTTTAAAATGATTTTGATTTTTTCTTAGTATTGATAAGATTATTTCTTTGTTGGCTTCACGTGGGGTAATCATAGCAAGGGTTTTTGCTCCGCCTTGTTTATATTTTTGCCCTGCCAATATTTTTTCGATATTAATTATTCTTTCGGGAGATATTTCGGTCATTCCGTGGTCGGAAAGATAGATAATATTAACGCTGTCCTTCATTCCTATTCGAATTAAACCGTTGTTGATGTAGCCCGCTAAACTGTCGAGACGTTTAATCGATTGATTAATCTCGGGAGAGTTTGGCCCGAATTTGTGCCCGAAAAAATCCGTATCGTGAAAATATAGTGTAATAAAATGCGGACGTTTGGCGGAGGGGAGTTGTAACCAATTAATAACGGTGTCAATTCTGGCGATATACGAAACCGATTGATTATAATATTTAAAATATGTAGGACGACGATTAGCGTTGTCTAACTCCGAACCCGGCCAAAAAAAAGATGCGGTTATAATTCCGTTTTTTTCTGCTGTTTCCCAAAATGCTTCTCCCTTGTACCATTTAGGGTTCTGTACGGCGGCTCTATCCTTTAGTTGATAAACTTCTCGGGTATTTACATTCGTAAATTTATTAAAAATAATTCCATGATTTTCGGGGTACATTCCGGTAATAATCGAAAGATGATTGGGAAATGTTTTGCTTGGAAAAGCCGGTTGAAACGATTCCGCACGGACACCCTTATTAATTAATGTATCTAAGTTCGGGGTTATTCCTCTGTTAAGATAATCCCATCTGAAAGCATCAAAAGAAACAAGCAATACATACGGCTGTTGTTGTGCAAAAAGCAGAGTTGTAAATAATAAAAGAACAGATAAAGTTTTTCGTATCATCATTATTCTCGGTTAATACTGTAATTTTTTTTCTCAAAGATACAAAAGAAAAATATTTACGGAAGATAAATTTATTCGGCTTCGAATTGCTATCGTATTAACAGAAAAAAGCATCAATAAAATTTTATATAGTTAAAAATTAAGGGCAAAACTCATATTCCACCACCGCTCTCTGCCGTACCAAACCAAAGCTGTATTTGCTGAATGATCAAGTCCGTCCAGTGCATCAACAATATAATTTTTTCTGTTGAGTATATTGAATAAATGAAAATCGAATGTAATTTTTTTAATAAAAAAATTGCGGAGCGAATAATTAACTCCCAAATGCATATTTAACAAATATGCGTTTGGTAGCTTCCAACTGTTTATCTTTTGCTCTTCCGTATTTATGCGTGTTGTCGGATTAAATTGAGCATATTGATTTGCAATAAAATTGAATATGGGATTGAGATAGAACCTTATTTTTTTTATTCTTTTTTGATACAAAAAAGAAAAAGAGGCCGTTGTCATAGGGAAATCGGGAAGAAAAGTATCTTTTATATAGCTTGTAATATATTCGATTTGTGTGGGATTATCTTCGGGCGATTTTGCCGTAACGGCATTCCTTGTAAATTTATTTTCGGAAATTGATAACATACTCGTTAACAACAACTCTGATGTTATATTCAGTTTTGTTTCCATTTCCATGCCGTAGTGCTTTGAGTTTGCCCCGGAAATATTCAGAAAATAAAAACGTCCGCTTGCCCAATCTTGTTGTGTTTTGTTAAAGCTTTTATCTTTCCATTCGGTATAAAATGTATTTATATGAAGGTGAAGGGTGTTTGAATTAAGTCCGTATCCCAGTTCCAAACTGAGAATAGTTTCATTTTTTATATTTTTATACAAGCGGTTTCCGTAGTCAAAAACATTAAACGAGTAAGGTGGTTTCGATAAAACACCCGCATTAAAATAGATGTTGTTTAATTTGTCTAAATTCAGGTTAACACCGGATTTGAAGAAATAACCTAAAAAACTAATCCATCCCGTTTCGCGTTTTGGGTTGTTGTTTCTATAATTAAAAAAGTCGATTCTATTATATGCAGTACCCGCAAGAGAAATATCAAAATAGAAAGAAAAGGTTTTTTTGTTGTATTCGTATTGTGCGAAACCTCCGAAATGCTTGGAATAACTATCCGCATCAAAATCAATTTTATCTCCTAAAAAAAGAGGTTTGGAGTAAATATTGTTTTGCCCTGCAAACCCGATTGTATAATCTCCCCCCAATAAATTACCAACTTCTTGATGATTGTTAGCTTTGTAATATCTGTAATCGATGCCGATTGTATATGTTGAGTTGTTTGTTGAATATTTTAATGTTGAGAGAAAACCGAACCATTTGTGCATATGATTAAAAAAGCGAAGGGCGTTTTCGGTTTTATGGAGAGTGGTACTGTAGGCTGAATCGATGTTGGTTGAGTTATACCGATATTCTTTATCAAAATCTATTAACCCTTCCTCGGTTCTGTCGAATTTTTTCCACGGCGGTACGGTTCCGCCGCCATTTCCGTAAATGTAATAAAGAAGATTTGAAAAGATAAGATTATTGTTTATTTGCCAGTTATGATTTAAACTAATTGTGGGGTTGTGATATCTGTTGTCCCTAAGATTAATCGGAGTTCCTAATAATTTTCCCCAATCGGGATTATAACGTTTCCCTCTTTTTTCCCAAGTTACAATATTTTGCCGTGTCATTCGTTGCCCGTGTTTTTGTGGCGAACCGATTACACGTAATTGCAAAGAATTATTATTAAAAACTCCGCCCACGCCAATGTAGTATGTAAATTCATGTAAATATGTTTGATCTGCGTAACCGTCCCAATTTTTTTTACTTAAAAAAAGAGTAACGGAAAATTTATTCGGGATAATATGGGTGTTAAAAGCAAGAGAGAATTTACGGAAATTATCTGAGCCGAATTCCGAACGGAGTTTAATAAAATCTTTTAGAGATTGGACACCTACGGTTTGTACATTTATCAAACCACCAACGGAGGCCATAGAATATGGGTTGGCGGTAAGTCCGCGTTGTACTTGTATTTTATCTGTTACATCGCCGATTCCGGACCAGTTAGACCAATATATTTCTCCGTTTTCCGGATTGTTGATGGGAATGTTATTTATCATAACGGCAAAATGTGTATGGTCAAAACCACGCATGTTCATACGTAAATCTCCGGTTCCGCCACCCAGGGAGGAAATGTAAATACTCGGGGTTGATTGTAATAGATGCGGAATATCTTGAGCTCCGAGTTCTCGCAATATGTCCGTACGGTTCTTTTCTGAAAAAGCAACGGGGGTTTCTCGTAAATTGGCTTTTGTAGATTTAACAATGGTTTCGTTTAATAATATTTGATGAGGTAATAATTTAAAATTAATTGTAATATTATCATTAACTATAATGGTATCAATAATGGTTTTATATCCTATAAATGAACAAGTAATAATATATTTGCCTGGCGGAATGTTTAAATTATAATCACCTTTTTCGTTTGTAATGGCTCCGATTTTTAATTGAGAAATAAAAATATTGCAGTCGGATACAGGTTGAAGCGTTTCCGAATTAATTACTTTTCCGCTCAATAAAAACGATTGTGCAAGCAAATTTGAAGTGATGAGAAAGAAAAAAAATATTTTAGAAGACACGTAATCGTATCCTTTCCGATATAATCTTGTTGTTAAGATAAAATTTACGGTTTCAAAAATACCTATTCGATTTTTATTGCGAAATAAAAATTTTAATTATTTGTGATGGCTGTAGATTTTCTTGTATTTTTATATCAATGTGCTTAATTATTATTCAATGGTTTAAAATAAGAAGAATAGGAAACGATAAAATGAAAACAAGAACAAATTCCGAAAGAAAGAGTAATCTTAAAATTTCTGTTTTATTGTTTTTGTTAATAACAAATTCAGTTTTTATCCTTGCCGTCTCCAAAACAGAAAAACAAAAACCCAATATTATATTTATTATGAGCGACGATCACGCAAGTAAAGCAATAAGTGCTTATTACGGCTCCCTAATAAAAACCCCGCATATAGATAGAATAGCACAAGAAGGAATCCTTTTTAAGAGAAGTTATGTAACAAACTCTCTTTGTGCCCCAAGCAGAGCGGCAATGTTGACGGGTAAATATAGTTGTAAAAACGGATTGCGTGATAATCGTGATAGGTTCGATTCTTCTCAACAAACTTTTCCGAAATTATTAAGGAAAGCCGGATACCAAACTTTTATAGTAGGTAAGTGGCATCTGAAAACCACTCCGACTGGTTTTGACGATTGGAAAATTTTGTACGGGCAAGGAACTTATTATAATCCATTGTTTTTGGAAAACGGTGATACGGTAAAACATATTGGCTATACAACGGATATTATTACCGATTTTGCCATAGAGGAATTAGAAAACAGAAATAAGGAAAAACCGTTTGCACTATTAATACATCATAAAGCCCCGCATCGTAATTGGATGCCCGCCATAAAATATTTGGGTGCTTTCGATACAGTTGATATTTCACTGCCTGAAACGTTTTATGATAATTATAATACGCGTATTCCTGCGTCCGAAGCCGATATGCGGATTGATGATATGTATCTTTCCTTCGATTTAAAATTATTAAAAAACTATTATTTAAAAGAAACAGGTACCGGAGGAGAAGCAAAATTCGCGAAACACGTAGAAAAAACTTGGGAACATGTTCTTGCCCGTTTAACTACGCAGCAATATAAAACATATATTGATTACCTTTCGGTAATCAGCAAAAAGTTTAAAAAAATGAATTTAAAAGGGAGAAAATTAACGGAATGGAAATATAGAAGATTTATGCGTGATTATCTTTCGTCTATTCTTTCCGTTGACGAAAGTGTGGGGAAAATTTTAAAATATCTTGATGATAATAATTTAACACAAAATACAATTGTAGTTTATACTTCCGACCAGGGTTTTTATTTGGGCGAACACAGATGGTATGATAAACGCTGGATGTATGAAGAATCATTCAGCACCCCCTTGTTAATACGCTATCCCAAAGAGATAAAACCGAATACGGTTTCAAACGATTTTGTAATTAATATAGACTATAGCCCCACATTTTTAGATTATGCGGGGGTTTCAATTCCGAAAGATATACAAGGCAAATCGCTCCGGAAAATTTTACAAGGTAATACACCGGAAAATTGGAGGAACTCGGTTTATTACCATTATTACGAATATCCGCACGGGTGGCATAAGGTAAGACGGCATTACGGCGTGCGAACGGAAAGGTATAAATTAATTTATTTTTACGGAATAAATATTTGGGAATTGTATGATTTAAAATCCGATCCGCATGAATTAAATAATATTTATGAATCAATGAAAAACACGGAAACCGTTGCAAAATTAAAATTAGAATTAAACAGATTGAAAAAAAAATATAACGATTTTGACAAATAGATTTTTACCTTGTAAATACATTTATTAATTATCTTAAATATAAACGAATTATAAAATTGTTAATTGTAAATAAAATGTAATATTTTTTATTGACAAAGAAATAAAAATCTCTTAGTTTAATGTGAGTATATATTTACTTACTTCTGTTCCTTATAATGACTTTTACAAAAAAACAACAAAATATCATCGAACTTTCTATCGAGCTTATTTCGGAACTCGGGATACAGGGTTTTACTATAAAAAACCTGGCAAAAAAATTGGAAGTTACCGAAGGAGCAATTTACAGACACTTTGAAAGCAAGACGGAAATTTTATATAACATTCTCAAAGCATTTCAGCAAGAATGTAAAATAACATTACAAAATGCTTGTTCATCGGTGAATTGTGCTATGGATGATATTGCGTCAATATTTAAACATCATTTCAACTATTTTTCCGAAAGACCCGCTGTTGCCGCCGTCATTTTTTCGGAATCAATTTTTCAAAATAACAATTTACTTTCCAAAGAAGTTTTCAGCTTATTAAAAATGCATGAAGATGCTCTTTTGTGTATTATAGAACGCGGACAATCAACAGGTGAACTACGCAACGGTAATATTTCCAAAGAACAACTTGTAAGAATAATTATCGGTTCAATCCGTTATACGGTTACAAAATGGAGGCTGTCAAAATATTCGTTTGATATAAAAGAAGACGGAAAAATTCTTTTAAAGAATATTCAGGAGTTATTAAAAAACAAATGATTTATTACCAATTCTATTTAACAACTAATAAAAGGAAGGAAAGATGAAATCACTTAAACGATTTGATTATCTCTTTCTCTCAACAAAAGGATTAATTCTGGTTGCAATCTCAATGGTAGCCATGGTTACTGCCATTTGGGGAACTTTATCAGGCCCTATGGTTGAGTGGGGAGTAAGAGATATTACGGTCAAACTTCTTGGTATGGAACTTCATCACTGGCAGCGCGAAGGACGCGTAATTATGCTTTATCACACAATTGCAATGTCAGTAGTTGCAATAGAAGTTTATATGATAACTTCTATTGTTCCGATGAAAAAAGCACAACAATTAAGTATTAACAAGCTTGTTACTTTCGGATATTTGATGGCAATGATATTCGGATTGGGATTTGCATATTTTGGACACAACTTTGCATTACACGGCTTGTTCTTAGTAGGTCAAGCATTATTGTTCTTTGCGGGTTTGTCTTTAACCGCAGCATTATGGCCTTGGAACAAGGAATATTTTCTTGCCCCCGACAGCCCTTATGCACATACAAAATCCGGTTTGGATTTGGAGCGTTTAGCCTTTTTTACAATGGCTGTTATGACACTTCTTTCCGCAATATGGGGAGCTGTTACCGGCTCTTATTGGGGTAACGGTCATGAAACTTTTCTTGGCGAAGACCTTATCAGAATTCCTCACAAAACACATTTGGAACATGCAATTATCGGGCACTTGCACATTATGCTCTCGTTGGTTGCGGTTGCAATTACCTTAATTGTAGGTCGTTGGTTGGATTTCAAAGGTGCGCTTCATAAATGGGCAATGTATTTTATGATTGTCGGCTCAGTTGTATTAACAACCGGAGCATTGGCAATTGTTTGGTTGCCTTGGGCACATACAATTATTTATGTTGGTGCAGTTGGTGTTATGGGTGCCGCCTTAATTTATGTTATATTCTCTTGGCATAAACTGATAGTTGAAGGTGTTGCCGATATAGAGAATCCTACCTTTATGGATAAAATAAAAGCCTTGTTCAAAGATCCGTTAAAATTCGGACCAGGATGGCAAATGGTATTTATGAACTTTACCGTTAGTGGTGTCGGTATTTTTATGGCAATTAAACTCGAAAAAATATTCCGTGTATGGAATGCGCGCGAAGAACGAATTACTCTTGTCGGGCACTGGCATATTCTTGCTGCGTTAATTGCTACAATTATTGTTATGTACTATTGGGATATTTCAGGTGTTAAAGGAAAAATCAGAAAATGGTTAGGCTGGTTGTTAATAATCGGTTCGGATGTTGCTTTTGCATCGGCTACAATCTTTTCGATGAAAAGATTATTTGTTTCCGAATATAATCAAGGTCCTGTAGTTTCTACAACAATGTTGCTAATAGATTTCGGTTTGGGTGCAATATTAATTATGCTAGCTCTATTCCTTGGATGGAGATTATATGATCTATTCCAAAAAGACGGAGTATGGACAAAAGAAGCAACAAATCCTGAATTGGATGTTAATAGAATTTTCCCTAAAGAACCTGTCAAAGATGTTAACGTTGAAGGGGAGGTGGAAAAATGAAAAAGGCAATAAATTTTATTTTGATTTTATTATTTGTTTTGTTAACGGTTGCTTGTGGCGAACAAAACAAACCTATAACCCCCGTAAAATATATTGATACCGGTGTCGATTCCGAAGCTTGGGTTACCGTTCCTGCCGGAGAATTTCTTAAAACACAACATCGTCATAAAGTAATGATTGACAAACCGTACGAAATTATGGTTACCGATGTTACAAACGCCCAGTATGTTCGCTTTTTAAATGAAGCTCTTGCAAAGGGTGCAATTAAAGTTCAAGCGGATACAATTTGCGGGTATTATAAAGGCGATCCTTTCGACGGTTGGAAACACGAGTTTAAAGTTCCTGCAGGAGATAAATTGTATATGGATTTATCCGAACCTTGTGTTCATATTAAATTTGACGGCAAGACTTTTTCCGTTATTAAAGGATATGAAAATCATCCCGTTACTTGTGTAACATGGTTTGGTGCAAACGCATATGCAAAATTTTACGGCTGGCGTTTACCTTCCGAAAACGAATGGGAAAAAGCTGCCAGAGGTACCGACGGTCGCTCGCTTCCTTGGGGTGAAGAAATATCTTGTGAATATACAAATTACATTGCTTGCAAACATATGGTTGAAAAACTTTACGACGGCGTTGATGCGGTTACTACTCCCGTTGGATTTTTTAACGGTAAAACATATAACGGAGTGGAAACCAAAGATGCAAAATCTCCTTACGGCTTATACGATATGGCCGGAAATGTTTGGCAGTGGTGCGGAGATGATTATCCGAACATGCATTATCGTTGGTACAGAGGCGGAAGCAGAGATTCGTATGAAATAAATCTTTTCAGTTGGAGAAGAATGAGTACGGAACCTCAGGATTACAGTATGTATATCGGTTTCCGTTGTGCCCGTGATGTACAACCCAAAGAGGTTGAAAATGCAGAAACGGAAAATACTGAAGAAACAATCGATAAATAAATAATTAGCCCTTCGAGGATTTTTTATGCCTCGAAGGGAAAATAATAAAAAGAGCAATGGAAAAAAGATCGTTGATAAAAAGAAAATTTAAACTTTATTGGCCTTTAATAAAAAGTTTACAAACGGCATTATTACTGGTTACCGGAATTACCGGATATGTTAGCGCCCGTTGCCCCGTAACCGGTTGGGAAAGATTTGCAGGGTTAGTAATCAGTTTGTTTTTAACTGTAAGCGGAAGTACAATTCTTAATATGTGGTACGATAGAGATATTGATGCTAAAATGAATCGTACAAAACACCGCCCGCTTCCTTCCGGCGAACTTAATTCCAACGAAGTTTTATTGTTAGGATTAATTCTTTCGGGTGTCGGGATTGCAATTGCGTTAAGTATGTCTGTTTTATATGGTGTTGTGGTTTTTGCCGGCCTTTTTATTGATGTAGTGGTTTATACCATTTGGCTTAAACGTAAGACAGCTTGGTCTATTGTTTGGGGAGGAATTTCCGGTGGAATGCCGATTCTTGCAGGACGTGTACTTGGTACCGGAACAATTGATTGGATTGGTGTTTTGTTTGCGCTTGCAATTTTACTCTGGATTCCCACTCATATTTTGACTTTTAGCATAAAATATTTTGAAGATTACAAAGAAGCAGGTGTTCCTACTTTTCCGTCAACCTACGGTGTTCATAAAACAAGAATTATTATAGCCCTTTCGTCTTTAGGTGCCGCAGTAGCCATTGCAACTGTAGCCTACGGTTTAGGGCTGTCTTGGGGATACTTAAGATTGTTTGCCGTGTTAACGGTAGGTATTATAGGTCTTGCCGGCTTTAGCGTTTTTAAACCTTCCGAACGGGTTAATTTCGGTTTGTTTAAATATGCATCATTATATATGCTCGGCTCTATGATAATGGTGATAATCGGAGTAATGTAAGATGAAAATGTCCATACTTAATCGAATAATTTTTTTGCTTACGGGAAATGTTGCCGGATACAAAATTATTGGAGGTATGGATAATTATTCTAATACCACAACCACTTTATATACAATTTCATTCGGATTGTTGTTGCTGGCTTCTTTGTTGTTACTTTTAATGGGGTTTGAAATAATGGAAAACGATTATGTTGCCGTTGTTGTTTCCGTTATTCCTATTACCCTTTCTTTAGGCCTTGTTACTGATAAATTGGAGCATGCAACATTTTATACGGTTTTAATTACTGGTGCTTTTATTATTGCTGTAATTTTAAGATTTTTTTCGAGTGGCAGAATTTCCTCTCTTTCGCTCGGCGCCATCCATCTTCTTGCCGGAACGGTAATAGTAATATTGCCCGTTTTTCTTTTTTTATCCGGCAAAAGCAGTTCCCAAATATTATTAATTAGCTTGGGCGGAAGTTTAATAGGAGTTGGAGGAACGCTTCTTGGCTTTCTGAAAGCGGATAAATTAAAATTACAAAAAGAAAAAATATATGCTCTTTTTCCGGCACTTTTATTTTTTACAACAACGGCTTTTGTGTTGGGGTTGTACACTTAGTAACAATAAATAAAAATTTTATTTTAAATAGGAGATAAAGTTCTATTTATCATTAACGTAAGTAAATACTCACTATATTCTATATATAATAAATATCAACTAATTTAAGGAGAACAAACATGTTCAACAAAACAACAAAAACACAACGTACCATTATGGGGATTACCGCTTTGGTTGCCGGTATCTTGATGATGTACGTTTTTCCTACCATGGGAATGAAAACACTAAAAATTGCATTGGTAGAGGTAATGGAAAGATTAATTCCATTTGACCCGGATTTTTATCCTGCAGTACCAATTCTTGGTGCTACTTATGCAATTTGGTTTGTATTGCTGTGGCTTGGCGGGGCTTTGGCAATAGTAATTGCAAAAAAAGTATATGAAGGTAAAGAATGGGCGCGCAGCACAATGCTTGGTCTTGCGGCTGTTCCCGCAGTTGCCGGTATGACAATGTGGATACCTTGGATGGTATTGGTTGTATCCGACTATTCCAAAGGTCCGGTTCCCGGTATTATCCCTCCTCCGGAATGGGCATCGCCGGCAGCACCGGTTTTACCCGTAATGATTTTCGGTCTATTATTCTATTACATTTTCTTGTTAATGGACGGTGATTCAATTAAAAACAAGATAATCAAAATTATTCCTTATACTTTCCTTGGTATTGTTGCCGGTATGGTATTTATGAACGGGCAACACGGGGTTCGTTATTTCATTTTTATTCCCGAACTCCTTACAAAAAATCCTCCATCGGATTTTAATCCTTTAGGAAACTTTTTTACAAATTTGGATTATTACAATGCATTGGCATTAACAACAATTTCTCAAGCACAACTTGATACTATCAGAGCAGGAGTTCCTGTTGATATAGTAACAAAATCGCACGAAGTGGTTTCGCAAGTTGTTAAATATGCCGAGCCAACATACGATCCGAACACATTAACCCTTCTTCTTGGCGGATTTATGAACTATGCATCTTCTTATTTAATGGTACTTGCCATACCTTTCTTGGCAATGAAAAAGAAATTCGGTTATTATACGGTATTAACAACAGCATTAGCAACAGCTTTAATCGGTTTTGACGGATATTTTGTAAGAAATTCTTTTGAATGGTTAGTTGGCGGTATTATGTCGTTGGTATTATTCATTATGTTCTTACTGCCTATTTTTAAACAGCTCTTTATTGATGAAGAAAAACCTGAAGAAGCATAATTAATAATTGAATTAAATTTATTCCGTCTTCTTAAAAAGAAGACGGAAATTTAAAAAGGAGAAGAAAATGAAAAAGTTATTACTTGCTTCATTGTTAGTTTTGTCTGCTTCATTACTTTTTGCCCAAAAGGCAGATCAAATGATTGGTGTTTCCGCTCTTCAATTTGCGCGTGGCGGTGCTATTATCGCTTCACCGGTTGATGCACCCAGTATGATTTATAATCCGGCAGCCATTGGTGCCTTGGGTTTCAATAAAGTCGGTTTTGATATGGGGCTTGGTGTTGTTAACCCTCCGCGTAAAATAACAAGCGCCATCGGTACTCCGAAAGAACAGACCACGGAAAGCGGTGCAAATTCATATCTCGGAATGGGTAATGGTGTTATTATTAAAGTAAGCGATAAACTGGTATTGGGTATGGCTGCAGGCGGTGTTTCAGGTTTGGGAACAGATTTTCCCTCTACAACTTTGCCCGATAATCCCAAAACACCTTTCCCGGAAAATGTTTCTATCGTAACAAAAAAAGGTTTGTTGAAAATTACTCCAACCCTTGCATATAAAATTTCCGATAATTTTATAATCGGTCTTTCTTTACAAATTGGTAATCAATCATTGGCTCTTAAATCTCCGGCATTCATATTGCCTCAATCGGAACGTTGGGGATTTGGCGGAAGCGTTGGTTTAATTTATAAAGCAACGCCCAAATTGCAATTCGGCCTTTCATATACTTCCAAACTTAATGTTGCCGAATATGAATTTAACGGAACAAGTTTACTACCTCCTGCCGGCGGCGAAGGTGTTTACACTATGGATATGGATAGCCCGCAACAAGTTGCCTTTGGTGTTTCGTTTGCTCCAAACGAACGTCTTCTTATAGAAGGAGATTTTAAATGGATTAATCAATCCGATGTAATGAATGAAATTGATTTGGTTTCTCCAACCGGTTATGTAATTCCTCTTAAATTCGGATGGGATGATCAAATGGTTTATGCTTTGGGAGCACAATTTAAAGTAAACAAATGTGTTAAACTTTTAAGCGGATGGTCTTACGGAGCAACACCAATTGTACCTGAAAACGTAAATAATAATCTTGGTTCAATTGCTGTGGTAGAGCACCATATCTCTCTTGGTATTCAAAAATCATGGAACGAGAATCTTTCTTCCACATTTTCTTATACTCGCGGATTACATAACGAAGTTCAATCTGCCACAGTTCCGGGCAATAAAATTGAAGCGGAATTTAATATGTTCTATTTTGAATTAAGTTTCAGAATGTAAAAAAAATATAGTGTGTAATTATACAGAGCTGAATTTTTCAGCTCTGTTTTTTGTTTAAAAATAGAGATAAAAATTTTACAATAATTATATTTTATATTTTCAAGTTGTTTTTTTTGTTGTAAAATAATCGGAATGTAATAATGGAAAAATTAAAACCGGCAGTTCATAAAAAATGGTTAATATTCACTTCGGGACTGATGTGGAGTGGTGTAGGTATATTATTAAATTGGTTTGCATATAGATGGTTGCCTGCATTTGAAAGGTGGCAAGTCTTTTTTGCTTACGGCTTGGGAACAATTGCGGGAGTAATTATTGTCAAGTTCGGTTTTGGAAAGTTGGCTGTAAAAAACAGAAACAGAATAAATGATTATCCCGAAAAAGTTTGTCTTTTCGCTTTTCAACGTTGGCAAATGTATATACTTATTGTTGTGATGATGAGTATGGGAATTTTTATGAGAACCTCCGGATTGATACCCAAATATCTTTTGGCTCCGGTTTATATCGGAATTGGATTAGCTCTCTTCCTTGGTAGTTTTGTTTATTATAAAGAGTTTTTTCAAAAGAAAGAACTAAAGAAAGAAAATTAGATGAAAAATTATTTTAAATATTTAAGAATTATCATACTGCTTTTGTCTTTGTCAAGTTCCTTAAAAGCACAAATGGAAATCAGCGGTTTCTTTGATGCTGTAGGCGCATTGCATTTCCCTAATACAAAAGAGACCGGATTTTTGATAAATCAATTTGAGGTTGATTTAAGTTATTTGCATAAATCTCGTTTTTCTGTCGGTTCTGCCGTTGCATATAACAATGAAACCGAAAACATGGAATTGGCAATGGCTTTTATTCATTACTCCTTTGATGACGGTCCGGCAAAACATCCGAGGAGGTTGGAAACTTACGACCACTCTGCAATAATGGTTGGTAAATTCGATATGCCTTTCGGTTTAGATTATTTGTCTTATGCTTCCGTTGACAGACCTACTTATACACAGCCCTTGGTCATAGAAAAAACCATAGCGGGTTGGAACGATATAGGAATAGATTATCATCTTTTTGCGGGAAATTTTAAATTTGATGTTTGGACGGTAAACGGATTTAGAGACGGTGTGGGTATAGGAGGAAATATAAGATACAGAGTTTTTCCGTTTTTGGAAATAGGTACTTCTCATTCTGTTGATGTAAATAATTTTCAAAAATTAAACGATTGGTTAAGCGGTGTTGATCTTATGATTAACACAAATATACTTCAAGTAAAATCCGAGTTTATGTGGATGGAAGGAGTTTACGAAGGCATACCCGATAGCGTGCTGAACAACAATATGCACTACGGAGGATATCTGCAAGTATTAACGGAATTTAATGAATGGTTTACCGTGCCTTTGTTTTTAACTTTACGGTTCGGCGGATGGAGATGTTCGGGAAAAATGAATGAAATTGATGAAACAGAATATAGATATACGGCAACTCTCGGATACGGATTGCACGAAAATTTATCTTTACGGTTAGAAGCATCCGTTAATACTTATAACCATGCCGAAGCGGAAACACTGGGAATATTGCAAATAATAGTAAGTTTTTAATTAATAAGGGAAAAATATGCAAAAGGTATTTTTTATTTTAGGCGCCATTCTTGGCGGATTAGTTGTTGCAATTGGTGCTTATGGTGCACATGGCGGGCACGAGATACTTGTTAAACACGATGCCTTAATTACATTCGGTAAAGCGGTACGATATCAAATGCATCATGCAATTATGCTTGTTATCGTTGCACTTGCCGCATCTTCGTGGAAAGACCAAGAAAAACTATTAAATATTGCCGGTTGGTTGTTTCTTGCAGGAATTGTTTTCTTCTCCGGTAGTTTATATATAATTGCGTTTGCTCAGGTAAAAATGGGATATATTACCCCGCTTGGTGGAACTGCATTTGTTGCCGGATGGTTTGTTCTTGCTTATGCCGGTTATAAAGCAAAAATAAAATAAATAGTTTAGCAACTAAAATTTTTAATAATAAACTGTTTAATTAAATAAAAATTTATTAAAATTGTATAGGAATTTCTTGCTTCAACGGAAACTCCGTGTGTTAATAGAGAAACAAGTATTACATATATATATTCTCTAACATAATTAAGGAGGAACTCTAAATGACCGTACTTGACATTATCTCTTTACTATTAACCGGCTTGGTTGCCGCGTATCTTGTTTTCAGATTGTATCAAGATTATCAAAGCAAGGATCCTAAACCGCGCCCCAACATTCCTTATATGGTTTCTTTTACGGTATTGTTGGTTTCCGGATTGTTATTAATCTTTTTTGGTTGGGGTATTTTACCGCGCCCCGAAATTATTGTTGTAACCACATTGCTTCCGTTGGGCATTGCCGTCGGCTTGGTTTGTGAGTTTTACAAAGAAAAATTCGGGTTGCCCTATAAAATATTTGCAGTAGTCGGGTTGCTTGCAATTATTCTTACAAGATTTATTCCCGATGTTCCCAGAGCTTTGCAAATTGTTAGTATTGCAACCGTTCACTCTGTTTTCGGCTTAACGGTTTTCTTAGTACCTATTTTAGCTGTTAAAGCGGGTAAAGCTCCAAGCGGATTTATTTATGTTACGGTAGGCGAGGTTTTAATAGGGCTTGGCGGAATTGCATTAACATTTTTAGGTTCAGGTAAACAATTACTTTTCTTTTCGAAAGATTTTGTAGGAATGATTTTGGGACCGTTATTACTTTTAATGGCTTTATCGTTTACTTTTGGATTTATGAAAAAAATGAAAGGGTAAAATTAAATGATTATCCTTTCATTAAAAAAGCGGTTAGTTTTCTAATCGCTTTTTTATTTTTTTTATGGTTGGTAACTATGCTTAAACTTATTCACATAATGTCGGACTGGCTTTTGTTGCTTTATTTGGTAACATTTTTAAGTTATGTCTATAATTTTTTTGTAGATAAAAAATATTTACAAAATGTTGAAAGAATTTTTTTATTTATAACTTTATTATTTCATGCCGCATATTTTGTTGAACGAACAATTTTTCTGGGACATTTACCTATTGTAACCCAATACGAAACTTTTACTTTATTG
>Ga0256914_1001906_pt1 | contig 17911 bp, 9 predicted proteins | sample HulkmetaG_FD_191571 | JGI IMG/M metagenome (GOLD analysis project Ga0256914, IMG submission 191571) | Hydrothermal chimney microbial communities from Main Endeavour vent field at the Juan de Fuca Ridge, Pacific Ocean - Hulk | ecosystem: Environmental > Aquatic > Marine > Hydrothermal vents ... | reverse complement strand
CTACGATTCTAAGATAGGGTAATGCATGAACGCTATTCAGAAAGATGCAGCATTTTAGCGAAGCAACATCATTTTTCTGGTTTCTTTGATCCGGTTATTCACGATCAATCTGTAAAAATACACACCACCCGGCAGCCCTGTTGCATCAAAGGCCACGGAATGCGTTCCTGCCGATTGAGATTGCTGAGCCAGGGTTCTTATTTTTTGCCCGGTTACATTGAAAATTTCAATTTGAGTGCGTGCGCGAGCAGACAGATAATACCGGATCAGAGTCCGTGGGTTAAACGGATTGGGATAGTTCTGGAGCAGTTCCGAACGTGTGGGCAAAAAGACAGACGAGGTAAGCGCACTGGCCGGACTGTTTTCGTACCAGGCAATCTTATCATCGCCGCTGGATGCAGAAAGTGCGTCTAATTTGCCATTCCCATTAAGGTCGGCGGCAAAAACCGATTTGGCCGCATCGGCATTGACTGAAATCGTATCTTGCGAAAAAGAAGAATTAGTGCCGTCATTTTCGTACCATGAGATCATGTCATCGTAAGAAGAGGCAGCCAAAATATCCAAATCCCCGTCGCTGTCGAAATCAGCCACAAAAACCGACGTGGGCCCATCCAAGTTTCCATCGGCCACAAGATGGTCATAGAAGCCTCTTCCGAGATTTTCATACCAGTAAATATAATCTCTCGAATATTGGGGTACAATTAAATCCATATCTCCGTCGCCATCCATATCGGCCACGTCAAGGGAATATGGAGAGTAGCAGTAAACTTCACTCACAGTTTCGGAAAAATCCTGACTGCCGTTGTTTTTAAACCAAACCAAAGAATCGCCGCCGTAAGAAGCGGCCACAATATCTACATCGCCGTCTCCATCCATATCGACCGCGCGGGCATCTCGCGCCGAGGCCACCTTGGTACAAATGGTATCTTCGACAAAAACAGGAAACGGGCCGCCTTGATTAATAAACCAAACTACCGAATTGGAATAAGCGGCCACCACATCCCGATCGCCGTCACCATCCACATCCCAGCCAAATACACTGCGGGCATTGTTGGCTGTGAGGGAAATATCGCGCCGAGAAAAATTTTGCATGCCGTCGTTCTGATACCAAACGATCGCATCATCACCTATTGACGCAGACAACACATCCACATCACCATCGCCATCCATATCGCAGGCATACACATCAATTGCCCCGATAGCATTTGTATCGATGGCATGTTCGACGAAATTACCGCCACCGCGATTTTCGTACCAGGCAATTTTATTATCCAAATAAGAGGCAGACAGCACGTCAATATCGTGATCCCCATCCACATCGCATGCAAAAACCGACTGGGCCGATTGCGCATTCCGACTTATTTCATCCTGTTCAATAAAGGTTATGCTTTGCGCGTACACAAACCCGCCTATTAGCATCAACAATGCGATTATTTTTTTCAACATCGTTTTTCTCCTTATTTTTATGAAACATTTACCAACCGAAAATCACCGCAAACAGAACGGTGCACTTCCTATTAAACAGCCTATTTTGAGAAAGTCTCGTTTTTAAAAAATTCTCCGCCTTGGACGATTTGTTTTATCAATCTAAATTTCTCCGCGCAGCGATTTAGCAATGACTTCTGCTTTGGAATTGACATGCAACTTCCTGTAAATATTCCGAATATGGGTATAAATAGTACCCACAGAGATAAACATGCGGTCGGCTATTAGTTTGTACGACAGGCCGTCCACCAACCCTTGCACCACCTCTTTTTCTTTTTCGGTAAGAACCGATTTACGCATTTCTTTTTTTCTCGGGCGGAAAAATTCCAGCGTCTTGCGGGCAATTTGCGGCGTCATGGGAGCTCCGCCGGCCCGCAGCAGTTCCAGCGCGGCATGCAATTCCTTGAATGAGATGGTTTTTAAAAGATAACCCGATGCACCGGCCTTTAACGATTCGAACACACGATTGGAATCGTCATAGCTGGTGAGCATGATGACCTCGATTTCCGGGTATTTTTCTTTAATCAGCCGGGTTCCGTCAATGCCGTTCATTCCGGGTAGGTTGATGTCCATTAAAATAATCTGTGGTAAGTTATTTGCATCCAGCCGCTTCAGCAAAAATTCGATGCGTTCCACACTCAAAACACAGCGATAGTTTTCGTTAGTGTCGATCATGCTCTCAATGTTGTCACGAATCTCCCGATCATCTTCCACGATGGCATAGGTTACCATAACTGCCTAAACTCCATTTATTATAAGGTCTCCGCACAACAAGAGAGATTTGTAGGAAGGGTTCACTCCCATATCGATTCGGCAGGCATTCATCCGACGGTACGTTTATTTTTCTTCCTACTTCTCATTTCAGTGCTATGCTGTTTTTAAATAATTACATTATAGGAATAGTTGCAATCCTATAATTATAGGATTTTTAGGCAGGCTAAACCGAAAAAAAGCATGGGGCATCAAACCGGTTTATTTTACAACAGCGACGGTATGGGGGAGGGAGACGAATTAAAATTAAGGTTCGAATGACCTCTCAGGATATTCGTGCATCGCTGCTTTTCTTTTCCGTTTAAACTGACATTTGGCCGCATTTTGCAGATCGAATGTTTTTTCTTTCTGTCCTATATCTTTTCCATCTCCAACCGGATCGTCGTACCGCCGTTACTTTTGATGTGCAGCACGCCACCCAATTGTTCCGCCCTGCGCCGCATACTTTTCAGGCCATGCCCGCCACTCCGAGTGGACTCGGTCAAGCCGATCCCATCGTCCTTTATTTCCATCACAAACCGTTTTCTGTCATTCATCAGTCGAATTTGTACCTGTCTGGCCTGTGCATATTTGGCAATATTGTTCAGTGCCTCTTTGTAAATCAAATAGATATGCTGACGTTTGCTGCCTTCCAGAGCCTTGTTTCTTTCAAGCCCGTTTACCGTAAAATCAATCATTATTTCCATCGTTCCCAGAAGCTGATAGCTCAAGTCTTGCATGCGATCAATAAGATTACCTACCGTATCATTCTGCGCTTCGATCGACCAGATAATATCGCTGAAAATTTGAGCCGTTTCGCGGGTCAACTGACCGATGCGGCGGGCTGTCGTATTAATTTTTTCAGGATCTTTGGTGATCTGCACAATTTCACTGCCCTGAAAGATACGGGTCAACATAGAACCCACATCGTCGTGTAAATCACTGGCGATTCGCGAGCGCAATCGTTCGACCTGCAAGAGATGGGAAACCCGGATGCGGTACAACTGCCATATGCCCATAAGCAAAGCCGCTATAAATGCCAAGCGGAACCACCAGGTTCCCCACCACGGCGGAGAAATGGTAAACGCATATCGAAGTGGCGCGCTCCAGTATCCCCACTCATTTCCGGCCTGTACTTCAAATATGTATTGGCCACTGTTCAAATTCGTGTAATGTGCATGGCGTTCTTTGGTAACTTTCCAGTCGTCTTCCATCCCGACCAAACGGTAACGGTACACTACCTTTTCTGGAGCCGGCAAATAAATGCCAATATACTCAAAGTCCAGATAATTTTCATCATAGCAAAATGTGTTACGCATTGGTGCAATGTCGCGATCGAATAAATTGACGGAAAGCAAATGCAGACGCGGAGCCTTCGAAATCGGTTGATCCGCAGCAGGATCGTAGCAGCTAACTCCGTTCCCCGTCCCGAACCATAATCGTCCTTTGCTGTCTTTAAATGATGCATCGCGATTATGTTCGTCGCTGGCCAAACCGTCGGCATGGCGAATGTAGCGTATTTTAAGCGAATCGTTTTGCCAGCTTAGGACATTAACACCTTTGCCCGTGGCTAAGTAAATGTTTCCGTTATCGTCCTCCTGAATGGACCAAATCGTATTACTGCTTAATCCGTCTTGGATGCCGAGTACCTGCATTCCGGTTTCCGTTTGAATGCTTAGCCCGCCGCCATAGGAGCCAAAATAAAAATAGCCTCGCCGATCCTGATGAATCGCCAAAATTTTATTATCTGCCAGACCATCCTTCAGAGAAAGCGTATCCCAGCCCTGATCGGTCAAAATGGCCACGCCGAGATAGGTACCAAAATAGACGTTGCCCTTATCGTCTTCTGCGGCACAGGTAACATAGTCATCCACCATGCCGTTGTTTTTGTCAAAACTTTTAATCTGGCCATTTCGTAAAATACTTATTCCTTTGCGGGTGCATACATAAAGCGTTTCGTCGTGCCCCACCAATAGAGAAAGAATTTGATTGTCGATTAACCCCTGCTTTTCGGTTAGCCTTGTCAAGCGCCCATGCTCCCAGATATTCAGACCGGAACGCGTGCCAATGTAAATTTTTCCTGTAGCATCACCGACTATTTTACGCACACGGTTGCCCGTTAACCCATGCGTTTTGGTAAGATAACGCATTTTGCCCTTGTTAAGAATCGACACCCCAACATCAGTAGCGAACCAATAGGCACCGGTTTTGTCCTCATAAACCGAACGAACGATGTTATCGCCCAACCCGGACTGTTTCGTATAATTTTCGATCAATCCCGGGCGGTAGATGCACACACCGGCGCCTCCCGTTCCAAAATAAACCGTGCCGTAACTATCTTCGTACACCGACCAGATATCGTTGGCCGTAAGCCCGTTTTCTTCGGTAAAACGTTTCCAGTGATTTCCTTTTTTGTAAACCACGCCTTTCATGGAGCCAAAATACATTCCCCCCGCATGGTCTTCATAAATGGCAATGGTACGGCAATCCAAAAATTTGCATTTATCGCCCAGATAACTTATTTGGCCGTCACGCAACACATTCACCCCGTGGTTAGTGCCCACATACAACGCCCCGTCCGATGCTTCGGTGATGCGCCAAACGGCATTATCAATCAATCCATCCTTTTTCGAAATAACAGTCCATGTGCCCTCTTTCAAAATTTTAATGCCTGTTTTGTAGGTGCCAAAGTAAAGTGTGTTATTGCGTCCTTTTTCCATTACCCATACGGCATGGCTGCTATCAATAAGCTCTACCTGACCAGCCGTATCAATGCGGCTGATGCCCCGATAGCCTCCCAGATAAAAATTACCGAGGTCATCCTTTCTGAGGGCAGCCAAGTCGGAATCGGCCCGGGCAATTTCCGGAAAAACCTGTTCCATGCGCCCGTTTTTGAAACGACACAATCCTCCGCCATAGGTCGGGAAATAAATGGAGCCGTCTTCATCTTCGTAAATATCGTAAATTTGCGAGGCGGTTAACCCGTTATGGGTTTGAAAATTCACAAAATTAATGCCATCCCAACGGCTAACCCCATCCATGGTAGCAAACCATAAAAAGCCTTCTTTGTCTTCATAAATAGCGTTGATGTTCGATTGAACGAGGCCATCTTCTACGGTAAGTGTTTTGTGAATAACAACTTGGGCTGACATCGGGGCGGCCAATAGCAACAGGACCATTAAACAAAGATTAATTAATTTTTGCGCAAAAAAACTCATATCACTGAAAATGTGTTTGTTACTTTCGTAAATTTTGGGTAAACATTTTCCAAGCCAAAATCCGGTGACATAATCAAAGGCTAGTAGCGAAAGCCCTTAAGCTACTGTCTGCATCCCGCTCCCGAATATCTGGTTGGTATTAAAAACGCTAAAAGCTGGCTTAATCTTTCATGTTTCGCGATTGTTTTTTGAGCTAACTACCTTCTCCGAAAAGAGTTATCAAGCCTTTAATCATATACGGCATTTTTCAATAAAATGTTAAATTTTATTGAAAAGTCGTTTCTGAGAAGAAATAGCAACCAAAATATGACAGCTGTGTACATAAATTCAGATATCTTCTATTGCTTACCAACCGGGCAATCAAACGCTTGCAAAATAACCGAATATTAACTATTTTGAACACAGATTCATTTTTATCCGGCGTACAGATTATGCCCAAATCATTAAAGAAAATTTATCTTCTGTTTGCTTTAATTTCTATCGGCTTGGCTATTGTAATTCTATTCTTTTATTCCCATAAAAATCTCCCTTATCGTCTTGTGCTGTATAAGGGAGGGAGAGGTCCCATTTCCACTGAGGCCCGCATTCTTTATCATGACTTAGATAAAGACGGGTTCGAAGAGAAAATAATCTTAACAAATAGCCCCTCAAAACATCTCTTCTACATTAAAATCTATCAAGAATATAAAAGCGGGCTTTTAGACCAATTCAATTTTGCCAACCCGCTTATTACACGAGCCCCCGCTTTTTTCGATGTAAATAACGACGGATGGGATGACATAATCGTATTCTCCCACGATAACAGAGCTCTTTATCTTTCGATTATTGATGTCAAGAAACAAAGCTTCATTCAAAAAGAAACATTCATAGTTCCGGCATCACCCAAACGCGCCCGCAAAAGGTGGGACATCCATTCCATTTATCCGAAAATTGTCGATCTGGAAAACAGCGGCCACAAACGTTTGTTATTTGCTCTCAATTCCGGCTATGCCAAACTCCCTCGTTGTTTGTGCCTTTACGATTTTAGACTTAACAAAATTGTCCGACGGTTCGACCACTACTTTGGTCCCGTTGAACCTTTTGTGGTTAACCTTAACCGGGACCAATTTGATGAAATCGTGCTCTTCAACTATGCGACCAATAACTTCTCAGAGCACATCCCCTTCTCCGATGCATTTTCCTGGTATGTGGTTCTGGATCATAATTTGCATTTGCTGAAACCACCGTCACGTCTCGGAGAGAAATTCTCTTTGGTGAAAATTCTTCCGGCCCAGAACACCCTTTACTTAGTCGCCTATGGCACACATTCCCCAAATGCACTCATGCGTGTAGACTCGACATACGAAATTACCAGAGTAAAAAAAATAAACATCCTTCGTATCGCCGCTATCGATCGAACCGGAGATACCCCATCCATTTACGTAACATTCAGATCCGATTCTGCCGGAATTCTCGATTCGGACTTAACCTTCCGAAAAAAAATTCGCTTTCCTGAAACGCAAGGCAACCTTGTGATCGAGACAATTCAAAATATTGTCGGATCATCCCAACCGGAACTGCTTTGCTTTAATGTTGACGGGCTCTTTTTGTACGATATGAATTGGAATCTCCTTGCTCAATATCTTTTTAAAAAAAGCGCACCCACACGAGATGTTTATATCATCAAACGCCCGGACATCCCCACTCCCATTATTACGCTTACTCATGGCGTTACTCGTTATCAATTACTTTCAGTCCCCAACAAGTATTACAAAATACTAAAATGGAATTTTTTTGTTTTATCTCTGCTCATTTTTCTAATTCTGAGCTTTGCCTTTCAAATTCTGGAAAGAATTTGGCGTTATATTTCGTCTTTTTCCTATTTGTTAAAAAAATCGGACAATGCGATTATTCTTCTGGATTATAAGGGACGCGTCATTTCCGTAAATAAGAAGGTAAACCGTTTTCTTAAACTCACATCTCCATTACACACGGGAGACCGCTACCAAAGCAGTTTAAAGCAACGTCCTGAAATTGTAGAGGCCATTCAAACCTGTGAAAAAAATTTAAAGCAGGTGCAAAAAACATTCTCTTTCGATGATCCCTTAGGCACTTTTATCGGAGAAGTTACGGTTACTCCCTTTCTAACCTTGTTCCAATTTGTTTACGCTTATCTGGTAGAAATAAAAGACAGCACCGAACACGTTCTGGCCGAACGTCAGTTAAACTGGCAGCGCAACATCCGGCGCATGGTGCACGACATTAAAACGCCCCTGGCCGGGGTACAATTAAAATTACAGATGCTTTTTATGAAGTTAGCCGAGGAACATCCCCAGCTTAAAGAAAACATTTTTAACGAATTAGAAGATGCGTATTCCGAATTAAAACGCATCCGGAATATTAGCAAAGATTTCCTGAAATTCAGCGATCTGGAAATGCTAAAAATTGATGAGATCGAAATCGTGGAATTTATCGAGAATGTGTTAATCCCTTTTCAACTTTACAACAACGAGCTTATGCACATAAAAATCAACATCGAGGCGGGTGTTCCCAAAACCGTATACTGGGACAAACGTCAAATCGAAATATTGCTTCACATCATAATTGAAAATGCCATCGATGCCTTACAAGGCAAGGGAGAGATTATCATCGAGGTTCGTCCTTCTCCCGAAATCAGAAACGAGGTACTGCCTTGGGTCGAGTTTCGCATACAGGATAACGGACCCGGTATTCCCGAAAAAATTCAATCCAAAATTTTCGAACCACACTTCAGTACAAAAAGAGAAGGGAGCGGGCTGGGTCTGAGTTTCGCCAAACATATTGTAGAACAACACCACGGAAAAATCAGTTTTTATTCTTCTCCGAATGCGGGAACTGTGTTTATTGTTATTCTCCCCGTACGCTTTGCCGCAGAGCCGTCCTCCGTCGAATAAAAACACCCAGCCCACTCGGGACAAATTTATTTGCTTCCCAGCGGCTGCCATTCGGCAAATGTTTCAATATTTATCAACAGCTGGGCATCTGCTTTGAATTGCTGATTGTAATTGTAATACCAGCCCAAATACTTCGAATCGCCTCCCCCATGCGTGGTAATCAGGAAACGATTGGACAAATGTCCGATATTCATTGCCTGATCGCGCGGTAATATTCTATCGCCTCCCTGAGGATCGATGGGAACCCAGCCATAATGCGGCAAATACACTTCCGGCCAGCGGTGGAACACATCATCCATGCTTGCATCGTCCCCACGAACGACTATGGAGCCCACGAATCGCGCCGGTAACCCTGCGGCACGAGCCAACGCGATAAAACTAATGGAGTATTCGGAGCAAGATCCCGTACCGCGCTTTAGCACAACAGGTGCCACATTCCAGCCGCCTTCCAATTTGTATTCCAGATGGGTACGCACATAATCGAAAATTTTTCTTGCCATCCAGTAGGGGCGTGTTTCGTTGCCTACAATTTGTTTGGCCAAATGTTTAATGTAATCCGAATCGATCATGTACTTGCTGCCGTTTTTGGTGTACAAAGTGCGAATGTCTGCAGGAATGTCCTGCAGTGTTCCCACTTCTTCCGGAAAGATGAAGTAATCGATGGCCGAAATTTCGGCTTCCACTTTCATGACCGTTTTTACATCGGCATTTGCACGAATGTTTTGGTAATTGATCCATCCGATGGGTTGCCCCCACTGATCTTGTTCGGGTTTCATGGTATTTGGTTCGAAGGTAACGGAGAGGATTTTTTGCTGGGGTAAGTTTTCAGGAATGGCAAAGTACACGTCCAGATTACGTATCTCCCCGTTTCCGTAAGCTTTTACTTCGTGGGTCAATGTTACAAGCGCATGACGTTTGTCCTTCAGGCGATATTTTTCTTTGTCCTTTCGCACCAGGCAATACACCGAATCGGTTTGAAAATCCACCGCCCACAATTTTTCTCCGTCGAATGCTAACCCGCGTACATACGGGCCGGGAGCATCGGCAATTAAAAGTACGGCTCCGCTTTGCGGATCGATCATGTACAATTCGTTCATCAGGCGATCGCTGGCCCAAAGGTAGCGCCCGTCCCAGGTTAGGCCATTCACCCGACGGGCCGGTCCCATAAAACGTTTAACAGCCGTACCATCGTTCATGTCCAGACTCATAATTTTGTTCGAGCGCCCGTCACTAATCCACAAAGTACGTCCATCCCAGGTTAAACCCTGCGGATCGCTTGAGGGGGCATCAAACACGTTTACAACGGTTCCGTCTTTGGGATCGATCTGAAAAATCTTTTTTTGCTGCCGGTCGGCATTCCACAAATAGTGCCCGTCCCAGGCCAGCCCCATAGGCCAGAATCCCGGTGAGGGTATGGCACGCAACACTTTTTGCGTTTGTGGATCGATTTGGTAGAGGGAATCGCGCTGGTAATCGGCCACCCACAAATACTTTCCGTCAAAGGTCAGGCCGGTACAAAATTTACCCGGTGCCGCCATTTGTTTGACCACTTTCCCTGGATAGGCCTGCAAAAACGTAAAATTCAGAAGAACGAATAAGGCAAGAATAATTCCCCGTTTCATGGCAGGACTCCTTTTTGTTTGGTTTGATGTGAATGCCGTGGGTCATTTTAATCGCACGGCAAGAACGCTCCTGCTACCGTCGGATTTCAACGCCCAAAAGTCAGGGAACGTTCCCACAAAATAAAGCACAGGCCTTCTATTTGCCAATGGTAGCAATTCGCAAAGAAGAATGAGAAAAGCCGCTTACTGCGTCTGCAAACCGGCCAATAATTCTTCCAATTCCAGATTGGCCTCTTCCCAGCGCGTTTCGGCGCGGGCGATCTTTTCGGAAAGCATTTCGTACTCGCGTTTCAGCTCAACGGCCCGTTCCGAATCACGATAGGTTTGCGGATCGGCCAGTAAACGTTCCAGTTCGACCTTACGCGCCTCGTCCTGTTCAATTTGTTCTTCCAGCATTTGGATTTCTTTTTGCAGAGCGTTGCGCTGTTTGCTAACAGCCTGACGTTTTTGTGCTTCCAGGCGTTTTTGCTCTTTGCTTTTTTTAATCGGCGTTCCTGCCGGCCGTTGGTCGCCTTTTCTTTTCGATTTGCCCGGCGCGTTTTGCATTTCGCTGCGTTTCTCTTTGAGACGCAAATAATCGCTGTAATTGCCCTCGTACATGCGCAGGCTGCCGCCATGCAATTCGTACACACGGGTCACCAACTTGTCCAGGAAATAACGGTCATGGGAAATAATCAGCAAGGTTCCGTCGTAATCTGCCAGTGCATTTTCCAGCGCTTCTTTCGAATTTAAATCCAAATGATTGGTAGGTTCGTCCATAATCAAAAAATTTGCCGGAGAAAGCAACATTTTCGCCAGAGAGACGCGCGCCTTCTCACCACCCGAAAGCACCGTAATTCGCTTTTCCGTGGCGTCTCCGCTAAAGCCGAAAACACCCAAAATGTCCCGCACCCGGCCTTGAAATTCCGGCGCGGCGTGGGCGCTTACCTCTTCGAACACCGTGTGTTGCAAATTCAGGGCATCGACCTGATGCTGAGCATAATAACCGGTTTGTACTCTCTGTCCCAAAACGATATTTCCCTGCACAGGTTGGAGTTGACCGCAAATTAATTTGGTTAGCGTGGTTTTACCCACGCCGTTCGGGCCGACCAGGGCAACCCGCTCACCCCGGTACAATTTTAAGTGAATATCTTTCAGAACCCATTGTATCTGATTGGGGTAACGAAAATACAAACCATCAATGTGCAGCACATCTTTGTAGCTGGGGACATTAGCCTTGATTTTGAAGCGCATGGAAGCATCGGATTCGGGTAGTTCGATGCGTTGCAATTTTTCCAGTCTTTTAATGCGGCTTTGCACCTGAGCGGCCTTTGTAGCCTTGTAACGAAAACGATCGATGAACTTTTGAATGCGCTCGATTTCGGCCTGCTGCTCTTCCCACTTTTTGAGAAGGAGTTCTTGTTCCCTGGCCTTTTCCCGTTCGTAAAAATGATAATTGCCGGCATAAAGTTTCAAGCGTCCGCGATTCAATTCGGCGATATTTTGGGCCAAACGATCCAGAAAGAACCGATCGTGCGAAACGATGATCATGCTTCCGGTAAACGTGCGTAAAAAATTCTCGATCCATTCCAGTGAGGGCAAATCCAGATGATTGGTCGGCTCATCCAGCAATAGCAAGTCGGGTTTGACAAGCAATAGTTTGGCCAAATAGGCACGCATGCGCCATCCGCCGCTAAATTCTTTTAAAGGGCGAAAAAAATCTTCTTCTTTGAAGCCCAACCCGGTAAGAATTTTCTTCGCTTCAGCTTCCACCTCGTAGCCGCCCAGCAGGGCAAAGCGATCTTGCAGATGCCCCAGCCGGTCGAGCAGAGCCGGTTCATCGGGAGGATGTTCGGCTAATTTCTGCCGAATTTCCTGCATCTCCGTTTCCATTTTCCGGATTTCTGCCTTGCTTTCCAAAACCGCACCCAGCAGCGATCCGTGTTCAAAGGCAATGGTTTCCTGTGGCAAATAGCCGATGACGTAATTTTTGGGTTTGAGAATTGTACCCGACTGAGGCGACAACTCCCCGGTCAGAATGCGTAACAAGGTAGTTTTGCCCGTACCATTCGGCCCTACCAAACCGATGCGCTGCCCGGAAGAAACCGTAAGGTTCACTCCATCGAGTAAAAGGCGTTCGCCAATGGCATAGGTTAAATCGTTTATTTGGAGCATCGCTCTTTCCCGAATTCAACAGATTACAAATTTAGAGAAAAGAGCAAGACAAATCCAGCGGCAAAAGGAGCATGGCTTACGGTTCTTTAAAACAATTTTGTTAATCCGTATTTTCCCGGGTAAAATTGGTAATTTTGTGTATTTTGTCCTAAATTTTACTATCCGTTTTCTGAAAATTTTGAAAGGATTATCCGATGAGATCCGTTCGTTTGCTTACCTTTTTCATGGCTTTCGTTTTTTTAGGTACAATCGGCAAAGCCGGGAATGCCTCTCTTACGTCCCGGACATTTACCCTGAAAAATGACCTAATTCAATTGAGGCTCACGCTGTCTCAGGGTCGATTGATTCGGGAAACGCTCCGGGCCAATCCGGAGGCCCGCGCAACCTTTAACGGACAGCAACCCGTCTTTGACTGCGATGGCAACGTAGCTTTCGACATCAACTGGACTGATTGGCGCGCCCCACACAAGATTAACAATGGCGAGAATCCGGTGATGCTCACCGCTACCGACTTTCGTTTTGTCCGTTCGGCCCGGCAAAATACTCAAGAGGGCAAACGTCTTGATCTTTTCTTTAAAGGCCGGGAACAGCCCCTTATTTTGCGCATTTCGTACCGCCTAAAAGACGGGCATTTCTGGGTGAATAAGCAAGTGGCCTTACGCGACACTTCAGCCGGAGTTCATTTTCTGCGTTTCATTTACCCCATGTTCGCCCGCATTACCCCCAAATTTACCGTAATCAAGCGCGGAGGTTTCGGTCAACCGATTGCCTTACGCAGCGGCTCTGGCGGCTTTTTCTGCGGGTTGGAATATCCGGCAGGCACCAATTCCATCCGTGTGGAGATGCCCACCGGTCATCTTTTTTTGCAAAGCGGGGTGGAAGCAGGGAAGAAAATCGGCGCATCCTGGATCGAGAGTCCCTGGCTGGTTATGGCCCTTACGCCGTCAGCTCATGAACGTTTGTGGTTCGATCGCTATTTGGCTTCGCAACGGGTGCAACCATTGCGTCCCTACGTTTTGTACAATAGTTGGTACGATTTGCGCTCGCCGGCCTTTAAAAACATTCCGGCCAAAAATATCATGAACGAGCAAAACATTTTGCGCATCATCGATTTAATCCAAAAGAACTTCGTGGGAAAAAACGGCATTCATCTGGATGCTTTTGTGTTGGATGACGGCTGGGATGTGTACGCCAGCGACTGGGTGTTGCGTTCCCAGCAATTTCCTCATGGGCTGCGCCCTATTGTAGAGCGGTTGAAAGACATGAGCACCGCTCTTGGCATGTGGTTTGGGCCAACCGGCGGCTATTCTTTCCGCATGCGCCGCATTAACTGGATGGGAGAACATGGCTACGAAGTTATTGGCGACCATGCCAGGCATTATACGCCCATGCTGTGTGTGGCAGGCAAACATTACAGCCAACTGCTAAAGAAACGCACTACCGATTTTGTCAAAGAAGGCGTAGCTTTTTTTAAATGGGACGGCATCCAATTTTCGTGTAGTGAGCCCGACCACGGGCACCCCATTGGCCTGTACTCCCAGCGTGCCGTCATGGACACGGTAATCGAATTGTGCAACGCCGTACGCAAAATTAATCCCCAAACATTTTTGAACATCACTTCAGGCACCTGGCTCAGTCCCTGGTGGGTGAAATATGCCAATCAAATCTGGATGCAGGGCGGCGATTACGGCTATTCCGACATTCCTTCCATTAGTCGCCGCGACGCGGCCATGACCTACCGGGATATCAATTTGTACCAGGATTTTAATGTGCACAATTTTTGGTTTCCCATTGCCAATTTGATGACCCACGGCATCATTAAAGGGCAGTTGCAAAAATTGGGCGGTGAGCAAGAACCTTTGGACAAATTTACCAACAATGCGCTTCTCTATTTTGCTCGCGGAGTTTCCATGTGGGAGCTGTACATTTCCCCGGACATTTTAAGCGATGCGGAATGGAATGCGATTGCCCGTTCTCTCAAATGGGCAAAACAAAATTTTGACATTTTAAAGCACACATCTTTACTGGGAGGTAATCCCGCCAAAGGAGAAGCCTACGCTTACGTACACTTTAACGCCAACCAAGGTATTGTGGCTGCGCGCAATCCTTTCGTATTGCCGCAATCTGTCAGCATCCCGTTAAGTGACACTTTGGGCCTGGACAAAAAGGCACGCAATCTGGTACTCGAGCAAATTTACCCCGTACGCTGGATTTCGCCGAGGTTGTACAAACAGGGGGAAGAAATTTCTCTTAAACTGCAAGGATACGAAACTGTTGTCTATCGCATTTTCCCCATCGAGCAGGCCCGGCGTCCCCTGCCGGCCAACGTTATTTTCAGTGGTGAAAAGGCAGGAGACAAACGATATCGGGTTGTTGCCCTGGCCCAAACCGGAATGTTGAAAATGCTCAATCCTTCGTTCAGTAAACGCTTATTCCTAAATAACAAAAAAGCGACTCGTCTCACGTTTAACATTCCACCCGCTGATTCAATCAGCGGGTTACATTCGGCACAGTGGAGCAAAAAGGGAAACGAATTCGATTGGAAAATCGAATTAAAACCGCACAGTTCGGCGCAGTTCGCTTTGCTTCTCCGGGAATTTCCGGGTGGAAAGGCTGAAAGGCTGCCTGTGGCAGAAATAACGTTAAACAAGCGTAAAGTGCAGGCCCACACGGAAGAAGCAGGAGCCCAATGGCGGTGGATCACCGTGCCGCTGCAAGCCGGCTCCAACACCGTACATATTACCCTTCGCAATAGTGCCAAAAGTGCCCGCTGGCAGGGACAAATCGAATCGTGGCTTTTTACCGACCGGGCCATGCCCGAAACGGTTCTGCTGTTCGAAACAGCAAAATCCGTTGAAACGGATATCCTCCCGCCGCGTCCCCGGGCCCAAAACGTGTTGCACCACGTACAACGCCTGGCGCTTTTTCACTGGATAAACGGCAAACTTGTTATCCACAAAAAATAAAAAACCGGCCTTTATCGGGGGCCGGCAAACGGTCAAATAGCGCGGTGCGCATTTTGACTCTCTATTTCATCCAGACAGGAATAAAAAAAGCTCCGACCATTGCGGAGCTTTTTTTAGATTAAAATCTCACGAAAAAAAAATCAGGCAGCCACTTCTTCCACGCCCAGAACTTCCTTAATCGCCTGTTTCAGCGTATCTTTCGGCAAAGCGCCTACAGCCATTTGCGGGCGATCGTTCATGGGCACAAAAAGGATGGAGGGAATGCTGCGAATGCCAAAGATCGCGGCCAATTCCTGTTCGGCCTCAGTGTCCACCTTGTAAAAGTGAACCTTACCCTCGTATTCCTTGGACAATTCTTCCAGAATCGGTGAAACGATTTTACATGGTTGGCACCAATCGGCATAAAAATCGATTACGCAAGGCAAATCGCCTTCATATTTCCATTCTTGATTTTGTTCGTAGTTAAAAACTTTTTCAAGAAAATCTTGTTTGGTTAAGTGTTGAATCATATAAATAACTCCTTTAATTGTGTTTTGCTAATAAAACGTTAAACGTTCCTTTTTTATTTCAAATTCAAACTTTTTTATTCGATGTATTTTTCGTCGGAAAGATACGGAAAATTAAATCGTACCGATCGGGGCGTCCGGGAATTATTTTCAAACGTAACTCCTGACTAATATTTGTAAAATTTTCCGGACAATCTCGCTTTCTTCCCCTTTTCCGCAAGTTGCAGAAAAAAGACCGGGAGAATGCCCGACGAAAAGGTTGCCTCGAAAACGCCATTTGCGTATGTTTTGCCCCATGAAAGAACAAACACTATCGCACGACGAAATCGAATGGCTGCAATCCGCCTTGTTGCGCTGGTTTCGGGACAAGCGCCGATCTCTGCCCTGGCGCATCGAACGCGACTGGTACAAAGTTTTCCTCTCCGAATTCCTTCTGCAGCAAACACAGGTAAGTCAGGCCCTTCCGTATTTCGAAAAATTCTACCGCCGATTCCCGAGCATTCACCACCTGGCTGAAGCAGATGAAGACACCGTACTTGCACTCTGGGCCGGATTGGGTTATTATGCCCGAGCACGCAACATGTTAAAAGCCGCCCGGGAAATCGTACAGCACTTTGCCGGCAAATTTCCCCGGGATTACGCTCAGGCACTCTCCTTACCGGGAATTGGGCCATACACCGCCTCGGCCATTTTGTCCCTGGCATTTGACCTGCCTCTTCCCGTAATCGATGGCAACGTGCAGCGCGTCATTACCCGTCTGTTTGGCATTGCGGACGATCTGCGACAGACCCGCACTCTTCGACGCATCCGCGCGATCTGCGAAAAGATTCTGCCGACAAAACAACCCGGCGCTTTTAACGAAGCACTCATGGAACTGGGCGCAATGGTTTGCACTCCCACTCAGCCCGATTGTTCCCACTGCCCGCTTAACACCTGGTGCACGGCCCGCAAAGCCCAGCGCGTCGAACGTATTCCGTTCAAATCTGCCGCCGGACGCAAGCAAAAGCGCTTCCACTGGGTTCTGGTAATTCGCTACCGGCAAAACCTGCTGCTGGTTAAACGGCCCGCATCGGCCATGTTAGGCTCGATGTGGGAATTCCCGGTAATCTCCGTCGAAAGCGGCAAAAAACTGGAGACGCTCCCACGAAATCTCCTGACCACCTTGAACGCGCACATTCAGAATCCCATGATTTTCCCCGAGCAAACACACATTTATTCGCACATTCATTTGCGCTACCGCGCAGCAGCGCTGCAGGCAGCAAAACCGTTTGTCTTTTCTTCTGATTTTTACGAACAACAAAAATGGCTGGCCCCACAAGAAATTCCCCGACTGGCCTTGCATTCTGCCCACAAAAAAATTCTGCAGTCCGAAGCTTTCCAAATGTGGTGGGAGAAAAACACACCGAAAGAGTCAGCAGACAAAGATCAATAGTTAAATCCGAAGGAAATGTAGCCCACGGAGGCGCCGCGGGTCAAATGTCCCCAGGCCAAATAAAACGGCCCCAGTGGCGTTTCAATTCCAAAGTACCCCCCAATGCCGGAGAAGAAATCTTTGGAAGAAAACACCAGATTGGGATTGCTCCACACCCCGCCAAAATCGTAGCGCAGGGAAAGGTAAAAATTTTTGAACATCATTTGCCCGACACCCGGATGAAAAGGCAATTTGTAGCGGTATTCCGCACTGGCAATAAGCACCTGCCGCCCGAAATACTCATTTTGATGCAGGCCGTAAAAACTGTGCAAACCGCCAAAACGAAAATTCTCCGAAAAAGGCATGCTTTTATCGCCGATTCCGAAAAACATGCGCAAATGCCAAGTTGCCCGCTGGCGATAGGAATAATATCCTTCCAAATTCACCAGCGCTTTTGTGTACGATTCTTTACTTCCCAGCACAAAGCGGTTGCCCGATTCCCACGCCCAGTAATTGTTAATGCCTTTGGTCGGAAAATCTGCCCGGTTGCGTTTATCGGCGATGGCCCGAATGGCAAACGTACGCAGTTCGATCTTATGCTTAAAATCAAAAAATCCGCTTTCTCTTCGATCTTCCACATTTTCGTGACGCAGCTCGATGATAAACTGCCCCAAACGGCGTAACTGCTGGCCAACCTGAAAGCGCGCACCACGGCGAATTTCTTTGTAACTGCCGTGCTGCCCGGTGGAAGAAGTAAACGGGTTAATTTGCCAGGTGTAATACCCTTGTAAATCAAACGTGAGGTAAGTGGTAAAAATGCGATCGTCACGAATCTTAAGTCCGATTTTCCCGTCACGCATTCCAAAACGTCCCACCAGCATGGATTT
>Ga0256914_1001905_pt1 | contig 17913 bp, 11 predicted proteins | sample HulkmetaG_FD_191571 | JGI IMG/M metagenome (GOLD analysis project Ga0256914, IMG submission 191571) | Hydrothermal chimney microbial communities from Main Endeavour vent field at the Juan de Fuca Ridge, Pacific Ocean - Hulk | ecosystem: Environmental > Aquatic > Marine > Hydrothermal vents ... | reverse complement strand
CACCACCAGGGGCGTATCGACAAAAAGCGTAACGACTAACGTACCCGACTTCAATCACCACCAAGGCGCAAAGACACTAAGAACACCAAGCATTTCAAAGCTTTTTCTTTTCTTCGTGCCTTTGTGGCTTCGTGTCTTCGTGGTTTCTAGCCGGGCTACCTTAGTAGTAACAACCTCTCTTCTAATCCTACGCCCCAATATCCCATCTCTCATCGCTTATGCTTTCATCTAACGCCCGTTCCGAAATCAAAGCCCTCATGGCGCAATACCCTCGCGCCCGCTCCGCAATCCTCCCCGCGCTTTATGTGGCGCAGCGGGAGCATGGCTGGCTGCAACCTGATGTTGTGCAGGATGTCGCTGAAATCTTTGGCCTGGAGCCGATGGAAGTTCATGCTGTCGCGGGTTTTTACAACATGCTCTACAAAAAGCCCCATGGCAAATTCCACATGGAAATCTGCACCAATGTTTCCTGTATGCTGCGTGGGGCCGAAGAGACCGCCGAGGCGCTCAAAGAAAAACTGCACATCGATTTTGGCGAGACCACGCCCGATGGCACTTTTACCCTAAGCGAGATGGAGTGTTTGGGCTCCTGCGCCACAGCGCCTGTTATTTTTGTGCGCAAAGAACACAGCGATTGGGGCCGCTACTACGAAGGCATCACCCCAGACAAAGTGGATGACATGCTGGCGGAGTTGCTCTCGGGTGAAGAATTGCCCATGACCCGGGAAGGGGATGTGCCTTATCATCACGATTACTTCAAGGGTGATGATGAGCTGCCCGCAACCAACTACATCTTGGGCCGCATCGATAAACCCAATAGCCATACCCTTGAAAGCTACCTGGCAGATGGTGGTTACGAAACAGCCAGAAAATCGCTGCAAATGACCCCGCAAGCGGTCATCGATCAGGTAAAAAGCGCTGGATTGCGTGGTCGTGGGGGTGCAGGCTTCCCGGCTGGCGTCAAATGGGGCTTTTTGCCTAAAGGTGTTTTTCCTCGTTACCTGGTGGTCAATGGCGATGAATCGGAGCCGGGCACATTCAAAGACCGTTTGATTCTGGAATTCGACCCGCATTCCCTCATCGAAGGCATCATCTGCGCCTCGTGGGCCATTCAGGCCAACCATGCCTTTGTTTACATCCGCGGTGAATACAAACATCCGCAAAAACGCTTGCGCGAAGCCATTGCCGAAGCCAAAGCCCGCGGCTATCTGGGGCAGGGCATCATGGGCACTGATTTCGATTTGGAAATCATCGTCCATTCCGGCGCGGGCGCTTACATCTGCGGCGAAGAAACCGCGCTGCTGAGTTCGCTGGAAGGCTATCGTGGGCATCCACGCCTTAAACCACCCTTCCCCGCGGTAGAAGGCTTGTATGCCAAACCCACCATCGTCAACAACATCGAAACCATCACCCAGGTGCGGCACATCATGCAAAATGGGGTGGATTGGTATCGGCAGTGGGGCACAGAACGTAGTCCGGGTCTGCAACTGCTCTCGGTCAGCGGCCAGGTGAAGAAGCCGGGCGTGTACGAAGTCCCCTACGGCATCACCATGCGGCAGCTCATCTACGATTTGGCGGGCGGCACGTTGGATGATCGTCCCATCAAGAGCATCATTCCTGGTGGCCTTTCGATGCCGCAACTGCTGCCCGACAAACTGGATACGCCCATCGATTTCGAGTCATTGGTGGCTGCAGGCTCCATGTTGGGCTCGGGCGGTGTTGTGGTCATCTGCGAAGGTGAGGCCATGGTGCCCATCGCCCGTCGCACCTCTGCCTTTTACCGCGAAGAATCGTGTGGCAAATGCACCCCCTGCCGAGAAGGCGGAACTTGGATCGAAACCATCTTGGAGCGTATCGAAGCGGGGCATGGCACGCTGGAAGATTTGCAAGAAATCGAACACATTGCCAAATATATCGAGCAACAATCCTTCTGCCCCTTTGGTGCCGCCTCGGTCTGGGGCGTGCAAAGCATGTTACGCCATTTCCGCCCCGAATTCGAGCAGCACATCCTGGAAACCAATCCCGAGCAAAAGAAGCCTGCCATTGCTGCTCGTCCCCTTTATCGTCAATTTTACGGCCAGCCTCTTGAAAACAAGCTGGATTAATGTTTGACACCCTGACATCTTTTTATTTTCCATAACCCATCTTCCCACCAATTAACCATGTCCGACTGGATTACCATCACTATCGACGGCCAGGAAATCAAGGCCAAACAGGGCGAACTCCTCACCGAAGCCGCTGCCCGGGCAGGGATTCAAATTCCTGTTTTCTGTTCTCATACCAAGCTGGACCCGCTGGGTGCGTGCCGCATGTGCCTGGTGGAAACCGAGGGGCGGCGAGGCAAGATGCTGGTAACAGCTTGCACCACACCGGTGAATGATGGCGCTGTTTTCTTCTACAATGATTCGGAACGGGCCCGAGATGCCCGCGCGGGCACGCTGGAGCTCATCCTGGCCAACCATCCCCTGGATTGTCCCATCTGCGATAAAGGTGGTGAATGCGATTTGCAAGACCAGGCCATGGCGCATGGGCGAGGCGAGTCGCACTACCAGGAGGACAAACGGCACAAAGAAAAAGCCTGGCCTCTCAGCGATTTGGTTATTTTGGATCAAGAACGCTGCGTGCTGTGCTGGCGTTGCATACGCTATCTGGAACAATGGGAAGATAAGCCGCAACTGGGGCTCTTCAATCGTGGCAGTGCCTCGGTTATCGATAAATTCCCGGGAACCGATCTCAGCGCCTACACCAGCGGCAACATCATCGACATGTGCCCGGTGGGGGCCCTGACCAATCGCCTTACCCGTTTCCAGTTCCGGCCCTGGCGGCTGGAACACACCAACACCATCTGCACGCACTGCGGCATGGGTTGTAATTTGCGCATCGATACCCGCGATGCCCGGGTGCGGCGTAATGTGGCCCGCACCAACATGGCGGTCAATGATGAGTGGATTTGCGATAAAGGCCGCTTTGCCAATGGTTTTGTTTTTAGCGAGCAGCGTTTGGCTCAACCTCTGGCCCGCATCGACGGTGAACTCAAGCCTGTTTCATGGTCGGTGGCTTTGGATAAAGTGGTTCACGGCTTGAAGAAGATGGTGGCGCAGCATGGTGCGGCCTCGGTGGGCGGCATCGGCTCTGCCAAACTCTCCAACGAGGCCAATTACCTGCTGGGCAAATTCATGCGGGCCTTGGTGGGCAGCAACAACATCGATTTCCGTGAAGGCTCCGCACTCAAAGGAGAGCGCCGCGGCTTGCCCAGCCTGCAAGCGGCTCGCAATGCCGATGTTATCGTACTCATGGGCGTAGACCCCTCGGAAGAGATGCCCGTGCTGGCAAACTTCCTCAAACGAGCTGCCAAACGGCAGGGCGCCAAAGTGATTATCGTGCATCCTCGCCGCATCGAGATGGCCAAATATGATGGGTTCTTTTTCAGTCCTGCACCTGGTCAAGAACCCCCCTTGTTCGATACCCTGACCAAAGCAGCCTTCCTGGCCCGCGATGAAGCTGTGCCCGCGTGGTTACAGGGGCTGGAAGTCGCTGACGACTTGCAACAGGCCGCCCAGTTACTGGTCGATGCTCAAAATCCGTTCATTCTCTACGGAACTGACTACGCCTGGGGGTATGGCTCTGGCAACATCGTGCAAGCCCTGACCAACTGGATTAGCGCCAGTGGTCATGCCCATCGCCTGGGCTTCCTGCACATCGAGGCCAACTCGGTGGGTGCGGCTGATGTGGGCTTGCTGCCCGACCGACTGCCCGGACATCGCAATTTGGCTGATGACGCAGCTCGGGCGCAACTGGAAGCGCTGTGGCAAACAGAACTTCCGGTGCAAGCGGGCTTGGGCTACAGCGGCATGATTGCCTCAGCTCTGGGACGCATCAAAGCTTTGTACATCATGGGCGCTGACCCCGTAGGCGAAAAACCCAGCTATCAAAAAGAACTGGAAGCCCTGGATTTTCTGGTGGTTCAAGACCTTTTCCTCACCGAAACGGCCAAATTGGCTGATGTGGTGCTGCCCGCAGCCTCCTATGTGGAAAGCGACGGAACCTTCACCAACACCGAGCGACGAGTGCAGGCCGCGCCCAAGGCCGCCAAAGCTGTGGGCGATGCTGCGCCCGATTGGCTCATCCTCATGCACCTGGCGCATCTTTACGCTCCCGAAAAAGCAGAGGCGTGGAACACCAGCTCTGCTGCCGAAATCTTCGCCGAAATCACCCAAGCTGTGCCTCAATACGCAGGCCTGAGCTGGGAAAGCCTGGGCGACACGGGTCAGCAGTGGGACTGGGAGGCCTTACCCATCCGCCACGAACTCACCCCGCATCAGCGCCTTGAGCCTGCGCCCGTAGAAAAACCTTTTACCATGCGCCTGGTGGTGGGCAACCTGCTATGGGATGACGGCAACACCTTCCATGCCACTGAGCCCATGCGTTATCTGGGCCACAAAGCTGCCTGGCTGCATCCCGATGACGCGGCAGCGTTGAATGCCCGAGAAGGTGACCAACTTGCGGTTCGCTCTCGCTCCGCCACCATCGAGCTGCCCCTGCACATCTCCGCCACCATCCAACCAGGCACAGTTTTTGTGCCATTCTCCATAAAAGATGCCCCTGTTGGCGATCTGCTGGACGAATTCGGCCCCCGCACCACTGTGGCCCTCTATCTTGTTTGATTCGCCATTCACCCCATGCCACGCCGATGATTACAACCATCCTCATTTCCCTGGTCAAAAGCCTTGTCATGCTGCTCATCCTGCTGACAGGATTTGCGTATCTCACCTACTACGAGCGTAAAATCCTCAGCCGTTTTCATGTGCGCCTGGGCCCCAACCGCGCCGGGCCTTATGGCCTGTTGCAGCCCATCGCCGATGCAGTCAAGGCAATCTTCAAAGAGGAAGTGGTTCCTGGTCACATCAAAGACCGCGTTGTTTATTTGATGGGCCCGGTCTTGACCATGATTACCCCTCTCATCGCCTTTGCCGTGATTCCCATCGCTCCCGATTTGCAGATTGGCGACTACACCCTGCATTTTTACATTGCCAATGCCAATGTTGCCATTTTGTACATGATGGCAATCACCAGCTTTGCAGCCTATGGTGTCATCTTGGGCGGATGGAGCAGCAACAACAACTATGGTCTGTTGGGGGCTTTGCGCACCGCTTCGCAGATGATTAGCTACGAATTGCCCCTGGGCATCCTTCTCATTGCCATCGTCCTGGCCACCAACATCGGTGCCGAGCAGGGAACCATGAGCCTGGCCGAGATTGTCAGCCGTCCCCGTCCCTGGTGGTTGTGGATTTGGCTACTGCTGGCCTTTCCCGCTTTTTACATCACCATGCTGGCCGAGAACAATCGTAGTCCCTTCGACCTGCCCGAGACCGAAAATGAACTCATCGCCGGTTATCAAACGGAATATGGCGGCATGAAATTTGCCATGTTTATGATGGGCGAATATCTGAGCATGATTGTCAGCAGCGCACTGATGGTCACACTTTTCTTTGGTGGCTGGCACGGGCCCTTTGCCACACCTGGAACTTGGTACGGTGTGTTGTTAGGATTCGGCTACTTCGTCATCAAAGTGATTTTGGTCCTCTTCCTCTATTTGTGGGTGCGTGCCAGCGTGCCCCGCATCCGCTACGATAAACTCTTAGCCTTCAATTGGAAGGTGCTCTTCCCCTTTTCGTTGATTTACATGGCCATTACCGCGGTGATGGTGGCCTTGCTGTAGCCTTCTGCATCCTCATCTTTACCCCTCACTTCATCCCATCTCTTTACTATTTCCCTTATGAGCGGACTCAAAGAACTTGCCCAGGGCGTCGAATTTATCGCCCGCTCCATGGGCGTCACCCTCAAAACACTGGTCACCGAACCTCCGCAAACTGTCCAGTATCCCGATGAGCCCATCAGCATCTATCCTCGGTTTCGGGGACGGCACGAGCTGCGGCGCTACGATGACGGTATGGAACGCTGCATTGGCTGCTCTTTGTGCGAGGCCGCTTGTCCCACCGGGGCTATTTATGTGCGGGCCGCTGAAAATGACCCGGCCAACCCCATCTCGCCGGGCGAGCGTCACGCCGAAGTGTACGAAATCAATCTGATGCGCTGTATCTTCTGCGGCGATTGCATGCGGGCCTGCCCCACCGAAGCCATCGTGCTGGGGCACAACTTCGAGCTGGCCCAATATGATCGGGGCGACCTGCTGCTGGATAAAGAAGCACTGCTGAATCCGCCCAAGCCCAATGCCGTCCTCCTCTCCGATTCCTAGACCAAACGAACCATGAGCCTATTTTCCTTTGCCATCCTCGCCTTTTTGGCCTTGCTCACCGCGTTGGGCGTGATTTTAAGCAAGAATGCAGTTTACAGTGCCTTATCGCTGTTGGCCCATTTTCTGGTCATTGCGCTTTTCTACTTTGCACTCTCGGCGCAGTTCCTGGGCATTGTTCAGGTGATTGTGTATGCAGGAGCCATCGTGGTTTTATTCCTGTTTGTCATCATGCTCATTGGCGGCGATATTAGCGCCACCATCCAGGATAACAGGCCCGCCACTCGCATCGGAGCTACGGTTCTGGGTGTTTTATTCCTGCTGGGACTCATCATCGCTTTCTTCCAAAAATTGCCTTTGGGCACTGCGCCCGCGGGCGCACCCGATGCCGGCAGCGTGCAGGCTGTGGCCGGGCCTCTGTACACCACCTATCTTTTGCCTTTTGAATTAGCCTCGGTACTGCTGCTGGCCGGTATGCTCGGCGGCGTTGCCCTGGCCCTGCGTGACCGCCGTCGCCATTGATCACTATAAACAATCTGCCATGATAACCCCAACACCTTTTATCCTCATCCTCTCTGCCATCATCTTCACCATTGGCGTGGTGGGCGTTTTGGTGCGCCGCAATGCCCTCATCATCTTTATGAGTGTGGAAATGATGCTAAACAGCGTGAATTTGACCCTGGTGGCGGTTGCCAACCAATGGGGCAATCTTACCGGACAGGTTTTCGCCTTTATTGTCATTGCTGTGGCCGCGGTGGAAGTTGCCGTGGGCTTGGCTATTGTTATGGCCATTGTGCGGCACAAAGACACCACAAACATCGATGAAGTTCATCTGCTGAAAGGGTAATGCCCATGCTTCAATTCGCCTGGATAATTCTCGTTTTTCCCCTTTTGGGGCTGCTGGTTAATCTGGCCTTTGGCAAACGCCTGGGCAAGAAATACATCCCGCTGGTGGCGGGGGGAGCGGTTTTCGCCTCCTTCATCACCGCGGTGGGGCTGGCTTTTGCATTGCTGAGTCTGCCCACCGAGGCCCGCTCCATCACCGTGCCCATGTGGCAATGGATTCACATCGGCGATTTTGCTGTGGATTTTGCACTGCTCATCGACCCACTTTCGGTGTTGATGGCGCTGGTGGTCACGGGCGTGGGCTTTTTCATCCATTGGTACGCAGCCACCTACATGCTGGTGGATGATCGGCATCAGGCATTGAGTCTGCGCTATTATGGCCGTTTCTTCATCTATCTGAATTTCTTTATTTTGATGATGCTGACCCTGGTGCTGGCCAATAATTATCTTCAGCTTTATGTGGGCTGGGAAGGCGTTGGTCTGGCCTCTTATCTGCTCATCGGCTTTTGGTTCTACAAGCCTTCGGCTGCGGATGCTGGCAAAAAAGCGTTCATTGTCAACCGCATTGGCGATTTTGGCCTGGCATTGGCCATCATGTGGCTATTTGCCCTGTTTGGCAAGCAAGCGGGCAGTCTGGCGTTCAAAGATGTGTTTGCTGCGCTGGAGGGGGCGCCCGAAGGCACTTTGGCCGCTCTGACCGGCGTAACCTTGTTGCTGCTGCTGGCCGCCACCGGCAAATCGGCGCAAATTCCCCTTTTTGTGTGGCTGCCCGATGCCATGGAAGGGCCCACGCCGGTTTCGGCGCTGATTCATGCCGCCACCATGGTTACCGCAGGCGTTTATATGATTGCCCGTAGCCATCCCTTGTTCGAACTGGCTCCTGCCACACTGGCCGTAGTTGCCTGGATTGGGGCACTAACTGCACTCATGGCCGCGACCATCGCGCTGGTGCAAACGGATCTCAAGCGCATCCTGGCTTATTCCACGGTTTCGCAACTGGGCTACATGTTCCTGGGGGTGGGCGTGGGGGCTTACACCGCGGGCGTTTTTCATTTGATGACGCATGCTTTCTTCAAAGCGTTGCTCTTTCTCACTGCCGGGTCAGTCATGCACGCCATGCACGGCGAGCTGAACATCGACCTGATGGGTGGTTTGAAGAGGAAGATGCCCAAAACATACTGGCAATTCCTTATTGGTGCGGCTGCGCTGGCTGGCTTTCCTCTGCTGGCCGGGTTCTGGTCCAAGGATGCGATTTTGTACAACGCGTTTGTTCAATCGCCCGCACTGTGGGCAGTAGGCATTTTTACGGCACTGCTCACTGCTTTCTACAGCTTTCGTGCGGTTTTTCGGGCTTTCCACGGCGAAACCCGCAGCAAGCACGCTGAACATGCACACGAGCAGCCCAATGGCATGACTGTACCGCTGTGGTTCCTGGCCGCGGGCGCCCTGTTCATCGGTTTTTTGGGGCTGCCCGCGCTCTTTGGCGAGCACGCCAACGTGCTGGAAAACTGGCTGCATCCCGTGTTTGCCGATTTGCATGGCGAACACCATGGCAGCGAAAGTCTGGAACTCATCCTGTTTGGCGTTTCGTCGGTGGTGGCGCTGTTGGGCATCTTTATGGCCTATGCCCGCTACATGACCCATGCCAGTTGGGCCCGCAGCCTGCAACGTGCGTTTGCTCCTCTGCAAAACACCCTGGAAAACAAATACTGGATTGATGAATACTACATGGCCGCTGTGGTTAATCCGCTGCGCAACCTGGGCCGATGGTTCTACAAAATCTTCGATGGCAAAGCAATCGAGGGGATTGTCAATGGCATTGGTCGTTACACCGTGGCCGCGGGCGCTTATGTGGCCCGCCTGCAAACGGGTCTGCTAAGCATGTACGCCTTCAGTTTCTTTGTGGGCGTCGTCCTCATCCTTCTTTACTTCCTGCTGGCATAAGCATTGGCAATGCCGCAAGAAGATCGTCCGATTTCAATCAAAGCTCCCTGATTTTTACTCCGAGGCTTTTCCGAGAATCCATCCTTAATTTCTCGTAACTAGACAGGTCGCTCTCCTCTTTTTACCACTAAGCCCCCCATAACGGACAGATACAAAGCGTTTGCTTCCCTTTTTCTTTGTGTTTTTGTGCCTTAGTGGCCTTTGTGGTTCTTTTCAGATGACCGTGAACAGTTACAATCCCTCATCCTAATCCCTATGGAAAATCTTGCACCCTTCCCGCTGCTCTCTGTCATTATCTGGCTCCCCCTGCTGGGCGCATTCCTGCTGTTCTTCTTCCAGGATGAAACGCGTCTCAAACAGGCCGCATTGGTTACAGCCCTGGCAGATTTTGTTATTTCGTTACTGCTGTTGGTGTGGTGGGTCAATGATGGCAGTATGCAGTTCCAGGAAAACCTGTCCTGGATTCCCCAACTAGGCATCCATTACCATCTGGGCATCGATGGCATTAGCCTCTTCCTGGTGCTGCTCACCACATTGTTGGGCCCCATCGTCATCCTCTTCTCCTGGGAAAACATCAAAGATAACCTCAAAGGTTTTCTCTTTTTGCTTTTGGCGCAGCAAACTGGGATGTTGGGCGTTTTTCTCTCCCTGGATTTGGTGCTCTTCTTCATCTTCTGGGAGTTCACCCTGATTCCCATGTACTTCCTCATCGGGCGCTGGGGCGGCAAGAACCGCATTTATGCTGCGGTCAAATTCTTCCTTTATACCATGGCCGGCTCTGCGTTGATGCTCATCGTCATCCTCTTGCTTTACTGGCAACATGGCAGTTTTGATTGGACTGTTTTGCAAAAAGCGCCTATGGATATGCGCTTTCAGACGCTGGCTTTTGTGGCCTTTGCTTTGGCCTTTGCCATCAAAGTGCCGCTGTTCCCCTTCCACACCTGGCTGCCGGATGCGCATGTTCAAGCCCCTACCGCGGGTTCTGTCATCCTGGCCGGGGTGCTGCTTAAGATGGGAACCTACGGTTTTCTGCGCTTCAATCTGCCCCTCTTCCCCGATGCTACGCATCTTTACACGCCATTGCTGGCAACGTTAGCCATCATTGGCATTTTGTACGGCGCATTGGTGGCCTTGGTGCAAAAAGATGTGAAGTTGCTGGTGGCTTACAGCTCCATCGCCCATCTTGGCTTTGTGATGCTGGGTATTGCCAGCCAAACCAAGCAGGGGGTTTCGGGCGCAGTGTTACAAAGTGTGAATCATGGCCTTTCTACGGGCGCACTCTTTTTGATGATTGGCATGATTTATGATCGCCGTCACACCCGTCTTTTCTCAGAATATGGCGGTTTGTGGAAGAAGGTTCCTGTCTGGAGTGCGCTGTTTATCATCGTCGTGCTGGCCTCGGTGGGGCTGCCCGGGCTCAACGGCTTTGTGGGCGAGTTTGCCATCTTGATTGGCGTGTTCCAGGCGAATCCCTGGTGGGCTGTTTTTGCCACTCTGGGCGTCATCTTTGCGGCCTGGTATTTGCTCACCGCGGTGCGGGGCATGATTCAGGGCCCGCTGGATGAAGCGAAGAATGGCAATCTTAGCGATCTTGGCAAGCGCGAGATTTGGGTGCTGGCGCCGTTGATTGCACTCTTCTTCATCATTGGCCTCTTCCCCAGCTTCTTCTTCGATAAAATCAATCCTGCTGTCGATACCCTGTTGCAAACAGTGCAGGCAGGCACAGGCTTGTTGTTCTAGCTCCTTTTGCTTTCTCATTCCCCAGGCATTTTTCGTCAACGATAATGACTCAATCTTTAAATTTACTTCCCCTCAATCCCGAAATCATCATCATTGGATTTGCGCTCCTGTTGTTGGTAGTTGATATGGCTACTCGCATCCGGGATGTGCGCTCAGAAGGCTCGCTGATGGCGGGTGTCGCCCTGGTTGGGGTGCTGCTGGCCGCGGGGGCGACTGCTGCATGTTTAGGGCACGGCGATAAATCTGTGGCCGATGTGCTGGTGGTGGATGATGTGAGCCGTTATTTGAATTTGGCTATTTTGTTGGCTGCGGGGTTGGGCATTTTGTTGGCATGGCGCTATGTGCCTGAATTCACCACGCAATCCAGCAGTTTTTATGCGTTGCTGCTGCTGGCCGTGGCAGGCATGATGTTCCTGGGCAAGTCGACTGAGCTCATCACCATGTTCGTCAGTCTGGAAGTGATGTCGGTTTCGCTGTATGTGCTTACCGGCTTCAATCGTCACCAGCTTTCCAGCGCAGAGGGGGCGCTCAAGTATTTCTTGCTGGGCGCTTTTTCATCCGGCTTTTTCTTGTATGGCATGGCGTTGCTTTATGCCGATACCGGCAGCACGCAATTGGCGCAAATTGCCACCGATAACACTGGTGGCGTGTTGGTGTTGGCGGGCCTGGCCTTGTTACTCATCGGCTTCTTCTTCAAGCTGGCTGGCGTTCCCTTCCACGGTTGGGCGCCCGATGCCTACCAGGGCGCGCCCACGCCCGTGACCGCGTTCATGTCTGTGGCCACCAAGGCTGCGGTGTTCATTGCCTTGTTCCGGGTATTGGCGGTTATGCCCGCGTCCCTGAGCTCAGTGTGGGCTCCCACCATTGCGGTGGTGGCGCTGCTGACCATGACATTGGGCAATTTTGCGGCACTGCGTCAAAGTAGCCTCAAGCGCATGTTGGCTTACAGCTCCATCGCTCATGCCGGGTACATTCTTACTGGCGTGGTAGCCGGAACGGGTGCAGTGGGCGCGGTTTTGTACTATCTCTTTGCTTACGCATTTATGAACATTGGTGCATTTGCCGTTATGGCCATGCTGGAGCGTCCCACACCTGAAAGAAATCAGGATGCCGACATTGTTTCGGCCCGAGGCCTGTTCAACCGACGCCCCTTGCTGGCGGTGGCCATGGCTCTGTTTATGCTCTCGTTGGCGGGCGTGCCCCCCATGGTTGGATTCTTTGGCAAGTTGTATGTTTTCAGCGCGGTGGTTAAAGCGGGCTGGGTGTGGCTGGCAGTATTGGCCATGCTCAACAGCGTGGTTAGCGCCTACTACTACTTGCGCGTGGTGGTCACCATGTTCATGGCTGAGCCCGATGAGCAAAGTTTTGTGCGAGCATCATTGCCTGCGGGCGCTACGATGGCTATTGCCATTGCCGCCGCGGGGGTGATGCTCATGGGACTGTTGGCCAGCCCGGTGTTCATCGAGCTGGGCAAAGCAGTGATGGCCCTTCGCTAATGACGATGGGGCTGTGCGCCCACGGGACGGCGCAGACCTCAGCTAAGTGCCCGGTATGAGTGCAAAGGTGAATTTTCCCAGGATTTTGGAAGGCGCCGAAATCTCGCCCGCTGCATTTTTGCTGCGAATTTCATAATAGATGCCGCCAATTTGCGAGGCTGCACCATTTTCTTGCCACGCATTGCTACTGAGCGTAGCATGAAGATAGTGGTGCGGGGGTGTAAATGTTGGCTTTTCGGCATTGCGGTAAACGCGATAACTTAGCCCGCCACCCTGCGTTGGCCATTGCAGCACCACATCATTGCCGTTGAGGCTAATGCTGACTGCGGGCGCACTTGGCGGCGTAATGGCGCTATCCGATGGATTCAAAAGCCACAAACGCCCGTCATCGCCCCGGTCTGCCACCACAATTTTGTCCTGATTGGGCCAATAGGCCAGCGTTATAAAATCACGGTCAGAAGCAACCAGAGTTTCCCAGGAGGTGAGATTGCTAGTGCGCACAATGCGCCCATCTTCTGTGACCGTGTACAACCGGTTCGAGGCATCTACAGCCAGTGCATTGTAGACCCAATCCTGCACCTTAAAGCTGGAGAAGGGGTGGAGGGTCACCGAGCCGTTGGTGTGCAGCGCCAAAAGGCCATCTCGGGCCGAACTTAGCGCCAGCAATTGGTTATTGTAGATAAAAAGTCGAGAGCGGCAATAGGTGTATGAACTAAATTCACCAATGCGTTGCCAAGTGACACCGCCATCAGAGCTGCCTGCCAATCCACACCCGCTACCATAATCGTCGCTCCAAACAACGAAAAGCTTATTGTTAAAGGCAATAATATCATAAGTCCGATAGTCGCCCACGCCCGAAGTCTTATCTGCAACACGGGTCCAGTTAGCCCCCCGATCGGTGCTGCGGAAAACTTCGCCCGTCCAGGTCTTGTAATCACCCAGATGCGAGCTAACCGCGGCATAAAGGCCATTGGTTGTGCTTTCCATACCCCAGGTATGAATGACATTGGGCAAATTGCGATGCTTGGTGACAGTCATGGGCGTGGTGGGCGTAAAAACATAACTATTGCCCAAATCCCATTGGCTGCCGCCAGGTAGGGCCGGGTCGGTGGGATCGGGCCCGGGAATATGGATGACAGGTTGGGTTGCATCGGGCGTCATATCGATAAACCCCTGCTCGCTGGGCTGATAAATAGCTGTTAGACTATTGCTCTGAAACTTTGCCAACAAAGCACCATCTAATTCTGAGGGACGCGCTTTACCAAAACCCAGATAAAGCTCAGCATTCTGCGGCAGAATCTTGTAAGCACCGAAATACCGAGTCTCCGGTTGATAGCCGGTGTTGGCGTCGAACCAACTGCCATAATCGCATCCCGGCAGCAAATCCTGTAAATGCGCTACTGTAGCTGTAATGGTTGCAGTAGTAGCACAAGTAGATGTTACGATGCTGGGCTGATGCTTTGCCGCGGGCGCGGACGATTGGCTATAGCTTGAGTGTGGCGTAAGCAGAAGGCTTAGCAAAAGAAAAAGTAGCGGGGAAAATAAGTAGCGCATACATCACCACCAGGATGTGAACAATCCCGCTTTAGGCTTCAAGCGGTTCTTTCAAACGTGAGTAGCAGGTTGAATTTTACTAACGCCATTGGGAACGAGCAGCATGCAAACATCCATAAAAACACGGCCCAGTCTTGCGACCAGGCCGTGTAAGCGGATGCTACCATCTCAATCACGGTTATTTTTAATTTGCCAATGGTGCCGCAATACAACACCCAAGCCAGCCAGACCTACGACCAGCAATAACGCTATTCCTGGCGTATTCAAGCGTGGTTTCGGCTCTTGTTTTGCCAGATGCACCCGGTTGGGATCAGTGTTCAAGCCAAAATCAACAGTCATGTAAGAGCTATTGTCATCATAGCCTAGTGGATCACCGGAATCGGAGGTGCTTTGAGAATTAAGCAGCGCAGCAAAGGGTTTTGTTACGATAAAAGTTCCCACTGGGATACCATCGTCATTGTTATCGCCAGCATCGGGGTTTCCACCGCCACCAGTACTGCTGGAACTATAGGTGGGTTTAACGCTGGTTGTATCCAATGCTACACAGTAATTCGTTTTCTTATCAGAAGTATTGGAGGGGGCAAGGTTCAAGAATTGATAGAAACCACCTCCAGAAGTCGTTGTCGTGGTGACGAATGTATCGGAGCCAGGTTCGCAGATGTCATCGCCATCGCTATCACGATACAGGTTGAGCTTAGCGCCATCAATGCCTGTTTCTGCATACGGCGAATTAGCTCCGGCAGCAACAACAAGATCAAAGACACCATCATTGTCTGCATCATTCCACACACGATTTCCAATGGCGACCCGTTTTGCTTGGAATCCAAAATCAATGGCTAGATCTGTTTGGTTATCTGGATACCCTGTGGGATCCGTATCGTTGGAGGCATTGTCAACAACGGTAATGGAAATAGGTTCGCTGTAGGTGATGACTGGGCTACTAATCGCCGCGTTGGCGCCGCCAGTAGGCGTACCATCCGAATCTATGGCGTCATCGCTGCCAGAATTCGGGCTGACCGCCTGAGGGGCACTGGCTGGCGGGGTGGGAATTTGGATTTGGATGACCCCGGGCGGGACGCCGCAGAAGGTGTAACGACCATTGCTGTCGGTGGTTGTGGTGTAGAGATAGTCGTCACCTTGGACGGCGCTGTCGGTGGCTGCCGTGTCGATGGTTCCATTGACGCCCGCTGCCACCAGGCGCACCGTGAGGCCACTAATGGGCGTGTCATTGCTATCTTGAACATTGGGGGTGGAGCCATTGGTGTCATCCCACACATAGTTGCCAATGCAGGCCAGCTTGGTCATGTAGTCTTCCACCTCGCCTTCATCGACGAAACCACCCCACCGACTCGGATTAAGATATTCCATGCTGATGCGGAAACGCATAGCAGCTACACCTGTGGCAAAGTTTGCAGTGCTGGGCGTTTTGAAACAGTATGTCTTATCGGAAGTATCTCCCGACGGAATGAACGCCTGACTAGCGTTGAAGTTGCCCCCAGTGCCACCGCTGCCTCCGGTTAACCCTTCAGTGTTCGTAAAGGTACCGCTGGAGTCGAAATCGATCCAGCCGTGGAAGGCCGCATCGTATGGATCCGCGTTATGGGCGGAAACTTTCACGCAGGCATTTTCATCCGGTATGAGAGGGGTGATTAAGCTGACGCCATCTTCATCATCACCGTTGCCAGTGCGCTTACCCGTGGGATCCGTGGCTGCATCATCATCCATAGCGTTACCAGAATCGTCGATAACATCCACCCAGCCATCGCGGTCAGGATCTACACCTGCCCCCAGGTAAAGATCGACGATGCCATCTTTGTTGAAATCATAGAGATTGTGACGGGCCCCACCGCTCGCTTCTTTGGTCAGGTAGGTGTCGGGGAGGTCGCCGTAGTCTCTTGGAACCAGACAACCGGCGCCATCATTGGCCCTCAAATTAACCTTACCCGGTCCCAAATAGGCAAGATTGGGGGTGGGATCACTGACATCGACGCTGTAATACTGGAAGGGGCCTCCCTGACCATCATTGTTGATGAGGGCATAAAGGGTATAGGCCGGGTCCATGATTGCGCCACCTTGACCGCCTGGCACCTTACCGTCGAGCAATGTTTCGGTAATGACACCAGTTGTCGAGATTTTCAATAATGAAGAGAAGTTTGGATCACTATGCGCCACCTCTCTCACTGCGTAAAAATAGCCATCTTGCGAGTTGTAGGCGATATCATTGGTACCCAACTGCACCTGCGAGCCACCTTCGGTGAGAGGAACGGATGTGAAGGTCATGTTCTTGATGTCGATTTTGACCAGACTCTGTAGATTGATGGCGGTAGCGTAATAAAAATCGCTATCGTCCATATCCCCGGCCAGGAAGGTCTCTCGTAGGGGCTCCCCCGAATCGTAGTGGTTGACGACAGGAGAGCCTACTGCGCCGTGGGCGACATCTTGCGGGCCATTTGCAAGAACATCCCCCAGAATTTGCATCTCGCCATTCAACGCCCGAATGCGGGTGAGATAAGACCATTCCACTGGTCTCGCCCCATGCGTGAAGTCGAAGTACCAGGCGTAGATATATTCATCATTGTCATTGAGCCCGAGGGCGTTGAAGTCATCAGGGCTGGCAACCAGATCAGAGATATGGGGCGAGGGACCATAGAGAACATTTTCATCGATAGGATTCTGATGTACAAGCAGTTCTGCGTACTGAAAATGGTATCCCACATCCTGGGCCCGAGACTGGAAGATACTGTCCAAACAGCCTGCCAAAGGTGTTCCAAAGTTACGGATGGTGATGACATAGTCTTCGACTTCACCATCGCTGGCTGAGCCTATGGCCCGTTGATCTGGATCGTTGTTCCCGCCATTGTGGGTTAAGTTATCGGTGGTGATGCGGAAGCGAGCGTAGCTGGTTCCAGGACTAATTGGCGGATGAATTGTCCACTCCAGTGTTACAGCCGTGTCAGCGCCGGTTGCAGTGGTCATGGCGATTTCATCTGCATCGAAGGAGCCATTTCGATCCAAGTCAATCCAGCCATAGACATTGGCCGTGACGCCGCTGGGCACCGTGACGCCAATCGTCCATCGTCTCTTGAACCCTGAATCCGCCGTCGAAATCTCGAATTGCTTGACAACGCCATCCTCATCATCTACATCGGCGGTATCATCACCATCGGCATTTGCGCTAGGAACGCCGTTGGTTTCGTCATCATAGATGCCGCCCAGATAGAGCCCTTCGCTGTAGGTGTGCCGAGGGCCATTATCAGCCAGTGTTGTCTTGTAGCTATCTGGTGCATCTCCCCAATCAAGAAATGTGCCTTGCGCCGGGGCGGGAACGATATCGATGTAGTTGAGGGGCCCTTTGATTTCCAGCGAGATGTTTCCATCAGCTATGGTTACGTAATGGGTTTCGATCTGAAATTGGTTGGCCGGCTTAGCGGTGATGTTCCACCAATTCGATCCTTCGACATCGAGATAAAGATCTTGAGCATTCTCGGCGTCTCCCATGGCAATGGTCAATTTGTATCGTCCGCTGGGAACATCGACCTCCCAGAGTGCCACAGCACTTGTATCGAGAACCAGTGTGTCTAGCCGTTGGTCGTCATTGATGTCGCGGTCTCCGGTGTTCGCGGTATGATCTGTGGCCCAGCCATACGTCCAGCCGCCACCGCGATTGCCTTTTACTTCGCCCGAGTCAGCCAGGTAATTGGTGGGGGTAGGGGCATCAACTGGCTGAAAGTTGATCTTGACACCAACCAACGTGGCAGCGTTGGGGGCAACTGGCGCCAGTGCAATCGATTTCATGGGCGGGGCAGCCCAAGTATTTTCCGAATCAATCAATAAATATCCAGAAAATAATGAGACCACCACAATAAGAAATAGGGTTGAAATGTGCAGCCTTTTCATACTTTACGCCTCCATAAATACTTTAGAGAAGATAGATGTTGTATGGACAGTGTAGCGGTTACTACTAAGGTAGCCCGGCTAGAAACCACGAAGACACGAAGCCACAAAGGCACGAAGAAAAGAAAAAGCTTTGAAATGCTTGGTGTTCTTAGTGTCTTTGCGCCTTTGTGGTGATTGAAGTCG
>Ga0256914_1001904_pt1 | contig 17920 bp, 15 predicted proteins | sample HulkmetaG_FD_191571 | JGI IMG/M metagenome (GOLD analysis project Ga0256914, IMG submission 191571) | Hydrothermal chimney microbial communities from Main Endeavour vent field at the Juan de Fuca Ridge, Pacific Ocean - Hulk | ecosystem: Environmental > Aquatic > Marine > Hydrothermal vents ... | reverse complement strand
TATTATTACTTATGTAAATGATACTTTTGCAGATATTTCTGGATATGAAGCAGATGAGTTAGTAGGTAAAGCACATAATATTGTTCGTCATCCTGATATGCCTTCATCTGTGTTTTCTGATTTGTGGCAGACTATCAAAGATGGTAAAACATGGGATGGATATGTCAAAAATTTGAGAAAAGATGGTGGCTATTATTGGGTATTTGCTGAGATATCTGGTGTCTACAAAAATGGTGAATTAGTAGAGTTTAAATCTATGCGTTCACCTGTTGAGAGAGATATGAAAATAGAGATGCAGGGTGTTTATGATGATTTGCGAAGAGATCAAGGTGAGCTACAAAGAGTGGTAGTTTATCTATCTGCTGATCAAATACAAAAAGTAGAAGAGGCTATTAGTTAGCCTCTTTAAAGATTCTTTCTCTAATTTTAACTCTCTTTTTAATCGGTATATGTTTATAGCTTTGTTGTGTCTGTTTTGATACCTTTTCAAAAGCATTAAAATATGAACTTTTGATCTTCTCTCTTAACTCTCTTTTTTGTTTATCAATAGAAGCAATTATATTTTTTTTGAACTCTTCTCTATGTAGATACTCATCACCAGCAATAATTGCAGCATCAGTTCCAAACCATGCTATTGTAGCTGCAATAGGGGAGCATATCCACACAAGAGGACCACAAAGTGTACCAGCAGCCGCACCGCTACTAGCCGCACCTGCTTTGGCTCCTATTTTGATTGCACCTTTTGCCATAAGTTTACTAGCAGCTTTTGCTGCCAATTTGGCACTAATGACATTGACTATTTTTGCACCAATACTAGCTACTAAGACTATTCCTAGTTTGCTTTGTTGGATTATAATATTTTGTTGAATATCATTTTGTAGTTTTCCCAATGCCTTAAAATTGAGTGATTGATCTACCCCTTTTGTTGCATGAATATCTATATTTTTGAGATGATTTTCTACTCTTGTTTTATACTCTTTGTGAATATTTTGTATAGCATAGTCTATATTTGTCTGAAAATCTGAACCAAAAAGTCTCTTTTGAATAGTCTTCTCTATCTCTCCTGTAGCAGCAGCTCCAAGTTCACTATATTCTCCAATAACAGAGTAGTGAAAATCCAAAAAACTATCAATATTTGCATAAACATCCTCAAATGGTTTCTCTATTTGATTATCAATACCACCATATAATCCTCTAAGTTCTACATTTAGATTTTGATTAATTAGTGCTAATGTCTGATTATTTTCTAAATTTTTACTGATTCTATCATCTGGCAAAATCTTTTCTACATCTTTTATAATCTCTTTGAGCATCTTTTGCGATATTGGATCATCCTCTTCTATTGGTTGATTGTCCAATTTGATTCTATTTTGAAATGCAAGTACCTGCAATACTAGAAAAGCAACAAAGAAAAGAGCAATAGTTGCCCAAAATATCTTTTCAAATGTAGACATAGATATCTTATCAATCCATTTCATTATGATTGTCTCCTTTGAAATAGTTTATCCAATAAATATATGATTTGAGCCATAAATCTATTGATTCCTAATAGTGCCAAACTATTTATAAATAAAAATCCTAACCAAATTCCAAGTTGGGCTAGTTGATTGTTGATTCCATTACTACTTTGTGTAACAATCCACCAAAAAAGACTATCAATCTCTATCTTTAATTTGAGAATATAATTGACTATACTACAACCCGAAGAGATAGAGTTTGAAGCGACCAAAATTGTCTCTTGTAGGCTACTTTGTAGATATGTTGGTTCATAACCATTTATAGATATATAGATAAAAACTCCAATCAAAAATATAGCACCTATATTGATAGCCCACTCTCTAGCTAGAATTGATCGATAACTATCTCTAATAGTATTTTTAAATATAAAGTAAAAATATTTATATAAAAATATAATCAAAATAGTATGTATCAATAGATAAAGCCATAATTTTTGCGGATACTCAATCACTCCAGATAGAGCAGAAATACTCATCATAATAGATACAACAACATAAAATATACTTACAGCAATTTTGGAAGATAGCAGTTTAGCAAAAAGAGAGTTTGCCTTGAAATAACAGCTCTTGAAACATAATCTCTCCTTCATCTTTAGTTCAATAAAACTATGACTAATAATCAAAAGTAGCATAAGCGGAAAAACAAGCATATAACAGTTGTAATCATAGGTACTCTTCCAACTAAATAGAATTAGAAAAATAGTCAAAATAGAAGCAAATAGTAATTTGAAATAAGTTATCATTTTTTTACTTTTTATTTATATTATATCATTCAAATACTTTTTTTGAAAGTTTGGAAGGTTTTTGCTTAAAATATAAAATTATAGTTGTTTACTTTATTAAAAATACTTTAAAAAAATGAGTATAAAAGTGTTACTTTTATACTCATTGTCTAAAATACTTTAAAAAATATCAATATTTTTTATTAAAAATTAAAATTAAATATATTAAATCAAAAAAAATATAAATATAACTATTTATTGCTATATAAAATAGTTTTTTTTAATAAATAGATTGCTTAAGTTTTCATTAATAATTAAATTATTAAACTTACTCCATATTGTATAAGGAGTGTGTAGAATGAGCTTTAATTTGTCCAAAAATATTAAATTATTATTGGTAATATTTATAGGTATGTTTATGTTGTTGGGGAGTGGAGAATTAGAAAATCCACCAATTGATTCTGGTGCGGGTAAAAGTACGCATACTGTAGGTGATGGAGCTGATCAAGATAAAGGGAACTCTGGGGGTAATGGATCTAGTAAAGATGAGGGAGACTCTGGAGATGATGGAGCTGATCAAGATCAAAGTACTTCTTCAAGATATTTTCCCTCAAAATTTTTTATATCTGCTACAAAAGCTTATGAAATAGCAAAAAGAGAAGGAGTTGATCTTCACTCTTATAGTTATGGGCATAAAATTTACAAAGATTTTATTCCTAATGAAGTGACTACATGGAAAGAGGTGGTAAAAAGATCAAATAGTGAAAAAGATTTTATTATTGTTATAGCCTATGGTAATTGGGGTAATATTATGGGAAGTAGGAAAGATATTCTTGATCAGATGCAAGATCCGAAAAAAATATATAAATATTTTAGTGAATTTAAAAAAGCAATGAAAAAGCTATCTGAAGCAAAAGGAACTATCCTTGTTGGATTTGAACCAGATCCTATGGCATATTTTATGGGACTTATTCGAAGGAGTTATCAAAATGATCCAAATAATTTACCTGTTATGATTCGTGAATCTGGTTTTGCTGATGCATTAGAGCTTGATCCTCCTCAAAATTTTGCAGGTTTTTGGCAAGTTATAGATCATATTAGAGAAAAGTATGCACCAAATGTAATGTTGGCTCCTACTATCAAGACATGGGGAATTGGAATAGATCCAAAAGCTGAACCTGTTGGTGGTTGGACTGAAAATGTTGAAGGCTTGAAAAAGATTATTGAGTATCATCAAAATTATGGTGTAAATTGGGATGCACTTGCTTTTAATTATAACCCCGGAAAAGTACATGATGATGATAGTTTCAAGAAAATAGCAAGATTTATATCTACTATTGCAAATGGTATGCATACTAGTAAATCAGGAATTAGAGTAAGACCATATATTTGGAAAACAAAAATTACTTCAGAACACTACAATGGTACTCCTGAAAAAGATTGGAAATATGATGATATATCTTTTGAAATGAGAAATATCCAATTTTTAGCTGACTTAGGTTTTGCAGGGCTTAATTTAGGATATGGAAATGAGATATCAAAACCAAATAAATTACCACCTTTAGTAGCTTGTTGGTTAAAAGAGTATTTCGATGGTATAGAAGGTACATGCGAACCTCATGCAACTGTAGGAGTCGTCAATGTTTTTGAGTAAAACTTAATACACTATCTACTCTAAGCGGTGGTTAATAGCATTTAAATTTGTAATTCTTAAAGGAGATTGGTAAGTACTAGGCAATAATAATAACTTCATAATATAATAAAGTTATTATGAACTTAGTACTTATTATTAAGAGAAAAAGCTCTAAAATTGAGAAATCAAATAATAGAAGGAACCAATAAATGCCATTTTCCTCGCTTGGAATCTCTCCCCAAATTAACAAATCTCTAAAAGAGAATAATTTTGTAAAACCAACTCCTATTCAATCAAAAGTAATTCCTCTTGTTTTAAAATATAAAGATATTATGGCGAAAGCTCAAACAGGTAGTGGTAAAAGTGCTAGTTTTGTTTTGCCTATTTTGGAGATTTTACATCAAAATCCTAGAGAAGGGAAGCCAAAAATTAGGGTTTTGGTTTTGACTCCGACAAGAGAGCTTACTACTCAGGTGGCTAATGCTTTTTCTATTTTTGGTAAGTTTTTACCTACTCCTCTCAAAGTTGTGAGTGTTATTGGCGGTGAGAGTATTGGTGATCAGCTCTATAATATACAACAAGGTTGTGATATTGTGGTGGCTACTTCTGGGCGGTTGTTGGATATTTTTAGCAAAAAGCAGATGAATCTATCTAAGCTTGAATTTTTTGTTTTGGATGAGGCAGATAAGATGCTTGATTTAGGATTTGCTAGTGAGCTTGATCTAATATTGGAGGAGTTGCCACAAAAGCGTCAAAATCTTCTCTTTTCGGCTACCTATCCTCCCAAAATGTTAGAGATTGCTTCTCGTATTACTTCTGATCCTGTTGAGGTGAAGATTGAAGATGAAGAGGTGAGTGTTGAATCAATAGATCAAAGAGTAATTGAGGTCAATCGTGAAAATCGCTCTCCACTACTTAGGCATTTATTGAATAGTTATAAATGGGATTTGGTTTTGGTATTTATGGCAAATAAGAGAGCTACAGATAATATTGCTGCAAAATTTAGAAAACATGGTTATAAGGCTGAATCTTTTCATGGTGATCTTGAACAAGAAGATAGAAGTTATACATTGAGGGAGTTTAAAAATAGAAAAATTCGTATTCTATTTGCTACTGATCTTGCAACAAGAGGATTAGATATAGATAATATCTCATGTGTTATCAATTTTGATCTTCCTCGCTCACCAACAGAATATATTCATAGAATAGGGCGTACGGGTAGAGCAGGAAAAGAGGGAATTGCTATATCTTTTATTGACCATGAAGATCAAGAGCACTTCAAACTTATTGAAAAGCGTTCTAATATCAAACTCAAAAGAGAACAGATTAAGGGATATGAATTAATTGGTGATGCTCCTATAAAACAGAAGGGTAAAGCACCGATAAAAGGCAAGAGAAAAAGTAAAAAAGATAAATTGAGGGAGAAGTTGGAGAGATCTGATAAGTGATTTTTTAGATAATTAGGTATAATTTTGTATACTTAAATATAAAGGAATTATCATGAAAGTTTTATTAATAAAAGATGTAAAAAGTTTAGGAAAAACTGGTGAGATCAAAGATGTAAAAGAGGGATATGGTCGAAATTTTTTGATTGGTAAAGGTTTTGCCAAACATGCTACTGATGAGGTGATTGAGCAGTGGAAACAAGATCAAGCTGATATGAAAAAGAGAGAAGAGGAAGAGATTGCTCATCTTAGAGAGATTGAGAAAAAGCTTGGTAAAATTAAAGTAGTCATGAGTAAAAAAATAGGTGCTAATGGTCATCTATATGGAGCAATTACCAAAGATGATATTGCTCATGCTTTGATGGATCAACATGGCATTGAGATTGATAAAAAGAGTGTAGAGTTGGAAAAAAATGCGATCAAAGCTATGGGGGATTTTGATATTAGTATCAAATTGGGTCATGGTATTCATGCCAAGATGTCGTTAGAAGTTGTAGGAGAGTAGATGTTTCATGCAACAACCATTCTTGCTTGTAAGGGTGAGAAAAAAGCAGTCATCGGGGGAGATGGTCAAGTCACTTTTGGAAATGCAATATTAAAAAGCAATGCTACAAAAATTCGCAAACTTTATAATGGAAAAGTATTAGCAGGTTTTGCTGGTAGTACGGCTGATGCTTTTAATCTTTTTGATATGTTTGAGGGGATTTTGGAGGATAAAAAGGGTGATCTTCTAAAATCTGTGATAGAGTTTTCAAAAGCTTGGAGAAAAGATAAATATATGAGACAGCTTGAAGCGATGATGATTGTTATTAATACGGATCATATTTTTATTTTGAGTGGAAATGGTGATGTTGTAGAGCCTGAAGATGGACGCATTGCAGCTATTGGAAGTGGTGGTAATTTTGCTGTTTCTGCTGCTAGAGCATTGGATAGGTATTCTGATTTGGATGAGGAGAAGCTTGTAAAAGAGAGTCTACTAATAGCTTCAGAACTTTGTATTTATACAAGTGATAAGATTAAAACATATGTGTTAGAGGATAAAAAATAGATGGATTTAACTCCTAAAGAGACAGTTGCTTATTTAGATGAGTATATTATTGGTCAACTTGATGCCAAAAAGGCTATTGCTGTTGCCCTTAGAAATCGTTATAGAAGAATGCAGTTAGATGAGACAATGCAAGATGAGATTATGCCAAAAAATATTCTCATGATTGGTTCAACTGGTGTAGGAAAAACAGAGATTGCAAGACGACTTGCAAAGATGATGAATCTGCCTTTTGTAAAAGTAGAAGCTAGTAAATATACAGAGGTTGGTTTTGTTGGTAGAGATGTAGAATCAATGGTTCGTGATCTGGTTCTTTCTTCAATTAATCTAGTCAAAAATGAGCATAAAGAGAGAAATCAGAGTGCTATTAGTGATTATGTAGAGAAAAAAATTATTGAAAAACTTCTTCCGCCTCTTCCTAGTGGTGCAAGTGAGCAAAAGCAAGAAGATTATAAACGAAGCTTTGCACGAATGAAGAGTAAGCTTGAAGCTGGAGATTTGGATAATCTTGAAATTGAGATTGAGATTCCTCAAGGTTTGGGTGAGATGGGTGATTCTAATATGCCACCTGAGATGATAAAGGTTCAAGAATCTTTTATGAAGATTTTGAGTTCAAAAAGTGAGCCTATCAAAAAAGAGGTAAGTGTCAAAGATGCCAAAAAATTACTTCGTAGTGAAGCTAGTGAAAAACTTTTGGATTTTGAAAGCGTCAAAAGTGAAGCTTTAAGTCGAGCTGAAAATGGTGGTATTATTTTTGTTGATGAGATTGATAAAATTGCCGTAAGTGCAAAAAGTCAAAGCCGTCAAGATCCAAGTAAAGAGGGAGTTCAAAGAGATTTACTTCCTATTGTAGAGGGGAGTGATGTAAGTACAAAATATGGAACAATCAAAACAAACCATATTCTTTTTATCTCCGCAGGAGCGTTTCATCTGAGTAAACCTAGTGATCTTATTCCTGAATTGCAAGGTCGTTTTCCTCTTAGGGTAGAGCTTAGTTCACTAGATGAAGAGACACTTTACAAAATTTTGACTCAACCAAAAAACTCTCTTCTTCGTCAATATGAGGCACTTCTTGGTACAGAGGGTGTGGAGCTAGTATTTGAAGATGATGCGATAAGAGCATTAGCCAAAATTTCACAACTTGCCAATGAAAAAGCTGAAGATATTGGAGCTAGAAGATTGCATACTGTGTTGGAGCGAGTATTAGAAGAGATTAGTTTTTCTGCTGATGAACATAGTGGTGAAAAAATTACCATCACAAAAGATTTGGTGCATGAGAAGCTAGATGAAGTTGCCAATGATGAAGATGTTTCAAGGTATATTTTATAATGAGTCAAGATACAAAAGCTGGTTTTATTGCGGTAGTCGGTCGTCCAAATGCTGGAAAAAGTTCATTTTTAAATTGGCTAATAGATGAAAAAATCACAATGGTTTCCCACAAAGCCAATGCAACAAGAAAACGATCAAATGTAATTGCCATGTATGAAAATACACAGCTTATTTTTGTTGATACCCCCGGTATTCATGAACAAGAGAGACTACTTAATCAGTTTATGCTAGAAGAGGCACTAAAGGCAATGGGAGATGCAGATTTGATTGTATTTCTATCTCCTGTGACTGATGATCTCAAAGAGTATGAAAAGTTTTTGAAACTAAATACAAAAAATATTCCACACATTGTTCTCTTGACAAAAGTAGATCAAGTCAAAAAAGATAGAGTTTTTTCAAGACTCAATGAATTTGTAAAACATCAAGATAAATTTTTGGAGTTGATTCCCACCTCAATCAAAAAGGGTAGTGATCAAACTATGATTTTAAAAACCCTATCAAAACATCTACCACAAAGCCCTTTCTTTTATGATCCAGAGATTTTGACAACTCAAAGAATGAAAGATATATATAAAGAGTTTATACGAGAGGCAATATTTGAGAATACTTCAAATGAGGTTCCCTACTTTTCAGATGTAGTAATAGAAAAAGTGGAAGAGTTAGAAGATATTGAAAAAGTATATGCCCAAATTATTGTAGATAAAAAGAGTCAAAAAGGGATTATTATAGGTCATGAAGGTAAAACCTTAAGGCGAATAGGACAAGATTCAAGAATATTAATTGAGGGTTTGGTTGGTAAAAAAGTATTTTTGAAAATTTTTGTAGTCGTAAAACAGGGCTGGACACAAGATAAAAAATCTTTGGGTGAGCTTGGGTATGAGGTCTAAAATATTTAACTTATATTAGAAAAAATATAATAAAATAGTCATGGTATAGATGCTATTAATGCAATATATCCATAAAAAAGATAAAAAATAAATAATATCTGATAATTTTCTCTAAAGAAATTATAACTTTCTCCGATCTACTTATTTAGAAGTGTAGGGGGTGTAATCCTCTACTATATTTTAAGATAATAGGTAGTGGATATGTTTGGAAAAAGTGGAAAATTGGGATCAAGTAGCAGTAAAGGTATTGTTACAATTGATCCTTACTCTCTAAAAACCTATCAATTTAATAATAATTCGTTTGAAGTTGCTACTCCAAAAGAGTTGTATAAAAATAGTTTTTATATCTCTTATATTCAGACAAAAGATTTGATTGCTAGTACTGTTGATGTTAATCGTAATGTTACTGATGAAGATTTACAAGATGCTATTGAGATTAAGGCATATGATGAGCTTGGTTTGGATGGGGAGATAGAGTACTCTATTTTCTATTTTGAGTCCGATAAACAAGAGGGTGATGAGAAAATTTTTAATGTTATTGCTGTTGATAAGACAAGTCTTACTGATATCTTTTCAGAGGTTAAAGATATTAATTATATTGATTATGTTACGACAGCTCCACTTCTTTTTAAATCTCTTTATCAAAAAAGTTTTTTAACTCCAGAAAAGACGGACTGTTTTATCTATTTGCATAAAGATGATGCATTTGTAACTATTTATCAAAATGGTGAACATGTTTTTTCTAAATCTATTAGATATTCACTTAAAAATATTTCGGATACTTTTTCTAAAGAGCTAGGTAAAAGGGTAAGTGAAGAGGATTTTTATAAGATGTTAGCCTCTTCAGGGTTGCAAAATAAAAATAATACTTATCAGCAACAGTTGATGAAGCTTTTTGGTGAAGTTTTTGTATATATTAATGATGTAGTATCTTATGCCAAAAGGGCACATAAGTTAGATGAAATTCACCAAATATTTTTGGGAACAGAGATTGGTAATGTCTCTGGTTTGGAGGAGTATTGTTTTAATTATGTAAATATTTCTACACAAAAACTAGAGTTTAAAATAGCAAAAAATAGTGATGATGTTTGGGTTGATCCTATTCATACTCTTTTGGCATTGAGTGCTCAAGAGTTTCAACTTCATCCTGATGACAATTTTAATATCTCTATTTTTAAGAGACCTCCTCCTTTTAGACAAAGAAGTAGTGGTAAACTTGTACAAGTTGTAACTATGAGTTTTATTCTCTCTATGCTTTATCCTGCTTATCAATTTATTTATGAGAGTATCTTTTTGCAACAGGAGCTTAAAGAGTTTAATGCTAAACATCAAAACCTTGTCCAGATATCTTCAAAAAGAAAAGTAGATTTAGCAAAGGTAGTAAAATTACAAAAAAATGTTGATCTTAAACTTTTGGAAAAAAATAAAGATTTAAATTTTAGAACAAAGCTATTGGAAGAGATATATACAAAAAAAGTTTCATACCCTATGAAAGCAAAAATATTAACAGATCTTTTTGCAAAAATTACAGATCATAACTCTAAAGTAATTAGTATTGAAAATATTGATAAGGAGATGATTATTAATGTTGAGAGTAGTAAAGATAAATATATTACAGAGCTGATGAAAGATTTGGCGGAGTATTCACAATATGATGTTAGTACAGAGCTGATTGAAAAAGATGAGAATAGAACAATCTATCAAAGTGCTATAAAGGTTGGATTACATGTTAAATAATCAGGAAAAGAGGGGCTCTTTTGATCAAATTGATGACTATTTTGCCTCAAGGTCACCATCTGAAGTCTCTTTGATTCTTATGGGTTGTGCTTTGGTTATAGGTTATCTTGTATATACATTGGTCTTTAGTTATACCGAGCAGGAACTTATCAATACAGAGAATAAGATCAAGAGTATAAAACAGAAGATAAATACAGAGAATAATTATCTACTTGCCAATTCACAAGCAAAATTAACATCTATTCGTAAAGATGTTGAGAGAAAAAATATTGAGTTTGAAAATATATCTTATAAAATGTCGTATGTTGATAATAAGCTTCATGAACTCTCTTATCTGTTATTTGATGATCGTAGTTGGGCTGGATTTGTAGATAATATTTCTGCTTTGGCAAAACATTATAAGGTGGATATCAAAAGCATAGGAAATAGATTTTTTGAACCAACTTTTCAAAAAATTACACATGTTGTAGAGGTCAATATTCACTCTGAAGCAGAGTTTAAAAATACAGTTAAATTCTTAAATGCTATTGAAGAGAGTCAATTGGTGATTGATGTGAATGATATTAATATGACTTCCTTAGGTGATCAAATATCTTCTAGATTTAAAATTGCTGTTTGGGGGATGAAATATCAATGAAAAAGATTCTAATATATACCAATTTATTTACCTCTTTTATATTAGTTGGCAACCTTTGTGCTAAGAGTACCAATCAAGATAATATCGTTGCTAAATATAGCAATATGTTTGAAAAAATTGGAAAAAAAAGAGTGGGAATTAAGGAGTCAAAAATAGACTCTTTGAAACCTCCTTTTGTGACTATAGTTAGAAAAGTAAATAGTATAACTAAATCAGATATTCCTAATAAACCTAAGAGTAAATCATCTTCTATATTAAAAGCTATTTTTAATAAACAGGTCAAGATAGATAATCAGTGGTATAAACTTCATGATAGGGTAAATGAGATGGAGATTGTTACTATTAAAGATAATTATATTTTATTGAAAAATGATAAAAAAAGTGAAAAGCTAAAGTTAGGGAGTGAAAATGCGAATATTTCTATTAAATAGTATGAAGATCAATATATGGGTATTTGCCATCATGCTTTTGAGTCAAGGAACATCCCACCTTTATGCTGCAAGTTGTGATATGCGTACCTTTAATATTCGTATAGCAGATAAGGTTTCAACACAAGAGATATTAAATCAGCTTAGTAATGAGTGCGGATTTAGTGTTGTTATTAAAGATAGTGAAGCCAAAGAGAAGATGGATGAAAAACTATATGGTATTAATATTAAAAATATGACTCTTCAAGAGGTTTTTGATGTTTTGATAGAGAGTAAAGGACTCAATTTTGAGTATGATAAAAATTTATTGAGTATCTCTGGGCTTTTGACTAGAACTTTTCAAATAGATTATGTCAACACTGAAAGAAGTGGTAAGAGTAATACTGATATATCTTTAAGTGGTGATAATGGTTCTGAAGGATCAAAAGGGGGAACTCTCTCTACAGGTGCGACTATTACATCTGATGATAAATTTAGTTTTTGGGGTAATATGGAGTTAGAGATTGGTAGTTTGCTTAATCGTCCATCTGATAAATTTAAATCACCTGCTCCTATTGTAAATAAAGAGGCTGGTTTAATAACAGTTAGTGGAACAAAAAGACAACTTAGAAGAGTCGAAAGATATATTAGTAGTCTTATGAGTAGATTACATCGGCAGGTGATGATTGATGTACAAATTTTATCTGTAAATTTAGATAATTCTAAATCTACAGGTGTAAATTGGGCTGAAATATATAAGTTACAAAATGTAAACCTTAATTATGGAATTGCAAATACTAACAACTTGGGAACAATGACTTCTGATGGAGAGAGTGCAACTTATACATTACCTTCTGCTGATTATGAAGGTTTTCCATCTGCTCCAGCTTTTGATCCTTTGCCTAGTGCAACAGGTACATTTTTTAAAGCGGGAGCTAGTGTCTCTATTACGGAGCTTGTAAAGTTTTTAAGAACACAAGGTGATGTCTCTTCTGTATCCAATCCAAAGGTCGTTACTCTAAATAATCAACCAGCAGTCTTTAGTTCAGGTGATCAGCTCTATTATAAAATTAAAAGTAGTAGTGCTAGTAGTCAAATAGGTGCAGCAGCTGTTACTTCTGAAAATGAGGTAGTTCAATCAGTTTTTGCAGGTATTTTGTTGGATATTACACCTGAAATTACAGATGATAATGAGATTATTTTGAAAATTAATCCCTCTATTAGTTCTGTAAAATCTCAAGCACGAGAGGGAAGTGGAGTAAGAACTCTTCCGCCTGATTTGACAAAAAAACAGATTTCATCTGTTGTAAAATTGAGAGATGGAGAGAAAGTTATTCTTGGTGGTTTGATAAATACTAAAAAGGGTAAAAGTGTTTCAAAAGTACCTATTCTTGGCAATATACCACTATTGGGCTATGCTTTTAAACAAGATAAAATTACAGAAATTAGAGAAGAGTTAGTAATTGTGATTACTCCACATGTTCTAAATGGTATTACCAATAATGATGAGACACTATCCTTGAAAAATTTGGGATATAAAAATATAAAATAGGAGTATATCAATGGAAAATATGCATTACGCTCAAACAGATATTTCAGATGGAACTCTATTTGATGATAAAAAATTTGTATTAAAATTTTCTATCTTACTTATGCTTATTATTTCGTTATCTTCATTTGTGATTTATCAAACATTACATAATTCTAATAGTAGTTTGGTAGAGATTATTGAAAATGGAGAGATTTCACAAAATTTGTGGAGTCTTGAGAGAGAATTTAGTGGTGAAGAGATAGATCTTGAAATTTTTGAGGATGACTTTAGTGATTTGGCAGAGTTGGATTTGGGTAATTTAGAACTTATGATCAATAGTAATAGAGTAGCTACTTTAGAACCAAAACCTTTAGTTGTTGTTCCTCCTAAAATAGTTGCTTCAGCAGTTGAGAAAAAATTAGTAAAAATAGAGCCTGAAGAGGAATCAAAAGTTTTAATTAGTAGTCAAAAATTAGGAAATTTAAGTTTTATTAAGAAAAAGTTTTATGCTACAAATAATGTATCTTTCTCTAATTTGATATCAAAAAAACTCTACAATTCCAAAAAATATAAAAAGGCTCTTAAATGGGCTCTTATCTCCAATGAGATAGATAATGAAAATATAGATAGTTGGATTATGTTTGCAAAAGCAAAAGTTAAACTTGGTAAAAAAGAGGATGCTATTAGTGCATTAAACTCTTTTTTGAAAAAGCATGAATCTAGAAAAGTAGAGAAGCTTCTCTTAAAGATTAGTTCATCAAAGGTGTAGACAATGGATAGTTTAGTAGAGGAGAGAAATTCTCTTGGATTAGTAGATTTTTTATTTGAAAATAAGATCATAGATCAAGATAAACATAATCAAATTTTAGAGGAGTATGAAGAGGGATCTGATGATCTTGGTTCTATCTTACTTAAATCTAAGATTGTTAATAAAGAGACTCTAATTTTACTTATAATTGAAGCTTTTAAAAATGGAATTTTAACTATTCCAGATATTTATAAAGATTTTTCTATAGATATTGATCTCTTTTTGGAAAAATTTTCAGTAGCAACTTCAACAGATTATGTTGATCTTTATAGTGTAGCTGTTAATTATACTCTTGGTGCAAAAATAGGTTTTGAAAAAATTTCCAAACTGAATGTTCTCCCATATGATCAAGATGATCTTAATATCTATATTGCTGTTAAAGATCCCTTTGATATTACTTTGCAAGATCAGTTACATAGACTCTTTAGAAATAAGCTGATTAAAGTTGCTATTGCTAATCCTGAGCAGATTGAGAAACATATTCATAATATTGAGGTAAGTGAGAGTGTAAAAGATCTTATTATTAGTATTAGGCGAGAGTTGACCATGACATCATCTGATGGATTGGAAAGTTCTGGTATATTAAAGCTTATTGAACTAATTCTCAAAACGGCAATTATTAGTGGTGGAAGTGATATTCATGTTGAACCTTCTGAAACGAGTTGTATTGTAAGATGTAGAATAGATGGAATGCTTAAAGAGATTTTTGTTTTTGATAAAGATATCTATCCTCCTCTTGCTTCAAGAATAAAACTTTTGGCAAATCTTGATATTGCAGAGAAGAGAAAACCACAAGATGGAAGATTCTCTGCTACAGTTATGGAAAAAGGTTATGACTTTCGTATGTCTACACTTCCCATCATGACTGGAGAATCAATTGTTATGAGGATTTTGGATAAATCTAAAGTTATGATTAAACTTGAATCTTTAGGTATGCATCCTGAAAACTATGCTAAATTTAGAGGTGCTATGGATGCTCCTTATGGAATTATTTTTGTTACAGGTCCTACAGGAAGTGGTAAAACAACAACACTCTATGCGGGATTAAATGCTATTAAAAATGTAAAAACCAAAATTATTACAGTTGAAGATCCTGTTGAGTATCAGATGAATTTAATTCAGCAAACACAGGTAAATAATAAAGCAAATCTTACATTTGCTTCAGCTTTGAGGTCAATTTTGAGACAAGATCCTGATATTGTTATGATTGGTGAGGTAAGGGATAAAGAGACTCTACAAATTGCAGTAGAAGCTTCCCTTACAGGTCACTTGGTTTTCTCCACACTTCATACAAATGATGCTGTTAGTGCTGTTACTAGAATTGTTGATATGGGAATTGAACCATATCTAATTAGTGGGGCATTGGTTGCTATTCAAGCTCAAAGATTGATTCGTAAAGTTTGTCCTCATTGTCGTCTCAAGACAGAATTGACAGAGGGTATCAAAAAAGATTTTGGAAAATTTTTGAGTACATCAAATTATATCTTCTATAAGCCAAAAGGTTGTGATAAATGTATGCAGACTGGTTATGCTGGACGAGAGATGGTCTCTGAAGTGTTAGTTATTGATGATACTATTGCTAGTATGATTGCAAGAGGAACCTCTAAGGAGGAGATTTCAGAATATGCAATTAATAACGGTTTTGTATCTATGTTTCAAGATGCAGCTTTGAGAGCAGCAAAAGGAAAAACAACAGTAGAAGAGGTTTATAGGGTGGCAAAATCATGATGAATTATTTTGAAGTAAATTTTATTTACAGTGGAAAAAGAGGAAGTGAAGTTGTAAAAGCAAAAACAAGACGACAAGCATTAGCTATTGCAAAAGCAAAAATGCCGGGAGGAACTATATTAAAAGCAATAGAAGTTTCGGCTCCATTAGAGGATCGTATTGAAGATTTTAAGGCTAAAGTTTTTGGTTCTCTTATGGAAGGAAAGATCAAAACGGAAAACTTAATCTCTTCAATTAGACAATTGGCTGTTATGACAAATGCAGGTATATCTATTCATGATAGTATTAGAGAGGTAACAAACTCTACAGAAGATAAACAGTTAAAAGCAATGTTTGGACAGATTGATGATGATTTAAATGCTGGTAAAAGTTTAACAGAGGCTTTTATGCCATATAGTTATCAAGTTGGTGATATTACAATCGCAATGATTGAACTTGGCGAAAGTACGGGTAATATGGCCGATGCACTCTCTAAGCTTGCTGAAATTCTTGAAGAGATGATGGAAAATTCCAAAAAATTAAAATCAGCGATGCGTTATCCTATTACTGTAATTATTGCTATTGCTATTGCATTTACAATCTTGATGATGTATGTTGTTCCTAAGTTCAAAGAAATTTTTGAAAAATTGGGTGCGGATCTTCCTGCTCCGACAAAAATTCTTCTCTTTTGTGAACATGCTCTCAATACTTATGGTTTATATATTTTGATGAGTATTGTTGGTACTGTTATGTTTCATAAATATAAATACAAAAATGATCCTGAATATAAGAGAGTAGTTGATAAATATATTTTGCGTGTTTATTTGATTGGAAATGTAATTTTTTATGCCTCCATGAGTAGGTTTATGTTGATTTTTACAGAGCTTGTTAGGGCAGGTGTGCCTGTAGTAGAGTCTTTGGAGACTGCTGTTATGACAATTGAAAATGATAATATTAAAGAGAAATTATCTAGTGTAAAAGTAGCAATTGAGAGAGGTTCAAATTTGACAGATGCTTTTAGAGATACTGAACTCTTTGAGGGAATGTTGATTCAAATGATCAAAGCAGGGGAACAGGGTGGTGCTTTGGATAAGATGCTTGAAAAAGTGACAGAATATTTTAAGAGTAGATTTAAGGAGATTATTGAAAATATGTCTGCTTATATCGAGCCTATTTTAATTGGATTTATTGCTGGAATGGTTCTTATGCTTGCTATGGGAATTTTTATGCCTATGTGGGATATGGCAGGAGCAGTTAAAAATTAGTAGATATGGAACTTTCCATATCTACTTAATTTAATTAAGGATTTACAGTGTAAACCTCTGTTGTAGTTGTTGTATTACCAAATATATCTGTAACAGTTAGTGTCACCTCTACATGATCAAATTTTACGGTATTACCACAAAGTTTAATATATGATGGAGTTAGTGTTGTTGTCGTTGCTACTCCATGACCTGAGTGTTGTGCATCATCAAAACAGTTCTCAATATAAAATGTTTTTGTTCCATCAGCTTCTAATAGGTAACTGCTAGCATTCCATTGGCAGCTCTCTACAGGGTTTCCACAATCATCTTTACTATTTGCACAAGATAAAGAGTATGTTTGACTCGCTTCAAGTATTTTATTTGCTACAGGTAAACCTGTTGTATCATCTGTAAGTATTAATGTTGATATTGGATTATCATGAGGATTAACTACAATATTTTGACAATTATCCTCACTTACTGCACCGCTAGAATCTGTAACATTAAGACAAAGCTGATGAGTTCCCTCTGTTGCTATTGATATATTAACATCTTGTGTTGTAGAAATTTCAGAACCATCTAAAAGCCATTGGTAACTATCAATAGTTCCATTTGTTGAACTACTTTCACTTGCAGAAATAATAATAGGGCATTGTGTTTTAATAACTACTCCATCAACTCCTGTTACAACTGCTTTTGGTAAAGAAGGCTCAACAACAGTAATATTTTTACATGTTTGATTTGTTTGATTATCTTCATCCTTAACACTTAGACAAATTTTGGTACTAGGAATTTGCAAATCTACAGTAGCAGTTGGTTGTGTAGTTGTATTTATATCATCAACACTCCATTGATAAGATACGACTCCAACATCATCGCTACTAGTAATACCACTTACACTAATTGTTTCTGGTGCTCTTTGCTCATTATCAGTTATACCTGTAATAATTGCAATAGGAGGTGCACTAAGTACTACCTCTGGCTTAGGTACAACAACTTTTTTGCATGTTTGGTTTGTGCTATTTGAAGCATCACTTACATCAAGACATATATTGTATGATCCCGGTTTATCTAGTATGATATCTGTTTTTTCTTGCTCTGAAACTACCAATCCATTTACAGACCATTGATAAGAGGTTATATTAACATCATCACTACTTAAAGATCCATCAACTGATAATACATCACCAACTTTAGCTTCAGGAGATATAATACCACTTATTACTGCTGTAGGTGGAATATTTATTATTGGATCGACTACGGGTGCCTCT
>Ga0256914_1001903_pt1 | contig 17921 bp, 27 predicted proteins | sample HulkmetaG_FD_191571 | JGI IMG/M metagenome (GOLD analysis project Ga0256914, IMG submission 191571) | Hydrothermal chimney microbial communities from Main Endeavour vent field at the Juan de Fuca Ridge, Pacific Ocean - Hulk | ecosystem: Environmental > Aquatic > Marine > Hydrothermal vents ... | reverse complement strand
CTTAAGAAAGAGCTAGCCTCTTTAAATGATGCGTACAAAATAAGTTTAGAAGTTCTAAAACTTACAACGCCATTAAAAAAAATTTGGAGTCGATCTAAATCTTACGAAAATTACTTTTTTTATCTGATAGATAAAAATAAAATCAGCAGACCTATAAATTCAAATCTTTATATTGATAATATAAATGATTTCAAGAATAAATATCTCGAATTTAAAAATTGTCTTAAAAATATTTCTAAATTTAAGAAAGATACAAAATTAAATAATGAGATGTTAAAGTTATTAGATTGCATCCCTTACACAATTGGCATCAACATAGGGATCGGAGCAGATATAATACTCAGCGAGCAAGAAGCAAAGAAAAATGTTGGAGAGCGCTTTAAAGAATTAGTAGACCTGATTTTCAAAGAAATAGGTATCCTTACAAGTCGTGAGATAAAATATGGATCATATGTAGACATAGTATTAGGATCACCCTTATACGGATCTAAACCAGTGCTAGTTTCAGTGAAAACTACATCAAAAGATAGATTTAAAATAATATTCAAAGAAAAAAATGGTGTAAAAGGTGTAAAATACATATGTGTATTTCTACATGACGTTCAGAGAGTTAAAGAGTATAGGATTTCAAAAACTTTTGTTCCCAAGCAATTTTTGAAGTATTACGAACAAAATCCGTTAGACGGAGTATATTACATGGATCCACCACCAGAGATTAACAAAGATGAATTTAAAGACAAAATTAAAAGATTTAGCACATTATTAGTAAACGATATTTGGAAATTGTTAGAATAATCTACCTCTCACTTTCATCCTATGTAATTCTCTTTTCAAATCAAGTTCTATCCAATATTCTGGTGGCTTTTTTGGAAGCGACTTTAATCGATTTATTGCCATTTGACAATACTCTGGATTTATTTCGGTACCAATCCATCTTCTTCTTAGCTGTTCACATACAACATATGTAGTCCCAGAACCCCCAAATGGATCATACACTAAATCACCTTCATCAGTCAAAGCCAATACAAATTTTCTTAAAAGCTCCTCAGGTTTTTGTGTTGGATGATTAACATTTTCTCTGCTGGGATTATTTACTGCTGGGATTATCAATACATCACGTGGTTTTGCTCCTAATTTATTAGGTTCCCATACGTAACCCGACTTACCAAAGAGAGAAGTCTGAGCTTGACTTCTTAACGGATATTTTAAAGTATGTGCATTATATGGCTCCCTAATTCTATCCTGATAGAATTTGAAATCTGTGGACTTAGCTATATGAAGTATACCCTCATGAGATCTAACCCATCCCTTTTTACTTGGATTAGGCTTATTACGATAATGCCATACGAGCCATCGACAATATTTAATCCATGGACACTTTCTCTTAATTACATACAAAACTTCAGCCAAAATTTCAGGAATACCCATAATTAAAAGACTTCCATCATTTTTCAGTAATCTTCCAGCTTTGTTTACCCATTTTACAGTCCATTCCAAATATTCATCTTGGCTCTGGAATTTATCCCATTCAGCTTTTCCTATGTTATATGGTGGATCTGCGAATATTAATTGAAACTTTATATCCTTCTGAGCTAAATAATCCATAAATTCAAGAGCATCAGCACAGTAAAGTTCACCCAACTCCGTTTTAAATATTGGTTCGAAGGTTTTCGTTCTTTCATTACTACTTACCATCATCAGACACCCCCACTAAGAATAGATGTTATTAAATGATTCAATTCCCTTTTCTTTTCATCAATCTCCTGTTTAAGTCGCTGTACTTCTCTTCGGATTCGAATATATTCATCTTTTATTGGCTCTAAAGTCTCTAAAGTTTTTTTACCTTTTTCAGTTAAAAAATATTTAATTCGAGCTCTACCTTTGCCTTTATCTACTTTAAACCCTACCAGCTCCAAATTAATAGCTTCACTTAGTCTTTTTGATAGAGTATTCGGACTAATTCTCAACGCTTTTCTTAATTCATTAAATCCTTTCTCAGTCTCAATAAGCTCATACAATAAATCCAAACCACCCTCTTTTTTCATAAATTCTTTCTCATCCATATTATAGTAACCCACTACTTTACATCATATATACTTTACTACAATTATAGCAATGGTGAGTTAAAGAGCATTATTGAAATAACAAAACAATTTTCATTAGGGGAAGGTCAGAAAATGACCCCCCAGAACGGAGCTAATATTAAGCCCCAAACTCCGACCTTCCCCGAAAAAGTAGTTTTCGAAATTTTATAAATCTTTTGGAAAAAAGAAAGAAAAAGAAAAAATTTGGGACTATTCGTCCCAGAACAGTTTCGGTTTCTTTTCTATCAGGAGTGGCTTTTCCCCCTCTTCGTCCTGCCTGCCGTTGCCGTTGTTGCTACTTCTTGGCCTCTTTGTGATCTCGACTTCCGCCGCCATGTCAACTCCATCGACAAACCATCTCAGAGCTTCGTATACTGCCTGTACATGCTTACATGCGTAGTACGGCTCGTCGATGTGCTTTAGGAAGTCGGGGCAATTGCATTGGAATCTGGAGCCGTTGTAAGCCACTACGTATTGACTCGGCTTTCCGCTCGTGCTGTTCAGGCTCAGAACTGCGTACTTGTTCTCTCCGACCTTTGCCACGACCATCCTGTATCTACTTTCCGAAACTCCGTTCTGGGGGGTCATAGTTTGCCATGTCCGAAGAACGAGCCAAAATTGTTTTAGCTGAAAGCCGTAAAACGTCCTTGTTTAATTTAAAGAATGCTCGCCCCGATACCGGCTTAAACGCCGTTGCAAAACCGTTTTACCGAAAACCTGCAATGCGCATACTTACATCGGTCGAGCTTTCTAATTCGGCTCTCTTTAAAAAATCGCTTTCAGCGGTGTCCGAAGGACAAAACATTTTTGAGTCTCGTTCTTTGCGTTTAAGGCTATAAGGAAAGGAGTTCGAAAGGAGATAACAGATGTTATGGCATGGTGGAGAGAACAGAGGTAGAGAGGCACGAGGAAAGCCAGAAAGAAGCTTACAGCAGCTCACAGTTGTCTTACCTAACACCCGATGTACGTCACTAGCACAGGTTAGGTAAGACATCGTGATGATGCGGGTGGTAGAGGTCGTGAAAGAGCGGAGCAGCCGGTATCGCGAGCTTAAGGTCTGTTTGAGCATTGCGGGTTTATTATATACCGTAACAGGCATCTAGGCTAAATGACCTTTGAGGTAAGAGTAAGCAGAGACGTGATCAAAGAAGCAAAGAAGCTACCAAAAGCTCACCGTGAGAAGCTAGCTAAATTTATTGAAACCCTAAAGGACAAACCAATACCAGTACCGGAATTCGACATAAGACCAGTTAGAGGTAAGAAAAAGAAGAACGGGAAGAGATATCGCCTTAGACTTGGCGATTACAGAGTGTTTTACGATGTTTACTGGAAGGAGAAGGTTATAATCGTTTTAAGAATAGAACCGAGAGAAAGTGCTTATTCAAGAAGATAACAATTCTTTTACTGCGTCTTTGACTGATAGCCCTTTCTCGGGATTCTTAAGAATATCCTCGGAGATTTCGTCCAGCTCCTCGTATAGCTCGTCGTCTATCTCCTCAGGTTCGAGTTGCTGGACATAAAGCTTTAACAATTTAAGCTTAAGATCTTCCAACATATCCTTAATTTCTTCAATCTCTTTAATGATATCGGATACATCAGTCACAGATTCCAACCTTTCGAGTTCTTCGCTAATCTTTTTCTTTAGCTCTTCTCTTATAAGTGCAACATGATCTATCATCAAACAGTCCTTACGATACACTCGTTAATATATCTATCCTTCACAACTCTCTAACCTCTCTGAATAGCATCGATCTGAAGAAGTACAGCACTATCAGGACGGAGAGAATTGAAGCATGCTCATAACCGGATCTTAGGGCTATAACTAGGATAACACCAATAACTCCGATAAGGAACAAAGGGAAGAGTGTAACACTTTCTTTAGGAAGTTTGAACCTCTCATTCTCGAAGTTCCAGTCCTGCCAGAATTCTACGAGTTTCTTATTTTTCAAAGCTTTCCTCTCGTTCTTTACTCCAACGTAGAGGGCTGAGATCTTACCAAGTTTCATCAATTCATCTAAGAATACCAAAATCTGCTTTGAGGAGTTTTCGAAGTGGTTTACAGCTAGCTTAACTTTGAATTCTGCTTCTTTCAAAGCCCGGAATTTTTCAACGTTGGTCTTCAAACCTTTCCCATCAACTCCCGCAACTATCAAAAGAGCTTTTAAGATGTAGCTCGCAGTCGGATAATCGACGTAAACAAACGCATCGTCGATTTTCTTCTTTAACTCTTCAGCTTCGTAGATTCTGAAGGGGTTAGAAGAGTTACCAGATGGTTTTTTATCCAGTGGTCCACCATCGGAATTCGAAGAAGCTTCAGCTTCAGTTTTTTCCTTTATCGGATCGATTTTCATGCCGTTTAGAGCATAAAGCAAATTTTGACCCCTCTCAGTTAACCTAACCTTTCCAACCTTCCACTCGATCAAATCAAGTTGCTTAAGTAATTCAAGCCTCCTATAAAACGTGGCCCTCGATATTCCGTTACCGTCAAAGCATCCACGATAAACGTCGTGAGGATTGACATATTCATCTCCAAAGCATTTGAGGATCTTCAAGGATTTCTCATCGAGCTTCATAATACCATACCTTAATTCTTACGTTTTTGTCGTAATCTTTTTTTAATTTTATGTAAAGGTCATAGCCTGTCCCGGTGAAATCATACTCTTCATCACTCACAGAATAGCCGACGATGATCCGGTGCTTCCACGTGGATCTTTTAAGGGTCTTGAGGTGGACCGATGATGATCTTGGCTGCCGGTCCGCATCTTTAATATCCAGGATCTCAAGATCCAAAATCTGAGATTTTGGGATTTTCTTAAATTTACCATCCTGTATAATCCCGATGTTATATCTGCCGTCAGTCCATACTACTTTCACAGAATCCAACCGATATATAGCTCCGTTCTCAAAATATGAGAGCGAGATCGCTACGTCATTCTCCGTCGATAATTTGAACACTTTTTCAATCTCCGACATCTCACCGACGTATCCAAGCCCTATCGATATCAGCAAGATTAGACCCAATATCAAGAATTCAGCTGAAGATCCTACCCTAAGCCTCCACGACGGTGGAGTTAGATAATACACCGTTTCTATCGGATAAAGCAGCTTAACTCCTGAATGTGTCATCATGTCTCCAAGAAGATGGCTAAAGTATGCGATCAATCCAACGAAGAATAGGTTTAGATCTACGAAAATGAGAGGATAGGAAGCTATTACGGCCGAATAAATCGTATGTGTCCAAGTTCGATGCTTAAGCCCTATAAAACTATCAAAGTCCGGCAGGACTGCAAACAGAGAAGCAACAACCCATGCCAGATGGGAATCGAGAAGATTTACCATAAAAATGATCTCTACTACTTTAACCATCAAAATGGCCAAAGCGATATGTGTAATCCACTTCACTTTAACACCTCAGTAACCCAACCTTTTCTTTCTCTCCTCTATGATCTCATCCAAGCCTATTTTCAGTTTAAGTATATTTTCTTCCAATTCCTTACTCTTGAGTTTCGAAACTTCCAACCTTAGCTCTTCGAGTTCCCGCTTTATCTTCTCCATTTTCTCATCGATATCCTTGGTAAACAAGTCTCTCAGTACTTTAAGACAATTCCAATAGTCGTATGCTGTGGCCAAGCTAATGTTAAACCGCTCAGCTATTTCTTTCGGTGATTTGGGGTTTGATTTTGCTATTTCTATCAACCTCCTGAAGGCTTTGCTTCTAATCACATTCTCACATTGTGAGAATTTCCTTATAACAGTTTCTCATATTATGAGAAGTCTTACCTAACCGACATGCAATTAATCGCTCGAAGGTTAGGTAAGACAAATTAAAGGTCGATCTGTTCCAGCTTCTTCTTCTCCTTCTGGATCTGTCTGAGCCTCTGAATGATTATTCTAGCTTTCTTCCTTTTCTCAGCTTCCATTCCGTTGATAACTTTGCCAATGTACTTCCATCTTGTCTTTCCTCCTTCTTTGTAAACCAGATAATAGTACGGCCCGTGAGGACAGCTTTTGCACCTCTCGTTTCCGCATTTCACGTATTTAGCTACGATACTTCCCCTTGAAAACCTTCCAATCTCCGAAAGTTCATCTAAAAGCTTTTGTTCTTCCTCTTCCAACTCTCTAAGTCTCCGTTTTCGTCTCTCAATCTCTTCAAGCTTCCTCTTCAATTCGGCTTCGATGTCTTCGAGCTTCATATTATCCCACCTAGTCTTACCTAACCTTTGATCATACTTATGAGTTGTGGTTAGGTAAGACATTAAATAATAGAACATTTGAATAACAGAGAAATTCACGTCGGTAATTTTAAAAATGAGAAGATATATTCAGTGGAAAATGTTGAAAGTGTATTTTGACACTTGCGTTTGGTGCAGACCCTTTGACGAGCCTGATGAATTCATAGCTAAAGAAGTAGAAGCTATTGAAATGATTCTGGATCTACATGACCATGGTGAAATTAAACTCATATCTTCCAACCTCGTGATATCCGAAACATCATTAATTTCTAATGAAAGAAAAAGAAAAGCCGTAATAAAGCTGATCAAGAGCTTATCAGATGAAATCGTTAAAGTAGATGATCTTTCACTCGATTTAGCCGAGAAAATTAAAGAAGTCTGTAAATTGACTATTGTTGATGCTCTTCACGTTGCTTTAGCCTCAAGATTTGCTGATGTTTTTATAACGGTCGATAAGGGGATCTTGAAAAAGGTTAATTGTTTGCAAAAATATATTATGGTTCTAGACCCAGTTGATTTTAATGAGCACTACAGAAGAGGTATTCGATAAAGCTATGAAGATTTTAAAGAGAGAACTAAGCAGTAGAGAGTTTTTACTGTTTCTACAAGCTATAACTCCAAAAGAGGGAGATTCCGTAAAAGAATTAGAAGAAAAAACTAAGGATTTAACGTTAGATGACGTTCTAAAATTGATTAAAAAAGCTGAAAAGGAATATTTAAGCGATTAATAGATTACACCCCAACTGCTTCAACTTAAAAAATAATAAAAATATTATTAAAGATTACTTCAGTACTTCTTACAAATTTAATCAACTCTATGCGTTGATTTTCTTTACTACCTCTTTTCCTTTTAGATATATCTAAACCTCTGGATGTCTTGTGAGTTTACACATTGAATAAAAACTAAATAAGTACTAGTTGGCGGATTATTGCCTTTTTTCCTCATATTTCTCGTATATTTCGTCTACTGGTATAACTGTACCCCTTCCTTCTTTTAGCATTCTTATATAAACATTAACTGCAATTTCTAGAAGTTTTGACCTTTCCTCTATGAATTTTTTATAATTTTTAGCTTTCCAGAGGGTATCGTCAAGAGGTATAAATTGTCTCTTTAACTCACTTTCGGAAATACTAAATTCCTGTATATATTGATACGGCTCCATATCACCAATTTTATTATTAGTCTTAGTAGTAGTTAATGTACAATTAGCTAAGGAGTCTATAAAGTCCGGTTCTATTTCTTTATAGCTTTTTAGTACCTTTCGTGGAAAGAAATGATGTCTTACAGCTTCATAATGTTTTAAAACTCTTTTATCAATCCAATCTTTCGCTTCAGCTCTCAATATAAGTGCTATTAGGTATATACTCAGTGAAGAATTCATATGACTAATACTAATGTCATTAGCTTTAGGATAGTCAAATTTGATTCTTCTTTTTAAATTCTCTATAGCATCATTAAAACTATTTTTCTTTAGGACTGTTCTTATATCATCTACAAGCGATGCAGTGTGCCATCTTCCTGCTGCTACAGCCGTCAAAAACCATTCAAAGGCTAAGTCAGGATGATAAGCTTCTCCAAACTTATACTTTAAAATTGGTAATATAGGTAATGGCTTTAGAGTACCAGGAATTCTTCCAGGGTAAAGCCTATAGTTGTCAACTAATGTTTCAAAAACATCCTTTGTCACCCTTTTTACCGTAGTCCAACTCTCATTGAAGTCCTCAGTACTAACGTTAAGTAATGCCTCTATTTCACCATCACCCAATACACCAGCAAATATTCTCAATATTATCTCCTCTAGTTCATCCTTCCTTCTTTCAGAATCGAACTTAAATTCATTCGAAATTTCCTCAATAAACGGTTTAAATTCTTTTGATTTCCAATTTCTATATCTGGTTGATAATCTTGCTAAAACTACCTCCCTAAATCTTACTGTAGTTGGTTTTTCATTTATCCTTCTGAATATTTCAGCTGCATCACTATAAGACCCATCTATCTCAAAATAGTAAATTATTCGTTTTTGTATTTCATATATACTCTTAAGCTCTTCATACAAAGCAATATCATCAAGAGATAATTTTTTTGCTAATTCTCGTGCTTTGTTCTTAATCTCATTTTCTCTCCAACTTAGAATTTCCCTCAAGGGTATGTAAGCTTCGCTTTTTAGTCTTTCTTTCTTTGGAAGCACTAACTCTGGCTTTTCTCCATACCTAATTTTATCAATATCTACAAGAATATTATAATCTTTTTCTATCTTTTTTCTCCAAATGCTTTCTTTTATCCAAGGAGGTCTCTGACCAAAAAGTATGCATAACGAAGTTAATCTCTGCAATCCATCAACTATCCATTTCTTTTCCTCTCCAACTTCAATCGTCCTCCAAAAATAAAGAGCCCCTGCAGGATATCCTCTATACAGACTATCTGCAAAATCTAAAACCTTCTCTGGCTTCCATTTAAATTCTCTTTCAAATTCTGGAAAATTTATAGTCTTTTTTCTAATTTTTTCAACTAGATCTTTTACAGTGTCTTCACCTCTTGTGATTGTTACCATATTCCAAATACTAATTGTCCTTATAGTTATTGATTACCATATAAGATCATGTACTAGCCTTCATTTAGGATATGATGATAAAACTGCTTTCCTTAACAATCATTACACTAATAGACTATATCAAAAAAATTAACATTAGCAATGACAATAAAGCAGATACAAATGCCATAAGACTGATTAAGGATATTCTGCCATAAATCCTAAGTCCTTTTGTAAATTCTCCAGCGTAATTGGAAATGGACGAAACTAACTCAATGTGCTTCATTATGTTCTCCGATAATACCATCTCTGCTTTTGTAAAGCTGTTTATCATTTCATTCCAGTTTCTGTGTACTTCTCCATACCTATTTAGGTACTGATCGAATCGATCCAAAAGAATGGTAAGCTTTTCAAGTTTTTCGCTGATCTGAGATAGTAAAAGGTTACAATCCACCAATACCTTTTCCATATTCGTCGTTCTTCTGTCTATACGCTCAACCCATATCGGCTCCATTATTCTTTTGTAAGCATAGACAGAATCGTTTGTTTCCAACTCTTTGCCTATGCTTTCATCAATCCAAGCTCTAGCTTCGAAGTTTAGGTCTTTTCCCAACATATCCACAGCATTGTAGCCAAATCTAACTTCATACGGAGCTTCGGAAGGATCATTTTCTGGCAACTTAAACCCATACTCAGCATAGATAAATCTCAAGCTGAAATCAAGCCAAGCCTCTTCGGTTATTATTCCCTCAAGCTCCAGAGCTCTTCTGACTTTGGCAATCATATTTTGAACTGTCAAAACTGCATGAACGATACTGTTGGCCCTAAACTCCGGTAAATGAACGACAACCGTAGTTTTATCAGCTAGATTTATCTGAACCGTTGCATCAACACCGTATTTAGCCAAATCTAAATAGTAAGCTTCCCAATTTTTCATTTTCACCTCCTTACCCTTCTGCTTTGCTACGAATATGTTGATGTCATACGCCAAAAGAATGACCTTGCCTGCATGGACCCGTACAGCACCATTTAAACTTTCTAAAACTCTTTTTCCAAGTAGAGTGATACGGTAGTGTCCATCCTCTTTTTTAATTAGTTGCTTACATTCTAACTGATTTAAAAGTCTATAAACAGTCGATCTTGAAAAGCCCAGCTGAGTTAACTCTTTGGCTTTTTTGGGGATTTTCAGATCTTTCAGGATCACTAGCTCTTTCTCTGATATATCCATAGATGCTCCTCCTAGATTATAGCGTATAAACAAATATGAAAATGTTTATCTTGTTGAATCGATATAATACTTAAAAGTTTCTAAATTATCTTAATAATTGCAAAAAACTTTATCAGTAAACTCTGCTAGATAGTCTCATCCCAGTCCCATCGGTCTCAGATACACCGAGAATTTGAGACTCAATAAAATATGCAAAGTAAATAAAATAAGATACTTCTAGATGTTGTCAGTATATGGTGGAATTCTACGATATCGATAAAATCCAGATAAAGATGACTTTTGGACATGTTTTCTCAGGCTGAGTAATTAGTTTTATTTTTGACATTTCTCTTACATTCTCATATCTTTCCCAACTTTTCCCAATTTAGTCTCACTAAAAATTTAAATTAGTTCCAACTCAAGCGCTTGATCATATTTAAAGCTACCAATGAACTCCAGATGCTGTTCTTGAGCCTTCTTTATCTTTAATCTAAATGCCGGACTAACAGAGAAGAATCTAGCTCTAACTAACCAGTACCATGCCAACTTGTGCTTCTTTCTCCATCTGATCTTCCACCTGTAATCTGTCTGATCTTTATCCTGCTCATCTGGATCCAACATTACCGATGGTGGAGGTTTGGATGGAACATCATCCGATAGATCGGATCTATCGACAAATCCACTATCATTTACGATCTCAAACAGATTCTTAACCAGATACTTTCTAACATAGTCCACAGGAGAGGGAGAAGATCCATCGCAAGATAGCTTCATCTGCTTCTCCCTCTCCTCCAAAAACTTCAGATAATCTGGCGGGGGGTTCGTAAACTCCCAATAATAAATGATTTTACCATCTTCAGTCTTGAACTGCTTCCTCTTAAGCTGAGTTAACCAATTTACTGGACCCCTGTAATCCTTATGCTTCCTCTTATATCTCAAATACTTCTTTAGGAGCTTCCTGCCGAACTTATTGAGCCATTTAACCTGTTCATCCGTCAGACGGTTATTTACTGTCTTCTGGACGTGATGACCCATTTTTGCCAAGAAATTAGTTAAGTGTTTGTCCAGCCACAGCGTAAACTCTCTCTTGTCCATTATTCTTGTGATTCCAAAGATTATAGCATGTCTGTGATAACCCAAAGAATCCTGAGGTTCATCTCCGTAGATATGAGGTGGCGTTTTTCTCTTTGGTTCTTCATCCTCATCATCCAAAATGAGAAGTTTATCACCATACTTCTTCCTAAGATTTGATTTGAGTCTATGCCACAAGTAAGACATGGTGTATCTCTGAATTATAAGTGGGAATATTGGTGGTAAGGTTATCGTTACAAAGACTCCGACATCGAATTTCTTACTTGCTTCCTTCCAAGCATGATTGTATTTGACCAACAACAGACGAGCGTATTTCTCCGACGTGAATCTGGTTACATACGGGAGATAGACAAATTCACCCTCTTCATCCACAAAGACAAGAACTCTACGCTTCACTTCATCCTTCCAAGCTTCGAACGTTAGCGCTAGAACCTCCTTGTCGAACTCTGTATATTCAGCCGGCGGCTTTGGCAGTAGCTTCCTCGAGATCTCCCACCATTCTTGGCTTGCTCTATAGTTGGGTATCACTTCCATAAGCTGATAGTCTTTAAAGTCCTCTTCGACGACTTTCTTGAGAGCCGGTTTCGTGCAGACAAATAATTTGATCGAGTCAACAGCCGCTGGAATGCTGAGAAGTCCTTGCTTCGTTAGCCTCGCAAAACGAAATGAACCAACAACTTCCGTGACAACCAAACCTTTCTGCTCTAATTTGTCTAAAGCCCTGTGAACTCTCTTTATCAATGCATCCTTAGATAAATGCTTATAGTACTTTCCCAAGAATCGGACCAATTGAGGGACTGCTAAACCTGTAAGTTCACCCCTAAGCTTGACAAGTATAAGGGCCTGATCAACATCTCCATCCGAAACTTTTTTTAGGTCAAGATTGATACTCCCTATCGTAAGCCATACCTCCGTATCGCGGGGGCTTTTATGATGGGCTGGGGTGGTGGGGGCACCCCAGCCCTGACTGTTCTCTCAACAGACTATTATATAAAGATTAGGAATTGTTTTCTTGGAGGGTTGAATGTGAGCGTAGATAAAACAAAGTTAAGATTAGACCTAATAAGTGGAGCAAGAAAGAAATTTGATTAGCGTATGAAAGAAGGTAAAAACCCCAGCGATTGTATAAATAGATGCCTTAAATTGGCTAAGAAACATGGTAGAAGTTTACGGCCTTATAAAAATTATTAATGATCTTTGAAGGAATGTGAACCTGAGATAGAGAAGGTTTACGAGAAGTGATTAAGATTAAATCTGAGTTGGTCAAAAAGAAAAATATGAGCAATTGGTATAAGGAACATTTGAGGAAAGTAGTTGGTGTAAATGAAATTTTAGAACGTATTAAAAGAATTGCAACCAATAAGAGATACGATTATAAAACTCGGATAGAAATCATTGAAGAACTATTTCGTCAATATCTGTATGAGGACGAAATAGAGAGTATCTTAGATTATCTTAGAGAAAAAGACATAGATCTTTGTTTTAAACTCATGGTGGCTTGGAGTTCAAAGCCTGACATTAAAAGTCGGCTTTACCTGTTAGGGCGATAGGTGTGATGTAACACTGTTGATGAAATTTAAAAGCCGTAAACAATACAACACCACCGGGCGATAATCATAGTTTGAATAAGGATTAAATTATGTCTAAGCATATTAACATTTAGCGAGATTTTGAACCCATGTTCTAAGGTTCACTATGGTAAGCTCCTAATAAATAAGTAATAGATGAACTGTTACTCATCTTCAGAAAAGATACTACTGCATTCTGGGCATTTCTTGGAAAATAATTCATATTCATCAAGTACCCATTTACCGTCATCCTCCAAATACAACACTAAAGCCTCCCAAATGAAACCGTGAGGGCATTTCAACCCTACTTTTAAAATACCCATTTCTCCAAGATCCTCCTCAACCCACTCATCCTCGTATAAAACCTCTGGAACTCTACCCAAGAGCTTAATATATTCGAATACCAATCGCTTAGCTTCCTCCTTAGATAAGATACCAGACATCAGCTTTTTTTCATATTCATCTAATTTAGCGTTTTTAACCCGTCTTAATCCTCTAACACTGGAAAATGATAGCCCAACTCCAATATATTCCAAGGGGTCATATTCAAAGAGATCAAAACCATTTGACATATTGCTAAGTAGCTTTGAAAATTTAAAAACTGTCATCATTCAAACACTACAGTAAATATGAGCAACTACACTATTAACAATCCAAAATATCAAAAAACTTTGAAAGATTACAAAAATGCTCGAAGGAGAGTAGCTACAGATACTAATCTAAAGCAGTAATGTTATTCTTTATACTTAATTGTCTTACCTAACCTTTAGTACAACTTGAATACCATGGTTAGGTAAGAGTCTTACTTTTTGAATACATACTTAATGTTCTGGATTTATAATAACATGATTACAAATTGGGCACCACCAACCAATTTTCCGCCACTTAGTTTTATTTTTAGAGACCACAACCTTCTTCTTTTTTAGTATAGGTATTTTTCTTTTTTCAATTTCTTCAGTCCTAATCCTGAAGTTTTGTTTAACATAGAGTCTCCGCATTTTATGACCACATTCTGGGCATATCTTCCTTGAAGAGTTCATATTATAGTATTTTTATAACACTGACCATAATATGTATTTTGCTCTCATAGTAGCCCTTTCGGGATACTGCATAAAATTTCGACAGTTTCCGACAAATTTAGACAATATCGGTCTCTAGATTCTATCAACGATTTAGCTGATATTTCAAAGCCCATTCATTTTATGGCTCAATTCATTATGTAGACAGTGGTCTCTGTCGTTTTTACAGTAATTTGTTTTCTAAACTGAATAATATTATAACTGATCGATCTGGTGCACCCATAAGCTGAAAGAACTGGATTGAACAAAAAATTTAAAAAAATTCGGGTGCTAAATTCTCTAATGGCATATACAATCAAAACTACTGATGAGTTCGAAAAAAGATTTGAAAAGCTTACAAAGAAGAATAAAGCCTTAGCTGAGATGTTCGCAAAGGCTATTTTGAAATTAAAGAAAAATCCTTATGTCGGTAAGCCTTTAACCCATGATCTTAAGGGTTTTTGGTCTTTACCTGTTGCAGGAAAATGGAGAATCATCTACGACATTGATGAAAATCAAAAATTAGTAACTCTTAGGTCAATCGGACATAGAAAGTGGATCTATACCGATTTCCCTTAAGAACTCCTCAAAATCCCTCTTGGGTGGCTGCTCCTTCGCTCTTTTGATAGATTCCATAAGCTCCTTATCAGCCATAATCTCAAGTGTCTCTATTATGGAATCCAGCTTCTCAAGATCCTTGCTGATTCTTTCCCTCAGCTCTATCAAATCCTTAAGAATTGCAACAGTTTGGTCCATCATAAGATAATCGAAATCACACTTTATAACTTTGACTCAATTATTATTTCAACGCTGGCTAAGCCGGCGTTAAACAACATTATCATGCCAAAGGCATAGGCACTAATAAAACCCCCTCTAGCAGACCCCTGAAAAATATTAATGTTCATTATATCCAATATTAAAAATCCTTCAATTTCTAATACCTCCATTCCATCTCTCCAGCTATTTCATTTGTTTAACCTTCCATATCTGTGTCAAGGTTGAGGTATTCCAACGTATTTTGGAACATCGAGAAACCATTGAGTGACTACATTTTCATAGTCGTGAAAATATAATTGAGGACTTTCACAATACTTCATTTAGATCTGAAATAGGAGAGTAAAAGCCTTTTTCGATCATCTCCCTTAAAATGCGGTTACCATCCTCCTTGGAAATTACGCCCTTTTTAACACATCGAACTAGAACACCGATCGTTCCAGACACGGGAACACCCAAGACGTTAGCCATTTTCCTTGCGTCTGAATCATCTGTTAAAACTTTCATGTTGCGATGCTTTGCGATGGCTAAACAGGATGCCTCTCCCTTACCTAATTTAACCCTTAAAGCATTGTAAAGTTCAAGTTCTTCATCTTTCAACTTTAAAACTTCAAAGTCGACATCGACGTTGGGTAAAACTCCTCTTTTAACACCAAGCCTAAACTCTTCCAAAACCTGCTCTGTCACGTAAACGCGATCAAAAGCTTTTCTAAGTAAATCCAATCTGTTAACCTTTGCGAAATTCGAGAGAACCGTGTTATCAACTAAAACCATCTGATCGCCTCAACCTCCGCGATCACGTCATCTTTGTTCAGAGTCCTTATCGGTATTCCCTTCCTCTTAAGAATCTCAATCATCTCGTCTCTCGTGATTTCGAGTAACTCTGAAGCTTTCGATAGACTGATCAAGCCTTCGACGTATGCAGAGATGACAATCTCTTCGAACAGCTCTCTATCGTTCTTGAGATTTCTAAGTAAATCATCCAACCTCTTAGGATTCGCCTTGATTACATTCTCTATACCCTTCACAACCCATACCATTTTGAATCACCTTTTATAGCTCCTTTAAAAGCTTCCTCAACTTCCCAAGTTCTTCGACGGCGTTCCTCCACTCTATGCTGTCTTCCCATATCTCGTGATCGTCAACCGGAACCCCTTCCCTCTCTATTCTCCTCTCTAACTCCTCCAAAGAACAGCCATACTTTTTCTCGAACTTCTTGACTATCGCCTCGTAATACCCTGCTTCCTCCTTAAGCTTCTTCAATATTTCCTCATAAACTTCCTTCTTTATCGAGATCATGATACCTCCCCCGATTGAGAGAACACAAAATTATATATGAAGCTCATTAGGATCACTCACTATAATTATACCTTCCTTCTCGCAAGGTTCCTTAAAATCTTCAACGTCGAGTGTAGCTAAACGTTCTAGAACTTACAGGTTGCAAGGATCAAAGCATCGTTAGGCAGTAGACCGTATTCAACTATGAATTTGTTTGCAATGGTGATTACATCTTTATTAATTTCAAGAAACTCCAAATTCTCTAAGGTAGGATATGCTAAGCTTAAAAACTCTTTACCCAATAGACTAACGAGATCTTTGTCCTTTTTTAGAGTTAGATGGCTTTTTCTTGCTCTCGTCCTAATAAACACGTATGCTACTTCCGAATAAACGATATCGTTCACAAATATTTTGAAGTCAGCTCTGCTGAAAATAGCTTCCATCAAATTAACAGCCTTTGGATTTTCTTTGAAGTGCTCTACGAAAACGCTACTGTCCACGAAGATCTTCGTAAATTCCATCATAAATTTCAGCCTCAAGTTCTTCCCACGTTTTTTCGGTCTTCAAATAACCTTTCGCCTTCCTCAAAGCTTCAAGTCTCCTGATGATCTTTTCAACCTCCTTGTTTACCATCTCTTCAATCCTGTCTTTCAGGTGTTCGAATTCCTTCGGAATCTTAACCCTAATTACTACTTCTCCCATTTTCAAACCTCCTCCACAATCTCCTTACCAAACTTAGCTATCAGAAAACTCTTAGTAGTTTCATCGTATTCCTTCCACTTAGCTTTGAAGTATTCCCTTATAGCTTCTTCTACTACCTCCGACTTCTGCTTATTCTCCGCAATAGCTATAGCTTCGATCATCCTATCTACCACTTCGGGAATAACGGTTCCAAACTTGACCTTCTTTCCCTTCGTTCCCTTCTTCTCTCCAATCACAGTCTTCAGAAGCTTCTTCTTTTTCTCCTCAATCTTCCTATCGATGTCCATAACTATCACCTCCCGATAATCCCACTAATATCCTCTACAATTTCCTCAAACACCTTCAAACCCTCTTTAGCTGTTTTACTGCTGAAAGAATAGAGAGGAACTTTCTCCTCGATCGACTTCTCAAAGAATGTGCTCAACGGAACCGGCGGATAGACCTTAACCTTGTCTTCGAACTTCTTGATCCTCTCTAAGTTCCTCCTCGATGCTGTCAGCCTTTTATCGTATTTGAATGGAACAATCCCCAAGATCTTGAGATCCGGGTTTAGTTCCTCTCTCACCATCTCAATCGTATCTAAGAGGAGAAGTAAGCCATGAAGAGAGAAGTAAGCTGTTTCAACAGGAATAATGAGATAATCAGATGCCACCATAGCGTTTATCGTTAGAAGGCTGAAAGTTGGCTGACAGTCAATTAAAATGATATCAAAGTCATCAATGTCAGCTATAGCCTTTGCCAATATTCTTTCCCTTCCTAATACGTTAGATAATGTGATGTTCAGCCCTTCCAAGTACTCCCTCGATGGAACCAGCTTAAACTTTACATTATCCCATTTGATATCTACAGCCACATCCGTGAGCTTTAGCCTGCTCTTCTTCCTCGATGCGTAAGTTTCCAAAACCGTGTCAATTCCTTGATCAAGCTGCTCCGGATCGATCCCATAGGCGATCGTTAAAGTTGCCTGCGGGTCAAGATCGATCGTCAAAACTCGGTATTTCCTTGCGAGGAGATAAGAAAGGTGATAGATCGTCGTAGTTTTACCCGTTCCTCCCTTCTGATTGACTGACGAGATGACTATCATTATAGACGTCTTGATAGGAAGATATATAAATGTTTAGTTTTCTAACTATCTAGAAATCAATAAGTCAAGATAACAAAACAATGTTAGTAACAAAAACATTATAACATATAAAATAGGAAAAATTAAGTAACAAACCCAGACCAAATTAGTACACGATGACATCAGAAGACTTACTAAATCTCCTTAAGAAAGAGCTAGCCTCTTTAAATGATGCGTACAAAATAAGTTTAGAAGTTCTAAAACTTACAACGCCATTAAAAAAAATTTGGAGTCGATCTAAATCTTACGAAAATTACTTTTTTTATCTGGTA
>Ga0256914_1001902_pt1 | contig 17933 bp, 18 predicted proteins | sample HulkmetaG_FD_191571 | JGI IMG/M metagenome (GOLD analysis project Ga0256914, IMG submission 191571) | Hydrothermal chimney microbial communities from Main Endeavour vent field at the Juan de Fuca Ridge, Pacific Ocean - Hulk | ecosystem: Environmental > Aquatic > Marine > Hydrothermal vents ... | reverse complement strand
ACCATACTAAAAGTGCATTTGTAAATAAAGTTAAAACACCCCTTTTAACAGAGCTTAAAAATGGTGATATTATTCGTATAGAGACAGTAACTGAAAAAGTTTTGAGATGTAGCTGGATCACATCATTAAAAACAACCAAAGCTAGAAATATAATGAAACAAAATTGCAGACAAAAGGCGAAAGAGCTAAATGTTCTTATTGCAAAAAATATTTTAATTCGTATATTTGGTATCAAAATAGAGACACTTGATGTTATTCTAAGAGAGGAAAATCTTGATAAAAATATATACAAATCAGCTATGGATCCTACACATCTACAAGAGACTATATATAAACTCAAAAAAGCACTTCTTCGTAAAACAAAATTTATCCCTATAATACCACCTTTTAGAAAATATGAACTAAAAAAACAGGTAATTGAAAATATTATATTCCAAAGTATTCAAGGTGTCTCAGGCATCTCTTTTGATTATTGTTGTCACCCAAAAAGGGGAGATGAAATTGTAGCTTTCAAAAAAGGAACAGGTGCTATTATACATCATAAATTTTGTACTCATGCTACACAAATGATGGAAGAGCATCTACCTATGCATTTTGTCTCATGGTGTAAGATACATCAAAACGCATATAAATTAATTATTAGTATAGAGAACAAGAAGGGATCTTTAGCCTACTTTTTGCTATTTTTGGCTAAAATAGATGCTAATTTGTTAACAATTCAGCTCTCACAAACAGAGAATTCACATACAGATTTCTTTGAAATGGTAATTGAGATGCCTGATGAGAGTAGACAAAAACTTCTAACTAATAGAAAAGAAGAGTATAAAATCATAGAGTTTATTCCTATCGATGATGCTTACAAAAAAATTTAAAAGGTATAAATTTGTTTGATATAAAAGAGGCTTTAGCAGAGATAAAAAGAGGTATAGCTGAAGTTATAGATGAAGAGAGAATAGAGAAATTATTAACAGAGTACAAGAACAAGGGCGAAAACTTTTTTGTAAAGGCTGGTTTTGATCCTACTGCTCCCGATCTTCATCTTGGACATACTGTATTAATTCAAAAAATGGCACTTTTCCAAAAATATGGAGCAAAAGTTCAATTTATTATTGGTGACTTTACAGGAATGATTGGTGATCCAACTGGTAAAAACGAGACAAGAAAAAAACTTACAAGAGAAAAAGTTTTGGAAAATGCACAAAGTTATAAAGAGCAAGTTTTTAAAATATTAGATCCAGATAAAACAGAAGTTCTTTTTAACTCAACATGGCTAGATCAATTGGGAGCATCTGGATTAGTAGAACTTACAACTACCTTTAATGTAGCAAGAATGTTAGAGAGAGATGATTTTGATAAGAGATACAAAAGTCAAACACCTATCTCTATTAGTGAGTTCTTATATCCCCTACTCCAAGGATATGACTCAGTAGCTCTCAAATCAGATATTGAACTAGGCGGAACAGATCAGAAATTTAATCTTCTTATGGGAAGAACACTTCAAAGAAATTATGGTGTAGGCAAAGAGCAGGCAGTAATTATGATGCCTATACTTGAGGGGCTTGATGGCGTTAATAAAATGAGTAAATCTCTTAATAACTACATTGGTGTAACAGAAGATCCAAATAGTATGTTTGGTAAAGTTTTGAGTATTAGTGATGATTTAATGTGGCGTTATTATGAGCTTTTGAGTTCTCATACAATTGCTGAAATTGAAGATATGAAAGAGCAAGTTCTAAGTGGCAAATTACATCCAAAAAGTGCTAAAGAGAGTTTGGCAATGGAGATAATAGAGAGATTCCACAGCAAAGATCTAGCTAAAAGTGCAAAAGATGAATTTGACAAAGTACACAAAAACAGCCAAATACCTACAGATATCAAAACTTTTACATTTAAAGGTCCAATTTGGATTGCAAAAGCTTTAGTTGAAGCCAAAATATCACCTTCTACATCTCAAGCTAGAAGAGATATTAAGCAAGGTGCACTCAAAATTAATCAAGAGAAGATAAGTGATGAACAATTACAACTAGAAGCGGGGGAATATATACTTCAAGTTGGTAAAAGAAAATTTGCAAAAGGGGTGGTAAAGTAATGGAGTTTGAAGAGTTAAAAATAGGAAAATTTTCTGTACAGTTTCCAATTGTTCAAGGCGGTATGGGTGTTGGTATTAGCTGGGATAAGCTTGCTGGTAGTGTCTCTAAAGAGGGTGGATTAGGAGTAGTTAGTTCTGTTGGTACTGGTTATTATCATGATAAGAAATTTTCGCACAAAAATGTAAATAATAAACCTTACTCTGAGGAAAATTTTTACTCTAAAGATGCTCTTTTTGATATAGTCAAAAATGCTAGAAAAATTTGTGGAGATAAACCTCTTGCCTGCAATGTACTATATGCCTCAAATGATTATGGAAGAATTGTAACTGATGCTTGTGAAGCAGGTGTTGATATGATTATCACAGGTGCAGGATTACCGACAAATATGCCTGAATTTACCAAAAATTTTCCAGATGTAGCTCTGATTCCTATTGTTTCAAGTGCAAGAGCATTAAAACTTATTTGTAGAAAATGGAAAAGATATAACAAACTTCCTGATGCTATTATAGTTGAAGGACCTCTAAGCGGGGGGCATCAAGGTTTTACTTATGAGCAGTGTTATCAAGATGAGTTTCAACTTGAAAATATTATACCTCCAATAGTAGAAGAGGCAAAAAATTGGGGTAATATTCCAATTATAGCAGCAGGTGGTATTTGGGATAAAAATGATATTGATAAATTTATCTCTCTAGGATGTTCTGGTGTGCAGATGGGAACTAGATTTATTGGAACTTTTGAGTGTGATGCACATCAAAACTTTAAAGATGTTATTCTAGGTGCAAAAGAAGAGGATATTCAGCTCTTTAAATCTCCAGTAGGATTACCTGCAAGAGGAGTGAGAACAAATCTACAAACAATGATAGAGGAGAAAACAGCACCCAAAGTAGCTTGTATTAGTAACTGTGTTGCTCCATGTAAACAAGGAATTGAAGCTAAAGCTGTAGGATATTGTATTGCAGATAGATTATCAGATGCTTACATGGGAAAAACTGAATCTGGTCTATTTTTTACTGGTTCAAATGGATATCGCCTAAAGAAATTAATTAGTGTAAAAGAGTTAATACATAAGCTCATTTATGGAGAAAATGATTAAAAAATTTCTATTACTTTTTTTATTAGTTAGTATTACGCTATTTGCTCAAGATTTATCAAAAAGAATAGATACAACAATCAAGCAAATACCGTATGCTTCAAAAGAGCAAACAAAACAGATACTTCATGATTTGGAAAATTTATATATTAACTCTGTTGTTTCAGGAGAAAAAAATAGTATCGCCTTAGCTCTAAAAGGTATTATAAAATGCCAAAAAATATTACAACTAAACTCATCAACTTATGAAAGAGAACTTGCAAATTTTAATCCAAAACCACATATAAAAAAATCTGAACCTAAAAAATCTAAAAATATAGAAGAGTCCACAATAGAACCTATTGAACCACTAAAAGTTCAAAAAATAGAGAAAAAAGAGGAAGCACTAACTCTTAAATCTATAAAAACAAAAGATAGAACTATAATAATCAAGTTTAATAAACCTATTAAATCAAATGATATATCCTCTTTTAATCTTAAACAATTTAAAATATTTAAAAATATCTATACAATTAAAGCAACACTACCATTTTATCCTCATAAAATAGTTATTGATACATTAGATAGTGTAAAAATAAAACAGAATAAAAAAGAAGAGGTTAGAATTATACTCTCAAACAGTAGTAGAATATATTCCAAATCATTTATTAGAGAGGGCACACTTTTTATAAAAATAAATAATGACAAAAAAAAGAAAAAAGAGAAAATCAGCAATACACCTATCGCCAAAACAGTACCTATTAAAAAAGATATCAAAAAATCAACTCACACTAAAGCGATAAAAAAGAGACAACCTACTAACCAAATAGATAAGGTATATGCCACTTCAAAGGTCATTGTAATAGATGCAGGACATGGTGGTAAAGATTCAGGAGCAGTAGGCTATAAAAAGAGATTAGAGAAAAAGAGTGTTCTTACTATTGCAAAACTTGTCAAAAAATTTTTAAAAGCAAAGGGCTATAAAGTCCATATGACAAGAGATAGTGATAAATTTATTAAACTTAGTAAAAGAACACATTTTGCAAATGAAAAAAATGCTGACCTATTTATATCTATTCATGCAAATGCAGCACCAAAAGATAAGATATCATCTCTTAAAGGAATTGAAACATTTTTTCTCTCCCCTGCAAAGACAGAAAAAGCTAAAAGAATTGCAGCAAAAGAGAATAAAGCGGCATCAAATATGAACGCTTTTTCACAAAATACATTTTTAAGCTTTTTAAATAGAACAAAGATTATTCAATCAAACAAACTAGCTATTGATCTGCAAAGTGGAATGCTCTCAAATATTAGAAAAAAACATAAAAATGTAAGAGATGGAGGCGTAAGAGAAGCCCCATTCTGGGTACTTGTAGGAGCACAAATGCCTGCGGCACTTATTGAAATTGGGTACATTACAAATCCAACTGAGAGTGATCGGCTTGCAAACCCTTTTTATCAAAAGTTATTGGCAAAAGGTATAGTTAATGGCATTAATAATTACTTTTATCATAATAGATAAAAAATATCTTTAAAAAAAATAAATATTTTATATATATACCAATAAACAAGAAAGTATTTTTATTCTATAATCTTTTCACTATAATTAAGGAGATAGGAAATGAATATAGTTAAACTTTCAATTGTATCCGCAAGTATTTTATTTTTGGCACAAAATTTGAGTGCCATTGAGATGACAGATTATAAACTCGCTGAGAGTTTTTTTGATGAATCCTACATAGGTATGACTTTTGATCTAAAAGATGGTAATCAAGATCAGACAAGTTACAATGGAACTTTTATGGGGGATTATAAAGCAAAATATAACTCCATTCCTTATGCATGGGATTTTGATCTTAATGGTGTTGCAAATGTTTCTAAGGGTGCTAATGATGGTGATGATTCAGAAGAAAATTATCAATTTAACTCAATAGGAAACTTCGATAAGTATTTGGATGGATATGATAAACTTTTTGTTTATGGCACAGGACAAGCTGGATTTAGAAAAGCTTCAGGATCAGATGCGGATGATCCATTTCTAAAAATTGGGGCAGGTGTTGGTTATGGTCGTATGTATGAAGCAACCCCATTGGCAAAAGCACTCAGAATTACTGAAGATTTAATTGCTTATGATCTTATTAATCCGCTAAGTGACTCTACAATGCTAAAATTGGCAAATGTTATTGATAGAGAGAGTGAATTTAAAAGTAAACATGGTCTTAGAGAGTATAAAAAATTCTGGTATGAGGCTATTGAAGCTACATTCAAAGAGGATGGTGCTTTAAAAGGTCCAAATTTAGGGGCTTTTGGAATTGTAAGAATTGATGAAGTTCTATTTATTGAGAGAGTAAGTCCAAGATACCATGGTTGGTTAGTTCGTGGTGGTGTTGGTCAAATATTATCAAACTATGATGGTGAAAGTACAGATCCTACAGTAGATTTAGCATTTGAGTATGGTCTACCAATAGGATATAAAGCACAATTTTACAATAAAACACTATATAGTACAATTTTAGGAGATGATGTAGGTCATATTTTTACAAACCATATGTCTTATACTTATGAGCTATCAGATAGAATTGATTGGGAAAATAATTGGGACTTTATATATAATAAATCAAGTGATGAGAATATTGAAGATGTAATAACAAATAGTATTACATCAACATTTAGATATTACCTAGCAAATAGACTCAGTTTTAGCACAACACTTAGCCTATTTGGAGTAGAAGATGATATTGATGATAATGGAAATGATGACTGGGAAACAAGAATTAATCTTGGTCTAACTTACCGTTTGAAATAGTTTTATACTCAAGACCAAGTGTTTTCATTTGGTCTTGAAAAAATTTATACCACTTATCTAATTTCTCTCTATCTTCATCACAAATATATATCTCTGCTCTTCTTTTATTGCCATCTATTTGAGGTAAACATGAAATATCTAAATCATTTGGCAACTCTTTCATAATATCAATAAGTTCATTTTCACTTGCCAATACTAGAAAGTTATAAGAGTATTTTTTAGGACTTTGTGGATAAAATTTATCTAATGCCTCAACAACCATATCTTTTGCCATACTAGGAAAACCTGGAACAAAAAAATATCTCTCATCAATATAAAATCCAGGAACTTTTGTGACTACATTTTTGAGTAACCCCGCTCTAGGAGGAAGATTTGCCATCTCTATTCTATGAGGATAAGCATCATCTCCAAATTTATCAATAATTATTCTAGCAGCTTCTTGGTGAGTAACCAAATCTTCACCTCTAAAAACTTTTGATGCTATAGCTCTTGTATAATCATCAGGCGTTGAACCAATCCCACCAAAACTAAACATAACACCATTTGGATCTGAAGCAACAAATGAAAAAACTTCTGCCATAAAAGTAGGATCATCTTTAATAACAAAAGATGCTTTTTGTTCCCAACCTCTCTTTACTAGCTCTCTATTTAAAAACTCAAAATGGCTATCTACTCTTCTTCCATTAAGTAGCTCTGTACCAATAATAACACTATAAAACGAAGGTTTATCAATAATCACATTCTCTCCTATTTTAATCAAATATTCTATTTTATATAAAATATCCTTATTATTTAAACTTATTATAAGTATTAAGTCTTTTATTATATAATCCATAAATTTAATTAAAGAAAGGAAGGCAATATGAGTGTATCACATGTATATGCAAGATATGAGGATATCGATCAAGATCAACTCCAAAAAGATATTGAGAGTGCCAAAGCAAATGTTGGAGCACCAACAAAAGAGGATTTTCAACATCTTCTAAAACTAGAAAAATGGGGAAGAGGTTCAACATTTTTTGGATATTTTTTGATATTTTTAGTAAGTATTTTAGAGATCACTTCAGGAATAAATAGTTTTGCATTTTGGATATTAGCAATTATTGCGGCTATTGCTATTGGAATAGGAAATGTTGCTAGATGGGCAAATGTTACTCATCCTATTTTACATGGTGCTTATGATAAAGTTCCAGATATCCCATATAAATATACAAAAGCTGGCTTTGCTAGAGGAAAAAATAGATACATTCATTGGCTAGATTGGATTAAACCTGAAGCTTGGGAATTTGAACACAATATTATGCACCACTATCACTTAGGTGAAGATGATGATCCTGATAATGTAGAGAGAAATATGCAATGGCTAATCAGATCAAAAACACCTATGTGGCTTAGAAGACTCTTTATTTATCTCTTTGCAGGAACTTGGAAATTTACATATTATGCACCAAATACATTAAGAATATTAGAGAATAAAGAGAGAAGAAAAAAGAAACTTCCTGAGGTTAAAAGTTACGAATTTAGCCCTTTTAAGAAAAATGGTTTGGAATTATGGAAAAACTATATACTACCTTATGCAACTGTAAACTTTGTAATTATTCCACTTCTATTTTTACCATTAGGTTGGGAAGCAGTATTTAACGCATTTATCATCAAAATAATGGCAGAGTATGTTGCTAATATTCACTCATTTTTAGTAATTGTACCTAACCATTCAGCTGGTGATATTTACCAATTTAGTACACCACACAAATCTCAAGGTGAATTTTATCTTAGACAGATTATGGGTAGTGTAAATTATAAAACAGGGACAGATCCTATTGATTTTGCTCAAGGCTGGCTAAATTACCAAGTAGAACACCATATATTCCCAAATATACCACTTAGTCAATACCAAAAAATTCAACCTGTAATGAAAGAGATTTGTAAAAAACATAACCTTGAATATAGACAAGAGAGTGTATTCAAAAGAATTGGAATGACTGTTGATCTAATGGTTGGTAAAACAAAACTACTTAGAGTTGATGGAGTATAACCCATCATGAATGGTCAAAAAAGGGCAAATATTAGACAAGGTCTTAGAGTAAAAATTGTACTCAAACAAGACCAAAGAAGTGGAAAATTAACAGAAGGTATAGTTCAAAGAATTTTGACATCCTCTGCTTCTCATCCTCATGGAATTAAAGTAAGATTAGAAGATGGTGCAGTGGGAAGAGTCAAAGAGATACTCTCTTGAAACTTTATGTTGATGGAGATGCTTTTCCAAATCTACTAAAACCCATATTAGTTCGAGCAATTGAACGGCTCTCATTGGAGACTTTTGTAGTCTCCAATAAAAAAATAACTCTAGGTAAATCCTCTCATATAACATATATAATTGTAGATCAAGGTGCAGATGAAGCAGATCATCACATTGTAGAATTAGCACAAGAGGGTGATCTTGTTATCACAGCAGATATACCACTTGCTGATCGTCTAATCTCCAAAAAAGCACATGCTATTGATCACCGTGGTGAACTCTTTAGTGTAGATAATATCAAACAATATTTAGCAATGAGAAACTTAATGGAAGAGATTAGATTAAGTGGAGAGATTACAAAAGGACCAGCACCTTTTGGTAAAAAAGATGTAACTCAGTTTGCTAATCAACTAAATAATTTTTTAGCAAAGAGGAGATAAAAAAAGAGCTACCAAAAATGGTATCTCTTTTCTACTTAATATCTAAAGTTTAGGACCTGCTACAGAGTAATCAAACTCGGCATCATCTTTAAGATATTTTTTAAAGTTATCAACAAACATTGTTGCTAATTTCTTTCTTGTTTTTACATACTCTTCTTTATCTTCCCAAGCATTTTTAGGATTAAGAACCTTTGAATCAACTCCATTTAGAGTAGTTGGAAAATGTAATCCAAAAAGCTCTGTTGTATCAAATTCGCTATCTAATATTGATCCGTCCATAATTGCATCAATACAAGCTCTTGTAGCTTTTAGGCTCATTCTTTTACCTACTCCATAAGCTCCACCAGTCCATCCTGTATTTACAAGATATACATTTACTTCATGAGAATCAATCTTTTCACCAAGAAGCTTTGCATATACTGTTGGATGTAATGGCAAAAATGCCTCTCCAAAACATGCACTAAATGTAGCAACAGGCTCTGTAATCCCACGCTCAGTTCCTGCAACTTTAGCAGTATATCCACTTAGGAAATAGTACATTGCTTGATCTTTTGTAAGTTTACTAACAGGAGGTAAAACACCAAATGCATCAGCACTCAAAAAGATAATATTATGAGGGTGTCCTGCTTGAAGAGAGGGTTCATGATTTGGAATATGTTCAATTGGATAAGATACTCTAGTATTCTCCGTTTTTGAACTATCATTATAATCTACTTTACCATTCTCATCAGCTACAACATTCTCTAAAAGTGCATTTCTCTTAATTGCTCCATATATCTCTGGTTCACCCTTTGGATCAAGTCCAATACACTTAGCATAACATCCACCCTCAAAGTTAAATACACCATGATCATCCCAACCATGCTCATCATCACCGATAAGATTTCTTTTTGGATCAGCAGAAAGAGTTGTTTTACCTGTTCCAGAGAGTCCAAAGAAAAGTGCAGTATCACCATCTTTACCAACATTCGCAGAGCAGTGCATTGCTAATTTACCTTCTAATGGCAACCAGTAGTTCATCATTGAAAAAACACCTTTTTTCATCTCACCACCATACCATGTACCACCAATTACAGCAATATTCTCTTCTACATTAAACACCACAAAAACTTCAGAATTTAGATTATGTTTTTCCCACTCATCATCTACAATTTTACATGCATTGTACATTAAAAAATCTGGAGAAAAATCTTTAAGCTCATCCTCTTTTGGTCTAATAAACATATTTTTTACAAAATGTGCTTGCCATGCAACCTCTGTTACAACACGAATACTCTTCTTACTAGCTTCACTAGCACCACAAAATACATCTTGAACATATATATCTTTATTTGAGAGTTGATTTTTTGCTTTTTCAAAAAGATCATCAAAGACCTCTTTTGTTGTTTTAAAGTTAATATCACCCCAAGCAATATACTTATTTGAAGGAGACTGATCTACAAAATATTTATCTTTTGGACTTCGACCCGTAAATATTCCTGTATCAACCATAATAGTACCATTATCAGTCTCTTTTAATCCTGCCTTCAACTCTGCTTCATGAAGCTCATCATAACTTGAATTATAATAAATTTCACCAGCGTTAACTATACCAATCTGTTCTAAATCTTGTTTTGTGATCATCTCTACAACCTTAATCTATTTAATGCAATTAATATCGGATTTTATGAAAATAATTTTAATTATTTAAAAATCGACAATAAAACACCTGCTGCAACAGCAGAACCAATAACACCAGCCACATTTGGACCCATCGCATGCATAAGTAAAACATTTGATTTGTTATACTCTTGCCCTACTTTACTAACAACTCTTGCCGCCATTGGCACTGCTGATACACCAGCTGCTCCAATAAGTGGGTTAATTGGCTCTTTTGAAAATTTATTCATAAGCTTTGCCATAAGCACTCCAGCTGCTGTTCCTGCTGCAAACGCAAGAAGACCGATAGCCATAATTCCTAGAGTCTCTGCAACCAAAAACTTATCAGCTTGAAGTGTTGCACCAACACCAAGACCCAAAAAGATAGTTACAATATTAATAAGTGAATTTTGCATCTCATTTGATAATCTATCAACAACACCAGACTCTTTAGCAAAATTACCCAAAGCAAAAGCTCCCATAAGTGGTGCAGCATCAGGCAATATCATAGCAATCATCATAATAACAACGACAGGGAAAACTAATTTCTCTAGTCTATGAACAGGTCTTGATGTTACCATTCTAATTTTACGCTCATCATCTGTAGTCAACGCTCTCATTATTGGAGGTTGTATAACAGGAACAAGAGCCATATAAGAGTAAGCAGCAACAGCAATAGCTCCCAACATTTCAGGGGCAAGTGCAGATGCAATAAATATAGAGGTAGGACCATCAGCTCCACCAATAATACTAATAGCTGAACACTGTTTTAAAGTATACTCAACAAGACCAGTTTGAGAGAGTGCCGCAGCACCTACAAGTGAACCAAAAATACCAAATTGAGCAGCTCCTCCTAAAATTGCAGTTTTAGGATTTGCCAACAAAGGACCAAAATCGGTCATAGCACCAACACCCATAAAGATCAACAGTGGAAAAAATTCATTGGCAATACCCATATCATAAATGATACCAAGCATACCATGAGGACCCGTCATATTGGCTATTGGAATATTTGCCAATAACCCACCAAAGGCAATAGGCAGAAGTAAAAGAGGTTCAAACCCTTTTCCAATAGCTAAATAGAAGAGTACAAAGATGATTAAAAACATGATAACTCTACCACCACTTTGGGCAAATTTAGTCATCTCTTTTCCACGACCATTTTTTACACCATCTTTAGGAAATAAAATTGCATTTAATCCCGTTGTCTGAAAGAACCCAGCAAATAGACCTGTAACAGATTGTGACTTATACACCTGCTCTGCCTTAGGTGAAACATCACCATGATCTACCGAAGTAGTATTTGCAGATATCACACTAGGCGATAAAAATGTAAGAAAAAAAACAAGAGAAAATAAAAATTTTTTCATCTCTTCTCCCTAGTCCATAGTTGCTAAAAGTTGACCATCAGAGACAACATCATTTGTGTTGACTTCTATACTTCTAAGAACACCATCTTTAGTTGCAGGAATATCAATTTCCATTTTCATAGCTTCTAAAATCATAATTGGGTCACCCTCTTTAAGCGTATCTCCAACATTTGCAACAATTTTCCAAACATTTCCAGGTGTTTGTGAATGTATCTCTTCACTACCTTTTCCACCACTTGCCGCAGGAGCTGCACTAGGTGCAGGAGTTGCTGCAACTGGTGCTGCATTCGTTACAGTTACTTCACCATTATGTCCATCAACTACATCAACATTATATGTTACACCATTTACTACTACTGTATATTTTCCTGCCATCTCATCACTCCCTTTTGTTGTACTTCCACCTATATTAGAAGAATCATTCTTTCTTACATTTACCTCTGCTTCACCTTTTAAGAAGGCAATACCTTTAACATCACAAGCTGCTACTATAAAAACATTTTCATCAGTTACTTCAAGATCTGCACTAGTTAACATTTTTTCAAAATGTTTTAATGATTTTCTATCATCATCATCAGCAATCTCTCTAGCACTTCTTGTTGTAGGCTCCAATTTTAACTGTTTGCTTGCAAGAGCAACAATTTCACTATCTGGAGTTGTTGGTGTTTTACCAAAATATCCTAAAACCATCTTTCCATAACCATCAGCAATTCTCTCCCATGGACCAAACATCACATTATTAAATGCTTGTTGAAAATAGAACTGTGAAACTGGTGTTACAGAAGTACCATATCCACCTCTTTCAACCACTTCTCTCATAGCATCAATAACTGCTGGAAATTTATCTAAGATATTATTATCTCTCATCATTTGAGTATTTGCAGTTAATGCACCACCAGGCATTGGTGAAAATGGAATTAGTGGAGATACTTGTGTAGCTTCTGGTGGCATAAAATAGTCTTTTAGACAATCTTTTAGAACACTCTCATACTCTAAAATTTTTCCTACTTCTAATCCGCCAAGATCAAATTTTGTACCCTTTGTAGCATGAAGAAGAGTCAAAATATCAGGCTGACTTGTACCACCACTCACAGGACTAGCCGCAAGATCAATACCATCTACACCCGCTTCAAGAGCAGCCAAATAACAAGATACACTCACACCGGCTGTCTCATGAGTATGAAGACGAACATGCACATTTTCAGGAAGCAATTTCTTAGCCATAGAGATCGTTTCAAAAACTTTATGTGGACTTGAAGTGCCACTAGCATCTTTAAAACATACGCTATCATATTCAATACCAGAATCTAAAATTTCACGAAGAACTTTTTCATAAAATGCCACATCATGAGCACCAACACATCCAGGAGGAAGATCCATCATTGTTACTACAACTTCATGATTTAATCCATGGGCTTTAATACGACTACCACTATATTTGAGATTTTCTACATCATTTAGAGCATCAAAGTTTCTAATTGTTGTTGTTCCATGCTTTTTAAACATTTTGGCATGAAGATCAATAAGATCACTACTACCCGTATCTAAAAGAATTGTATTCACACCACGAGCAAGTGTTTGAAGATTTGCCTCAGGTCCCACAATATCTCTAAACTTATCCATCATATCAAATGCATTTTCGTTTAGATAAAAATAAAGACTCTGGAATCTTGCCCCTCCACCAAATTCAAAGTGGCTAATTCCAGCTGCTTTTGCAGCCTCCACAGCTGGGAAAAAATCGTTCATTAAGACTCTACCACCAAAGACAGATTGAAAACCGTCTCTAAAAGTAGTATCCATTATATCAATAAGTTTTTTTGCCATTATAACCCTTTATCTTTTTTTAAAATCAGTGATAGCTGCAGTAATAACAGCAATAACTTCTGAATTATCTTGTGTTCCTGCACTCACAGCCCTTGGTGCATCATTTTTGGACGCACTTTTAGGTTTGGGTGGAAAATATTTTTGTATAATTTTTGCTTGTAAATTTACAACAAAAATCATCAAAAGCAAGAAGAGAAAAACCGTAGTCATCCCCAACACCATAAACTTCAATCCTTCGGATACTAAATTAACTTCCATTGACCAATCCTCTATAAGATTATTACAAAATAGTAACACAAATTATCTAAATAAATAGACTAATAATTTATTAAAAATTCTTGCATTTTTTTGCGTCCCAATTTTCTAGCATAGTCAATACAACTCATTCCCAAATTATCCCTCTGATCAATATCTGCACCAGATTCCAATAATAATGTTGCTACTTCAATATTTCCATAACTAACAGCTTGCATCAAAAAAGAGAAACCACTTTTTCTTTTTGTTGTATGAATATCCATCTGTTTTTCATTAATTAAATATTTAAGAAGTTCTAAATCCCCAAGAATAATAGCCTCATCTAATATACCAACCCCATCACGGTTTGTATAAAAGATATCCGAATTGTTATCAATCATTAATTTGAGTAGATCAAAAGAGCATTTGTGACGCATAGCATAAACTAAAATATGATACTCATCATCCTCATCATCTTCAATTATCTGATTCAGATCAAGTCCCTGTTTTATAGATTTTTTTAATCCTATAAAATCATCGTTTTCTAATATTTGATCTATATTTAACATATTTTTCCCCTATATTATAAATATAGTTTAATAGTAACAAATATGATATTAGAAATATTAATAATTAATAGTAAAATTTAAATTTTGAAAGAAGTTAAAGAAGAATAGAAGAGTAGATACGAACAGATCGTATCTACTTTTTTTATAAAAAGATAATTATTATTTAAGACCTGCAATATACCCAGCTACTGCTTTAATATCAGCATCGCTATATGAAGCAACTTGACCTTTCATCAATCCACCCATACCATGAGTATTAAGTGTACCAGCTTTGTAACCTTTTAAAGCTTCTTCAGTTTTAGCTGCATCTTGCCCCGTGATCACTGCTGATTTTCCTAATGCTTTTTTCTCACCTTTTGCACCATGACATCCTGCACATTTTTTATATAACGCTGCACCGTCTGCTGCTAAAAAACTCATTGCTCCAATTGCTAAACATGTTAATACTACTTTTTTCATTTTTATCCTTATTATTAAAATTTATTTTTGTTCTAGCACTTCTTACTTTTATACTAGAAAATCTTTTATTACTATATCCAAGCTAAATTAGCAAGATGGTACATTTCCACTATCATTAGCAAATTCATAAAAGAAATCAAATAAATCTGGAACATACTTCTCTTTTACTTCTTTTACATTAGGACATATTGTTTTAATTTCATCTACTAGTTTACCATCATTTTTAAGTGCTTCCCACTCATCTTGTGAATGTTTAGCAGTCATTTTTGAACCGTTAAAACCACATGCTTTTTTAAATTTTTTAAGATAAATCTTTTGACCTTTTGCAGGGTCCGCCATCAAAGATGTACTCATAACACTTGTTAATAGTACAGCTGTAGCAACTACGCTTAAAACTTTTCTCATATTTTCTCCTTAGAAAGTAAGTTCTGTAAAATGTTTTTTTACTCTAAAATTATAAATCATAATTGTGAAGTAATTGTGAATTATATTAATTAGAACTTGAAATAGACCTTAAAATTAAAAATAATTTAATCTTTTTACCTTATTTTACCCAAAACTGTATACTTTTCCCAATATGTATCTATAGCCCTTTTTAGTTGAGAATCAGTTAATGTACTCTTTTTTTTAAGTCCATAATGCTTTATATAGTGATTTGTCATAACAGAAGTATGGATATCAGGGTTTTTTAAAAAATCTAATAAAGCAGCCTTTACCTCATTTTCTGAACTATATTTCAAAAGGTATTTAAAAAAAAGCAGTCTCAAATCAAATTTGTAAGCTTGATGACAAGTAACGCAATTTCTTTCATAAGAGGTATCCATACCAAAAAGCATCTGCATAGAAAAAAGAATTATAATAATTTGTTTGGCCACGATATTTTCACCTTTGTTCCCGTCTTCTCTATAGAATTCACATCAATTTGTAAATCATACTCATTTGCAATCGCCAAAACGATATTTAGACCAATACCAAAACCACCTTCACTTTTATTAAATCTAGTATAACGATCAAACATCTGTTTTAATTTATCTTTTGGCATTCCAACTCCTGTATCTTCAACTATAAAAAAATTCTCTCTAAGAATAATTTTAATAATTCCACCCCTTTTATTATACTTAATAGCATTTGAGATCAAATTATCCAAAACTGTAGCAATTTTATGTCTATCTATAGTAATATATGCATGTTTATCAAGGGCTAAAACACACTCTATCTTTTTTTGAGTATAAACAACTCTAAAAAAATCTGCTCTCTCAATAATCAGTTGATATAGATCTACTCTCTCATTTTTTTGTTGTGTTTGATTATTTAAAGAGGCATAAGTCAAATCATTATAAAGATGAGAAACTGTTCTAGCAGCAGCATCAATTCGTTTGATCTTTTTAATTGTCTTCTCATCTAAATTTTTCCAATTAATTGTCTCAATATTAGTTAAAATCGTACTAATAGGAGTATTTAACTCATGAGTAGTATCTTTGATAAATCTATCAAGAAGAGTAATTGATTCTCTCATAGGACGAAATAACATCTGTGTCAAAAAATATCCAATAACTAGTAATACAATTAAAAGTCCTGATGCATATAAAAAAAGTTTTAATTTAAAGAAACTTTGCCATTTCTCCTCATCATTCATCTCAATTACAACATACATAGCACCAAGATAATAAGATGAAGCAGATAACATCCGCACATAATAGATCTTATCTTTGTCCATATAAATATCATCTGATAATCTTACTCTATTTGTACTCATTGTCGAAAATATTTTTGTATTACGACTATCATAGATAGCAGATTCAAACTCTTTGTAGCGAGGATAAACTTGGGTTTTATCAAAATTAAGATGCAGATATTTTAATTTACTAATAAGTTCATTTGAAAAAGTTTGCATTTTACTTTTTTGAAGATCGAGATGAAGATCTTTTTGCATGTTATAATATATAAAAGCCAAAACTCCCAAAAGGAGTATTGATAAAAACGAATACATTATATAAAAGGATATAAGTGTTTTTCGCTCACTCCTTTGTAAACTTGTACCCTTGTTTTTTGATACTAACAATTTTCTCTTTCCCTAATAATTTTCTAAGATTCTTAATATATGTTCTTAGAGATGCTTCAGAATAGGTTTCATCATAATCCCATAGCGTATCATATATTTTTTCATGTGTTACAACCTGATTTTGATGTTGTAAAAAAAGCTTTAAAAGCTTTGACTCTTTTTTATTTAAAATTTGTTCAGATGAATCAACATATAATATATTTGAGGCAATCTCATAATATATATTGTGATCAATCTCTATTCTATCACTACTAGTATGCTGAAAAAAATCTCTCTTCAAAATCGTCTCTACTCTAATATGAAGTTCCCTAAGAGCAAAAGGTTTACGAATATAATCTTCACATCCACTCTCATAACCCTTATCCAAATCATCAATAGAGTTCAAAGATGTAATAAAAATCGCAGGGGTAAAAATACCCCTTTTTCTCACCTCTGCAAGTAATTCAAAACCTGAAATACCGGGAACTTTTACATCTAAGAGTAAAATATCATAAGTAGTTTCATAAATTTTATCAAGTGCCTCTTCACCATCTTCTACTGGATCAACATCATAATCCACATCTTCCAAATATTCACACACAGTCTCATTTAGAATGACATCATCCTCTAAAAGTAGTATCTTCTTTTTTAACATTTCAAGATCTTTAAGATTATTTTTTTATTCTTATGATATCATAATTTAAATAAACCGCATAAAAGATTAAAAATTGAATAAAAAAGCCTTTACTCTATTTGAATTGATGATTGTTGTTGTACTTATTGGTAGTGTTTATGCCCTCGTACTTACAGGTTTTAACAAAAAGAATATAGAGATAAAAAGATTAGAGAATATTAAAGACACCCTATTACCAATGTGGAAAAAAGGTGTAAGAGTTGAGATGGTTGTATATAATAGATGTTCACAAAGTGCTATTTTTATTAATAATGAGCTTCAAGAAGATGTAAAATCATCTCTCAAGTCCAAGCTATTTAAAGATATAACTATATATAAAATAGATAGTACAAATGATACAACAAAAGTTAAACTCTCTCCAATTATTTTGGATAAAAAACTATATGAAGTCTGTTTTAAATTTACACTATTTCCTAATGGAAGTAGTTCATCATATATTGTAAAACAAGGCAAAAGATTT
>Ga0256914_1001901_pt1 | contig 17936 bp, 11 predicted proteins | sample HulkmetaG_FD_191571 | JGI IMG/M metagenome (GOLD analysis project Ga0256914, IMG submission 191571) | Hydrothermal chimney microbial communities from Main Endeavour vent field at the Juan de Fuca Ridge, Pacific Ocean - Hulk | ecosystem: Environmental > Aquatic > Marine > Hydrothermal vents ... | reverse complement strand
AGAAATACTTGAAATACAAAAAGAAGTATGAAAAATATGGAGGATTAAAAAAGGCCTACAAATCAGGTTACAAACAAGCTAAAGATGTTTATCGACAATTTAAAAAACAATATGAATCTTTGGTTAAACAAAGAGATGATTTAAATAATTCTTATCGAGAAGCTCTTAAACAAGCGACAATCATTAAAACCAGGATCCTTAAAGAAGCGAAAGAAGAATACCTCTTATCCAAAAAGAAACTGGCTCAAGGAGAGGTCTTTAGTGATTACACCTCTATTGGTTTGGATAGTCAGGGAACTGATAAAAACTTGGATTTGACAAGTTATTTACAATTAATTCCGGCAACCACTTACAGTTTGGGAGGATTGTCTACTTTATCCTTTTCTTCCGGAATAGATGCTTTGTCTAAGATAAAGAAATCTTTAAAGAAGTTAAAAAAGAAAGCTAAGAAGGCCTACAACAAAGCGGTGCGGGAAGCATTGGAAAAGCAAAGAAGAGAAGAAGCCGAACGAAAGAGAAGGATTAGAGCTTACTATGCCCGATTGGCTGCCGAGAGAAAAGCGGAGGAAGAAGAAAGATTGAGAATGTTGTTGGAAAATACTTGGATAGATGCCTGCGGTAATGGTTATTCAGGTGTAGGACTTTCCGAAGAAGACGGTTACAGAAGTTTGGCTTCCATTCTTAACGGTACCGCTAAACCATTTGCCAACACTTATTCTTACGGTGGCTTTTCTCCTTATGGAGGAATTGCTCCTTTTACTCGCCAAAGGAAAAACAGCTCCAATACCAAAACAATTGCAAGCACTTTCACTCCGAAAAAGAGCTGGTTTGGTAAGTTGAAAGATTGGGGAAAATCTGCTTGGAAAGGAATTAAAGATTTAGGAAAGTCTGCTTGGAAAGGAATTAAAGATTTGGGAAAGACTGCTTGGAGAGGGATTAAAGATTTAAGAAAGACTGCTTGGGAAGGAATTAAAGATTGGGGAAAGACTACTTGGGAAGGAATTAAAGATTTGGGAAAGACTGCTTGGAGAGGAATTAAAACCGGAACCTCCTCTGTGTGGAATGGAGTAAAAACTGAAGTTGGTTACCTTGGACAATCAATTAAAGAATTATCCCGGTTTACATTTAATGGCATCAAGACAGGATTTAGAACTGTGGATAGGGTTAGGAAAAAATGGTATAATGAATACAAGGAACAAGATTCTACTATTCACAAAATTCGGTATGTTTTTGATAAAACTGGAGATGCTATAGGAATAATTGCAGGTGTATTGTATTTCACAAAAGTTGGAGCTCCACTTGCCCTGGCATTAGATGCAATTGGTGGATTCTTTGATGCCGGTGCTGCGATGATGTATGCTGCAGACAAAGATTGGAAAAATGCCGGATTTAAAGCATTGGCTATTATACCGGCTTTAGGTAACGGAATAGCATTTATCAGACAAGGACTTAAAATTGGAAAACCGGCGGTGGAATTAATTCAAGAAACAAAAGCAATGGCTAAGTTAAGAAAGACTTATGCTCCGTTTGCAGATGACGTGTATTCTCATTTCTCCGGTATGGTTAGAAATTCTAATATTCCAAAAGGGTTTGAGGTGTTATCAAATAATGTTTTAAAAAAGATGGGATTAACTGATGAAGCAGTGGATGGATTAACCAAAGCCAAAGGAGCAATTTATCTAAATCCAAAAACAAAAGAAATAGTCACCGCCTTTTCCGGAACCAGAACTGATACTATTGGACATTTTGCGGTTGATATGAAAGATAACATCCTTTCTAATCTTGGAATAGTTTCAGATAATTACAAATTATTGGTAAATCTGGCAAGTGATTTACAAAAGAAATTCCCCGGATTCACTAAGGTTATAACAGGACATTCTAAAGGAGCTGATCCGGCTACGGTTGTCTCCGGATTAACGGGTATTAAGTCGGTATTGTTTAATCCGAAAAGTGTTAATGGTAAGTTTTTGGGAAATTTCAAAGGTGCATCAATGGATCAAGCCATAAACGCAACTAAATATTTCATCCAAAGAGGAGATGTATTACAGGAATTAAGAAAAATGACCTGGTATTCTCCAAAAGGAACCGGCTACTTGGTAGGACCAAAAACACTATTAGATGAAAAGACTTTTACTTTGCCGGCTCTAATTGGTAAGTGGCTTTCTACTAATCCATTTGCCAAACATGGAGAAATGTTTTGGAAATAATATTTAATGTAAATAAACTATAATGATCATTATTAAAACAATCTTTTTTCTCTGGTTGGGTTGGTGTATTTTTTGGTTTGTAACAAGAAAAATAAATGCCATTTTGCAAATAACCAGCATTAAAAACAAAAAAGTTAGAGAGCTTTATTGGGCTGTTTGGTGGTATCGTAAGAAAAAAATTCTTAAATTACTAAAAGAAGGTGTTGATATTAATTATCAAATCCCAATCACCGAAGAAGATGTTTACAAACAAAGAAGAACTACCACACTATTGGCTTGGTTGATAATGAGTCATTCAATGAATTGCCCTTTGACTAAAAGCATGTTTTCCTTTTTGTTACGACAAGGGGCTGACCCGTTAATACCAACCATTAAAGAACTGCACCATTTGTCACAAAGATTGACGGTTATGCAATTTGCTGCCGGTACATTCCGTTCATATTATCTAAAAAAAATCTTGGAAATCGCCAAGCCAAGTCCTAAAAAAATGAATATGGTGGAAACGGGAAGTATTCCTTTAAAGCAGGCTCTGTATGGATGGAATTACAAGAATTTCAAAATGCTTTTGGATTATGGGGTTTATCCCAGAAGAGGAATGAGTTGGATTGCCCAAGATGGTTTTCATATCAATCCAAAAAAGAAATACAAAAGTAGCACCTTTATAGATCTATTCGAAGGGGCAGCCATCGGCTTAAACGGAGTTTATTGGTGGTTACAAAAAGGATTAGACTGGAAAGATGAGGATAAGGATCATCCCGGTAAGCCGTATTTGTTGTATGAATTTGAGGATGAAGGAGTTGATGCCACTAAACTAATAAATTTTACTCACGGAGTAGATTATGTTCCAAAAATAGTTAAATTATTAAAAGAAAGAGAAGGAATTGATATTAAATTAAAAACATGGAATAAAAATGAAAAATACATCACCAAGAATGGAGAATTGGTTTTACATGTTAAAACCAAAGATGGAAAATGGAAACCATACAATAAAACCTGGGCTTACTTCGTTAATAAATATTGGTACTACAACAGGGTTGTGCAGGTAGTAAAAGTCCTATTTTTTTATTGCCAAATTTTTTAATTTGTTTAAATTAAGTCTTATGAATATTTTTAAAAAACTTTATGAAATGAAGAAGAGAGAGATGGAAGTGAAGCAAGGTAAACACGGAGTGATGCAAAAATATATGGTACTAATACCGTTATTTTTACTGTATTGGTACAAAGCATTATTTATGCCAGGTAGAGAGGTTTATTTGGTATTATTAATACCAATAACTATTATACTACCTTTTTTTATCCTAAGAGACATTAAAGAAGAAAGAAACAAAAAAAAATAAAACAGTTGAAGACGTTAAGAGCAAAAGAAAATTGATTGGCCTAATATTCACTTGGGTGCTTGGTTTTGTGTTGAGTATGTTCTTATTAGCAATTTTAGCCGCTATAATTTCATTGGTAATTTCCGGATAATACAGAACAGGTATTTCAAGCTTGTAATGTAATAAAATGAACAGATACAATTAAATAAAAGTTGAAGGATTGGAATAAATTAAGTTTTTTACAAGCACTTAATTTTAATACGATGCCGACAGTAATGGTTGTATCCCAGCTTTAGGTAACGGAATAGCATTTATTAGACAAGGGTTTAAATAAGGCTTTTCAAATTGCTTCTATAGTGAAAAAAAAGTATTTAGAGATTTTTTTAAATGAAATCAACAAAAGAAGAGTTCAATATAACAACCAAGTGGATTTGAATCAAAACGGTAAGAAGTAACCAATAAGATAACCACCGTAATAAACAAGAAAAACAACAAACGGAATATTGAAAATTTATTCATTAAGAATCATTCGAAAAACACCTGTATCCCGAAGCTTAAATCCAAGCTTCTCGTATAATCGTCTGGCTCCAATGCGACTCGGATTACTGGTCAGCTCAATCATTTTTAAATTTAGTGTTTGAGCTTTCTTGATAAGAGTTTTCATCATTCGCGTACCCACTCCTTGTTGGCGATAATTTTCATCAACCACAACATCTTCCACCACGCCAACATATCCTTTAGTTGGAACAAGTTTTAAAGACAAAGAAGCAAAAGCAATACACTTATCGCCATCCATTCCAAGATAGCAAAAAATATTTTTTTCCGCCAACCATTTGTCAATATCAATTTTAACTTCATTTTTTGTTAATTGCTTAAACAAATTCAACAAATCGTTTGGTTGGTCATCGCGCTGTAATAATCTTATTTTTATTTTATTCATTCCATTTAAAGTTAGCCTAAAATTTCTTCTTCGTCTTTTAATTCATCGTCCACTTTTGCTTTGGCGGTTGTCAGTCTAACCATAGAAAAAACAACTAACGCCGACAAAACAATCCCCACTAAATTCACAGCGAAAGACGCTAAAGAATTATAAAAAATACGAAAATTCAAAATACTTAACCCAATAGCACTCATTGACAAAGGGGGAATTAGAGCGACCGCTATTGCTACTCCGGACATAAATTTGGTCAACTCACTCCTCACCAAAGCCAAAGACGCACCAAAACCGGCTACTAATGCTATAAGAATCGTCGTTAATGTTACACTGACTCGCAATGACATTTCGTGATTCAAATGGTTCGGATCAAACATTCCATTGTTTAATAACAAAGCAAAAACAAGCGAGGAAACAAATGCAAAAATCATCGCTATCACGACCACTAAAAATGACCTTTTTAATAAATGCTTGTCCGCCATTTCCACTCCTAAAGAAATTGCCAAAATTGGTGATAACATAGGCGCAACCAACATTCCACCAATAATTACCGCCGAATTATCTTCTAAAATTCCCATTGTCGCCAAAGCAGCGGACACGGCTATCATCACAAAAAAACTTTTCCGAGGTGATGAAGATTTAATTATTTCTTCCACCGCCCTATTTCGATCACTTTGCGTAATATCACTAAAAAGGTGATCTTTATTTTTTTTGGTGGCGCGCCTTATTCTTTTTTTATTATTTTTCATTGATTTAAAAAATTAATTATCCATTATCTTTTGATAATAGAGTTGAACATCGCGAATCCACTTGCCAGCTCCGGGGTCATAACTACAACGATTCCCACACTTCCAAATAACCATTTCACTCGGAGTGTCAATTCCTTTAGCTATTAAGTTTTCAATTCTCTCCCCCACAGTTCTAACCGCATCCTCCATACTGTCGAAACAAGTATGTCCTCCGGACCCCATCAACAACCTTTTTCTGCGAAATCCCCAATAATTATAACACTCTTTTCCTTTGTACTTAGGAGTGTGTTTTCCCCAACCACTTTCTTTTTTGGCAATCGCCACCAAGAATGCAGCCACCTGTTCATCTTGTTTAGAAATTTCCGCAGCCATTTTTTGAATTGGATAACCATCGGTAATTCTATTTATTTTTTCAAATAATTGATAGTTGATCTCTTTGGATGTGTATTGCTTTTCTTTGTAAGATTTAACAACAAGTCCTTTACAGAAAATAAGTCCCCCAACAACAACTATAAAAGTAATCATCAAAAACATTTTCCAGAGATGACCATGTCTTTGAAGTGCTCTTTGAATTTTCTTTTTTATCTTTTTTGTTTTTTCTGTTTTCATTCTTGAAAATTAAATCACAATTAAGACCCACAACATTTTTTATATTTCTTTCCGCTTCCACAAGGGCATGGATCATTACGACCAATATTTTTTTCTTGATTGATGATTGTTTGATTTTTTTCTTCTTCAGCTCCCTCTCTTCTTTCCTCGATAACTGCTTGTTGATTGTTTTCCTTTTTATCCTCATTGTCATCAACAGCAATTTGAAAACCTGATAAATCTTCACCACCACTGTAATTCAAATTACTTATTTGACCCTCATCAACACTAACAACGTCAACTTTGAAAATAGCTGAAACAACAGCTCTGTTTATATTTGACAACAATGTCTGAAATATTCCGAATGCTTCTTTCTTGTACACCACCAGAGGATCAACTTGGGCATATCCCTGAAAACCAATCCCCTCCCTAACCCTTTCCATATGTTCAAGGTGATCAATCCAAAAACTATCAATATTTCTCAGATATAAATTTTTTGCAATAGCTTGTAATTGCTCACGTCCGATTTTCTCTTCTTTCTCTTTATAATTTTTTTCAATCTTTCCAAGTAAGAATTTGATAAACGCCTTTCGCTTCTCTGTTGAAGAGAGGTCTTTTCTTGTTACAATATCTTCCAAATTTTGCTTGACCTCTTTTTTATTGTCACCAGTAATAGCATTCAGTTCTTCCGCCAATTCGTTAACATCCCAACTATCTTCATCTTCACCGGCTGTCAAAGCATAAACCAAACTATTCACATCCTCCCGAAACAAATCCTCTATTTCTCTACCAATGTCATCTTTTTGTAAAATACTTGACCGTTTCTTGTAAATAGTTTCCCTTTGTTTGTTCATCACATCATCATATTCCAATATCCTCTTACGAGCATCAAAATTAAATCCTTCTATTTTTTTCTGTGCCGATTCAATGGATTTTGAAATCATTTTATTTTCAATCGGTTGGTCATCCGGTAATCCAAGTTTATTCATTAAATTTTTCATCTGCTCACCACCAAATCGTCGCATCAACTCATCCTCCAAAGAAACAAAAAATTGACTACAACCGGGATCACCTTGTCGTCCGGAACGACCCCTCAACTGATCATCTATTCGTCGAGCTTCGTGTCTTTCCGAGCCAATGATATACAAACCTCCGGCATCTCTCGCTTTTTCATCTAATTTAATATCTGTTCCTCGCCCGGCCATATTTGTAGCAATGGTAACACTACCAAACCTTCCGGCACCGGCAATAATTTGAGCTTCTCTTTCATGGTTTTTAGCATTTAAAACCTCGTGTTTAATCCCCCTCTTATTCAGTAATCCCGATAATTCCTCTGATTTTTCAATGGCAATCGTTCCAACCAAAACAGGTTGTCCCTTCTTGTGCAACTCAGCCACCTTATCAACAATTGCATTTAATTTCCCTTTTTCATTTTTATAAACAATATCTCTTTTATCTTCTCTGATAGTGGGTTTATGGGTCGGGATTGTAACAACCTCCAAGTTATAAACTTTTTCAAACTCCTCCGCCGAAGACATCGCTGTTCCCGTCATACCGGCAAGCTTGTTATACATCCGAAAATAATTTTGAAAAGTAATGGTAGCCAAAGTTCGTGATTCCCTTTGTACAACCAATTTTTCTTTTGCCTCAATAGCTTGATGCAATCCCTCACTATAACGACGACCGGGCATTAATCTACCTGTAAATTCATCAACGATAATTACCTCCCCATCTTTCACCACATAGTCCTTGTCTTTTTTAAACAACACATTTGCTTTTAATGCCTGCTCCAAATGATGAACATAAGAAACTCTTCCTTCGGTGTAAATATTACCAATTCCGAGCATCTTTTCAACGTTGTCAATCCCCTCTTGCGTTAGGGTTACGCTTTTCATTTTTTCATCAACGTTGTAATCAATATTTTCTTTCAAGCGAGGAACAACGGCGGCAAATTGTTGATACATTTTCGTAGATTCGTCGTCAGGAGCGGAAATAATCAAAGGTGTTCTGGCCTCGTCAATGAGAATAGAATCAACCTCATCAACGATAGCATAATTCAACGGTCTTTGAGAGACTTGCTCTACGGCTTGCGCCATATTGTCACGCAAATAATCAAACCCAAATTCATTATTAGTACCGTAAAGAATATCGGATCGATAAGCCTCCCTTCTCTCAACAATCTTTAAATTTTCCATTTCTACGGTCACCTCGTTTTCATCAATCTTATTTGCCTCATAACGATAAGCCACATCATGATTCAAACAAGCGGTAGTTAACCCCAAAAAATCGAAGACTGCCCCCATCCAATTAGCATCTCTTTTTGATAAATAATCATTGACCGTAACAATATGCACTCCCCTCCCCGTCAAAGCGTTGAGATAAGCCGGTAATGTTGCCGAAAGAGTTTTACCCTCACCAGTTCTCATTTCAGCAATTTTACCTTCATGTAAAACAATACCGCCGATCAACTGCACATCATAATGTCGTTCTTTAATAACTCTTCGAGCTGCCTCTCTCACCAAAGCAAAAGCTTCCGGCAGAATTTCCATTAATTTTTTTTCTATTGCCTTTCTTTCTTTTTCCCTGTCATCTTCTCCAGCCAGAGTTATTTCTGTGTCTGTTTTATATTTGATAATTTTTGCAACTTCTTTTTTTAATTCAGCTGTTCTTTTCGGAAAATCGTCATCGGACATTTTTCTAATCTCATCCTCTTTTTCATTAATCTCCCGCACCAACCCTTCGAGTCTTCGCAATTCCTTTTTAAGTCTATTGCCAAATAATTTATCTAATATTTTCATAGTTTTTAAAATATACTTTCTTCTTCCGCTTTTTTCTTTGCTTCTTTCAAGATCTTATCAGCAATTTTTTTATTTTCTCGCAGATATTTTTTAGCGGCCTCTCGACCTTGTCCCAATTTTTCACCATCAAACTGAAACCATGCTCCGGCCTTCTTCACAATACCGAAACCAACACCCATATCCAACAAATCACCCTCATAGGAAATTCCTTGATTGTACATTATATCAAACTCAGTATTTTGGAATGGTGGTGCAACTTTATTTTTTACGACTTTTACTTTAACTCTATTACCAATAATTTTGTCTCCTTGTTTTATTTGTGCTGAACGACGAACCTCAATCCTTACCGAAGAATAAAATTTCAGAGCATTACCTCCGGTTGTTGTCTCCGGATTTCCAAACATAACCCCGATTTTCATTCTGATTTGATTGATGAAGATAACTGTGGCGTTACTTTTGGCTATGGCACTGGTCAATTTTCGCAAAGCCTGTGACATCAATCTGGCTTGCAATCCTACATGAGAATCACCCATCTCTCCCTCAATTTCTTTCTCCGGCGTCAAAGCGGCGACAGAATCGACAATTATAACATCAACCGCATTAGAACGAACCAGTGTCTCCACAATCTCCAAAGCTTGCTCTCCGGTATCCGGCTGAGAAATCAACAACTCCTCAACATTCACACCGATTTTTTTGGCATAAACCGGATCCATAGCATGCTCAGCATCGACAAATGCAGCCACACCGCCCATCTTCTGCGCATTAGCAACGATATGTAAAGATAATGTCGTCTTACCTGATGACTCCGGGCCATAGATTTCAATAATCCTTCCCCGCGGGATCCCTCCAATACCCAAAGCAATATCCAAAGAAGGTGAACCGGTGGAAATTGCGGCAATGTCAACCTTCTTAACATCTCCCAACTTCATGATTGACCCGTCTCCAAATTTACTTTGAATTTCATCAATAACCCCCGCTACCTTTTTCGCGCTTTCTTTGGTATTTTCTTTTTTCACTCCCCCTTTCTTCTTTTTAGTGGCCATTGTATTCTAAAAATTAAAAAATTAAATCCCTTTTAAATCCTCATCAATTGTAATTATACTCTATAACAACAAAAAAACAAGGTTTCTTACCATATCTATTCTCCTTTTACAGTAAACCTTGTTGAAAAATTCACAAAAACACCATCAACGCACCACAAGAAAATAAAAACATCTCAACAAAGATCAGAGTCAAGTAAGAAATTTTCTTCTAAAAATAATTTCTTTAAAGAAGAAAAATAAAATTACTCTGTCCCTTGATCATCTTCCGAAGATAAATCCTCTTCATTTAAGATAGAATAATCTCCGTAAAACACTTCTTCAACCTTTCCCTCATTTTCCGACAAACTGTGAAATTCTTCTTCGGCGTCCACTTTGATTAAAGTATCTTTTCCACGAGCGGACGATATTTTAATTTTTCGTTGACCGGTAAATGAATACTCTCCTCCGGGATTAACCATCCCCTTAAACTTTTCTTTATCGTCCACCAAAACAACAACCCAGACATTTTCTTTTTCCGTTTTAATAGTAACTCTTATTCCACTTTCCTTTTTTTCTTCTTTAACAGTATCCTCATCTTCTTTTTTTTCACTATCCGAAACACCATTTTCAGTTTTGTATTGGGCTGAAATTTTCACAACCCTTTCACTTTGATTGCCAAATTTATTAACCACCCTAACAACAAGATCATTGATGCCGTTTTTAAGATTAATAACTCCTTTAAATCTCCCTTTTTCGTCAACAAAAATCGGTTGACCGTTGACAAAAACTTGATTGCCAATATCTGTATCGCCAACGATTTGAGTAGACGCTTCCATGATAATAGAATTACTCGTCGGACTGACAATGATTAACTTGGGGGATTTTTTGAATGCTCCCACTTCTTTATAAAAATACCATACAACCAAAACTACGAAAATGCTAAATATTCCAATAGCTACCATTTTAGGGGAGATAACAAAGACTTTTTTCTGTATCTTTTTTGCTTTTATTGTTGAATCATCCTTATCGCCAACACTGCGAAAAAAGTCTTTTTCCGCTTCGTAAATGCGCATAACATCTCTTTGGTCAATACCCAAAAACGAAGCATAACCCTTTAAAAAACCCTTGACATAAACATCGGGCGGTAAATTTTCATAATCACCGGCTTCTATTTTACTTAGATAAGTTTTATTTACCTTAATTGAATGGGAAATTTCATCCAATGAAACACCGGCTTCTTCGCGAATGTTTTTCAGTTGTTCTCCCAAAGGAATTCTATTTTTTTTTGCGCTTTGTTTTGCCATCTGATTTATTTTTTTACAACCGAAGTGCTTAATTACAACTTGAAATATTAAACAACCACATTAAACAACAATAGTCCTCCGGTATTCCAAGCCAACAAAAATATTCGGTTTGAAATTTAATTATATCCACCCTCCCAAAAAACAACATTTGCGCTTTTATGTCAATACTTTTATGTCAATAAATAAACCACTCCTATTATTCACCGACAACCAGAGCGGAATCAAGTCCTTCAATCATGCCGGAATCGATCACTTTTAAGTTAAACTGAATCGCCTTATCGGTGTAGACATCTTTGGCAGAAATATTAATATTTCTAATCAATTCAATTATTTGTCCTTCCTGATTCAAAGACGGTTTAATTCCAATTACAAATTCCGCTTTTTCCGGTGGAGACAAATAACCGGTTCCCATATCAACGACACCCAAGTCCCACTCTAACTCATTGGTTCTTTCGTTAAAATAAAAATTATCACCATTCGGAGAAAGCACCTCCAGCAATCTAACACCCGGCGGAAGGTTAGCGGTTAAAATAGCACTTCTCAATTTACTGGTACTATTATAAATCTTGAAAGATATTTTTATCTTACTCTCCTTGTTTACTTGTAATTTTTGACCATCTTCACCCAAGCATCGCGCGCCATAAACCATATTCACAACAGAGCCAATCATGGTTTTAACTTCAGGAGAAAGAATTTTTTTATTTTTAAAAATAGGCGAGTCAACATGCAAACTTTCTATCTCCGAATGAGATAAAGTGAAAATGTTTTTATCTTTTTTGTTGGCCGGAACAATACGATCAATCAATTTCACCTGAAAACTCACCTTCCCTTCTTCACCCGGTTGTAAAAGTTTTAACTTTTCTACCGCCGACGCCTTCCAAATTATAACATTTTCTTGATCATCATAGTAACCATCCCCAGCTAAAACCGTTTTTTTATCAATATATTTTTTCGGCAAGTAAGCTTTCAAAATCAAATCTCGCAAGGCAATTTCCGAATTGTTTTTGAAAAAAATATCATACTCAAGATACTCTCCCGGTAGAACATCTTTGCTTTTTGATACCTGTTTTAATAAAATCTTACTGGGACTAATCTTTAAAACTTTTTCCCCTTGACTTAATAAAATTTTTCTGTCTTTTGATTGATAGAATCTGATTTTAAATTTTTTAATGCTATCAACGGCTCCAAAAATTCTACCGGTTATCGTAACCTTTTCTTCTCCGCCACTAACAACGCTTCCAAACAACCAACTGTTATTTGTTCCGGATACAACCTCTCGAGAACTGTCATTGTATTCAAATCCTTTTGGATATTCAATTTCCAATAACCCTCCATTGAGATTAACGTTTTCGTTGTTTTTGACTACAACATCCAGAGATACCAATTCTTGAACACTAACCGTCTCCGGACTAATAACGGAAATATCTATGGCCGGTTTATCAAAATGAATATTTTTTAAAGCATTGGTTTCAAATTCACTGGAAATATTTTCCGGTTGATATTTAAGAAAAACCTTAAACCAACTTTTTTCATCTTCATTATACTTGGCTCTTGTTTTTATGATGTATTTCTTGCCATGATGTCCAGCCAAATCACCAATCATAATTCTTGCGCCAAATAATCCTTTGTCAATAATGCTGGGATTATCTTCAATCTCAAGACTATCCGGAGTTACTAACTTTAGACTGACATTTTTTAAGTCAACCCTGTTTTCATTTTTAATCAAAATTTCAAACTCCTTCTCCTCTCCAATCAACATTTTTTCCGGGCCACTAATGGAAACTGATACTTTTTCCTCTTTAAAAGCACTGTCTTTTAAGTGGACATAGAATATTCCCAATAAGGAAATCAACAGAAAACTCCCGATTATTGAAGCACCTAAAATCAACCGGGAAATATCCTTCCTTCTTTTCACTTTAACGGTTTCATGATCGGCGCTTTGTTCTTTTAAAATTTGTCTTTCTATCATCTCATAATCACCTTCATCTCCTTTATTCAGACTTGTTGCCTTGTAAATATCTTCCGCTAATTCCCTATCTTCCAATTCTGGCTGTTTTCTTTTCCAAGATATTTTTTTCAATAACTTACCTAAACGCATTGATTTTTGTTACTTACTTCTATTAAACTTTTTTAAATCTTCTTTAAATTCATTTTGATAAATATCCAGTAGATTTAAAAACAGCACTACTATAACCGGCCCTAATAAAAATCCGGCAAGACCAAAGAATCCAATTCCTCCCAGAGTGGACAAAAAAACCAAAAGAGGATGCAAACTGGTATCACTTTTCACCAGTTGTGGACGAAGAATGTTATCAACCATCCCAATTAACAACGCTCCGACCAAGATGATCGTCACTCCTTGCCAAATGTACCCCAACAACAACATAGTTATCCCTACCGGCAACCAAACTACCACAGTTCCAATCATTGGTACCAAAGCGGTTAAGGCAGTGATAATTCCCAATAGAACAGCCGAATCAACTCCAGTAAAGAAGAACAAGACTGTCGTTAAAAACCCTTGTACAATGGCTATAATTAAAGATCCTTTCAGAGTGGCTCGAGAAACATTGACAAAATTATCCAGCAACTTCTTTTCCTCAATATTTTTAAGAGGAGAGAGATTAAAAATTTTTTCAATCAAACGATCTCCGTCTTTGAAAAAGTAGTACAAACAAAAGAAAATAATAAATATGGTAAAAAGAAACTTACTTGTCCACTGATAACTATATTTAATAGCGGTGGTAAAAATTGTTGCCAAATTACCGGTCAATTTATTAATACTTTTTTCGTCAAGAAATATTCCCCTATTAAATGAATCAGGCAAAACAGATTGATCACTCCAAAGTGGTTCAATTTTATTTTCTATTTTTAACAATGTTTCCTGAAAGCGATTGGAGTGTAGATCTTTATAGGTATTAACCAACTCAACTGTTGCCATTTTACCAACCAACAATAACGGCAAAAAAATTAAAACAAAAACGATCAGGGTGGTAAAGAAAGCGGACAAAACTTTATTTTGAAGAAGGTTAAGAATCTTGCGATGCCAACCACCAAATAATTGTGACAGGGTAAAACCGACAAAAATTGCAATCAAGAAGGGCTTTAAAACAAAATAAACCCCCAAACCAACAAAAAACAACAACAGTAACAAAAACAAGTAATTTATATTTTTCATATCCGGAAACTAATGATTTTTAATTAATAATCCAAGCTGACAACACTCCGTCTAATATCATTTTACATTTTAAAGCTCTTAAAATCAACACCTTAAAATGTAACATCCTCCGAACTACTTGCTTTTTTCCAGAACTTAAAACTTTCAAGTGAAATCTGTCCATTACCTCCAAAAAATGGGTGCTTTAAACAACCAAGCGCTAACCAAATAACTCCACCGTTAACAATAAATCCGATTAGAACATAAAAAACGCTGACAAATAAACCGGAAAGCAACGAAACAATCAAACCTTTAATTCCCATTATTACATTAAACAAAGAAAAAACAATGATGGTAATCGGTGCCAATTTTCTACCGTTAAATAAACCGGAAATCACCAGCGTTAAAATAATAACAAGCACAAAAGCACTGCCTATCATTACCCTAATCCAAGATAGGAAATTAGTCGCTATTCCGTTAATTTGTGATATAATGTAACTTCCCAACCAAACTTTTATTTTTAAAGTTATCGCAAATACAATACTAATTAAAATGACTGTTTCCAAAATGATTAGAGCGGTTGCTTGCCATGGTCTTTTGGTATCTTTTGCCATAGTTTTTGAATTATTAATTATAATTAATAAACTTTTTAATCACCTAACTGCACACATTCCCTTCCATTCCAATCCACATCTTCTCGATAAACATCCCTCCTTTTAAGACAGTCCCTTTTCTTAGCTTCCATTGGGTCAATCTCTACACAATTATGTCCATCCCACTTCCAATTACCAAGTCGATGACGACAGTTGTCAGCGGCATCATTTAATCGCAGTTGCTGTTCCTGTTGCTCATTAAAGCCATACTCACAATGATCACCCATCCAATGTCCGCCGGGTTTTTTGTCGCAAACACACCCCTTAACAACACCACGCCAACTTCCTCCTCCATTTGTACAATGGGCAGCAACTTTACTTTCATCAATACAATAATGATCAACTACATGCCATATTTTACCCGGAGGACAACTGTGAGCGATGTTTTGATATTGGTCTCTGGCTTGTCTAATTAGATCTCGCCTACCACCGGCCTCCTTCAGTTTAGCTTCTATTTCCGCTTTTTCTTTAGCGGTCTTCGCTTTACTTAACTGCATTTCCAATTCATGAATTTCTTTGTTTATATGAGCTATCTTTTCATTAAACTTGTTAACCGCTACGGTAATCAAACTATTTCTGGCGCGTCTTAGTTTTTGCGCCGTCTCGGAGACACATTTCTGATCATTTCTAATGTAACAATCTTTTAATTTTTTCTTAAGTTCTGTATATCTATTAGTGTAGGCATCAAGGAATAAATTTCCGGTTTTAATATTATCAGATTTATCTGCCTCCAAACTTCCCGGAGTAAAATCATCCCTTATCCTGGTAATACTATCATTCGCTAATGCCAAAGCGGATTCAAACAAACCGCTCAGTCCCGCCATTTGACTAATTTTTCCGAGAGCAGTATTATTCAAAGCTTCCCGCATCATCGTTTTGGCCTTAGCAGTATCTCCGGAAACTGCAGTTGAAGCAATGGCATTTATACTCCTGCCATCCAAACCATCAATAAGCAAGTTTGGTCTAACGGCTTCCTGTGTAATCGCTTTCCAGTCGGCGATTTCATAGTCCTTGGGTTTGTCCGCAGTTACCATGCTTAAGACTACACCAACAACCGCTCCAACCACAGTTCCTATTCCCGGAACCACACTTCCATAGGTAGCTCCCGCCGCCGCTCCGGCAGCTATTGATGCCCCACTGATAACTATACCTTTAGCATCAAATTTTCCATCAGCAACCATACGAAGAGCTGTCGCCGCAAGTGCTATCATCCACCCATAATTACTAACTGCCTGAGTAGAAGCATTTTGAGCGGCAGCATCAGCGGCGGCTTTACTTAAATTATTTTCAATAGCTACTTGATAAGCTGCTTGATAGGCATAATCACCGACAAGTTTAGTTGCATAACTCGTAAAGGCCTGTTGTGCTATATCTTTAGCCAACACTTCAATATCTATTTTATTTCCGGCTAATAATTGTCTCGCCGCGCTACTGAATCCCGCCGATACCCCTCCAGCAATTGGATCCGTAGCTATATCACCTGATCCTTCCCATATTTTAGGTGCTATTATCGGAATAGCCACATTATCAATATATCCGACCGCCACCGTACTTAATCCGTGCTTCAAAGCGCTCTCCAAATCCTTTCCTTGAACCAAATCATTAACAAAATCTCTAATACCATTTCCAAGATAGCCAACCATTGCTCCGGCCAAAGTTGATTTATCTTTAATGTCATATTGATCTAACAATCCAACTTCTTCCAAAGCGTGAATACTAGCCTGAAAAACCAGATTTGAAGTTGCTTCTATCATACCATCTGTATCATCAACAGCATAAGCAGTAATGAGACCAGCCATAGCATTCGCCACTCCTTGCTCAAGCCAAGACAACCTCTTCACACCATCTTCGTCCGTTGATCCAAAGTATTCTGTTGCTAAATACAGGGAAGTACTTCTGATAACATCTTCAAGTATTGCATTTAATGCCTCATTATGACTTCCACCGGAGGCTAATATTTGAAGAGCTCTTCTTCCGCCGGATTCCATTCCCGGCAAAAGAGCCTTTTCTGCAAACACCCCAAATCCGAGATCATTTAATTGTGAATCTTCTTTACTGAAATTTTCTGAATCATCACTACTCTTTAGCTGATTGCCTTCCGGCGGAGCATTCGCTCCTTGATTTTTACCAACCATCTGAATTCCCGGTAGATTCTGAGGATGATAACAATCTGTACTATATGTTATCTCATTATCATCACATTCAATATATCCGTCACCATCAGATCTATACTGTTTGTCGGGATCAAGAAATGTTTTTTCACCATAATCATCTTCATAATAATATCTAATGGTTTCTATTTCACGATCACCAGAAAATTGCCCTTCACTACTAACATCAACATCAGCATTGCCGTAATTGTCTGTAAAGTCATCATTGTTGTCAATGAGCTGATTGCCTTCCGGCGGAGCATTCGCTCCTTGATTTTTACCAACCATCTGAATTCCCGGTAGATTCTGAGGATAATAACAATCTGCACCATATGTTATCTCATTATCATCACATTCAACATATCCGTCGCCATCAGATCTATACTGTTTGTCGGGATCAAGAAATGTTTTTTCACCATAATCATCTTCATAATAATATCTAGTGGTTTCTATTTCACGATCACCAGAAAACTGCCCTTCACTACTAACGTCAACATCAGCATTGCCGTAATTGTCTGTAAAGTCATCATTGTTGTCAATGATTTGTAAATCTTCTTTACTGAAATTTTCTGAATCATCACTACTCTTTAGCTGATTACCTTCCGTCAGAGCCATTAAGTCATCCGATGTGTTATTTCCATCTGAATAATTGCCAACTTGTTTGCCGTTAGTATCGTACTCAATAACAGTTCCATCCGAACTTTTAAGGGTGATTCCATTAGGATTAGATGGATTATTTACAACATAATATGTTTTTCCATTTATTATCGCCCCGTGCTGGTCTTTTACTCTTTGTAATTCTTGTTTTGATAATTGATATGCTTCAAATCCGGTATAGTTAGGTGGTTGACTTCCCAGTTTAACAGGTACTTGCGGTAATTCTTCAAGGCGCTGTTTTTTATTGTCTCTTAAAACGGGTATTTCTTTCTCGGGCTGTACTTCCAATGAAGCTTGCGGTTGATTGGTATTGTCGGCTATAACCACTCCGGGATTGTGAGCATAACTTTCCGCCGGCTTACAACCACTGAAAACACTGAAGAATGATCCGATGGCACCACATT
>Ga0256914_1001900_pt1 | contig 17942 bp, 15 predicted proteins | sample HulkmetaG_FD_191571 | JGI IMG/M metagenome (GOLD analysis project Ga0256914, IMG submission 191571) | Hydrothermal chimney microbial communities from Main Endeavour vent field at the Juan de Fuca Ridge, Pacific Ocean - Hulk | ecosystem: Environmental > Aquatic > Marine > Hydrothermal vents ... | reverse complement strand
TCGGCCAGCGCGGCGGAGGAGCTGGCGAGCCAGGCGAAGACGCTCGAGGCCCTCGCCGGGGCCTTCCGCCTGTCCACCTGACCGCACGGTTCGCGGCACCGCGCGCGCCGAACGCACCGCGCGCGAATGGCACCGGCGGGCGCCCTCCCGGGCGCCCTTACACGAACCCACCGGACGCGGGACGAGGGTTTCGCAGGGGCCGCCGGGAGGCGGCCCGGGGGACCGTCAGGACCAGATCCGGCCGAGGAACTCCTTCATCTCGGGAACGCCGCCCTGGAAGACCAGGTAGCCGTCGTGGGGCTCCCGCGGGGTGATCTCCCCGGCGATCGGCGTCTGCATCAGCTCGACGACCTTCGCCGGGTCATCCGGGTGCATCCCGAGGGCCCAGCCGAGCTTCACGTACGCCACCTCCGGGAGCATGTTCGCGAGGGGAATCACGCCGAGCCCGAGGATCTCCCGGCCGGTCTCGTAGACGTACATCTGCACGAAGCCCCAGAGCGTCTGCAGCGTCATGAAGACGAGCACGCCCGCCTCCCGGGCCCGCTCGAGGGCCGGGTAGAGCTTCCGGTTCACGTGCCCGAGACCGGTCCCGGCGAGGACGATCCCCCGGTACCCCTTCTCGACCAGGGCGTCGATCACGTCCGGGTGCATGTTCGGGTAGTAGTAGGCGATCGTCACCCGCTCCTCGAAGACGGGGTGGATCTCCACGTCCCGGTCGTCCCGGCGCGGCGCCCAGCCCTCCTGGAGCGGCGTCAGCCTCCCGTTCTCCACCATCGCGAGGGGGATATCCCCGATCGTCCGGAAGGTGCTCCGGGTCGAGCTGTGCATCTTCCGCACGCGCGTGCCGCGGTGGAGCAGGTTGTACCGGTCCGAGGTCGGCCCGAACATGCAGACCATCACCTCGGCGATCGGGCCGTGGGCCGCGGTCCAGGTCGCGTTGATCAGGTTCTGCGCGGCATCGGAGGAGGGCCGGTCCGACGAGCGCTGGCTGCCGACCATCACGATCGGCACCGGCGGCCGCTGGACCATGAACGAGAGGGCGGCGGCGGTGTGGTGCATCGTGTCGGTCCCGTGGCCGATCACGATCCCGTCGTACCCCTCCCGGATCGCCTCCCCGATCTTCTCCGCCAGGATGATGTACTGCTCGGGCCCCATGTTCTCGGAGAAGACGCCGAACAGCTTCTCCGTCTCGAGGTTGCAGATGTCGGCGAGCTCCGGGACCGAGCCGTACAGCTCGCCCGGGCTGAAGGCGGGGATCACGGCGCCGGTCCGGTAGTCGAGGCGGCTCGCGATCGTCCCGCCGGTGCCGAACAGCTTCACCCGCGGCCTGGCCGGGTCCACGGGGAACTCCTGCTCCGGGATCCGGTACTCCGCCCGGAAGTAGCCGGTCTTCTCGATCGACCGGATCGTGTCGTACCGGAGCCCGACGTTGTAGCCGCTCCCCAGCTTGAGCACCAGGTGGTACGGGTCGGCGGTCTCCGACCGGGGCAGGATCAGCCCCTCGAAGACACCCTTCGCCGTGTCCACCCGGACGATGCACCAGACGGTGACCCCGTGCTCTTTCAGCACGGAGAGCAGCGGCTCCCGGTAGCCCTTGTAGTCGTCGGGGTGCGCGCCGCTGCCGGGCACGGGCCCCTTCCCGTCGCCGCTCATGCCGTCTCCTCCGCGAGGGCGGCCCCGAGCCGCTCCCGCACGACCGCCGCCGCCACCCGGCCCCGGAGCGCGCCCATCGCCTCGCCCATCGCCCAGCGGAGCCGGGCCTCCGGGGAACGCCCCGCCAGCTCGTCCCGCGCCCGGCCGGCGACCGCGGCGACCACCTCGTCGAGGCGCGCCTCCTCGTCCCCCCGCTTGCGGAACCGGGCGAGCACGCGGGCCCCGTCCTCCTCGGGCCGGTCGAGCAGCTCGGCGAGGGCCACGTCGAGGGCGTCCCGCTCGATCTCGCCCGCCTCGATCGCCCGCACCAGGGGGGCGATCCGGTCCGCGGGCGGCAGGCGGTACGGGTACGACCGCTCGGCGACGCCCCGGACCGGGTCGATCACCGAGCCGAGCCTGCCGCGCCGGTACGCCCAGGGGATCCTCCGGGCGAGCGCGTCCGCGAGCCGCCGGGCGACCTCTCCCTGCCCGGGGGCCAGCTCGTCGAACAGGTCGGCCCAGGGGGCCCCGGCGAGCTCCCAGGCCGCCCGCGGGGAGAGTCCCATCCGCTCGTACCGCGCCTGCCGGTCCCAGGGGGTCTCCGGCAACCGCGACGAGATCTCCGCGACCCAGTCGTCGGGGATCGCGACCGGTGGCGTGTCGGTGTCGGGGTACATCCGGTCCGGGCCGGGCAGGATCCGCTCGAAGCCGGTCGTGCCGTCCGGGAAGGCCTGGCGGGTCTCCGCAGGGATCCCGTCGAGCGCCTCCCGGGCACGGATCAGGATCTCCCGGGCGGCGGTGTCCGCGTCCCGGCGCGGCCCCCAGAGGACGACCAGGGCATCCTCCGCCGCCGCCCGCAGCGCCTTCCGCACCTGGTTCCAGGGGCCGGAACCGAGCCCGTAGTCGCCGAGGTCGGAGTGGACGAGGAACGGCTGGCCCGTCAGGCAGGCGATCACGCGCACCCGGTCGGCCAGCTCCCGGGAGAACGTCACCCCCGGCTGGGTCCGCCGGGCCAGGAGGCCGGCGAACCCGGGCAGGCGCACGGCGACCACGGTCTCGCCCTGGTCGATCGCGTCGAGGACCGGCCGGAAGGCGCAGCGCCGGAGCAGGGCCCCGACCTCCGCGACGAGGGGCGACGTCTCCCAGGCGAGCCCCCGTGGCGGGTCGGGAAGCATCTCGCGGGTCACGCCCCGCCGCCGCAGCTCCTCCCGGATCCGCAGCAGGTTGAGCTGGCGGAACGCCTCGACGTGAACGAGCCGCGGCAGGCCCCGGTGGTGCGAAACACCCTTGATCTCGATGCGACGCCCGCCGGCGACCGAGACGTTGACGTCCTGGCGCGCGGCGCCCGGCCCGCGGAGCACCTTGCCGGTCGCGCGGGCGACCCGCGCCAGCAGCCGCGCCCCCGCCTGCAGCTCGAGGGGCGCCAGGAACTCCGGCTCGGTGACCGTCTCGGTCAGGGGCACGCCGAGCCGGTCGGTGCGGAACACGATCCGGTGGCCGACGTCGGAGACCTCCCGGCAGGAGTCCTCCTCGAGGGAGAGCTGGCGGATGCGCAGTTCCCGGTCGATGCCGAGCTCGGGCACCCGGAACGGGATCACGCCACCCACCCCCATCATCGCCGTTCGCTGGAACCCGGTCGGGATCGAGCCGTCGAGGTACTGCTTCCGCATCACGTGGAGCTCGGTGACCAGGTTGAGGTTCAGCAGGCGGCAGATCTCGAGGGCGATCCCGACCGCCTCCCGGTCGATCTCGAAGGGGGGAGTGTCGTCCATCTCGTACGTGCAGACGGTGCCCCGCTCGAGGAGGTAGACGATCTCCTTCCGCGTCTTGAACTCCATCAGGGCGGTGCCGTCGTACTCCCCGAGCTCGCTGAGCGTCGGCCGCATGTGGCGGAGCACCTCGGCGTCGACCCGGGTCGTCCGCAGGCCGGCGGGACAGCGGCAGAACAGCTTCCCCCGGGTGGCGAGCTGCTGGTGGACCTCGAGCCCCGCCATGAACCCGAGGGCGGCATAGTCGTCCGCCGTCATCTCCCCGAGCTCCCGGTCCGGGAAGTCGAGGGGCGGATCGGTCCGCGGGTTGAAATCGGCGGGGGGGCGGACCCCTCCCCGGTGGATCTCGGTCTCGGCCACGGGATGCGTCCTCTTGCGGGGGGTCGGGGGATTATACGGCGCGCTCCGCCCCGGAACCTCTGCCGCACCGGGGGTTCCCGCGGTAAGATGGAGCTTGCGCGGGCATCTTCCTGCGACTGATTTGCAGGTAGGCCCGCGACGACCTATGCTCTCCCTCGGCACCGCGGCCGAGGAGACGTACCGTGCGGAAGGCGCCCCCGATGACCGGAACCCACACCCTCGACTCCGCCCCCGCGGGGATCCCCCTGCGGGTGGCCGCGATCCAGGGGGGCCGGGAGGTCCGGGCCCGGCTCTCCGCCCTCGGGATCCTCCCCGGAACGATGCTGCGGGTGGTCAACCGCGGCCCCCTCGGCGGCCCGGTGCTGGTCGACGTCGGTGGAACGCGGGTGGCGATCGGGCGGGGTCTCGCCCGGAAGGTCGCCGTGAACGGAACCGGCCCCGCCTGAGGGGCCGGGACCCGGAAGGGGCCGGATGCGCATCATCCTCGTCGGCCAGCCGAACGCGGGAAAGAGCACGATCTTCAACGCGATCGCGGGGTACCGGGCGGCGACGGCCAACTTCCCCGGGACCTCGGTCTCGTTTCTCGAGTCCCGCACCCTGCTCGGGGACCGGGAGCTCGAGGTCGTCGACCTGCCGGGAACCTACTCGCTGACCAGCCAGGACGCGGCGGAACAGGAGGCCCTGCGCTACCTGCTGGAACACCGGGACGACACGGTCCTCGTCGACGTCATCGACGCGTGCCACCTGGGGCGTTCCCTCGAGCTGACCCTCCAGCTCATGGAACTCGGCCTGCCGATGGTGGTCGCCCTGAACATGCTGGACGACACCCGGCGCAAGGGGATCGAGATCGACCCGGAGGCGCTTTCCCGGGAGCTGGGAATCCCGGTCGTGCCGACGATCGCCCGGCGCGGGCGCGGGATCGCGGAGCTCGTCCGGGAGGCGGTCCGCGCGGGCGAGGAGCGCCGCGTGCCCCGGCCGATCCTGTGCGACCTCGAGGTCGAGGACGCGATCCGCCAGGTGATCGCCCTGCTCGACGGTCGGCCGCCCCTGGGCGCTCCCCCGCGCCTCGCCGCGGTCAAGCTGCTCGAGCGCGACCCCCTCTTCCACCGTCGGCTGCGGGAGGAGCGCCCGGAAATCGTCGACCGGGTCGAGGAGGTGATCCGGCACCTCGAGGAGATCCACGGCTGGCCGGCGGACCAGGTCGTCTCGGGCGAGCGGCACGCCCTCGCCCACCGGGTCGAGGAACGCGTCTCCCGCCTGCATCCGCCCCGGCCGAGCCGCCGGGAGAAGCTCGACCGGCTCCTGATGAGCCCCTTCACCGGCCTGCCGGTGATGCTGATCGTCCTGCTGGCCCTCTTCTGGCTGGTCTTCGGCGTCGGCCAGCGGCTCGAGGAACCCCTGGTCGCCCTCTTCGACGGCTGGAACGCGGCCCTCGCCCGGTCGTTCCCGCCGACCACGCTGCTCGGGGCGGTGCTGAACGGCGCGGTGCTCGGCCTGTCCGCCGGGCTCGCCATCGTGCTGCCCTACCTGGTGCCCTTCCTGGTCGTGCTCGCCCTCCTCGAGGATTCCGGGTACCTCCCGCGGATGGCCTACCTCCTCGACGGGCTGATGCACCGGATCGGCCTCCACGGGAAGTCGATCGTTCCGCTGATGCTCGGGTACGGGTGCACGGTCCCCGCCGTGATGGCGACCCGGATCCTCGAGTCTCCCCGGGACCGGCGGGTGACCGCCGCGCTCACGGTGCTCGTGCCCTGTTCCGCGCGCACGATCGTGATCCTCGGCCTGGTGGGGGCCGTCCTCGGGCCCTGGGCTGCCCTCGGCGTCTACGTCGCCAACGTTCTCGTCGTCGCGGGGCTCGGGGCGATCCTCGGGAGGAAGGTCCGGGGGCCGTCCCCCGGCCTGCTCCTCGAGGTGCCGGACCTGCGTCCACCGGCCCTTCGCACGCTCGGCGCCCGGGTCTGGGTTTCCCTCAAGGACTTCCTGGTGATCGCCTGGCCCCTCCTGGTCGCCAGCTCGATCGTCCTCTCGGGGCTCGAGCTGTTCGGATGGACCGAGGGGCTGAACCGGGCCCTCGCCCCGTTCACGCACGGGCTCCTCGGCCTGCCGGCCGCGGTGGGACTGACCCTCGTCTTCGGCGTGCTGCGCAAGGAGCTGGCCCTGATGATGCTGGTCCAGGCGCTGGGGACGACCGACCTCGCGACGGCCCTCTCGCCCGCCCAGGCGCTCACCTTCACCGTGTTCGTCGTCTTCTACGTTCCCTGCGTGGCGACGATCGCGGCCCTCTGGCGGGAGCTCGGCGGGCGGGACACGGCATGGATCACGGGAATGACCATCGTGCTGGCGACGGCGCTGGCGGTCGCCGTCCGCGTTCTTTCCGCCGCCCTCGGGTGAGCCCGCGCCGGGCTTTCCCGGTGCTGCCCCTACTTCTTGAAAAGCGAGTCGAACAGCGACTTCGCGTCCTGCGCCCCCTTCGCCCCCAGCCGCTTCCCCGTCGCGTCCAGGACGAGACGCGGCTCGTAGAGTGGACAGTCGTTCGCCTTCCACTTGTCGCGGACGGCCTCCCGGACCGGCTTGCGGCACTGGAACGGCTTGCTGGTGTCGAAGTGGACGCAGTGCCGGCAGGAGTGCAGGGCCGTGCCGCACTTGTCGCAGGTCGACCGTGGCCCGATGAACGCGGCCTCCGCCGGCTGCTGGTGGCCGCAGTTCTGGCAGCGGATGACTTCCGCGGCGTCCCGGTCCATCGCGCGCCTGAGACGGCGCACCTGGTCCCGGTTGCCGAGGTCGGTCTGGACGCGGGGCGGACGATGGTCTCGGTCCATGGTGTCCTCGTTCGTGCCTGTCCTGGTCGATCCGGGAGAACCCGGTTCCTACACCACCCGCACCTCCGGCGCGTCGTGGGTACCGTCGGCCCGGCGGCGGGCCAGCAGGACCTGGTACACCCCGACTCTACCCGATGAGAACGCCCGTGCGCATCCCGCCATGTAGAGGCGCCACAGGCGCCAGGCGCGCTCACCCGCGGCGGCGACGGCCCGCTCCCGGCCCGCCTCGAGCCGCTCGACCCAGGCCCGCAGGGTCCGCGCGTAGTGGGGCCGCAACCCGTGGACGTCGAGCACCTCGAATGCCGCGCGCTCGGCGGCGTCGAGCACGAACCCGGGGGGAACAAGCTCGCCGTCGGGAAACACGTAGCGGTCGATGAAGGCGGTCATCGAGTCCGGCCGGGCATCGGCGCGGGAGGCGATCGCGTGGTGGAGAAAGAGCCCGCCGGGCCGCAGCGCGTGGAAGGCGGCCCCCATGTAGGCGGGGAACATCTCCCGGCCCACGTGTTCCGCCATCCCGATGCTGGCAACCCGGTCGTACCGTCCGTCCCGGGGCAGGTCCCGGTAGTCCATGGAGTCGATCCGGACCCGGTCGGAGAGCCCCGCCTCGGCCACCAGGCGTCGGCCGGTCTCGACCTGGTTGCGGGACAGGGTGATCCCGTGGGCCGTGACCCCGTACCGTTCCGCGGCGAAGATCACGAACGATCCCCACCCACACCCGATGTCGAGGACCTTCATCCCCGGCCGGAGACCGAGCTTGCGGCAGACCAGGTCGAGCTTGGCCTCCTGCGCTTCCTCGAGGGTCATCCCGTCCCGGCTCCACCAGGCGCACGAGTAGACCATCCGCCGGTCGAGGAAGACGCGGTAGAAGTCGTCGCCCACGTCGTAGTGGTGGCGGATCGCCTCGGCGTCCCGCTCCCGCGAGTGCCTCTCCCCGGCGAGGCGCGCCACGCCCCCGGGCACGCCCTCGACGGCCCGCGGAGGACGGGGGAGGCGCAGCGCGAGGAGCCCGAGCCGCCAGGCGAGCCTCGTCGACGGCGGGTGGGCGGCGAGGGCCCCCGCGATGTCGAAGGCGAGATCGAGGTTCCCCTCGAGGTCGATGAGACCCGCCAGGTACGCCTCCGCCAGCGAGACCGCGTCCCGGCCGACGAGCAGGACGCGGAGGGCCGCGGGGTGCCGCAGGCGAATCCGCAGCTCCGGGCGGGGAATACTGCCGGGCACGACGGTCCCGTCCCAGAGCTCCAGGCTCCAGGGACGTTCCCCGAGCGGACGGAGCAGCTCGGCGAGCAGCTCCCGGGCACGCCGGGCGAGGGGCGAGGACGGCGTGCCCCCCGGGGGCCCGGCAGGCGTTCGGAACGTCTCGTGGCCCAGGGACATCGGGGATCCTCCGGCCACGGGGGGACCCTGCCGGCAAGGTACGGCGAATGGCTCCCCCGGGCACCTCTCTTCCGGGTGCTCCCGCGGGGCAGCCCCCCGGGTCCTCGCCCCCGCCCGCGGGGGGGAGGACGGCGCCCGCGTTCGGGGGCATCATGGGCCGTTCGCGCCGTCCCGGGACCCGGCCGGCGGCGTGCATCCCGGGAAGCCGGGACCCATGATCCAACCGGGGGACGGGAAGGGCAATGATGCTGGCGATCCTCGCGGGCCTGCTGACCGGCTTCTTCCTCGGCCTGACCGGGGCCGGGGGATCGATCCTGACCCTCCCCGCCCTGATCCTGCTTGTCGGCCTCGCCCCCCACGACGCGGTCGCCGCCACCCTCGTCTCGGTGCTCCTCACCGCCCTCACCGGCATCGTGCCCCACGTGGCCGCCGGCCACGTCCGGCTCCGGGCGGGCGCGGCCCTCCTCGCCGGAAGCGCCCCCGCGGCCCTGGTCGGCGGCTACCTCGGACGCGACCTCCCCGAGCCCCTCCTGATGAGCGCCTTCGGGGGACTCATGGTCTGGGTCGCCTGGCGGATGTGGCGGAAGGACCACGACGCCCCGCGACCGCGAGCGAGCACGTGCCGCCTGGTCCTCGTCGGGGCCGGGGTCGGCCTTCTCTCGGGGACCCTCGGCCTGGGCGGAGGGTTCCTGATCGTCCCCGCCCTCGCCGGCCCCGGGGGACTCGCGATGCAGGAGGTCGCGGGCACGGCGATGGCCCTGGTCGCGGCGAACGCCGGGGCCGGCCTGGTCGGCGCCCTCGCCCGGCTGCCCGCCGTGCCCTGGCACCTGGTGCTGCCCTTCGTGGCCGCGTCTCTGGTGGGCGGCCAGGTCGGCTCCCGCCTGACGGCGCGGCTGCCCGCCCGGCAGATCGCCCGGGTGTTCGCGGTCGTCGTCGTGGTCGTCGGTGCCGAGGTGCTCTGGACCTGGATCCCCCGGCTCCTCCCCCTCGCCTGACCCTGTCACCCTAGAGGACGCGGTGGAGGTCGTCGAGGGGGACCCGCCACGCGGGCACCCCGCAGTACCGCCTGCCCTCCGGGCACCAGGGTGACCTCCCGCCCCGCTTCCGAAGGGCGCAGGGCGGCAGCAGCCAGCGGCCGAGCCGGGGGTGCACCTCGCGGACCTGGCGCGCCTCGTCCAGGGAGGCGTGCCAGATCTCTTCCTGCGCGTTCAGGCACAGCCGCATCGCGTGCTTGTGCCTCAGCGCGACGAAGTCGGCGGACTCCGTGTAGCGGACGGCCACGGCGTTCGGGAGCAGGTAGACCAGGGCCTCGGCGGGAACCCCCCGCCGGTGCAGCGCCCCGAGGGCGTCCCACGCCCGGGCACACGTCTCCTCGAAGAGACGGAGCGCCTCGTCGCTCTCCCGAACGAGGGCGGGGACGACCACGTCCGGCTCGTCCGTCACCTGGGCAAGGAGCACGGGCCGGCTCGCCGGGGTGGTCCGGTGACGCTGGTCCTGGGAATCGGCCGCGTGGGAGAGCTTCCGGCGAAACGTGTAGTGGGCGTGGTGGAGGGCCCGCGTCAGCTTCGCCACCGTGTCCAGGTTGAGGGCCTCGCTCCGCAGCGGGTTCCGCGCGGGGTCGAGGAGGAGGGCGATCGCCGCGTCGTCGTCCAGCGCGCCCTCCGGCAGGCCGAGGACCTCCCGGACGGCCTCCGCGACCACCCCCTCCGCCCGCGCTCCCCAGTCGACGAGCCGGGAGACGTGGCCACCCAGGGAGGCATCGAAGCGTTCCCGGAACCTCCGCGCCCGGGAAGGGTCGTACAGCAGCTCCACGGGGTCCCCGGGCGGGCCGCCGTCGCCCGCGGCATCCGCGAGGGCACGGGCCTCGGGCATCTGCGACCCCTCGAGGAAGGCCCCGCCCAGGCGCTCGAGGTCCGGGTCGACCCGCAGCGCCTCCCGCCACATCGCTCCGACCAGGAGACCCAGCTCCGACGGGACGTCGGCCTGCCGGGCGAGGCGCCGGTAGCGGAGCAGGGTCAGCAGCGAGACCGTGTGGAGCATCCTGGTCCAGGTGGCCACCGGCAGGACGTACCGGGCCGCCTCGAGGGCCTTCTTCCGCACCGTCCCGCGCCAGCGCTCCGGGCGCCTCGCCCGGGCGGGCCACCGGGCCGCCCACAGGGAGAACGCGATCGGCTCCAGGATCTCGACGAGACGCCGGTAGGCCGCGTGCTGGGCCCGGACCGTGTCGATCCAGAGGGCACGGGCACCCGGGTCGGGAAGCCGGGGCACCACGTGGGCCCCCTCCCGCACGGCCACGTACCGCTGGGACACCTGCTCCGAGTTGTAGAAGGGATGGGCGTGGAGGAACGTCCAGACCGCGTGGCGGGAGACCCGGTCGAGGGCGAAGACGAGGTGGGGATGCTGGAAGACCGTGTGGTGCCCGGCGCGGAGGAGATCGTCCGCGAGCGCGTCCCGGCGCGCGCGGGCCGCGGCGTCTCCGGGGGGCGCCACGTCACCCGGCAGCACGAGCCCACCCCGGGCGATGCAGCTCCGGGCCGCGGCGACGGCGAGGTCGAGGGGGCGCTCCGTCGCGGCGACGAGCCGGACGACGGGTGGCGGACTCTCGAAGTCCAGGTTCACGCCTCGTCGCGCTCCCAGCCGAGGAGCTCGGGGGTGGGGAGGGGCGGTTCCGCCCGCGGTTCGCGCCACCGGGCAGGCCGCGACCGGTGGTATTCCTCCGTCTCGCCGTCGTGGATCCCCGCGGTCTCGCCGGCCGGGCCGCCCTCTTCCATCGGCAGGCCCGCTCCCTGCCAGGCGGCGAAGCCGCCCTCGAGGTACCGGAGCCGCCGGAACCAGTGGTGGGTCAGCTCGGAGGCCAGGTGCCGGGCCGGACCGTGGGGCTCCCCCCTCTCGTCCACCACCACGATCAGCTCGTGGGTCAGGACCCGCTGGGGGATCCAGCGGAGCGCCTGGCCGGGAGGAGCATGGCGCGCCCCGGGCACGTGGCCGCGGACGAACGCCTCGGCATCCCGGACGTCCCACACGTGAACCCTCCCGCCGGGAACGTCCGGGTCCTGGAGGTCCGCCTCCACGAGCTTCGCGAGCTCCTGGGGCGCGAGCGGATGGATCATTGGGCCTTCGCCTCCTCGATCGCCTGGATCAGGGCGGGCACGACTTCCTTGACGTCCCCGACGATCCCGTAGGTCGCCTCGTTGAAGATCGGGGCGTCCTTGTCGCGGTTGACCGCCACGACGACCTGGCTGCCGCGCATCCCGATCACGTGCTGGATCGCCCCGGAGATCGCGAGGGCGACGTACAGCTTCGGCTGCACCGTCTGCCCCGAGGACCCGACCTGGTGCTCGTGGGGCAGCCACTCGTTGTCGACCACCGGCCGGCTGGCACCCACCGCCGCGCCGAGGACCCTGGCGAGCCCCCCGACCAGGGACTCGAACGTCTCCTTGTCGCCGAGCCCCCGGCCGCCGGAGACGATGATCTCCGCCGCGGTCAGGTCGACCGCCTGGTCACCCGCCGAGAGCACCTCGAGCACCTTGCGCCGCACCTGCTCCGGGGAGAGAGCGACGTCCTTCCGGGTCACCGTCCCGCCGTGCCCCTCCGGCAGCTCGTCCGCGGGGAACGCGCCGGACTGGAGGGACGCGAAACGGGGCGCGGGCCCCTCGTCCACCGTCTTCGCGACCAGCTTCCCGTTGAAGACTCCCCGGTGGAAGACGACCTGGTCCCCGAGCTCCACGTCGACCACGTCGGAAACCACCGGAGCCCCGAAGGCGATCGCCACCAGCGGCAGGAAGTCCTGGGCCTGGTACGTGTTTCCCGCCAGCACCCACTCGAAGCCACCGTCCTTCACCAGCTCGACCAGGGGCAGCCGGTACGCGTCCGGGGTGTACGTTGCGAGCAGCTCGTGCTCGAGGAGGAACACCTCGTCCGCCCCCCTCCCCGCCACCTCGTTCGCCACCGCCTCGACCCCCTGGCCGAGGACCGCGGCGCAGACGCGGCCGCCGAGATGCTCCGCCATCCGTCGGGCGAGGGCGAGGGCCTCGAGGGAGGCCCGGCGGGCCTTTCCGTCCTCGTGCTCGACGACGACCAGCACATCCTTCGACATCGCAGCCTCCCCTCAGAGGACCTTGGCCTCGAGCCGCAGCTTCTCGACCAGCTTCTTCGCGGCCTCGGCGGGATCGCCCTCGATGAACTCGCACTGTCCCTTCTTCTCCGGCGGCGCCATCTCGAGGATCTTCAGCCGGCTTCCCGGCCGGCCGATCTCGTCGCCGGAAAGGCCGAGCTCCGCCGGCGTCGGCTGGTCCACCGGCTTGCGCTTGGCCGCCATGATCCCCTTCAGCGAGGTGTACCGGACCGGGTAGATGCCGGACTGGATGGCCAGCACCGCCGGGCGCGGAACCTCGGAGACCTCCTTGCGGCCACCCTCGAGCTCCCGGGTGACCTTGAGGGCCCCGTCCTGCAGCTCGACGCCGATGGTCAGGAAGACCGCCGGCCAGTCGAGCAGCCCGGCGACCAGGAGCGGCGTCTCCGCCCACCCGAGATCGTCGGACCGGGTGCCGGTGAGCACCAGGTCGGCCTCTTCCTTCTTCGCCACGGCGACCAGCGCGCGGGCGATCGCCAGGGGGTCCCCCCCCTGGTACTCCGGGGCGACCAGGTGCACGCCCCGGTCGCAGCCCATCGCGAGCCCGGAGGTGATCGCCTTCCGCGCCCGCTCGGGCCCGACGGAACAGACGACGACCTCGCCCGAACCCTGCCCTTCCCTGATCCGAAGGGCCGTCTCGAGGGCGTACCGGTCGGACTCGTTGACCTCCCACTGGAGGTCGGTCTCCACGATCCCGGTCCGGGACTCGTCGAGGACGAGCCGCGCGTCCGGGTCGGGGACCTGCTTGATCGCGACGAGGATCTTCATGGCTGGTTCCTCTTCCGAGTGGCTGGAGCGCGGCCGGCGGAGGGCCCCGGCGGGCCCGGGCCGCGGGATCCGGTGGGTAGACCCGAAAGATCCGTGAAATCTCCCGGGGTTCGGGCGGGAAAGCTTACCGGCAGGGGTCCCGCCGGGGCAAGGGGAGCCCCGCGGCGCGCCGTCGGCGGACCGTCCCGGCCGGGATCACCGCCGGGGCGGGTGCTCGACGACCCCGCCCGGCGTCCAGGGAACGAAGAGCCGGCCGCCCAGGCGCCCGAGGGGGCGGAGCCGCTCCGGGTCGACGTTTCCCCGGGCGTCCAGGAGGTCCTCCCGGGCGTGGACCAGCAGGATCTCCCCGATCACCAGCTCGCACCGGCCGACCGGGAGCTGGTGGGTCTTCCGGCACTCGAAGGCCAGCGGGGCCCGGACGAGGACCGGCGCATCCACCCGCTCCCCGGGAACCGCCGCGAGACCGAGACGCTCGATCTCCGAGGTCCCCGCCGGCAGCTCCTCGGCGGAGGCGACCATCGGCTCGAGGAGGCTCTCGTCGATGACGTGAACGACGAACTCCCCGGTCTCCTCGATGTTCCGGAGGGTGTCCTTCCGCTCGCCGGTCCGCTTGGTCCTCGCGATCGACACCGAGAGGGTGGGCGGATCGGAGCAGACCCCCTGGAAGTAGGAGAACGGCGCGAGGTTCGTCGACCCGTCCCGGGCCCGGGTCGCGATCCAGGCGATCGGCCGGGGGACGATCGCGGAGACCAGAAAATGGTACTTCCCGGCGACGTCCCGCCGGGCGAGGTCGATGGCGACGTGTCCCGGCACCTTCCCGCTCATTGTGCGGCCTCCCGTCTCCCCGCATGATACGCGCGGCGAGGACCGAGGCACGCGAATGACGGCGGACGGCGGGCAACGCGAGCGGAACGCCCGGGGGCTCGCGCCCCTGGGGGCGTTCTACCTGTTCTTCTTCGCGACGATCGGTTTCCAGCTCCCCTGGTTCCCCCCGTACCTCCAGTCGATCGGCTTCGGATCGACCCTGATCGGGGCGGCCCTCGCGGCGGGATCGGTCTCGCGGGTGTTCCTGCCGCCGCTGTGGGGCCTCCTCGCCGACCGGGTCGGCCGCGCCCGGTGGATCCTGGCCGGCGGTTCGCTCCTCGGGGGCGCCTGCCTCGCCCTCGTCGGCGGCACCACCTCGCCGGTGGTGGTCCTCGGGCTCCTCTTCCTCGGTGGCTTCTTCCTGGTCCCGCTCGTTCCCCTGGCGGAGACGCTGACGATGGCGGCCCTCGGGGATCGACGGGAGCGGTACGGCCGGGTGCGGCTCTGGGGATCCGTCGGGTTCGTCGTCACGGCGTGGGGTTTCGGCGGCCTGGTCCCCCGGGTCGGCCTCGCGCCCGTTCCCCTGCTCGCGGGTTGCTGCCTCGCGCTGGCGGGGCTCGTCGCCCTCGCCGCGCCGTGCCCGGGCCGGGAGGCGGTGACCGACCGGGGAGCGGCTCCCGGCGAGCGCGTCCCGTTCCCGTGGCGGAGGTTCGGTCCGCTCCTCTTGGCGGCCGCCCTCGGCCAGGCGAGCCACGGGGCCTACTACGCGTTCTTCACCCTGCAGCTCGAGGGCCGGGGCGTCTCTCCCGCCGTCGCCGGGTTCCTCTGGGCGCTCGGGGTCCTGGCCGAGGTCGCCCTGATGGCAGTCTCGCCCCGCCTGCTCCGGCGCCTCGGCGCGGTCACCGCCTTCCGGCTGGCCCTGGCGGCGGGCGTCGCCCGGTGGCTGCTCTACGCGGTCGAGCCGCCGCTCGGGGCGATCGTGGCGGGGCAGCTCCTCCACGCCCTCACCTTCGGGCTTCTCCACCTCTCCTCGATCCAGCTCGTCGATCGGTGGAGCCCGGCGGGGCGCAAGGCCACCGGCCAGGGGCTGCTCTCCGCGATCGCCTACGGCCTCGGGATCGGCGGCGGGCTGTTCCTCGCCGGTCTCGGGCGGGATCCCCTGGGAGACCGGGGCCTCTACCTGGCGGCGGCGGGCCTCGGTCTCCTCGCGCTGGCCGTGGCCCTCGGGCCCGGGAGGCACCGCGACGGGAAGGAGCCTGGGGTACCATGAATGCCCGGCCGGGGCCGCGGGGACGCGGCGCGCACGAGGGAGGGACGCACGATGGGCAAGCTCGACGGCAAGCTGGCGCTGGTGACCGGGGCGAGCGCGGGGATCGGCGAGGCGACGGCCCGCGCGCTCGCGGCGGAAGGGGCCCGGGTGATCCTGGCGGCCCGCCGCAAGGAACGCCTGGAGCGCCTGGGCGCGGAACTCGCCGCCGCCCACGGCGAGGGGTGCTGCGCGGTCCTGGCGGTCGATGTCCGCGACCGGGCCGACGTCGCCGACGCGATGGAGAAACTTCGCGGCGCCGGGTGGGACCGCATCGACATCCTGGTGAACAACGCCGGCCTCGCCGCCGGGCTCGACCCGGTCCATGAAGGGAACTTCGAGAACTGGGACCGGATGATCGACACGAACCTCCGGGGACTGCTCAACGTGAGCCGGTACGTGGTCCCCGGCATGGTCGAGCGGCGTTCCGGGCACATCGTCAACATCGGCTCGATCGCCGGGCGCGAGGTCTATCCGAACGGGAACGTCTACTGCGCGACGAAGCACGCCGTCCGCGCCCTCAACCGGGCGTTCCGCATCGACCTCCTCGGCACCGGGATCCGCGTCACGACGGTCGACCCGGGCCTCGTGTGGACCGAGTTCAGCTACGTCCGTTTCGACTGGGACAAGGAACGGGCGGAGAAGCCCTACGAGGGGATGACGCCGCTCCGCGCCGAGGACGTGGCCGACGCGGTCCTCTGGGCGGTGACCCGCCCGCCCCACGTCAACATCGAGGAGATCCTGGTGATGCCCACCGACCAGGCCTCCTCCGTCCACGTCCACCGCCGCACCTGACCCCCGCCGCCGCGGCGATCCGCGTGACCGGGGTTTCCGGGGGGTCTTGTAGGGGCGGCCGGAAGGCCGCCCGAGGGTGGAGGACGCGCATGTCGCCGTCGTGCGCGCAGGCCGCGGGATGCGCGGCGCTTCGCGCCGCCCGGGTCGCCTCCCGGCGACCCCTACGAAACCCACGTCGCGCGTTTCGTGGGTTCGTGTAGGGGCGCCCGCCCGCGCCGGACGCCCGCGATGCCACGGACGCGCGCCACGCCGGGGGCACAGAGCGGGGCCCCCGCCACGAGCGGGGGCCCCTGGGAGCATGAGGTGGCGCCCCTAGCGACCGGAGGGAGCCAGGAGTCGGGGCGCCGCCGGTCAGGCCAACCGTGAACCGGTTGCGCAGCTCAGAACTTGTACTGCCACTGGATCACCCAGCCGCTGTCCTGGTAGCCCCACTTGCCGGTCCAGGCGCCGTCGTCGTCCCCGGACGTGAGGATGTAGTCCACCTGGATCCGGTGGTTCTGGAGGGTCCGGTGGTCCGGCTTCAGCGGCGAGAGATAGAAGTTGAACCCGATGTAGGTGTTCCCCAGGTCGGTGTCCTTGACCGCCGGGTCGTCGTCCCGGGTGACCGATGCGGCGTAGTGCCGGATCACGCCCTCGAACTGCGGGGTGAACATCCAGGCCGCGGTCACGGTCAGGCACTCCTGGTCGAACCCATCGACGCCGAGGATGTTCTGGCCCTTGATGTACTCCGCGTTCAGGTGGAGCCGCCCGTCGACGAGGAACGAGTTCACGCCGACGTCGAACACCTTGTAGTCCTCGGTGTCGGGCCCCCCCGCCTGCTCGGAGACGCCGTACGACATCTCGAAGTGCAGCGGACGCCCGTGGTCGTAGTGGATCCGGGCCGCGTAGGCGATGGCGTCGCCGAGGACGGTCTTGTCCCACAGGACGGCGGCCGAGCGACCGGCCGGGTTGAACACGCCGATGTCGTAGCCGAACCCGTAGCCCCAGCGCTCGTGGCCCATCTCGAGGCCGTTCACCTTGAGCTTGGAGTCGGCGGGCTGGCCGATCAGGCGGCCGGACAGCATCAGGCCGAAGTCACGCTCGAGGACCAGGCCCTTGTCCAGCTTGTTCCGCTCGACGATGTCCATGTTCCAGCCGGGAATCGTGAACTTCATCCCGACCGGGGTCTTGATCATCCCGAGCCGGATGAACGCCGCGTTGCTGAACTTGTAGGCGACGAAGGCGTCCTTGATCATCTTCGGCAGGCCACCCTCGTCCTTCGTGTGAGACTGGTTGAAGTCGAGGAACAGCTTCCCCGAGATGTTCCCGTGGAAGTAGTTGAACCCGACCCGGACCCGCTGGGCCTGGAAGAAGAGGCCGCCCTCGTCGGACTGCCCGTCCCCGCCCCGGGCCTCGAACTGCGAGAAGCCGTAGATCTTCAGGGTGAACTGCTTCTCCCCGACCTTCTGCTTGATCGTCACCGCGGCATGCGCCGACCCCGCCCAGGAGACCAGCGCGAGGACCATCACCGCGAGGACGGCGAACGAAAGGCACCTTCCGGATCTCATCGGTTTCCTCCTCGGGGACCACGCGGGTCCGTTCCACATCGCACACGCCCCTCCCGGGGGCTCGCCCGGGAGAAGAGCAAGCGCGATGCCACGCGTTACACGTTTCGGACAGGCGCCAACCATCTTGAGAATCAGCCAGTTCCATCGGCGCCCCGGGGCCGCCCCCGGGACGACCCCGCGAACGTCACGTCTGCCGGACATGCGGGGCGCGTCGGGGGAGCCGGGGTAACGCTCGCGGAACGCGGCCCGGGTCTCAGAACCGGAGCTGCCACTGGACGACGACCGCGTCGTGCCGGTACCCCCAGCGGCCGGTCCAGGAGGCGCCGTCGTCCCCGGAGGCCACGATCCAGTTCACCTGGACCCGGTGGTTCCGCAGGATGCGACGGGCGGTTCCAAGGGGAGACAGGTAGAGGTTGAGGCCGATGTACGTGTTCCCCAGGCTCGTGTCCGGGATCGCCGGGTCGTCGCCCCGGGTGGCCGAGGCGGCGTAGTGGCGGACGACCCCCTCGAGGCGCGGCGTGAACATGTACGCCGCGGTGGCGGTGAGACAGCGCTGCTCGAACCGGTCGATCCCGAGGACGTTGCGCCCGGGCACGTACTCGAGGTCGAGCCGCAGCCGCCCCCGGGCGAGGACCG